>Ga0075474_10000853_pt1 | contig 12315 bp, 10 predicted proteins | sample DEB08_DNA_2_FD_71485 | JGI IMG/M metagenome (GOLD analysis project Ga0075474, IMG submission 71485) | Aqueous microbial communities from the Delaware River and Bay under freshwater to marine salinity gradient to study organic matter... | ecosystem: Environmental > Aquatic > Marine > Coastal ...
GGAGTGCCCGTGACCGAGGACGTCGCCGGACCGTTCCGGACGGTCGAGCTCCACACCGGGGGCGAGCCGGTCCGGATCGTCGTGGACGGACTCCCGCCGATCCCGGGCGGGACGATCCTCGAGAAGCGCCGGTACGCGCGGACGCACCTCGACCACCTCCGCCGGGCGCTGATGGCCGAGCCGCGCGGGCACGCCGACATGTACGGCGTCTGGCCCGTCGCCCCCGACCTGCCGGACGTCGATCTCGCGGTGCTGTTCACCCACAACGAGGGGTTCAGCACGATGTGCGGGCACGCGACGATCGCGCTCGGACGCTGGGCCGTCGAGGAGGGGCTCGTCGCGGTCCCCGCACCGGGGTCCGACGGGGTGTCCCGCGCGCCGGTCCGGCTGCAGGCGCCGTGCGGCCGCATCGAGGTCGAGGTCGACGTCGTCGCCGGTCGCGTCGGTGACGTCCGGTTCCGCAGCGTCCCCGCGTTCGCCGCGGCGCTCGACGTCCCGCTCGAGGTCGAGGGTGTCGGCGCGGTGACGGTGGACGTCGGGTACGGCGGGGCGTTCTACGCGCTGGTCGACGCCGGGGCGCTCGGGGTCGAGCTGGGCGCGACGCCCCTGCGGACCGTGGTCGACCGCGCGACGGCGGTGACCCGTGCGGCCGCCGACGTGGCGCTGACGCATCCGGACAGCGCCGACCTCGCGTTCCTGTACGGGACGATCGTGCGGGACGTCGGCGACGACCGCGCTCCCGAGGACAGCCGCAACGTCTGCGTCTTCGCCGACCGCCAGGTCGACCGCAGCCCGACCGGCAGCGGCGTCACCGCCCGGACCGCCGTCCGTCACGCCCGCGGCGCGGTCGCCGCGGGGGAGGTGCGGCGGTTCACCAGCCTCACCGGCGCCGTGTTCACCGCCCGGGTCGTGGCCGAGCACGCACCGGGCGCGCACGCGCCCACCGGTGTGCCGTCGGTCGTCGTCGAGGTCGGCGGTCGCGCCCATCGCAGCGGGACGGCCGAGTTCGTGCTCGAGCCGGACGATCCGCTCCGCGAGGGGTTCCTCCTGCGCTGAGCGGTCGCCGTGTCGCGCGTCGTCGGTACGGTCGTCGCGCCGTGCCGGGGCGGTGCGGCGCGGGGCCGTGGGGGCGCGGGGATGCCGGACGAGGTCGAGTGCCCGGAGTGCGGGGCGACGCAGTGGCCGACCGAGGACTGCATGGCCTGCGGTGCACCGCTGCCCGAGGACGACGGATGAGGCCACCGCGCCGGATCGCCCTGGCCGCCGCCGCGCTGGCGGTCCTGGCGGCCTGCGGCACGGCGACCGCGCCGCTCGAGGGGGTCGCCCCGCCGGACGCGTCGGAGGCCCCCGCCCCCGCGCCCGCACCGGAACCGGAGCCGGCACCCGAGCCGGCGCCGGCACCCGCGCCGGCGCCGGCAGCCGATCCGGCGCCCGAGCCGGAACCCGAGCCGGAACCCGAGCCGGCGCCCGCGCCCGCACCGGCGGCGACGCTCGCGGTCCACGTCCTCGACGTCGGGCAGGGCTCGGCGCTGCTGCTCCAGCACCCGGAGGTCACGGTACTCGTCGACACCGGGCGGTACGACCGCGACGACGTCGTGCCGGCGCTGCGCGCCCGCGGGGTCACCGCGCTCGACCTGCTCGTGGTGACGCATCCGCACGCGGACCACATCGGCCAGTTCGACGCCGTGATGGCCGCGTTCCCCGTGGCCGAGGTGTGGTGGAACGGGTCGAGCGCGACGTCGGCGACGTACGGGCGGGCGGTGGCCGCGCTCGAGGCGTCGAGCGTCGTGTACGAGGAACCGCGCGCCCCGGCGACGACGACCGTCGGGCCGCTGACCGTCGACGTCGTCGGTCCCTGGCCGGGCGCGGACCTCCGGGACCTCAACGACGCGTCGCTCGCGCTGCGCTTCACCTACGGTGCGTTCGAGGTGCTGGTCACCGGCGACGCCGAGTCCGACGCCGAGCGGCGCATGGTCGCGGGAGCGGCCGACCGCCTCCGCGCCGACCTGCTGGTCGTCGGGCACCACGGCTCGCGGACGTCCTCGACCCCGGCGTTCCTCGACGCCGTCGCGCCGACGGTCGCCGTCTGGTCCGCCGGGGCCGGCAACTCGTACGGTCACCCGCACGCGGAGGTCGTCGCGGCCCTCGAGGGCCGTGGGATCGCGGTGCGCGGCACGGCGGTGCACGGCACCGTCACCGTCACGACCGACGGCACCTCCCTCGACGTCAGGAGCGAACGGTGAGCGACGAGCCCGGGTCCGCCCCCGACGCCCCCGACGCGTCGGACGCCGCGGCGGACGCGATCCCCGGGGAGGCGGCCGTGCTCGACCGCGTCGAGGACGGGATCGCCGTGCTGCTCGTCGGACCCGACGAGGTCGAGGTCGAGCTGCCGGCCGCCCTGCTCCCGGAGGACGCGCGCGACGGCGACTGGTTCCGGCTGCTCGTCCCGGACCCGACGCTGACCGCGGCCCGGCGGGCCGGGCTCGAGGCGCGCATGGACCGGATCAGGCGGACCCGGCGGGGCGGTCGCTTCGGGGCGTGACCCGGCCGCGTCGGGCCAGCGCCCCGAGCAGCACGGCCGCGCCGACCAGGACGATCGCGCCGGAGGCGACCAGGGCGAGGTCGACGTCGCGGGTCCGCGCGGGGTCGAGCAGGCCCAGCGCCGCGATGGCGGCGAGGACCAGCCCGGCGGCCAGCGCCACGGGGTCCAGCGGATGACGGCGCATGCTCAGCCCTCCGTGACGACGATGCGGCCCACGCCGACCTCGAGGCGCAGGAGCAGGGTGGCGCCGCCGTCGGCGGCCGACGTGTCGCCGTCCCGGCGCAGCCCCAGCCCCCGTTGGGCCGAGCCGGGGACGTCGAGGCGTCCGACGCCGACCTCGGTCTCGAGGTCCGCGTCGGGATCGACGCGGAGCGTCCCGATCCCGACCGACGCGGCGACGTCGAGGCCGACCCCGCGGGGGACGATCACCTCGAGGGTCCCGACGCCGAGCTCGGCCCGGACCGGGACGGGCCCGCCGGCGGCGACGAGCGACGCCGCGTCCAGCCGTCGCAGGTCGAGCACCACGTCGCCGGCGGCCCACTCGTAGCCGCCGGCCGGGACGTCGGCGACCGTGGCCGGTCGTTCCAGCGTCGAGACGCCCGGCACGGCCGGGGTCCCGAGCGCCGCGCCGTCGGCCCGCTCGGCCCCGAGCATCCCGAGCACGACGAGGGCGAGCACCGCCCCCGGCAGGATCAGGCCGCGGGCCCGGCCCGCGACGGCGCCGACGAGCAGCCCGAGGGCGAGGACGAGGAGCCCGGCCGCGGCGATCCGGGTCGCGCCGAGCGACGTCACGTCCAGCCCGTCGGTCGTCCAGAGGCCGCCGAGCACCATCAGCGCCAGACCCGTCGACAGCGGACCGAGCCGCGAGTCCTCGAGCTCGGCCCGGGTCCTCGTCCGGGTCGCGGCCGCGGTCCCGCCGTCGGTCCCGCCCGCGGCCCCGGCCGACCCCTCGGAGCGTCCGGTGAGGGGCGCGGCGGTCTCGCCGGCCCGCCACCACAGCAGCGCGCCGACGACGACGAGACCGAGGGGCAGGACCAGGTCCGCGGCGAACCACCGCCACGGCCGCCAGGCGCCCCAGCCCCAGGCGTCCCCGAGCCGCTCGAGGACCATCAGCGCGCCGAGACCGACCAGCCCGGCGCCGATCCAGACGCCGGCGCCGCGTCGGGGCGCCGCGTCGGTCGGCGTCTCGTCGGCGGGGATCAGCGCCCAGGCGGCGAGGTAGGCGATGACGCCGAGACCGTCGAGCGGCAGGGCCAGCACGACCATCGCGACGCGGACCAGCGCCACGTCGAGGTCCAGCGTCCGGGCGATCCCGGCCGCGACGCCGCCGAGGATCGCGTCCCCGGTCGCGCGGCGCAGGGGCGGCCGCGGCGGGGTCGTCCCCCCCGGCGGGGGCGCGGTCGCCGTCCCGGACTCGGCCCCGGTGCCGATCACGGGGATGCGCTGCGGGTCCATCGGGTCCTCCTCGACCGCGGGAGGGTCGCCGGCGGGGTTCTCGGACCCGTCGCGCCGTCCTCAGGGTCCCGTCAGGTCCGCATCGCACGCTGTGCGCACCGGACGGCGCCCGCCGTCCGCGCACCGGAGCCGCGCGCCCCACCGCGCGGCGACCACGACCGGAGGACCGCCCACCATGGACGAGACGACCCACCAGCCCGCCCCCGACCCGACGCCCGACCCGGCACCGGACGCGACCGCAGGAGCCGTCGCCGCCCCGCGCCGGCGCTGGACCCGCACCGTCGCGCTCGTCGCCGGCGGCGCCGTCGCGCTCGCCGCGGCCGGTGCGGTCGGGGCGGCCGTGGCCGGGCGCGCCCACGACGGCCCGCGGGCCGAGCGCATGGCCCTGGCCGCCGCGGCCGGTCGCGACCACGGCGGGCCGATGACCGGTCGCCTCGAGGGCGTCCGCGGCCGCATCGCCGACCGGATGGGCGCCCGCGCGGGCGAGGGCATGGGCCGCCGTGGGCCCGGGGCCGCGCAGCGTGCCGAGGCGATGGATGCCCGCCGCGCGGCCCTCGCCGAGGCGCTCGGCGTCGACGAGGACGACCTCGCCGCCGCGATGGAGGCCGGTCGGACCGCGGGCCGCGAGGCGCACCTCGCCGCCGTGGCCGAGGCGCTCGGCGTCGACGTCGCCGACCTCGAGGCGGCGATGGCCGAGCTCGGCATGGGCGGCCGGCACGCGGACGCGCCGGCGGACGACGCCGCAGGTGATGACGACGCCGCGGCCGACGAGGACGCCGCGGCCTGACCCACCCGGACCGCGCCGCGCCGGGGAGGCCCCTCCCCCTAGCGTGGCGGTGGTCCACGACCGGCGGCGCGTCGAGGAGGTCCGGATGGTCGTCCCCCCGACCCCGGACCCCGGTGCGCCGCCGGTCGACGTCCTCGTCGTCGAGGACGACGACGCGGTCCGCCGCGCGCTCGAGCGGGCGCTGGCGATCCACGGCTTCGCCGTCCGCGCCGCGCCCGACGGACTGGTCGCCCTGCGGCTGATCGCCGCCCGCGAGCCGGACCTGATCGTCCTCGACGTCGGCCTGCCCGGTCCCGACGGCATGCGCCTGGCCGAGCGGCTCCGGCGCGACGGCCTCCCGACGCCGATCCTGATGCTCACCGCCCGCGACGCCGTCGGCGACCGGGTCGCCGGCCTCGAGTCCGGCGCCGACGACTACCTCGTGAAGCCGTTCGCCCTCGAGGAACTGGTCGCGCGGCTGCGGGCACTGCTGCGGCGCACCCCGGCGGCCGCGGCCACCCGGGACCGGGTGCTCCGCGCCGGGGACCTCGTCCTCGAGGTCGACGCGCACCGCGTCCGCCGCGGTGAGCGCTCGATCGACCTGACCCCGACCGAGTTCCGACTCCTCGAGGTGCTGCTCGATCCGCCCGGACACGTCGCGACCCGTGAGCGACTGGCCGACGAGGTCTGGGACGGTGCGGAGGTCGGACCGAACGCGCTCGAGCAGCAGGTCGCCGGCCTGCGCCGCCACCTCGAGGAGGACGGTGCCCCGCGGCTCGTGCACACCGTCCGCGGCGTCGGGTACGTGGTCCGCGTCGAGGCGGAGGACGACGGGCCGGCGGTGACGTCGTGACGCTGCGGGGTCGGGTCGCGGCGCTCGTCGCCGGCGTCGTCGCCGTCGCGGTGCTCGCCGTCGGCCTCGCCGCCCAGGCCCTGGTCGTGCGGGCGCAGTTCGGGGCGGTCGACCGCGACCTCCGCGCCGTCGCGGCGGACGTCGAGCGGCGGCCCCGCGAGGCGCTGATGCGGATGCTCCCGCGTCGTGACCGGTTCGGCGGGGCGGCCGCCGTGATCCAGGTCGTCGACGCCGCCGGGCGGGTCCTGCGGCTCCCGGGCGCCGAGGACGGTGCGCCCCTGCCGGTCACCACGGACGTGCTGGCCGTCGCGGCGGGCACGGCGCCGGGGTTCCTGCGGACCGTCGAGGTGGAGGGCCGAGCCGTCCGGATCCTCGTCGTCCCGGCCACCGACGGGCTCGCCCTGCAGGTCGCCCGCCCGCTCGACGAGGCCGACCGGATCGTCCGGGACCTGCGGCGCACCATCGCGCTGGTCTCGGTGCTGGCGGCCGCCGTCGCCGCGGCCCTGGCGCGGTGGCTGGCGGGCCGATCGGTGCGGCCGGTCACCGATCTGACCGCGCGCGTCGAGTCGGTCCGGGGCGCCGGTGACCTCGGGATCCGGCTCGAGGTCCGGGGCGACGACGAGGTCGGGCGGCTCGCCGCGGCCTTCAACGGGATGCTGGCCCGGCTCGAGGCCGCCCGCGACGCGCAGGAGCGGCTGACCGCCGACGCGTCGCACGAGCTGCGCACCCCGCTGACGAGTCTCCGGACCAACCTCGAGGTGCTGGCGCTGGCCGAGGCCGGGGACGCGATGCTGGATCCGGTCGAACGGGGTCGACTGCTCGCCGACGTGCGGGGCCAGGTCGCCGAACTGGCGGCGATGGTCGACGGACTGGTCGCGATCGCGCGCGACGGCGGGCCGGGTGGGGCGCGGGAGGACGTCGATCCCGTCGCGCTCGCGACCGAGGTCGTCGGCACCGCGCGGCGCCGGCACCCGCAGCGGGCCGCGGACCTGACGCTCGTCGTCGGGGGGGACGGCGGCACGACCGTCACGGCCGAGCGGTCACGGATCGCCGCGGCGCTGACGAACCTGCTCGACAACGCGGTGAAGTACGCGCCGGACGGACCGATCGCCGTGGCCGTCGTCGCCACCGCGGACGAGGTGCGGCTGGTCGTCCGGGACCACGGCCCCGGCGTGGCCGAGGACGAGCTGCCCCACCTGTTCGACCGGTTCTACCGGGCGCCGGGGGCCCGCTCCGCGCCCGGCGCGGGGCTGGGGCTGGCGCTCGTCGCACAGGTCGCACGCGACCACGGCGGTCGCGCGGCGGTCCGTCGTCCCGACGACGGGGGGCTCGAGGTCCTGCTGGCGCTGCCCCGGCGCTGAACCGCGGCGACGGCGGCGCGCCTCAGACGTCGGCGTCCCGGGCCGAGCCCTCGGGGCAGGACGGCTGCCACGGGCAGTCGCCGCAGGCCCGGGACGGGACCGGCGGGAACTCGGTCTCGGCCGCGATGGCCCGGGCCGCGGCGCGGACCCGGCGGTCGGCCGCGCGCATGCCCTCCGCGCCGAGCTCGACGCTGACCGCGTCGGGACCGGTCGGGTAGTGGACGGTCGCGAGGATGCGCGGCGCCTCCCGCCAGCGCTTCGACGCGAGGTGGCCGTAGAGGTTCAGCTGGAAGTCGTCGCGGAGGTCCTCGGGGGCGAGTCGGCGCGACGTCACCTTGTGATCGACGAGCTCGACCGTGCCGTCGGCGTGCTCGAGGATCAGGTCCGCGAACCCGATGACGCGGTCGTGGTCCCCGCCGGCCCACCCGCGCAGCGCCTCCTCGACGCCGATCGGGCGCGGGGGCACGGCGGCCAGCGGCCCGTCGTCGGCCCCGTCGCGGTCCCGGACGACGTCGGCCTCGAGCGCCGCGGTCAGGATCCGCTCGGCCCGGTCCCGGTCGTCGGGGCCGAGCCCCTCGGCCTCGACCGCGGCGTCCGCCGCGGCCACGGCCGCCACCAGATGCGCGGCCAGCGGCGCGTCGGGGTCCTCCCGGACCCCCCGCCACGCCGCCTCGAGCCCGGCGTGGACCACCGTGCCGAACCGCCAGTGCGGCGGGACCGGCCGGTCCTTCGGCCGCCGCTCGACGTACCCGAACCGGTAGCGGCGGGGGCAGGTCTCGAACTCGCGCGTCGAGGACACGCTGTGCCACCTCGTCCGCGAGGTCGTCCGCGAGGTCCCCGAGCGCGCCATGCGGCGACCGTAGCGGCGGGGTCCGACGGCTGGCATGCTGGCGGCGCGGGCCCGGCCCGCCGCGGTCGGGGGACCGGTGATGGGGATGGGGCGGACGTCGACGTCGCGCGCCGCGGTCGCGACCGCGATCGTCCTCTCGGTCGTCGCCGGACCGCTGCCGCTGGTCCCGCTCGGCGGGCCCGGGCACCGCGCCGTCGGGGCCCTGGTCTGCGGCACCGACCTCGACGCCGCGACCGGGGCGCCGGACGTGGCCACCTCGACCGCCGCCGTCCGGGCCGCCGTCGCCGCGGCTGCCGGCGCGGACCCCGCCTGCGCGGCCTGGACCGTGACCCTGCGCGGCACGTTCCCGCTGGAGGACGACGTGGTCCACGCCGCGGCCGTCCCGCTCGTGCTGACGGGCGCCGACGGGGTCCGGGCGGAGCTCCACGCCGACGGGACGGCTCGGATCCTGACGCTGCTGCGGCCGGCGACGACCGTCACCCTCCGCGACCTGGTGCTGCGCGGCGGGGACGCGGACGGCACGGACCTCGACGGCGTCGGTGGGGCGGTCGGGGCCGAGGTCGCGTCGTCCGCCGACCCGACGCCCAGCCGGGTCACGGCGGAGGACGTGCTGCTCGTCGCGAACACCGCCGCGCGGGGCGGGGCCGTCTCGGCCGACGAGGTCGTCCTCGTCGACGTCGACCTCGTCGCGAACACCGCACCCCTCGGCGGGGCGGTCGACGCCCGCGCGCTGACCGCGACGCGGACCCAGTTCGTGGCGAACACGGCACCGACGCCGTCGGGGCAGGGCGGCGCGGTCCGGGCCAGCGGAGACGTGACCCTGACCACCGCGACGTTCACCGCGAACGCCGCGGCGACCGGCGGCTCCGTCTGGCTCTCCGGGGCGGCCGAGCCGGTCCTGCGGGCCGTCGCGACGACGTTCGCCGACGCCCGGGCCGACGTCGGCGGGCACGTCGCGGGGGACGCGTCCCTCGGCGGCTCCGTCCGCGTGGTGCTGCGCGGAACGGTCCTGACCGGCGTCGCGCCGCTGACCCCCGACGGGCCGACGCCGGCCGTCTGCGCCGGCACGGTCGCCCACGCCGGTCCGGCCCCCGACGTCGCCGTCGCGGCGGTCGCGTCGGACGCGTCCTGCCCCGGCGCGACCGTGCCGGCGACGGCTCCGGCGCTGACGGCGCTGCCGGGCACGGACGGCGCGGTCGAGGGCCGGACCCGGCTGCTGGTGCCGGCCGCCGACGGGCCGCTCGTCGACGTCGCCGACTGCACCGACGTCTGGCCGGCGACCGACGCGCGCGGCCTGGCCCGGCCGCAGCCGGACGGCGGTCGGTGCGACGTCGGAGCGGTGGAGGTGCCGGCCGTCGCACCGGACCCCGATCCGTACCCGGACCCGGATCCGGATCCGGACCCGGACCTGGACCCGGACCCACCCCGGGACGCCGGCCCGGACGCGACGACCCCGGTCCCGGCGGCCGTCCGGGCCGGTGCCGCGCCGGTACCCCGCCCCACCTGGCACGAGCTGCTGGGCCGTTGGAGGCGGCGGTGAATACGGTGCCGCCGTACGAACGCTCGTCTATTGTTGCCGAGGCCCACCCGGGTGCTGACACCTCGGGGGGGGCGGCATCAGCGAGCACGCTTCAGGTGGCGTCATGGGTACGGCGTTCGAGGTCCTCCGCGGCGACGGTCCGGTCGTGGTGCACGTGCCCCACGCCGGGCTCGCCATCCCCGACGACGTCCGTGAGGGCCTGCTACTCGACGACCCGGGGCTGGCGGCCGAGCTGCTCGCGATGACCGACCACGGGACCGCCGAGCTGGCGCAGGGGGTGGTCGAGCTCGGCGCGACGCTGCTGGTGAACCGGACCTCGCGGCTCGTCGTCGACGTCGAGCGGTACCCGGATCCGACCATCGAGACGATGGAGCGGGTCGGCATGGGGGCGGTCTACACCCGGACCTCGCGGTGCGCGCCGCTGCGGCCCGAGGGGCCCGAGGGGCTGGCCGCCACGCGCGCGGACCTCATCGCCCGGTTCCACGCGCCGTGGCACGCGGCGCTGGCCGAGGAGGTGGAGCGGCTCCGCGCGCGGCACGGCTGCGTCACGATCGTCGACCTGCACTCGTACCCGAGCCGGGCCCTGCCCTACGAGCTCAGCCCCGACACCCCCCGGCCCGAGGTCTGCGTCGGGACCGACGCGACCGCCACGCCCGAGGCGCTCGCGGCCCGGGTCGAGCGGGTCATGGCCGCGCACGGGTTCGCCACCGCCCGTGACACGCCGTTCGCCGGGGCGATCACTCCGGCGGCGGCCGCCGGCGATCCCAGCATCGCCAGCGTCATGCTCGAGGTCCGGCGGGACGTCGTCTGCGACGAGGCCACCGGCCGTCCCCACGCCGGGCTCGCCGAGCTCCGCGCCGCCGTCGCCGAGCTGGTCGCCGGCCTGGCGCTGACCACGGTCTAGTCGCCCCGACCGTCGTCCGCGTCCGCGTCGTCCGGCGTGTCGCGGTCGGGACGCTCGGTCGCGGCGGCGCCGAGCCACTCCCAGTGGTGGTTGTCCGGGGTGGAGAAGTCGCCACCCCACCGGAAGCCGTTCCGACCCATGATCGCGATCAGCTCGTCCGGTGGTTCGCTGCCGAGGCCGGGTGCCGACATGTCGACGTTGAGGTCGATGGCGATGCCCCACGTGTGACGGGACAGCGCGGCCCGTCCGACCATGATCCGGCGCGGGTACCAGCAGCCCGCGTACCGGCGCGGTGAGAGCCAGTCCTCGTACCCGGCGGCGATCAGCTCGTCGACGGCCGCCGCGAGGTCGTCGAGGATGAGCCGGTGGCACCGCACGGCGCCGATGACCGGCAGGCGGACCGTCTCGAGGTTCGCGTCGGTCCAGGCCCGTTCGACGTCGATCTCCCGGACGTCCGGCGTCGGCCGGTACGCGAACTCGCCGAACCGCTCCTTCACCGCGATCGTCCCGAGGATCAGGCGGGGGCCGGCGTCGGCGCCGAGCGCGCGGACCAGCAGGTCGGCGTCCTCGACCTCCTCCTCGGAGCGGTCGCCGGCCCCCCACGTCGCCGTGAGGTCCTCGACCATCCGCTCGCCGGCGGTCGTCCCGTCGGGGCGGTCCCCGTCGTCGCGGTGGCGGACCAGCAGCGTCTCGCGCGTGTCCAGCCCGATCGCGTCCGCGTCGTCGAGGTGCACGGCCAGCTCCGCCCCGTTCACGAGCCCGTCGGGGACGACGCCGGCGACGGTCAGCGTGCGGGCGCGGGAGAGGTCGAGGCGGCCGGCGATCGTGACGCTGGCGCCGACGCCGACGCCGCGCAGCCCGGCACCCGACTCGGACAGCAGCACCGTCCCGGGCAGCAGCGCCGACAGCGCCGCGACGCCGTCGGCGTCCGCGCCGACGACGCGGGCGTGGTGCGGCGGGTCGAGCGCCGTCACCGCGACGGGGACGCGCCACCCGCCGGTGCGGCGCTCGACGACGGTGCCGTCCGGGGCGACGGCGGCCGTCAGACCGAGCGTGTCGGAGCGCAGGCGGGAGATGCCGGTGACGCGGGGGTCGGCCGCGACCGCGGCGACGAAGGCGAGGTCGTGGCCGCCCCGCCGGGAGACGGCGACGAAGCCGTCGGGCGGCGGGGGCGGGGGGAGGGGGTCCGACTCCTCGACCTCGACGGGGACCGGGGTCGGGGCCGCGGCCGGCGGGGCCGGCGGCGCCGTGGGGGTCGTGGCCGCGACGGCGACCGCCACGACCGGGACCAGCAGGACGGCGCCGAGCAGCGCCGTCCGACCCCGCCGCCGCATGCCCGCTCCGTCGTCCGCCCCCGCGAGGGAACCACAGCCCTGCGCGGCAGTAGCGTCCGGGCGTGCTGGACGACCCCTCCGCCCTCCTCGGCATCCTCCTCGCCCTGCTCGCGGCGCTCCTCTTCGCGTGGTCGAACGTCAGCCTCGCGCGGTCCGGCGCGGCCGGCCGCGGGATCGGAGCCGTCGGCGTCTCGATGTGGTTCGCCCTGGGCCTGGTGGTCGTGCCGGTGCTGGCCGTCGCGGCGGCCGTCGGCCGGCCCGTCCCGCCGCCGGCCAGCCTCGGGCTTGCGCTGGTCGCCGGCGGCGTCGCGCTGCTGGTCGGACGGCTGCTGTTCTGGGAGTCGCTGGCCCTCGTCGGCCCGTCCCGGGCCAGCATGGTCAAGAACGCGTCGCCGGTGGTCGTGGTGCTGCTGGCCGGCGCGGTGCTGGGGGAGTGGCCGACGCCGCTGGCCGGCCTCGGCATCGCCGCGGTCGTCGGCGGCGTCGTCCAGCACGGACTCTCGGGGGACGACCGACGCGTCGCCGCGGCCGAGCCGCGCCTGGCCGTGCGTGGCCTCGCGATCGGGCTGGCCGCCGCGGCCGCGTTCGCCGTCGGGGACGTGCTGGTCGCCGTCGCCGTCCGCACCGGCGGCGATCCGGTCGTGCTCGGGGCGGTCGTGTTCCTCGGTGCGTGGGCGGCGGCCGTGGTCGTCGCACCCGGGTCGCCGGTC
>Ga0075474_10000860_pt1 | contig 12293 bp, 13 predicted proteins | sample DEB08_DNA_2_FD_71485 | JGI IMG/M metagenome (GOLD analysis project Ga0075474, IMG submission 71485) | Aqueous microbial communities from the Delaware River and Bay under freshwater to marine salinity gradient to study organic matter... | ecosystem: Environmental > Aquatic > Marine > Coastal ...
AACCAGCCGACTGGTGGTTAGGCGTTGCCGACCTCATCCATCAATTCGTCTGAGACATCCATGTTGCCGTGGACGTCCTGCACGTCGTCGAGGTCGTCGAGCAGATCCAGAAGCTTCATCAACTGTTTGACCTGTCCGGCTTCGGTCACCTCAACCGTCGACGTGGCGAGCATGGCTAGGTCGGCTGATTCGACCGCGATCCCGGCTTGGTCAAGTGCGTCGCGAACGGTGGGCAGATCCGACGGAGGGGTGGTGACCCGCCAGAAGTCCCCGTCGTCGGTGATGTCTTCAGCACCGGCATCGAGTGCCGAGAGCATCACGTCATCTTCGGCCACCGATGCCGGCACCAAAATGACGCCTTTGCGTTCGAACTGCCAGGAAACCGCGCCGGGTTCTGCCAACGACCCTCCGTTTTTTGACAGCGTCGAGCGGACATCGCCAGAGGTGCGGTTGCGGTTATCGGTGAGGCATTCGATCAACAGCGCGATCCCACCCGGTGCGTAGCCTTCGTAGGTGACCGACTCGTAGTTGACCCCTTCGAGTTCGCCGGTTCCTCGCTTGACCGCACGTTCAATGGTGTCGAGCGGCACCGAGTTGTCTCGAGCTTTTTGGAACATGGTTCGCAGGGTCGGGTTGGATTCGGGATCTCCGCCACCGGTTCGGGCCGCCACCTCCACCTGCTTGATGAGTTTGGCGAACAGCTTGCCTCGCTTGGCATCGGCTGCGCCCTTCTTGTGTTTGATCGTTGCCCACTTGGAATGACCACTCATGGTCGACCCTCGCTCTAATGACGTTCGGTCACCGGTTCTTCAACCGCTGACGATTCTTCTAACACTCCAGCCAGAGACAACCAGCTTTGGTGCAAACGGCTGTCGCCGGAAAGCTCCGGATGAAACGATGCCACGGTAACGGAACCGCTTCGGCACAGTACCGGATGCTCCTCAACCGAGGCGAGAACCTCAACACCGGCACCTACCTGTTCAACGACCGGGGCTCGAATGAACACCCCTGGGAACGGGTGGCTCAACCCGGCCACGTCAAGATCAACTTCAAACGAGGCCAGCTGGCGCCCGTACCCGTTGCGCCGGACGGTGATCGGAAGCGCCGAAAACCGGTGCTGATCAGCGCGACCATCGACGATTTCTTCGGCCAGCAGGATCATCCCGGCGCAGGTGCCCAACACCGGTAGTCCAGCGGCGAGCCGTTCTGCTAACGGGGCCAGCAGTCCGCTGCGTTCAAGCAGCATCGACATGGTGGTCGATTCGCCACCGGGCATGACCAGCGCCTCAACCGCGTCAAGATCGGCTGGTGTGCGAACCTCAATGACCTTAGGTCCGAGGCTGGCAACCATCCGACGATGAGCGTCGAACGCCCCCTGCAGGGCCAGAACCCCGACGGTGGGCGTTACCAACCCCGTTCAGCCAGCTTCGTTTCGAGCGTCGCGATTTCGAGACCGCGCATCGCGTCGCCGAGCCCGGTCGAAACTTTGGCCAGCACCGCCGCGTCACGGTAGTGGGTTGCCGCTTCCACGATCGCTGCTGCCATCCGCTCGGGTTCGTCGGATTTGAAGATGCCGGAACCCACGAACACGGCCTGAGCACCGAGCTGCATCACCAACGAGGCATCGGCGGGGGTGGCGATGCCACCGGCACAGAACAACGGAACCGGAAGTTCCCCGGTTTCGGCAATTTCCTGCACCAACGGCAACGGGGCACGAAGCTGCTTGGCCCACTCGAACAGTTCGGCCTGATCGGCCTGCGTGATCTTCTTGATGTCGCCGATGATCGAACGAATATGGCGAACAGCCTCAACGACGTTGCCGGTGCCAGCTTCGCCTTTGGAACGGATCATGCAAGCACCTTCGCTGATCCGCCGCAGCGCCTCACCAAGATTGGTTGCGCCGCACACGAACGGCACATCGAACGCCCACTTGTCGATGTGGTGCGTTTCGTCAGCCGGAGTCAACACCTCCGATTCGTCGATGTAATCGACGTCGAGCGACTGGAGGATCTGCGCCTCGGCGAAATGCCCGATCCGGGCTTTGGCCATCACCGGGATGGAAACGGTTGCCTGAATGCCACGGATCATTTCCGGATCCGACATCCGCGACACCCCGCCGTCTTTTCGAATGTCCGACGGGACACGCTCCAGGGCCATCACAGCAACAGCCCCTGCATCTTCAGCCACTCGGGCCTGCTCAGGGTTGACGACGTCCATAATGACGCCGCCTTTGAGCATCTCGGCGAGGCCACGCTTCACCAGTGGGCTCCCGGTCGAACGGTTCGTTTCGGTCATAGCCCGAAGCCTACCTGCGGCGACTTACCACGCGCCCTGCTCGGTGGGATCAGAATGCGAACCGCGATGACCGTCGAAACCGGTTTGGTTTAGAGCTCGCGAAGCGCGTCAACCCGGGCGCCGAGACTGAACCCGTCAAGATCGACGCTGCCCACCATCCAGAGATGCTCGGTCGCTGGTTGAGAAGCCATCCGGTCGGATTCGGCGGCTTTGGCCAGAGCAGAAGCCAACGCCGGTGGGTATCGGGTTAACGCCACGCCAGCAAAATCGGCACGGACCCGAGCCCCGTTGGCAATGTTCGCCCCGCCAGCAAACCGGCCAAACCGTGTCGCCATCGCCGCGTACACCGTTGCCGCTTCCGCTTTGGCCAGATCGGCTGTCAGTTGACGGGCCACCACCGCTTCGAGTTCGAGTCGGTCAAGGTGGTCGAGCAATCCGCGGGTGACGATCAACGCCAGGTCTGACCCTCGAGTGACCAGCGCGGCGTCGAGCGCCGACTCTCCGACGATCAACAGTTCAGGTTCTGGGATTCCGTGACTGGCACAAATCGACTCAACCAGGCTTTCCAGCCGCGGTTCAGCACCTTCACCGAGCGGTTCGGCGCCGAGCACTTTGATCACGGTCGCTTTGGCTCCGCCGAGGACCAAGCGGTGCATGAACGCACCCACCAGCAGCCCAGCAACCACCGCGAAAGCCACCGGAATCAGGATCATCAAAACCGCGGCGACGGCCAGACCAGCGACGGCGGCGAGTCGGAACGCAACCCGTTGAGCGGACAAAGTGGTCACGGTGACGCGACTCAGAACTCGACCGAGACGTTGCCGCGTGCTTCGCCTTCAACTTCGAAGTATTCCCGCTCGGTGAAGTTGAGCATTCCGGCCAGCAGCACCGCCGGGAACGTTTCAATCGCGGTATTGAACTTGAGCACCTGATCGTTGTAGTGCTGGCGGGCAAACGCGATTCGGCTTTCGGTCGCCGTCAACTCTTCTTGAAGCTGCGAAAAGTTTTCGTTCGCTTTCAGATCCGGGTACGACTCGCTCAGCGCGAACAGTTGACGAAGCGCACCGGACAGCATGTTTTCGCTCGCGGCCGACTCCTGCGGCCCCGACGCGGCGGTTGCGACGTTGCGAGCTTCGATCACCGCTTCCAGCGTCTCCCGCTCATGGGAGGCGTAGCCCTTGACCGTCTCAACAAGGTTGGGGATCAGATCCCAGCGTCGTTTCAACTGCACATCGATCTGCGCCCAGGCGTTCTCGATCCGGTTCTTGAACCGGACCAGCCGGTTGTAGACCACGACGACGTACATCGCCAGCAACAACACGATGGCGAGAATGATTAGACCGATGATCATGACGACCTCCGATAGCGGGACCCCATCAAGTTACCGGAAATCTGTTCGGCCGCGGAGCGTCAGCGGGTCGGCTTAGCGAGCGGCGTTGGCCACGAGACGTTCGTAGCGTTCCATGTAGATACCGGCGAGGCGGGCCATCGAGAACGCTTCGGCTCGCTTCCGTCCCGACTCCACCAGCTCGGTTCGTCGCGCCTCGTCGCTCAGCACCGACCGGAGCGCTTCGGCCAGTTCGCGTCCATCACCGGGTGGTACCAGCAGCGCGTCGAGACCATGCCGAGCCACGTTGGCGTACCCCGGGATCTTGCCGGCAACCACTGCGGTCCCGGCCGCCATGGCTTCCAGCAGCACGATGCCGAACGACTCCCCATGCAACGACGGTGCACAGAACACATCGGCGCCGCGCAGTCGCGCAATCTTTTCGGTTTCCGAAACCGTCCCCAACCATTCGATGCGAGCGTCGCCAGCCACCGCGGCCCGCAACTCGGCGGTCTCGGGCCCCTCGCCCGCCACCCAGAGACGAGTTGTCGCCGGCAGGTACCGCATGGCGTCGAGCAGCACCCGCAAACCTTTGCGTTGCTCGTGACGGCCCAGAAACAAAATGGTTGGCCCCTGAGTCGGGTACGGATCCCCGCTGGCGTAACGAGCGAGTTCTACCCCGTTGAAGGTCAGATCGTAGGTTCCACCTAACCCTTCGGAAGCCATCTTGCGGGCATCGTCGGAAACTGCACAGCGATCGTCGAGTCGACCAGCGAGGTACCGAACCACCCACGGCAGCAGCTCGTAGGCGAGGCTTCCACCCGCGGCGTGAAACGTCCCGATCAGCGGTGCTGGTTTGGTGAGCAGCGCGGTCTGGGTTGGTCCGGGAGCGATCGGTTCGTGGAGGTGGATCACGTCGAACGCTTCGTCGCGCATGGCGCGGATAGCCCGCAGCTGGGCGGCCGGGTCGGGTGCGACCGGCGCCACCGAACCGTTCGCCGCGGTCGGAAGGCTGTTGCCCAACGAGGTCACCCCAGCATCGGGAGGTGGGCCGTCACAAGGGGCCAACACCCGAACCTTCTGGCCTTGACGGCGCAGCGCCCGGGCCAAACCCAGCACCTGCATCTGCACCCCGCCGGGCACCGTCAAGCTGTACGGGCAGATCAACCCAATTCGCAGGGCCGTCATTGGAGATCAACCAGATGCTCGGGAACCGGCCGGTCCAACGCTAGGTAGTCACTGGGCCAGTTCGGATTCAACAGATGCCATTGCTCCGGGGCTTGCGCGATCAACCCTTCGAATTCGGTTGCGATCATCTGAGTGAGGCGAACAATGTCGTCACGGAGACGACCACCGGACCGTTCAATCTGTAGCGGAGGGCGACACAACCCGTGACGGGCCTGGTCACGCCAGAACACCGCAGCGGGCATGACCGGCACACCGGTGCGCAACGCAATGGTGGCGGGTCCAGCGGGAAGCGTCGTGCGTTCCCCGAAGAAATCAACCGGCACCCCGTTGCCTTGCAGGTCGCGGTCACACAGGAGACAGACCAGATGTCCTCGCCCCAGCGCCCGCACAATCTGCTTTCCGGCATCGGGTCCCAACGGGTGCAGCTCCATCCCCAACGATTGGCGAAGCTCCAAAAACCAGTCGAACACTTCCGGCGGCTGTATCGGTTCGACGATGGCGGTGACCCGAACATCGGCGATCCGAGCCAACCAGAACGCCGCCCACTCCCATGTGCCAAGGTGAGGAAGGGCCAGTATCGCCCCTGACTTCCCTGGCCCGCAGTGGGCTTCGATTTCACCAACCCCTTCGAACGAGAATCCCTGATCGAGTTCGTCGAGGTCAACGGTTGGCAACCGGAAGCTCTCGAGGTAGTACCGGGCGTACCACGAGAACGTCTCGGCTACTTTGCGGCGCCGTTCCCAAGGCGACAACGGTCGACCAAGCACCCGTTCAAGGTTTCGACCCACGATGCGGCCTTTGTCCCCTGCGGTGAGCGCCGCACCCAAACCGATCGCTGACGCTCCCGCGTTGGCCAACGGCCCCGGGACGTGACGCGCCACGCGGGCGCCGGCCCGGTAGGCACCGACTCCGGCCACGATCAGGAACTACGGGTCGCCCGACGTTCGCGCATCCGCTGCCGCCAGAGCGGCTCGGTGGTACGCACCCGGGGTTGACGGCGAACCCGGGGAGCAGGAACCGGACGGTCCTGCGAGGCTTGACGCCAAACTTTGACGAACCGTTGCCCGGCCGTGATCGCAGTCAAAACCAGCATGACCCAGAGCGTGCCCAGCAGAAGTTCCGGGAACAGCAAAGCGAACGCCAGAACGATGATTCGTTCGGCCCGCTCCATAATCCCGCCTTTGGCGTCGTAGCCAAGCGACTCGGCTTTGGCCCGCTGGTAGGACACGAACATGGCGAGGCCCATGATCGCAACCGGCAGCATCATGATCCGGCCCGGTTCGGTGCTGGCCAGATGCCAAGCCACCCCACCGAAGAGCAACGCGTCGGTCAGACGATCAGAAACCGAATCGAAGAACGCGCCCCGTGACGAGCCCGACCCGGAAGCCCGGGCCACTGCGCCATCCAACGCGTCGGGGATCCCGGTGAGCAGCAGGAACAAAAAACCGACCCGCAGGTATCCGGCACCGATGGTGACCGCCGCGACCGCCGACATGACAATGCCGATGATCGTGATGACATCCGGTGTTATGCCGGTTTTGCGAAGACTATGACCAACCGGGGTCAAGCCCCGATCCACTGCGGCGCGCCAGTTACCGTCGAACATGAGAACTCCCATTCCCGAGAACCGGCAAAGACTACCCGGTGACAGCCGCGGTGGCGTGCTACCCCCGCCGGTCACGCCTGATAGGCGCTCCAGTCTTCCGGATTGGACTCTACGAACTGGTCGATGATTTCACCGTTGATCCCGTCGACCAACACCAGCCCTCGCTGTTTTGGGCTGGCTTCGTTGCTGTACAACAAGATTTTCCAAGTAGGTCGACTCCGCAGGCCCCGCCAGCCCAGCTGCGCCGAGGCGTGCCCGACCGGAAACCCGACCGCTTCAGCGGCCGCGGCCAGTGCCCGTTCTTCATCAAATGACAGGTCCCAGCCTCCCTGCCAGTGGTAGGCGCCGATCACAAGCAACACCACCCCGGCCACTGCGACACCCGTGTTGACCAGCACCGCTTCAGAACCGGCAATCCACCACACCAGCAGACACCCCGCACCCAGCAAGGCGTAAAGCACCGCCGGGATTCGGCGTCGGCTGTTGTTGGGGAACAGGTACGGCTCAGCGACCTGACGGGGATCAAGATCAGCCGGTAGTTGGTCGCGCACTTCGCCGTCACCAACCATCGACGGGTCGGCGTTTTCGGCTCCGTCGGAGTGCTCGTCGGGCTCGTTCATCAGCTCAGTTTCGACCATCGGGGGAGGTTACGCATAGTTAGGCGACCGGCCACGCTTCCACCAGTCGCCGCCAGGATTCACTCAACGCTTCGGGTACGACACGAGCGTCGGCCACGGTCGTCATGAAGTTCGTGTCTCCAGCCCAGCGAGGCACAACGTGAACGTGCAGATGGTCGGGGATCCCCGCCCCGGCGCCTCGCCCCAGGTTGGCACCGACGTTGACACCTTCCGGCCGATACGCGGCTTCGACCGCAGTGACCCCCATCCGAACTCCTTGCCAAAGCTCGTGGTATTCCTCGTCGGTCAGATCGGTGAGTTTGGGAACGCCCCGCTGCGGTAGCACCATCAGATGACCCGACGTGTACGGGTACAAGTTGAGCAGCGCAAAACAGGTCTGGCCGCGCCAGACGATGAACGTTTCCTGATCGGGGCGACCCGAGTGAAAGATCGACTCGAACAGGGTTTGTCCATCGCCAGGGACTTGGTCACTGCTCGCCGGTTCGGCCCCGATGTGGGCCATCCGCCACCCCGCCCAGAGCCGTTCGAGCATCAGCGACGCTCGGCGATGTCGTCGGCGAGTCGGGTGATGAAATCAGCAACGGTGACGTCGCGTTCCGGGTCTTGGGTTCCTCGAGCGTTCACCCCAACCGTGTTGTTGGCCACATCGTCGTCACCCACAACCAGCACGTAAGGAACTTTCTCGACCTTGCCTCGTCGAACCCGCTTGCCGAGCGGTTCGTTCGTTTCGGGAAGCCCAACTCGGAACCCCTGCGACCGAAGTTGCGCGGTCAAGGCAACGGCATAGTCAACGTGCGCTTCGGCTACCGGCAACACCCGAACCTGTTCCGGTGCGAGCCAGGCTGGGAACGCCCCGGCAAAGTGTTCAAGCAGCACACCAAAGAACCGTTCGACCGAACCAAACAAGGCCCGGTGGATCATCACCGGTTGTTTGCGGCTGCCGTCAGCGGCGACGTATTCCAAACCGAACCGGTCAGGAAGGTTGAAATCGAGCTGGATGGTCGAAAGCTGCCAGGAGCGCCCGATGGCGTCGCGGACGTCAACATCGATCTTCGGTCCGTAGAACGCTCCGCCGCCTTCGTCCACCACATAGTCAAGTCCGTGAGCGGCAAGGGCCCCGCGTAGGCCTTCGGTGGCCTGATCCCAAAGTTCGTCGTCGCCGACCGCTTTCTGGTCGGGTTTGGTCGACAGCTTGGCTTGAAAGTCCTCAAAGCCAAAGGCCCGCAGTACCGACAGCACGAAGTCCAGCAACGACGCCAACTCGCTGGCGATGTCTTCACGGGTGCAGAAAATGTGGCTGTCGTCCTGAGTGAACCCGCGGCTGCGCAGCAGACCATGAATCGCCCCCGACAGTTCGTAGCGATACACCGCACCCAGTTCGAACAGTCGTAGCGGAAGTTCGCGGTAGCTGCGCTGCTGCGACCGGTACACCATCACGTGGAACGGACAGTTCATCGGCTTCGGGTAGTAGGTGGCTCCATCGAGTTCCATCGGCGGGTACATCCCGTCGGCGTAGAAGTCGAGATGGCCGGAGGTTTCCCACAGCACCGACTTGGCGATGTGCGGTGAGAACACAAACTCGTACCCGCCGTGTTCGTGACGGTCGCGGCTGTAGTCCTCCATCAGTTTGCGAACCAGCGCCCCTTTGGGATGCCAGACCGCCAAACCCGGACCGAGTTCGTCGGGCCAACTCACCAAATCCAGTTCTTGGGCCAGCCGGCGATGATCACGTTTCTCGGCTTCGATCAGCATCTGGAGATGCCCGGCGAGTTCTTTGCGAGACGACCAAGCCGTTCCGTAGATCCGTTGCAGCATCGGCCGGGTGACATCGCCTCGCCAGTAGGCACCGGCCACCGACTGGAGCTTGAAGTGTTCAAGCCGACCGGTTGAAGGCACGTGGGGTCCGGTGCACATGTCCCGGAACCCATCACCGTTGCTGTAGTAGCTGATGGTGTCGCCACCGCCGACTTCGCCCGTGTCGTCACCGCTCGACGAACCCGAACGCACCCGCTCAATGATTTCTTGTTTGAAGACGTCATCGGCGAAGAAACGAGCCGCTTCGGTGGCGTCAAGTTCGTGACGCACAAATGCCTGATCGGCCGCCACGATCTCGCGCATCCGAGCTTCGATGCGTTCAAGGTCATCTTCGGTAAGGGTCCGGCCCTCGGGCAGTTCCACGTCGTAATAGAAGCCGTGTTCGATCGGTGGTCCAATCGCCAGTTGGGTTCCCGGATACAGATCACAGATGGCCTGCGCCAGCACGTGAGCGGTTGAGTGGCGAATGGTGTGCAGCCCTCGGTCGCTTGCTGCGGTCACGATCTCTACCGTGGCCCCCGAGGTCAACGCCACGTTGAGGTCCACTTCGACCCCATCGACCACACCGATAACCGCATCGGCAGCGAGACGAGGCCCGATCGAGGCAGCGAGATCCCCCGTGGTTGCGCCGGACGGGAGTTCACGGGTTGAACCGTCGGGCAGCACTACGGAGATCACATCGCTCATGGCAGGCAGACTACCGCCCGAACCCGCCCAGAGAGGTGGTTCACAGGGCGATCCCGAGCAGATCTGCGGCCCGGTCCACCCCTTGGCCCGCCGCTGCGGCGCGGTCGATCGCTGCGACCGCGGCCGGCAGGTCAAGGTCTTCGTCGAGCGCGGCACGAACCTCGTCCAGAGCCCCTTCGCCGGGCCCCGCTGACCGCCAACCAGCGAGCCGTTCGGTGGCGTCTACCAGCAGCTGGTCGTTCCAATCCCATTCCTGCCGATAATGATGTACGGAAAGTGCCAACCGAACCGCGGCGGGTTCGTGGGTTGCGAGCAGGTCGGCGACGAACACCAGGTTGCCGGTCGACTTCGACATTTTGACACCGTCGATCCCGACCATTGCCTGATGCAGCCAGTAACGAACAAACGGGGCCGAGGTCATTGCCTCGCATTGGGCCTGCACCGCTTCATGGTGGGGGTAGATCAGGTCCTGGCCACCGCCGTGCAGGTCGATGGTGGGGCCGAGTTCTCGCAGCGCCAACGCCGAACATTCGATGTGCCAACCGGGACGACCACTCCCCCAGCGCGATTCCCACACTGGCTCCCCCGCGGCGCTGGGTTTCCACAACACCACATCGAGCGGGTTTCGTTTGGCGGGATCGTGAAGGTCTTCACCGGATTGGGCGGCGCGTTGTCGCATCTCGTCGCGGTCGAGATGCGACAGTTGCCCAAACGTCGACGACGTGGCGACATCAAAGTAGACGCTTCCGTCGGCAAGGTAGGCGTTGCCTCGGGCCAGCAAGGTGTCGATCATGCCGCGGATGTTGCCGATGGCGCTGGTGGCCCGCGGCTCAGCCCACGGGGGAAGCAAATTGAGCGCTTCCATGTCACGATCGAACCGTCCGGCCTGACCCCAGGCCAGATCCAGATAGTGCACCCCGCGTTCGGCAGCTACCCGCAGCAGGTCGTCGTCAACGTCGGTGATGTTGCGCACGTAGCGCACCTCGTGGCCTCGATCGATGAGCCGACGCTGCAACACGTCGTAGGTCAGGTAGGTGGCGGCATGGCCCAAATGCGTGGTGTCGTAGGGGGTGATACCGCAGACGTAGAGGGTTACCGTTTGCTCCGCGGTGAATTCGACCACCCGTCGACGGGCGGTGTCATAGAGGCGCATCATGGCGACCGTAGTCTGCAGGTCCTAGGGTTCGGGGAACCGTCTCGGGTCCGTTCATGGATCTGATGTCGCAACACACAGGAGTTCGGACATGGGAATACTTGACGGAAAGAAAATCCTTATCACCGGCGTGCTGACCGATGCCTCGCTGGCCTTCGGCGTGGCCCGGGTCGCTCAAGAGCAAGGTGCCGAGTTGATCCTCACCGGAGCCGGTCGAGGCTTGCGACTCACCCAGCGGACCGCCCGAAAGTTGCCGAACCCGGCGACGGTGTACGAGTTCGACGTCACCAACCCTGAACACGTCCCGGCGCTGCGCCAGGCGCTGCTCGAAGACTGGGGTGTGGTCGATGGGGCGTTGCACGCCATTGGTTTCGCGCCGGAAGCCTGCCTGGGTGAGGATTTCATGGGTGCTACCTGGGACGACGTGAAAGTTGCGCTCGAAATCTCGGCGTACAGCCTCAAGACGCTGGCCGAAGTGGTGGCACCGTTGATGACCAACGGTGGTTCGATCGTCGGACTCGACTTTGATGCCACCGTGGCTTGGCCGGCCTACAACTGGATGGGTGTGGCCAAAGCTGCCTTGGAGTCCTGCAACCGGTACCTAGCCCGCGAACTCGGACCACATGGGATCCGCTGCAATCTGGTTGCGGCCGGACCGATCAAGACCATGGCCGCCAAGTCAATCCCCGGGTTCCAAGCGTTCGAGGACGTCTGGGATGGGACCGCTCCGCTCGGCTGGGACGTGGAAGATTCTTCGGCGGTGGCCCGCACCACCGTGGCGCTGCTATCGGACTGGATGCCCGCCACCACCGGTTCGATGATCCACGTCGACGGTGGGTTCCACGCGGTTGGTGTCTAGCCCTCCGACGGCAACTGGCTTCCGCCGTCGGTTTCGTCAACGATCTCGCCCACCAGCGCCTCGAGCGCGTCTTCCAAGGTGACCATCCCCAGCAACCGTCCTTCGCTGCTGCGAACAACCGCTAGATGGCGGCGGGCTCGGCTCATGGTGAAGATCAACTGACGAACCGGCTGGTCCGGGTCGACGATCAGCATCCGGCGCAGCATCTCCAATGGGATCGGGGCATCCCGATCGCCGTCCCCGATCCGCAGCAAGTCTTTGCTGTGCACGAACCCGATGACGTCGTCGGATCGTTTGCCGATCACCGGAAGCCGGCTGTGACCACGTTCGTTGACCAGCGTTTCGAGTTCGGCGATCGTTGTTTCCCGGTTGATGGTCACCATGCGCCAGCGGGGCACCATGATCGACCCCACCGTCTTGGCCCGGAGATGCAACGCTCCAGCTAGCAGGTCACCTTCGGCGTCTTCGAGTTTGCCTTCTTGAACCGCGCCGCGCAGCAACGTCTGAAATTCGTTCACGGTAAGCGCCGTGTTGATCTCGTCGACGGGTTCCATGCCGAGCAGTCGGGTGATGGCGTTGCTGATCGAGTTCAACGCCCACACCACCGGACGGAACAAGGCCACGTAGCCGCGGTGAAGGGGGGCCAGCAGACGAGCGGATTGTTCCGGGGCGGCAATGGCGAGGTTCTTGGGGACCATCTCGCCGATCACCATGTGCACCACCAC
>Ga0075474_10000861_pt1 | contig 12277 bp, 12 predicted proteins | sample DEB08_DNA_2_FD_71485 | JGI IMG/M metagenome (GOLD analysis project Ga0075474, IMG submission 71485) | Aqueous microbial communities from the Delaware River and Bay under freshwater to marine salinity gradient to study organic matter... | ecosystem: Environmental > Aquatic > Marine > Coastal ...
GAATCAGCTTTTCTTTTTTCTTCTAATTGTTTTTTTAAATCCCATTTAAAGTTCATTTCTTTTTTCCTTTCTTCTTAGTAAATAGATTTTCTATTTTTAAAAAGAAATCATCTATTGCTCCTAATACTGTATACATTATTTTATCAATCATTATCTTACTGGTCCTCCAAATACTGCTAACAAAATCATTAATATGATTAAGATAGATGTGAAACGATAATCCATTTTTATATCCTATTCCCTTCTGTCTGTTTCCCCATAGCTTTTGCCATGACCAAACACTAAGTTTACTTGACCAATGATTTATTATTAGTAATATTTGTTTTAACATTTATTATTTATTTCTAAATATCTGAGTACCTTTTATACCATAAATACTCGCAACTACAAGTATCCATAGATTAGTAAACCAACTTGGTAGTTGTTGAAAATATTCAAAAAATAATTTTACTTTATCCATAGCAGTAGGGTCGTCTGATACAACAGCCCATGCTAAAATTGCTATAGGAGCTGACAAAATTAAAAGTACAAATTCGTCTTTCCAGTCCGATTGTCTAGCCTCTAATAATTTACCTGCATATTCAGCCTCACCCTTAGCCATCTTAGCAGCATGATTCATTTGAGCATCTGCCATTAGCATTTTAGTTTGCTGTCTTTGTTTAAATATGTGTGTACCTGCTTTAACAGCTAAGTTAAAAGCACTAAGTATTGGAAATCCCATTGTTGTCTAACCACTCCTTTACATTAAATGAAGGACATTTCTTTTTATCATCCACTTCATAGTGTCCTATTATTTTTTTAATATCGTATTTATCTTTTAGTGTTTCTAATATTTGTTTTAATGTATCAAACTGCTCAGGTAAAAAATTATTTTCCCAATCACCCTCCTTATTAGAACCACCTATCATACAAATTCCTATTGATGTACCATTAACTGCTCTAGCATGAGAGCCTGTTCTATGTTCTTCTCTACCGACTTCTAAAGTACCATCTCTTTTAATAACATAGTGATAGCCTATGTCATCCCATCCATTTTCTACAACATGCCAATGTTTAATTTTTTCTACTCCAATATCCATATCAGCAGGTGTTGCTGAACAATGAATAACAATCATATCTGTTTTACTTCTTGGTGTCATACTTAATATCTAGGGAGCATTACACTCCCTAGATTTATGGAGGTTATTTTATTTTTATTGTTTTAGCTTTTTTCTCTTCAGGTAATTCTTCATATACTTTTATAGTAAGAACACCATCTTTGAAATCAGCCGAATCTACTTTGATGTATTCAGACAAAGTAAATTTTCTAACTACATTTCTTGATGCAATACCTTGATGAATTAAATCATCTTTTAACTTATCATCTTTCTTAGCTGTAATGGTAAGTATACTATCTTGCACCTCAATGTCAATATCAGATTTAGAGAAACCAGCTAATGCGATTTCTATTTGCCAATCTGTATCACATCCACCAATTTTTCTTATATTGTATGGAGGAAAGTTAGAAGTGTTTATTCTAGATACCTCATTTAAACTATTAAACATTCTATCAAATCCGATAGAATAATTTTTAAATGGGTCGAAGTTTAATATAGTCATATTATATCCTTTTGTTAAGCGATTAATTTTAGTAATCCCTAATGGGCATTACTGTTCCTATATTATAGTAGGAATTTTATATTGTGTCAACTATTCTTCCGTAAATAAATTAACATATAAGTTAGCTAATTCTTGTTTATTTTTACCAGAAATTCTTCTATTCAAAATACTTTTAACATTAGATGACCAGTCGTTATTTTCTGCATATCCTGTTGCAGCTATTGAATCTATTATATCTTCTTTACTAGCTACACCTTGATTATACTTTGCAATTGTTTCTCTAACATTACTATACTTCTCTGATTTATTAACTAGATTTAAGAAATCTTTAATTGAATCTTCTTCAGTAGCATATTTTTTAATCATAGCTTTACTATCTGTAGCTTTAATATGTGGTTTATTTTTATCAAAGACTTGTATATTAAATAAATTTTTACTTCCATCTTTTATAAATCTTGATGTACCCCAACCAGTCTCTTCACTATTGATAGCAAGTATAATATCACTTGGTATAATATTATCTGTATTAGTTTTATAAACTTTTTCTGCAGTATTAAATAACCATTCTTTTTTTGGTTTCTCTAATTCAGATACTTTAGAATAATCTTTTAGTATTTTTATATTGGGTTTCTTTTTTGGTAATAAAGGTTTCTCTTTAATAACAGTTATTGCAATACCAGATTCTTTAGCACCAGGATTACCTTCTAACATAGCTTCATAGGATTGAAACTGTTCTGGTTTTTTAGGTGGTACTATTACTTCATCACCATCTTTAAATGTAGGTCTAACCTTTTTAATAATAACACCTGATGTTCCAATACCATATTTATTAGGTATTTTTTCTACTTTAAATAAATCACCTAGTATATCTTGTACATATTTTTCTAATTCTTTTTGACTAAATCCTTTTTGAAAAGTTTTATTATCACCTGAACCAAATATAAATCCATCAGCAAATGCTTCTGCATTCTTAGATTTTTTAGCTTGTGATAATATTTCTCTATTACCTCTTGTTGTTATAATAGCAACACCATCATCACTAACTAATTGTCCTATCTGTTTAACAACATTAGCTCTTTCAACTGGGTCTGATATTACATTTAATACATTAGCATTTACAACACCTTGTTTAGAACTAAATCCTTCTTTTAATATAACATCATCTGCTGATTTATAATCAGGCAGTTTACCTTTTGATTGTATAATTTTTTCTATAGCAACAAAAGGTTCATGACTTGTAACTTTTTTATTTACAAATTCTTTAGAACCTAATCCTAATCCAGAACCAAAGTCATGTACTGTCTTAACATTATTATCATCTAGTATCTTATTCATTTTTTTATAAGTACCAGTTGTAGTAGATATAGCTGTCTTACCTGGGTTTATTTCAAAATCTAATTCTTTACTTATATTTTTATTTATTTCATTTGAAATATTTTTTGTTAAATTTTTAGATGTTGATTTACCAGTAGCTTTAGTTATTCCTTTTGTAATTGCTTTAGCTACTGCTCCTCCAATATTAAATTTTTGCTTATCATTAAAGATAGATTGTTTTAATAAATCAGCAGTTACACCTTGTTCTAATATTCTAGAAGATAGATTACCTAATCTTTTATATTTTGTTACTAAATCTCCTGTATTAAATTGTCTTCGTTCTAATTTAGTTTCAGGTAACTTTCTACCTTCATCATCAAATTCTACTCCTAAATCTTTAGCTCTTTCTAATATAAAGTTTCTCCAATTAGGAAGAGGAGCTATTCTTTGAAAAAATCTTTCAGATGCTCTTTCAGTATTTCCTTTTAAATAATCTCTTAATATTTTATCTGATTCAAATGCAATACTACCTGCAGGAAAAGCTAAGAAGAAAGGTTGTCTTGAACCTGGACCTACTAAATTACTAGCTAAAAATTCTGGAAGAACACCAGGTAGTCCTGATAATCTAATTGATTCAGCCCACCACTCATCTGTATCTGCTCCTATATCAGTTACAACTTCACCATATTTTGCCATTTCTCTTAATTCTTGTATACCACCATATACAGGTAATGCTGCAAGTAGTTTAACCATAGTTCTTGCATCACCATTTTCTATTCTAGATAATATTTTATTTGTTTGTGCTGACTTAGCCATAGCCCAAGATAAAAATTGTCCTAACAATCTTACCCATGGTGTGTTACTTTGAGTAAATAATAATCTATTTGATACCTGTGGAATAATTGCGTCTCTATTAGCTGCTAATATTCCTGCATCATTTAAATTCTTTTTACCTACAGATGTTTTAGCTGCAGCATCAAATGATTTATTACTTCCTATTCTTAATGCATCTTGTGCTGTTATTCCATATCTTTCTAAATCTTTAATAAATCCAGCAGCTTTATTAGAATTAAGTTTACCACCTTTACTAACAAAATTTGCAAGTTTTCTAGAAGTTATAAATGCATCTGTTGCTCCTGCATTATAAGCAAATCTTCTAGCAAAACCAGTTATCCATTCTAGTCCTGATAGTTTAAAAAATAAATTATTTGTTTTAGTTAATGCTCCCCCTTCACCTAACCAACTTGCATTTGCAGATATTTCATCTCCTTTAATAGCTAAAGGTTTTTGCAAAGCTGCTCTAATTTCATTTGATTGTGCTTGACCTAAGTTTTTTGCTAATCCAGTTTCACCTCTAGCAGTTAAAGATGTTTGTGATAGTGCTCTTAACCAAGTAGACCAGTTAGTAGAATTGGTAAATGGTTGTACCAAATCTCCAAGTGATGCTATTGTAACCCTATCCAACATATTTAAGTTAGATATTGTTGATAGTATACCTGCTGTTCCTTTTAATTGATTTCTTCTAACAACACCAAATCTATCAAAGTAAGCCTCAATAGTATTACTTACTAATTGTGTTTCTTTTTTTGCTAATTCTCTCCAATTAGCTTTACCTGTATCTTTATATTTATTTTTTATAGCTTGAAAAAATGGAGTTAAAAATTCACCATTAGGTCCAAATCGTTGTGCAAAAGCTATAGAATTAGCTGACCTATTTACTAATGAAGATAATACTTGTGCTGTATCATTAACTAAAAATCCACCATCACTTAATATTTTTTCTACCTGAGTAAATGAACCTGTTAATTCTCTTTGTTTATTAATATGATTACTTAATGGAGTAACAATATAATTGTCACTTAATTTTTTATCATTAATTAAATCATCAATATTAGTTCTAATAATATTAAAGTTAGAAATATCATTTATCTTTTCTTGAAATTTTCTAGCTTCTTTTAAAGGATTTTTAACTTTTTTATTTTGAAATATTTTAACTAAAGCTTCCTCAAATGCTTTTGGATTTCTTTGTATTCTATCAAAATTATAAACTCTTGGAAAATAATCTTTTATATTTTCTTTAGAAAAAATTCCTGCATCATTATATAACTTTTTAAAATCATCAAGATAAGTTTTTATGTTTCCTTTTAATTTTTTTTCATTAGCAGATAAAGTTATTTTAGAACCTCTTAAAGAATTTAAAGCATTAGCTTGTTCTTGTTTAGTAAAAGGTTTTGCTATATTAACAGCTCTAGTAGTCCATGTTCTTTGTATTTCATCAGCTACTTTAGATACAGAATTTTTAGCATAAGGTGAATCAATATTTTGTAATAAGATTCTTCCTAATTGTTCTGTCTTACCACCAAAAGCTTCTAGTTTTGTAGCTGTAGTAGTTGCAGTTAACTCTCTTAATTTTTGTAAAGTTAATTTAACAGCTTCATTATTTAATAAATTAGTACTTAAATTTTTATCTCCAACTGTTAAAACTTTACTAGCTTTAATTCCTTTTTGTAATGCTCCTAATGTAGCACCACCTATAATCCATTTATTAATATCATCATCTTCTGCTCCCCATAGAGTACCAAAAGCATATCCAACACCAGCACCAAACAAAGGTCTAGTTGATGCTGATAACACATATCTAATACCAGCATCTGTAAGACTTTCATTTTGTCTTAACTTTTCTAATATCTTTATATCTCTTTTTGCAATTAAATCATTTTCTTTTTGTAATAAAGACGATTGTTTTTTTACTAATTCTTTTCTATCTTTTTTAAATTGTTTTAATAGTTCATCTTTTTTAGATGTTAAAGAATTAATTTGATTTTCAGTTTTTTTAGTAAATGTTTTTTTATTTAAATCTTTTAAACTTTTAATAGTATTCGTTAAACTATCATATCTTTTATCAAATGTAAAAGTTAATTGCTTGAATGGTTTAGAATAGTTTTCACCAGTTTTTTTAATTAAATTGTTAACAGTAATAAATTCTTTATCAGCTACAATTTCATTTATTTTTTTAAATTCTTTATTAGATAATCCTAGCTTCTTAGCTTTAGCTCCTTCAGCAGCTTGAATAACTTGAGCTATCTTTTTTTTATCTGCACCAGGAAAATATTTACCTATAACTTTAAAAGCTTTCATTGCTGCAGGACCTAAAACAGCACCACTTCCAGCAGCTATTGCAGCATCTCCTGGTTTAAATTCTCCTGTTTTAGCATAATCAGAAATTAATTTATCTAACCCAACAGTTGTACCACCAATTAATGCTAACCCTTTATAACTAGTAGTAGCTGCTCTTCCCCAAGGAGTTAGATAAGCCATTAAATAAAATGGGTCAAGTAACATAGATGCCATCTCTCCTGCCTTAACATAGATGTCATCATCATATTTTTGACCTCTAAATCTTTTAAATTTATTTAATAACTTTTGATTTTCAATACCTGCATTATCTTGTAATACATCTTTTAAATCTCTACTATCATCTCTTATGTCTTGAAATTTTGCTTTACCTATTCTAAATACATTACCAAAAAATTGGTCTTGTTTATCAAAACCATATAAAAATTTTCTAAACCAAGAAGGTTCTTCTGCAGTAATAGGACCAGTATCAGAAATATCTTTATCAGTTTTTATTTGTGGAATTTCACCTACAATAAAATTTTTATATTTATCTAGAGTAGATGGTTGTTTATCTTGAACAACAATATCAGTTGTTTCTTCAGGAATAATATATTGTTTATATTTATCTAAAGTTGAAGTTTCTTTTTGGGTAGGAATTTCTTTTATCTCAGTATCTTCATTATTGTTTTCGTTAACAATAAATTGATTGTACTTTGACAAATCTATATTTTTTATATCTTCTGCCATTAGTCATTAACTTACTGGTCTAAATATTGTTTTCTCATTTACTGGAAAATTGATATCAAATTGTTCTTTTATATCTTTTCCACTCATTGGAAATTGTAAAACTTGTTGAACTTCATTTATATTTTCAAATACAGGTTTATTTTTTATTCCAAAATCTGATGGTGTTTTTAATTTACTACTTTTTATAACATCAGGATTTACAATAGTATCAATAACTTTTTCTGGTCTAACAATTTCTTCTTCTATAACTATGTTTGCACCATCTTTAATATCTTTATTAATTTGATTTCTACTTTCTATAGTATCTAACATAGTAACTGTTGTACCATTAATAGTTACTTTCATTGTTTTTTTATCAGTATCTTTTTTACCTGTCTTATCTGTAACTATACTAGGTGCTGCTTTATTAATTAAATTTTTTACTGTTTCATCATTGTTATAAAAATAGTTAAAAGCATTATTTGATAAAAATTGTTCTTTACTTAATATACCTTCTTCTACTAATTTAATTCCAAATGTAAGATTAACTTGATTTAATAATTCAGAATTTTTACCATATGGTAAATTTTCTAATAGTGCTTGATTTTGTTTTAATAATAAAGGATTAAGTTGAAGCTTACCATTAACTTCTTCTGAAGATATATTCATTAATGTTTTAGCATAAATTTCTCCAGCTAATTTTTTTTCTTTATCACTAAGTACTTTTGTAGTACCAAATACTGTATCATCAAAATTAATAGTATTACCTGTTGGAACAACAATTAAATTATCTTCATTTCTTAATACAGTTTTAAAATCTAATTTTCCACCTTCACCTAAAATAGCATTATTAGCTACTGGTACTCCATAACTAAAAGTTCTATTAGCTATTAAACCATTTAAATTTTGTTTACCATAATAACCAGGTAACTCTCCGATGTCTCCATTAAATTTTACATAAAGGTAATCAGTACCATCTTTCTTTAAAAAATCTTGATATTGTTTATAATTATTATAAATTGTATTTCCAAACAATTCTCCACCTTTTTTAAATCCTGTTATCTCACCTGTTTGTGTATTTTCTGAAAAATAATCTTTACTATTTGTAACACCTAATATTTTAAATGTTGCTTTAATAGCCTCATTATTATCTTTACTTGTTACTTTAGAATTTAAACTAGTAATATTTTTTAATTGTTCATAATTTTTATTAGCAAAGTTAGTATAAATTGTAGAAGTTTTATCTATACTTCCATATAAACCACCTGAAGAAACTTTAACATCTTTACCAACATATTCTTGATTAACATTTTGTTCAGACATTTTAACAGCATCTGCAGCTTTAATTTTATTTTCTACTTCTTCTAATAAATCTGCTTCAGCTTTTTTCTTTTGACCAAGTATTTTGTTAATTAAAAATCTATCTCCTTTAGCATTTTTAATTGCTTCAGAAGTTACACTATTAATTTTATTATTAATTAATGCAGCTTGTTTATTAATTTCTTCAGGATTACCTATTAATTTATAATCAATAGTTTTTCCATCAAAATTATTTATATTAAGTTGTTTAGTTTTTTCATCTAAGTTTTTCCAATTAGGATTTGTAATAGGAAGAATTGTTGCTGCATATGTTCTAGCATCAACCGAACCTAAATTATACATTTTATTAGCTTGATTAATTGTATCAAACTTTTCTTTTTCTTTATAATATTGTTCTAATTCTTTATCATATTTTTTTTCTTTTTGCTTAATTAAAAAATCTCTATTAGCTGTTAACTCATCTGCTTTAATAGCTAAATCTTCTTTAGTAATTTCTCTATCTCTTTCAATAGCACCAACAGCAAAATTTCCAAAATCTCTTAAACTAATTCCCATTATTTTTCTTCCTCTTCTTCTTTACTACCTTTAGCTTCTTCTACTTTAGTAGGTAATTCTTTTTTAATTCTTGAAAGCAAACCTTCACCCATAACTTCTTCACTTGGTTTGATTTTTCTTTCTGTTACTTCTTCAGCTTCTTCTTCATCTTCATTTTCATCCATAACAGCAGGTTCTATATTATCACCAGGTATTAAAGATTCTTCAGTATCTTCTTCTTCATCTTCATATAAAACATAATCAGTTATCTGAGCATAATCAGCAATAGATATTAATAAATATATAGTAGGTTCAATTAATAATAACATTAAATCAGGTGTATATTTACCTTCAGTATAACCTTTATATAAAACAACTTGTGCAATTTCATCTAATGGTATACCATCATCAATTAATTTAATTAATTCTTTTAATGTAGATAAATTAGTTAATTCCATATATACAGCTCTCATTGCTTCATCTTCATCTGTATATTGTGGAGGTCTTTCCCATGCTCTAGCAGTATCAGGAGATGCAGTTAAAGATTCTCCAGGAATAGGAGCATTAAAAGGATTAACACCTACTTCATCAAATTGATTTTCTTTTATTTTTTCAGCCATTACGTTCTATACTTTCTTACTTTGTTTGCTATACCTTGTGGTTGTTTTACAAATTGTTTACCTGCTGCTTTACCTTTTCTTTTAGCTGCAGATGTTCTTGCATATTCAGAAGCTGTTAAAGCTTTGATTGCTTTTTCTGGTAAATATCTTTCACCAGTTTTAGAAGAAGGTTTACCTGATTTTGTTCTCCATCTTTGTTCACCCCACTTCTTTAAACTTTGTTGTGCTTTAGATAAAGCCATTATTTATATCCTCCTCCTGCAGCTTTATACTTCTTAGCTAATAACTGTGCTTTCCTTGCACTCCATTGTCCAGCCTTAGTACCATGTGTCGCTGAGGATTTAATTTGATTAAATAATCTTTTTCTTAATGTAGGCTTAGTATAATTACCTGATTTATTTACTGACATGTTTTTTACCTTTATGTTTTTTTGCTAACTGTTTAGCAACTTTAGGTTTATTTTTAAATAAATATTTTCTTTGCTTATCAGATTTAAAAGGCATTATGCACTAGATAAAATATTCATATTTTTATAATATGTTGCTAATCTATTAGCTGCCGAATCACCATAAACTCTAGCAAATAATTGACCACCTGCAGTACCAGTAATATCTGTGCCACCATATTGAGCTCCAGTTGTTTCCATATTCATATCTAATGGACTAGCAAATTGAACTGGTTCAATAGGTTCTGTAGGTTTTAATAAACCTTTACCAAAATCAAAAGCAGTTTTTTTAGCTGCTTTCTTTAAAGAATCATATTTACTTTTAACTGGTTCATTAGCAAATGTTTTATTTCCAGTAAATCTAAAACCACCTTGACCATCATCTATATAATCACCAGTAGCTCCTAAATCTTTTACTTCAGTTTTAATTTTATATTTACCAGTAGGTTCACCATAATAATCCATGTCACCTGCATATGATATTTCAGGAATACTAACTTGTGATGTTGCTAAATTTCTTTCAACATAAGAACCAATCTGTTCATCATTAACATATGTTCCTAATTCTATAGACCTAGCTTTAATGTCATCAAACATTTTTGTTGCATTTCTACCAAAACCTTCTCTTCTAATTTTATATGCTTCATTAATTGTTTCTTGAACTAAACCATCTGATTGAACACCTATAGAATTAGTTTTAGTAAACCATCCACCAGGTTGTGTTAATGTTTGTTTACCTAATTGACTAGCTTCTAATGTTCCTGCTTCAATTGCAGCAGCAGCATCAGTACTACTAATAACAGAAACACCAGGGTCTCCTACTCCATACACTTCTACTGTTCCTGCTTTTGCAGTTCTAAACTTAGGTGTGTATTGTTTAATTTTATTTTTTGATGCTGTAAATAAATTTTTTGCACCTTGAGAAATTCTTGCATAAGTATTCTTAACAGTTTGTGGTGCAAATTTTTGAAACGTTTGAGAAATAGATTTAGTAATAGTACTAAAAGTTTTTGACATACCAGCATTAAAAGCTTGATAACCAGTTCTAATAGTATTACCAATAGTTCCTACACTTCTAAGAAAAAGATTAGAACTATTCATTAAGGCTGTTGTACCTGCACTCAATCCTGCCAATGCATAAGGCATAGCAATTGCTAAAGCTATAGAACCTAATGGTCCAAACTTATTAGTAATTTTTCCAAAAGTTCTTGATACACCTCTTGCAACATTTATTACACCTTTAATAACTGAAGAACCAATTTTCTTTACATTCTTAGCAACATTTTTAACTACTTGAGTAACAGGCTTAGTTACTTTTTTAACTATTTTTTTTGCTTTTTTTATAGGATTAAAACCACCCATTTTATTTCTCCTTAGTAAATTTTCTTAATGCTGTTGATACTGTCATTTTATTTATTCTTTTTATTCCTCTACCAGATTTATTCATTCTTAACCAATTTATAGTTTTATCTTTACCTATATCTTTATTTAATCTTTCTGCTGTCCATTTATATATTTGTTTTAATTTATTGTTATCAGTATTAATAGTTTCAACATGCCAACAAATATCTCCACTATTCCAATCTAACATTTCTAAAATACCTGTTTCTTTAAAACGTTTTTCAGTTTCAGTATTTAAAAATGCCCAGTTAGTAAATGCATAAGCAACACCAGTATTTTCATACCTAAATATATTATATTGATTTAATGCTAAAGAAGGAATAATTGCTCTAGCTATATCCTTATCGGATAGATAATTATATTTAGGAAAATTCCTATATAATCTTATTACATCTATTATATCAGTATTATTGACCATTGTCAATATTTAACATTAAAATTACTATCTATCCATTTGTTTCCAAATGTCTATTGCAAATCCACCTAATGTTTTTAATATATTTGCTCTACCTTGGTCTGATGCAGCCTCATTACCTAATGCTGCCATTGCTAAATTAGTTTGTCTTTGTTCTGCATTTTGTGCTGATTCATATTCCCACTTAGCAGCATCTCTCATTTCTTGCCAGATAAATGATAAAGCTTGATTACTTAAATTAAATGCATTCATAGCATTAGCTTGGTTAACAGCATTTACTCCTGCTGTATTAGCTGTATTTAATTGTCTTCTCCATTGTACATTTGATTGTTCAATAGCTAAAGAGTTAGTTGTATTAAATTGATTTCTATTATAATCTAGTTGTTCATTAAACTGATTAATTTGTGCATTTAAAGTTTCTTGTAATCTTTGTGCTTCTAAATCATTACCTTGATTTAAAGCTGCAATTCTATTAGCTTCACTAATATTGTATTGTGTCATAGCATCATTTCGTGCAGCATTTTGTGTATTGATTGTTGTTGCTAAACTTTCTACAAACTGTTGTGTTTGATTATCACTTGTAGCATTAAATTGTCTTGAAGCATTTATTGAAGCTTGGTCAGATAACATAGCTTGTTGTCTGTTCTGTGTATTTAATACTTCAGTCTGCTGTTCATTTGTTAAATTAGCCATATCCATTTGTAAAAATGCTTGAGCATTTAATACTGCTTTTTGTTGAGCATTAGATAGATTAGCCATGTCCATAGTTGCCAGTTGCACAGCATT
>Ga0075474_10000873_pt1 | contig 12198 bp, 8 predicted proteins | sample DEB08_DNA_2_FD_71485 | JGI IMG/M metagenome (GOLD analysis project Ga0075474, IMG submission 71485) | Aqueous microbial communities from the Delaware River and Bay under freshwater to marine salinity gradient to study organic matter... | ecosystem: Environmental > Aquatic > Marine > Coastal ...
TGGGATGTATTTGCGATTTCCACTTATTTGTCGGTATCCTTAGTTTTTTGGTGGACAGGTCTTTTACCGGATTTTGCTATGATTCGCGATCGTGCAGTACTTCCTTTTCAAAAGAAAATATACAGTTTGTTGAGCTTTGGCTGGACTGGAAGAGCAAAAGATTGGCAACGTTTTGAAGAAGTTTCTCTGGTTCTTGCCGGTTTGGCAACACCACTAGTACTTTCTGTACATACCATCGTATCTTTTGACTTTGCTACTTCCGTTATTCCAGGATGGCACACCACTATTTTCCCGCCTTATTTTGTGGCAGGAGCAATTTTTTCTGGTTTTGCGATGGTGAATACGTTACTGATTATAATGCGTAAAGTTTCCAATTTGGAAGACTACATCACAATCCAGCACATTGAGTTGATGAATATTGTGATAATGATTACAGGATCTATAGTAGGGGTTGCCTATATAACAGAACTTTTCATCGCTTGGTATTCAGGAGTAGAATACGAACAATACGCCTTTTTGAATCGCGCTACAGGACCTTACTGGTGGGCCTACTGGTCGATGATGACCTGTAATGTGTTTTCTCCACAGTTTATGTGGTTCAAAAAACTGAGAACTTCCATTATGTTCTCCTTTATCATTTCAATAGTAGTTAACATCGGAATGTGGTTTGAGCGGTTTGTAATCATCGTTACATCTTTGCATAGAGACTATATCCCATCCTCTTGGACGATGTTCTCTCCTACTTTTGTCGATATAGGTATTTTTATAGGAACGATAGGATTCTTTTTTGTACTGTTCCTTCTGTATGCTAGAACCTTCCCTGTTATTGCACAGGCAGAGGTTAAAACGATTTTAAAATCTTCTGGAGAGAAGTACAAAAAATTAAGAGACAGTAAGTAATGAGTAGTAACAAAGTAATACACGCCCTTTACGACGATGACGACACGCTCTTAAGCGCAGTCAAAACAATTCGTTCAGAGAAGCATCACATTGAGGAAGTCTATACTCCTTTTCCTGTTCATGGACTAGACAAGGCTTTAGGACTGGAAGATACTCGCATAGCAATTATGGCTTTTATTTACGGGTGCATCGGTCTTACTGTAGCTGTAGTAATGATGAATTTCATCATGATTCAAGACTGGCCACAAAACATCGGTGGAAAACCCAGTTTTTCTTACCTAGAAAACATGCCAGCCTTTGTGCCCGTCATGTTTGAAATGACTGTATTTTTTGCTGCTCACCTGATGGTAATAACTTTCTATATGAGGAGTAAGTTATGGCCCTTTAAAAAAGCAGAAAACCCAAATCCACTGACAACGGATGATAAATTTTTAGTAGAAATCGAACTCCACGATAACGAAAAAGAGTTAACCAGTCTTTTAAAAAAATCGGGAGCGATAGATGTATCCATTATAGAAAAGCAAGAATAGATGAGGTATAAAATTCTTTTGGTAAGTATTGTTATTGCTCTTGGCTTTCAGTCTTGTGCAGATCCTTCCCGACCTAACTATCAATATTTCCCCAATATGTATGAACCTGTAGGTTATGAAACCTATGCAGATTCTGATGCTTTTGCTAATGGTATTGAAGCACAAGTTCCTGTGGAAGGAACCGTTGCTCGCGGCTGGGAACCTTATGACTATCCCGACACAAATGAAGGTTATGAAGACGCAAAAGCGAATCTAACTTCACCCCTAGAAAGCACACAGGAAAATTTAGCAGAAGGTAAAGAACTGTACGGGGTTTATTGTGCAGTATGTCATGGAGCTAAAGGTGATGGTCAAGGCATCTTGATGACAAGAGAAAAGTTTTTAGGTGTACCCAGTTATGCCGATAGAGAGATTACCCCTGGTAGTATATATCATGTATTGATGTATGGTAAAAATGCAATGGGGTCACATGCGGGCCAGGTGAACGCCGAAGAACGTTGGCAAATAGCACAGCATGTAATGGAATTAAGAAGTAAGCTTGTTAACTAACGTATGGAAAATAAAATAATGTACACGTTTCCAAATAAACTTAGAAATCTTGCGATTGCCTTTATGGTTATTGGTTTTTTAGGTCTTACCTATGGGTTTTTAAGTGCACCTGCAACTCTTGAAGAATCTAAGGCTATTGTTGCTGCAAGCCACAGTGATGGTCATGGAACAAGTCATGAAGAAGCTTCTCATGATCCACAAGAAACTAATGCAGTTGAAGTACAAGCAGGACATCATGAAGATGCTGCAGCTTCTCACTCAACGTCAACAGAAGAGGGACATGATGTAGATCATGACGAGCATGTTTTTCATCAGCTGAGCAATAAACCTTGGGCTGCACTTTATGTGGCTGCCTTTTTCTTCTTTATGATTGCGCTTGGAGTTCTTGCATTTTACGCTATTCAGCGTGCCGCTCAAGCAGGGTGGTCTCCTGTATTATACCGTGTAATGGAAGGAATTACGGCATATCTTCTCCCAGGAGGAATCGTTGTAATTGTGATTTTGGTACTTTCTACACTGCATTTAAACCATCTCTTTATCTGGATGGATCCTGAAGTTGTGGCACACGACAAACTAATAGCTGGAAAAACAGGCTTTTTAAACGCTCCATTCTTTTTAACTCGTGCAGTGATTTTCTTGTCTGGATGGGTATTGTACCGTTATTTTTCCAGAAAATTTTCTTTGGCTCAGGATAGTGCTACAGACCTTTCCAACCACAAAAAGAACTTTAGAATCTCAGCAGCCTTTCTGGTATTTTATATCGTGACAGAATCCATCATGTCATGGGATTGGATCATGTCTATAGATCCACACTGGTTTAGTACTTTGTTTGGCTGGTATGTGTTTGCCAGTATGTTTGTATCGGGTATTACCACCATTGCTATGGTTACTATTTATTTGAAATCCAAGGGATATCTAGAATTTGTAAATGACTCACACATTCACGACTTGGGTAAATTCATGTTCGGTATCAGTGTGTTCTGGACCTATTTGTGGTTCTCCCAATTCATGTTGATTTGGTATTCCAATATCCCTGAAGAGGTAACCTATTTTATCACTAGAATTGAAGATTACAACCTACCTTTCTTTGGTATGTTGGTAATGAACTTCATCTTTCCTTTATTGATCTTAATGAATAGTGATTACAAGCGAGTGAATTACTTCATCGTTATGGCAGGAATTGTCATTCTTTTAGGACATTATATGGATGTCTTTAATATGATTATGCCCTCTGCAGTTGGCGACCAGTGGTTTATAGGAGCTCCTGAAATAGGAGGGTTCTTCTTTTTCTTAGGGCTTTTTATTTTCATTGTATTTAAAGAACTGACAAAAGCACCTTTATTGGCAAAAGGGGATCCATATATGGGTGAAAGTGAACGTTTTCATTATTAGTAAACTTAATTGACGAGATAAATGAATTTAGTTTTGATATTTACTGTTCTAATTCTAATTGCGATTGCAATTTGGCAAGTAACTAAAATTTTTGAGCTTTCTCAAGGGAAGAAAGTAGCTACTCAAATTGCAGAAGACAATGACAATAGTTTGAACGGTAAGCTTATGTTGGCTTTCCTCTTCTTCATCTATGGAATTACCATTTTCTCCTTTTGGAAGTATGGAGATGTATTATTGCCCACAGCAGCATCAGAGCACGGATCAGAATACGATACCTTAATGTGGATATCTTTCGCGATCATCTTTTTTGTACAAACCATTACTCAAGCTCTTCTTCATTATTTTTCATACAAATACAGAGGTGAAAAAGGAAAAAAAGCCCTTTTTTATGCTGACAATGACAAGCTAGAAGCCATTTGGACCATTATACCTGTAATTACATTAGCAGGACTTATTCTTTATGGTCTTTATACTTGGACCGACATTATGACTGTGGAAGAAAATGACGAAGCTCTCATTGTTGAGCTTTATGCCCAGCAGTTTAACTGGAAAGCACGCTATGCAGGAGAGGACGGCGTTCTAGGTGATGCTAATGTTCGTTTTTTACAAGATTTTGATGGAAAAAATTTAGTGGGAATCGATGCTACTGACCCCAACGGTTTTGATGATGTTGTGGTTCAAGAGCTGCACCTGCCTGTAGGTAGGGAAGTGATTTTTAAAATGCGTTCTCAAGATGTTCTGCATTCAGCTTACATGCCTCATTTTAGAGCACAAATGAACTGTGTTCCCGGGATGATCACCGAGTTTGCCTTTACGCCAAACAAGACCACTGAAATGATGCGTCAGGACCCAGATGTTGTGGCTAAAGTCAAAAAGATCAACAAACTACGAGCAGAAAAAAGTAGAGAGCTAGAAGCAAAGGGAGATACAGCACTAGATCCCTATGAATTTGATTTTCTTTTACTTTGTAATAAAATTTGTGGTGCTTCACATTACAACATGCAAATGAAAATAATCGTGGAAACACCAGAAGAATACGCCAAATGGATGGCTGATCAACAAACCTTTGCAGAAGTCATTCAATAATAAATATAAAACAGAAAAGATATGTCAACAGCAGCAGCACACATAGAAGAGGATCACGGGCATCATCACAAGGAAACTTTTGTAACTAAATACATATTTAGTCAGGATCACAAAATGATCTCTAAGCAGTATTTAATTACAGGCTTATTTATGGGAATTATAGGGATAGCTATGTCTCTTTTATTCCGTTTGCAATTGGCCTGGCCGGAGCAGCCCTTTGGTGTTTTTGAAGTTCTCCTAGGCAAATGGGCACCAGATGGTGTTATGGACCCAAATGTTTATCTAGCTTTGGTTACCATTCACGGAACCATCATGGTCTTTTTTGTATTGACAGCTGGACTAAGCGGAACATTCAGTAACCTATTAATTCCATTACAGATTGGAGCACGAGACATGGCCTCTGGACTGTTGAATATGATCTCTTTTTGGTTGTTTTTCCTCTCCAGTGTCATCATGGTGATTTCACTTTTTGTTGAGGCAGGTCCTGCAGCTGCAGGTTGGACAATCTATCCACCACTTTCAGCATTACCACAAGCCCAACCTGGTTCAGGTATGGGGATGACACTATGGTTGGTTTCTATGGCCATCTTTATTGCCTCCTCTCTGCTAGGTTCACTAAACTATATCGTTACGGTTATTAATCTCCGTACGAAAGGGATGAGCATGACGCGATTGCCTTTAACTATATGGGCGTTTTTTGTAACAGCGATTATTGGAGTTGTTTCATTCCCTGTATTACTATCTGCTGCGCTTCTTTTAATTATGGACCGCAGTTTTGGAACCTCATTCTTTTTATCCGATATTTTCATTCAAGGTGAAGTACTTCATTACCAAGGAGGGTCACCCGTATTGTATGAGCACTTGTTTTGGTTCTTAGGTCACCCTGAGGTATATATTGTATTACTGCCTGCTTTAGGGATAACCTCAGAAATTATTGCCACCAATGCTCGTAAGCCTATTTTTGGTTATCGAGCGATGGTTGCCTCCATTTTAGCGATTGCCTTTTTATCAACGATTGTTTGGGGTCACCACATGTTTATTTCTGGGATGAATCCGTTCCTAGGCTCTGTATTCACCTTTACTACTTTGTTGATTGCCATTCCTTCAGCAGTAAAAGCATTTAACTACATCACCACCCTATGGAAAGGGAATTTGCAATTGAACCCCGCCATGCTTTTTTCTATTGGTTTGGTTTCTACCTTTATTACAGGAGGGTTAACAGGGATTATTTTGGGAGACAGTACTTTGGATATTAACGTACACGACACTTATTTTGTTGTTGCTCACTTCCACTTGGTAATGGGAATTTCAGCACTTTACGGACTTTTTGCAGGTGTGTATCATTGGTTCCCAAAAATGTTTGGGCGTATGATGAACAAAAATTTGGGTTATGTCCATTTTTGGGTAACCGCTGTTTGTGCCTACGGTGTCTTTTTCCCGATGCACTTCATTGGAATGGCAGGACTACCCAGAAGGTATTACACCAATACAGCTTTTCCTTATTTTGACGATCTTGCCGACATCAACGTATTAATCACTGTTTTTGCATTGATTGCAGGTGCTGCGCAACTCGTTTTCTTATATAACTTCATTCACAGTATGTTCTATGGGAAGGAAACTGTTCAAAATCCGTGGCGTTCCAACACGCTGGAATGGACTGCACCTATTGAGCATTTCCACGGCAATTGGGAGGGTGAAATACCTCACGTACACCGTTGGGCTTATGATTATTCTAAACCTGGACATGAGGAAGACTTTGTTCCTCAACATATCCCATTAAAAAAGGGAGAGGAAGAATTACAACATTAACTCTTATAGAATTAAAATTAAAACCCGCCGATTGATTCGAGCGGGTTTTTTTATGACTATAAAAGCGTTTAATGAGCAGGTGAATTTCCTATATTTGGAAGAATGAACGAGCATTTAGATCCCACAGACCAACATTTTTCAAAAGAAGAAAACGACATTGATCGTGCCCTGCGGCCGTTGAGTTTTGATGATTTTGCAGGTCAAGACATGCTTTTAGAAAATTTAAAAGTGTTTGTCTCTGCAGCAAAGCAACGGGACGAAGCTTTGGACCACACGCTATTTCACGGTCCTCCCGGTTTAGGAAAAACTACATTAGCTCATATCCTTGCCAACGAGTTAAATGTGGGCATCAAGCTCACTTCTGGGCCGGTGTTGGACAAACCAGGAGATTTGGCGGGTTTACTGACCAATTTACAGCCTAGAGACATCCTTTTTATTGATGAAATTCACCGTTTAAGTCCTATAGTGGAGGAGTATTTGTATTCCGCTATGGAGGATTACAAAATAGACATCTTGATTGAATCTGGGCCCAATGCACGAACGGTTCAAATCAATCTAGAGCCTTTTACGTTGGTAGGGGCTACTACCCGATCTGGCTTGTTAACCGCTCCCATGCGTGCTCGATTTGGAATCAGTAACCGTTTGGAATACTATTCTACAGAACTTTTGGCTACAATCGTAGAACGTAGTGCCTCTATTTTAAATATACCCATTGATCAGGAGGCAGCAATAGAAATTGCCGGAAGGAGTAGAGGGACACCAAGGATATCCAATGGATTGTTACGACGAGTACGTGATTTTGCTCAAATCAAAGGCAATGGAACCATCAGTATGGACATCACCCAATACGGACTTAAGGCCCTTCAGGTGGATGTACATGGTCTAGATGAAATGGATAATAAAATCTTAACTACTCTAATCGATAAGTTCAAAGGAGGTCCTGTGGGAATTACCACTTTGGCAACTGCAGTTTCTGAAAATGCAGAAACGATAGAAGAGGTATATGAGCCGTTTTTGATACAGCAGGGATTCATAGTTCGCACTCCCAGAGGACGCGAAGTAACAGCAAGAGCTTATAAGCATCTCGGCAGAATACAAAACAACCAAGAAGGCTTGTTTTAATCCCTTTGTAAAGTAGTGAGTACCCCTTCAAAACATGCAGCATTAATCAAAGAACAAGCTTTGACTTTGGGGTTTCTTTCGTGTGGAATTTCCAAAGCCGGATTTTTGGAAGAAGAGGCCCCAAAACTGGAGCAATGGTTGCACCAAAATCACCATGGACAAATGGACTATATGGCGAATCATTTTGACAAGCGTTTAGACCCCAGATTACTTGTCCCTGGTGCTAAAAGTGTGGTTTCATTATTATTAAATTATCACACTGATCAAGTACAAACCGACCCGAATGCTCCAAAAATTTCAACTTATGCATACGGTACGGACTATCATTTTGTGATTAAGGAAAAGCTTAAAAAATTAATGGATTTCATCCACAGAAGCATAGGAGCGGTAGAAGGGCGTGTTTTTGTGGATTCAGCACCTGTTATGGACAAAGCGTGGGCTGCCAAAAGTGGCTTGGGTTGGGTAGGCAAAAACACCAATTTGATCTCTAAAAAGGTGGGTTCTTTCTTTTTTATCGCAGAGTTGATTCTCGATTTAGAATTAACATACGACACACCCACAACAGACCACTGTGGTAATTGTACCGCTTGTATAGATGCTTGTCCTACAGAAGCACTCATCCAGCCCTACCAAATTGATGGTAGCAAATGCATTTCATACCTCACAATCGAATTGAAGGAAGCAATACCAGAGGATTTTAAAGGTAAAATGGACAATTGGGCCTTTGGCTGTGATGTCTGTCAGACAGTATGTCCATGGAACCGCTTTTCCACTCCCCATCAAGAACCTCAATTTGATCCGCATCCCGATTTACTAAAGATGTCAAAAGGAGATTGGGACGAGCTTACAAATGAGGTGTTTACAACCGTTTTTAAAAACAGCGCCGTGCAACGTACTAAGTTTGAAGGTCTAAAAAGAAACATTAAGTTCCTTTCTTCATAGAAGAAGATCGAATCATCAGTTGTGCGGGGATTTTGATTTTAGTAAAAATCAAGGGTTTATGCTCTTCTCTTTTTTTTTGAAGTTCCAAAAAAAGAGTTACCACTTTTTCCCCCATGAGTTTTCCATTTTGTTCCACAGTACTCAAGCGGGGTGTGAGAAGAGAGGAACTCATCCAATTGCTAAAACCCACAAGAGCAACCTCTTCTGGAACCTTACAGCCTATTGTTTTCAATGCAAATAATGCTCCAGCTGCAACTCCATCATCTATTGCAAAGATTGCATCTATATCCGGTCTTTTTTCTAAGAGTAAAAGGGTGTTTTTATAACCATCACTAAAACTCCCTGAGTTGCAAATAGAGACCAATTCTTTATCAAAAGAAAGCTTGTGCGATTCCAACGTCTTTTTATATCCTAAAAAGCGATCAATTGAATACTGAGGCGTCAAAGGGCCTCTTAGGTGAGCAATGTTCTTACATCCTTGCTGAATTAAATGGTTTACAGCCTCATGGGATGCATCCACTTCCTCAATTACCACTTGATAGGTGGGAAAGAGTTTTACCTTTCGATCAAATAAAATTAAACTGACTTTTTGATTGAGGATCTCTTTTAAATGTTCAAAGCTGTTGGTTTCATTGGAAACGGATAAAAAAATCCCATCCACTTGTAATTGAAGAAGTGTTTTGATTTGTTTTTGTTCGTTTTCGAACGATTCATTGGAACATAAAACAAGGAGATGATAGCCTTCTTTTTCTAACTGGGTTACCATTTGCTCCATAACACATGAGTAAAAGTCGTTTCTTAATACCGGTAAGACTAAACCAATTAATTTTGTTTTACGGGTTCTTAAAAAAGAAGCTTGAATGTTGGGCTTGAAATGAACCTTTTCTGCATAAGCACGAACTCGAGCTTTTGTCTGCGGGCTTACATCCTTATAGTCTTTTAAAGCTTTAGAAACAGTCGTTATAGAAATACCCAGTTCACGGGCAATGTCCTTTAGAGTTAAGTTCATTTTTTTGGTTTTGGGGCACAATCGAAAACCTTTTCGTATGGGTTTTTGAGTTTTAAGTTAAAATTATCTTAAAATTTTTAAAAATAACACTTAGTATTGTCTCCAAGTATAACTCAAACTAACCAAAAACGTAACCTAAAATGAAAAAAAAGTTCTTTAAAAAGTTCTTGTTTTTATGGTCTCTAATAGTGACCACAGGAATTTATGCCCAAACGATTTCAGGTCTTGTAACAAGTGATGATGGACCGTTGCCTGGGGCTACCCTACTTGTAAAAGGGACCAATACCTATGCTACTTCAGATTTTGATGGAAATTTTTCGATTGAAGCTGCTCAAGGCGATATTTTATTCGTCTCTTTTGTAGGATATGTCTCACAAGAGGTCACAGTGGACAGTGATCAGATCACCATCAGCCTAGCACTAGGAAATCTTCTGGACGAAGTTATAGTAACCACAGGTTATGGTACCCAGTCCAAAAGAGACATTACGGGTGCTGTATCTACTATTGATGCAGACGAATTAGCCTCGGTTCCCGCAACCACGTTTTCTCAGCAAATGCAAGGACGTGCTTCTGGAATTTCCGTAGTAAGTGATGCCACACCTGGTGGAGAAGCTACCGTTCGAATTCGAGGTTTTGGTACTACTGGAAATAACAATCCCCTTTATATTATTGATGGTGTTCCTTCACAAAACCAAGGAAACCTTAACCCCGGAGATATTGAATCATTTCAGATTTTGAAAGATGCCTCTGCAGCTTCGATTTATGGATCCCGTGCCGCAAACGGGGTGATCATTATCACAACCAAAAAGGGTAAAGTTGGAGAGCCTCGAATTAGTTACAGTACATATTACGGATGGCAAAATACGGCTGAAGATGTAGAAGCTTTAGATGCCAGAGGATTAGGAGAATACCTCTACTTAGCTGATTACTATGCAGGTAAAACACCTTCTCACGGTCAGTACGGTTTCAGTGGATCACCAGAAAATCCACAAATCTCTATTCCTAACTATGTATTCCCAAGTGGTGCAAGTTCTGTTGATGAGTCCCTATATTCATTAACTCCTAGCAACATCTACGCGATTACACGTTCTGCGAATACCAACTGGTGGGAGGAAGTGACACGATCCAATTCGCCTCTATACAGCCATCAGATTGACGCAAGTGCCGCTACTGAAAAATCACAATACGCTTTCACTGCGAATTTCTTTAGCCAAGATGCTGTTGTCCATTTTGTGGGCTATCAAAGAGCTTCTTTTCGCTTAAACTCTTCGACTAAAACCCTAGGAGATCGTTTGACTGTTGGAGAAAACTTTACTGTTTCTTTAGACAACCGAAAAGGTGGTTATTCAAATGATGGGGAACAGAATGCGGTTTCAGTATCTTACAAACACCATCCTTTATTGCCCATTTATGATGTTGCAGGAAATTTTGCAGGATCTCGAGGACTCAACTTAGGAAACAATTATAACCCTTATGCTACTTTACATCGAAATCAAGACGATAGAGCGAGACGAAGTAGGGTATTTGGAAATATTTATGCAGAACTTAAAATCGCAGAGGACTTTAAATTAAAATCTAGTTTTGGAGTAGATATCCAAAACGGGAGAGCTTTAGACATCGGAAGACCCCAACCGGAATATGTAGAAGGGAACTTTATTAATGGACAGACCAGTTTACATTCATGGCAATACCAATGGACATGGACCAACACTTTGTCATGGGAGCAAACTTATGATGACGTACATAATGTTAAGGCATATTTAGGTGTTGAAGCCATTGAGGGTTTTGGAGAATACTTCGGAGCTGGAAGACAGCGTTTCCCATTTGAAACGACTTCCATCATCAGTTATTTGGACTTAGGAAATCAAGGTACAGCAAGTAATTTTGGGAATATTTTTCAAGACTTTTCATTGTGGTCTCAATTTGGTCAAGCCAATTACAATTACAATGATAAATACCTTGCTCAGCTTACGGTTCGTAACGATGCTTCTTCCCGTTTTAAATCGGCTACCAATAGTGCTATTTTCCCTGCTTTTAGTTTGGGATGGAGGCTTTCTGAGGAAGATTTTATGTCTGGTGCTTCTTGGGTGGATGATTTAAAATTGCGTTACGGATGGGGTAAAACAGGGAACCAAGAAATTGGGGACTACAATGCCTTTACACAGTTTAGATCTTCTTCTTATAACTCAGGTTATCCAATTGACGGAAGTTCTTCTTCTGCAACATTAGGATATGATCCTGCTACATTTGGAAACCCAAATGCGAAATGGGAGGCCACTACTTCCAATAATATTGGTTTTGATGCTTTGGTTTTTGATCAAGCCCTTTTCATCGAATTTGATGTTTGGGACAGAAGTACAACAGACTTATTACTCACTGTTCCCGTAGTTTATTCTGCTGGGGATGCAGGTGCTCCTGCTGTAAATATTGGAGAGATGTACAACAAGGGAATAGATTTTGCCTTTGATTGGATCCACGATTTCAACAGTGATTTTAGACTTACTTTTGGAGGTAATATTTCTGCTTATCGCAACGAAGTAAGAAAATTGGATGAGTTTAATACTCCAATCTTTGGGTCCAACCGACGAGTTCCCGCATTGACCCGAACGGCTGTAGGAGATCCGATTTCCTCCCTTTACGGATTTAAAACAGATGGTATTTTCCAATCACAAGCGGAAGCTGATGCATGGGCTCCCTATGGTACAACCGGATACAATGCACCAGGAAAATTCCGCTATGAGGATGTCAACGGAGACGGTCAGATCAGTGATGCGGATAGAACAATTATTGGTAATCCACACCCTGACTTTGTTTATGGTATCAATTTAAATGTTGCGTACAAAAACTTCAACTTGAATG
>Ga0075474_10000889_pt1 | contig 12111 bp, 9 predicted proteins | sample DEB08_DNA_2_FD_71485 | JGI IMG/M metagenome (GOLD analysis project Ga0075474, IMG submission 71485) | Aqueous microbial communities from the Delaware River and Bay under freshwater to marine salinity gradient to study organic matter... | ecosystem: Environmental > Aquatic > Marine > Coastal ...
CCACTTTTTTCCTCACCATAATGAGGAATAATGTCGACATCGCAAACAACAGCGTCAATTAAATTTAAAAAGTGTAATAATTGTCCAGGGTATCCATATCTCTTTATCATTTTTGAAAGATTAATTTTCTTAAGAGTATTATTGTTTATTGCTGTGTATCCCATTTGAGGATCCATAATGGTGTAGTATCCAGAAGCAAATTTAGTGAATAACGATAAAAATGTGTTGCCTACAAATCTGTACCTTGGCATTATAGATTTTACATCTTTGTGATTTAATCTATTTCCTTTTGAATAATCCGCTTTTCCCTCCAATACAGGAGTTACAAGATTTGTAAAGTCATCTGGTAATGCCTGAGCGTCCCCAGGCATTACAACTGTTATATCCATTTCTAATTCTATAGATTTTTGGTAACCACTGATTAAAGAAGCACCTACACCTTTATTTTTAGAATGATTGATTAATACAATTTTATTATTAAGTATTTTTTCATTATTAACTACTTCTTCGGTCTTATCTGTTGATCTGTCATTAATGATTATTATCTTTTCAACGAAATCAGGAACAGAGTCTATAGTTTTTTTAATTAAAAGCTCTTCATTAAAGGCAGGCACTATAACAGCAATTTTTGCTTCGTTTTTCATCAATTAAAGAATAATATTTAATAATATCTAAATTTATATTATTTATAAAAGTTCCGTAGATTTTTCTAAAACTTCTATTACTTTTCTTCCATGAGAAGCATTATTTACTTCACACTTTCTTGTTTTAATTGCTTCTATAAAATAGATTGCTTGATTTTTCAATGGTTCGCTATTTTCATAAGAGACTACTTGTGAAACATGATTACTAATTTCTAAGCCTTTTGAGTTTATTTCAGTTTGATATAAAACAAGCTTATTATTTTCTACACTGTCGGTAAAAACAATTGTTCCCTTGTCTCCGATAACAACAAATCTTTGTTCTTTAAATGGATGAAACCATGAAACAAAAATATGAGCATTGATACCATTTTTGAAAGTAAAGTTTGTTAAAGTAGCGTCTTCAACTTTTTTATTAATAATTGTAGAACCTTGGATTTTTAATGATTCAACTTCAGAATTTACAATTTCCAGGATTAAAGATATGTCGTGTGGTGCAAAAGACCATAAAACATTTTCCTGGCTTCTTATTTTACCCATATTTAATCTATTGCTGTAAATATATTTTGTTTTGCCTAATTTGCCTTTTTTAATAATACTTTTAATCTTTTGTATCGCAGGATGAAAATGTAATTGATGACCAACCATAATTATTTTTTTGTTCGATATTGATAAACTTTCTAATTCTCTACATTCTTTAACTGACATTGCCATTGGTTTTTCGATTAACAAATCTAAGTCTGATAATAATGATTTAGCAATTTCAAAATGTGTTGTTGCAGGTGTTGAAACTATTGCCGCGGTTGAGTTACTTACTAAATCATCAATGTTCTTAAAAAATTTAATATCAGTATTAGTATTATTTATCAAGGGATCATATACGCCTGAAAGACAACCTAGTTCATTTAAAACTCTCGTATGGTTCTTACCCCAATAACCGTAGCCAATAACTGCAATTTTATTTTTTGACATTTATTTAAGTATACTCTTTTGTAGGTAAGTTATAATTTATACTATGCAAATTCATGAGACTGCAATTGTTGATAATGGAGCAAAAATTGGCAACAATACAAAAATTTGGCACTTTACACACGTGATGCCCACAGCAAATATTGGGGACAATGTTTCTATTGGTCAAAATTGTTTCATTGGTGACAATGTAAAAATTGGGAATAATGTAAAGATTCAGAATAATGTTTCTCTCTATGATGGAATAGTTGTATCTGATGATGTCTTTATAGGGCCAAGTGCAGTTTTCACAAATGTAATAAGACCAAGATCAGAGTACCCAACTAATAAAAATTACTCCAAAACATATCTGGAAAAAGGCGTAACTATTGGAGCAAATTCTACAATTGTTTGTGGTGTTACTCTTGAAGAATATTGTTTTATTGGTTCAGGAACGGTAATAACCAAAAATATTCCAAACAATGCACTTGTCGTTGGAAATCCAGGTCGAATAATTGGTTGGGTTGGAGAGTCTGGAGAAAAGCTAGAAATTAATGGTACATCTGGCAAAGACCAGAAACTAGGTACTAACTATGAAGTTGTTGTCGAAGACGATGTAATAATTAAAGTTAAAAAGTTATAGTTAAATTATTTATATTGGAAAATTTTGAAAAAAGTATTACACATAATTGGAACACGACCACAAATTGTGAAACTTGCCTCTTTTATTAATTTTAAAAACATAAATTTTCAAAATTTAATTATCGATACGAATCAACATTATCAAAAAAATATGCAAGAAGATCTTTATGATGATTTTAAAATCAGTAAAGAGAAAATAACTTTTTTAGAAAATAATAAGAATTTTTCAAATGATGTTGATGCAATCAAAGAATTGTTAAATAAAAAAGTTTCTGAGATGAATCCTGACCTCATAATAACTTACGGTGATACAAATTCAACAGTAGCTGGTGCGCTAACAGCAAAGGAAAATAATATTTCTTCGATACATGTTGAATCGGGCTTAAGGTCTTATATTCATAATCAAATAGAAGAAAAAAACAGAATTTTTGTAGATTCAATTTCTGATTACTTATTCTGTCCAACCCTTTCATCTTTGAAAAATCTAGAGAAAGAAAATTTATATAGTAAATCAATTTTTACAGGAGATATTATGCTTGATATATTTTTAAAGACAAAAAATTATTTAGATCAGATCATAGTTGATAAAACATTTCCTGAAGAATTTTATCTATTTACACTTCATAGAAAAGAAAATTTAGAAGATAAGAAAAAATTACACTCAATAATTGAAAGTCTTTATGATTTTTCTAATTTGATTATTCCAATGCACCATAGTTTAAAAAATAAACTTGTTGAATATGATTTGTTGGAGTCATTACCTAAAAATATAGAATTAGTTGACCCGCTAGTATACAGTGATCTTTTGTTAACAATTAAAAACTCGAAGGGAGTTATTACTGATTCTGGAGGTTTACAAAAAGAAGCGTATTGGTTTAATAAGCCAACACTTACTCTTAGAGAAAATACAGAATGGATAGAAACTGTTGACAGTGGTTTGAATGTAATAGTTAATGAATTTCCAGTAAATCTCCATAATATTATTAGTACAATTAATAAAACAAAAGAAGATAGATTTACAACTTTTGGAAATGGAAATGCTGTAAATAATATGATATCCAAGATTGAAGAGATTCTTTTATGAATGAAAATAAAACAATATGGATTGCCCTGCCAGTTTTTAATGAGTGGCCAGCTATAAAAAATCTTATAGAAAACTTACAAGATGTATTACAGTCTGAATTTGATGACTATATGATTGTAATTTGTGATGATGGCTCAACTGATGGCAGTAAAGACTTTATAAATCAATTAGGTAAAGATGAAAAAATACATGTAATTAGACATTTATACAACAGAGGGCTTGCAGATGCAATTAGAGATATATTTGAATATGTTTCTGAAAATGGAAAAACTGGTGATGTATTAGTTAGGATGGATGGAGATGCAACTCATAACCCTATTTACTTAAAAGAATTAATTGATGAAATATCTGAAAATTGCGATGTTGCGGTTGCATCAAGAATCAAAACAAATGATAGACAACTATCAATAGTTAGAAGAGCTTACAGCTTACTTGCTCGTTATTTTGTAAGACTATTTTTTCCAGTACCAAAAATTTCTGAATATACAGGTGGCTTTAGAGCGTATAGTTTAGAAATTATTCAAAAAGCTTTTAAAGTTTATGGCGGAAGTTTTATTCAGCTAGGATCATTTGGTTTTGTATGCACATTTGAAAAATTAATAAAACTTTCTTTGATAAATGCAAAATTTTCTGAAGTTCCTTTTGAGCTAGAATATGAAAACAAAACTGCTGAATCAAAGATGGTACCTTGGATAACTATTCTTGGTTATATCTTATTAATTCCTGTTATATACTGGCCTAAGACAGGTTGGAAAAAAAGAACTTGTAAATTGTAAGGAATTATTTATGTGTGGATTTAATGGGGTAGTTGGAGAATATTCACCTGACAACATTAATGATTTAAAACAGAAATCATTACTGATTGAACATAGAGGACCTGATGAGCACACAAATTTAAAACTAGATAATATATATGTAGATTTTTTTAGATTATCAATTGTAGACATCAAAAACGGAAGTCAACCTAAGTCTGACTTAGAAGGGAAATACACCTTATTTTTTAATGGAGAAATATACAACTTTAAGCAATTAAAAGAAGAATTAATTGATCATGGATTAGATTTTCAAACTAACTCTGATACTGAAGTTTTACTTCAAATTTTTAAAACGTATGGTATTGATGGTATAAAAAAACTAAACGGAATGTTTGCAATTTGTCTTTTCGACAAAGAAGAAGACACAACTTACTTAATAAGAGATCAATTTGGCATAAAGCCTCTTTATTACTCTCTAAAAGATAGGTCAATTTATTTTTCTTCTGAAATGAAAACTTTGGAAAATGATAAAATAAAAATTTCACCTGATGCCTTTGGTCAATATTTCAGATATCAATTTTATTTAAGTGACAAAACTATTTCAGATGAAATTAATTTATTAGAACCTGGATATTATCTAAAAATTCAAAATAAAACAGGTCAAGTTAACAAAATAAGATACTTTGATATTAATTTTTTGTCTAATTCAAATTCAAATGATGATATTAATGATTTAGAAAATAAAATAATTAAGAGTGTAGAAATGCAATGTTTTGCAGATGTAAATATTGGCAGTCACCTCTCAGGCGGGATAGATTCGAGCTTGATTACTGCGATTGCAAGTAAATTTAAAAAAGACCTTAAAGCTTTCCATGGTTACTTTCCAGAAGATAAAAAATCTTATTCTGAAATTGAATATGCTAGAGAAGTTGCCAAACATTTAAATATTGAATTATTTGAAATAGGTATTACATATAAGGATTTTATTGAACACTTCAAAGACATAATGCACTATTTAGATTATCCGATAGTTGGGCCTGGGGTTTTTCCACAATACATGGTCAATAATTTTGCATCACAACATGTCAAGGTACTACTTGGTGGACAAGGAGGAGATGAAATTTTTGCTGGTTATGCTAGGTATTTAATTGTCTATTTGGAACAAGTGATTCACGGCTCAATTAACGAAACGCAAATCAATAATCATATTGTAAATTTAAATACCGTTTCCAAAGCTCTACCAACATTAAAAGAGTACCTCCCATTGATAAAAAAGATGTGGGCACAAAATTTATTTACTGATCCGGTAACTAGGTATGAAAATATTTTGGAACGAAACATTCCTGAAAACTGGTTAAGCAAAGATATGATTCGAATTGTTGATAAATCGAAAGATATTTTTTATAACAAAATGAATGAGATAAATGAAAAGTCGTTAATTAATAAAATGCTTCATTTTGATATAAAATATATTCTTCCCGGACTTTTGCAAGTTGAAGATAGGGTATCGATGGCCCATTCATTAGAAAGTAGAGTTCCTTTTTTGGATCAAAATGTATTTAATTCTGCTATAAATCTCGATCCTTCTTTAAAATTTGGCCAAGGAGTCTTAAAAAGTCCTCTTAAAGAAATTTCACGTAAATATTTACCTGATAAAGTATCGTTAAGAAAAGAAAAAATGGGTTTTCCTGTTCCATTAAATGATTGGTTAAATATTCCAATTTTTAAAGAATTTGTTTTAGATACAATATTGAATTCAAAATTTGCAAATTCTAATTATTTCCAAAAAGATGAATTTGAAAAATCAATTCTTAATTTTGAAACCTTTGATAGAGCTATATGGGCAGTTTTATGTGTCTCTGAGTGGTCAAATAAATATTCAAATTTTGAAATAAATGATCAACAAATATAAATACTATGCAGCTTCTCTGTTTGCTGTATACTCAGCATTAATTATTTACTATCAACCACCCTTCGGGTTGATGGATGATTTTTCAAATATAGAACATATACAAAATTTAAAACAAGATTTTTTTGGATATTACATGGCCTATTTCTATGAAAGAACATTTGAAAAAGGATTGTTACAACCATTCTATCTTCTACAAATGTATTTTCAATATTTTTCAAACACTCCAATTTTCGTTTACTTACAAAATTTATTGATAGTTTTTTTATCTCACTACTTATTTGTTAAAGGGATAAGTAAATATGTAAAAATAAATTATGTTCTTTCACTTTTAGTATTTCTTATCTTTCCTTTTACAAATGATCTTTTTGTCCACCCAAGTCTTCAAGAAAAGTATGCTTTTTTAATATTTGGAACAATTCTTTTAATGCTCAATAAAGAGAAAAAATATTATGTGATTATCTTTATTCTTTCACTCATAGTGCCATTGATAAAGCTACAAGGTACTGTTTTAATTTTTATAATCCTCTCAATCCACTACCGCTCAAGAACAATTGATACTCGTCTTGCTACACTTGGATTTCTTTTAGGTATCGGGCTTCAAACTTATATAACCTTTTTTATTGAAGCTGAGTACAGGATTAGAAATAGTTTTGAAAATATTCTATCTAATCTACAATATCCAGTAAATCTATTTTATTTGTTAATAATTTTTTATTTTATTTTCTTTTTATTTAAAGAAAATGAAAGTGATTTTATCAAATTATCTATCGCTGTATCGTCACTTGCAATTTTATTTATATATATTAATTTTTATATATTAGGTTATTTGCTATCAACTTATGCATTTTTTTTATCTTTAATAATTCCAATAATTGTAAGTAAATATGAAACAAAATTAAATTTATCAGAAAATAAGCAAATTACTATTTTCATATTGGTTTTGATCTTTTCTATATTCCAATTTTTTATGCCAAGGATCCAAAGGTGGAGTGATCTTTCAGAAGTCTATAGCCAATTAGAAGATTATGAGTATGGCTCAATATATTTTTGCTCGGAAGAAGCAACAATTTACCTAAATAAAATTATTAATCCTAATAGTAATTTAATTTTTGTAAATAATGTATCCGAAATACCAAGTTTAAATAATCAATATCTATTAACAGATGAGTTTCAGTGTGAAAGCTTCGGAAAAGAATTGCCTCCAACATGTATTGAAAAATTGGTTTTTAAAACAAGATTTTCAAAAATACTTATTAAAAAAATTTCTTGCACATAGTAAATGCTTAAATGTTTTAACACTCTTTTTCAAGTTTAAGGATTAGGTAAGAGCTGTTCTTATATACAGGTTCTAAGAAGCTTGGAATAGAGTATTTGGCATTCCATAAGTAAAAGTCAACGTCATAATTTTCGCATAAATTTTTAAATAGACTTAAGTTTCCCTCATAATATTTTGTTCCAACAAAATTTATATAATCGTCGTATCTAAATTTTGTCATTAATTCAATTGGGTTGTCTGTAAAAACACCTAATCTATCTACTGCATCATCAAAAATAATTTTATCTCTTGTATAGAGCCAAGAAGTTACAAATTCTCGTGGAGTACCAAAGCTGTTTCTATTTGAAAAATCTCTCCAAGCATAAGATATATAAGGGTCAGGCATGAAAATAGCATTTATTGGAGTGTTTAAGTTTGCCCAAATTTGTGCATCGTAGTAATCATTGGTTTTTTCAGAAAATATTGTTTCACTATTTTGAAGTTGGTAATTTTCACTAAAAAGTGAATATGAAAATATAGATACTGCAATTAAAAATAAATATGTGGAAGATAAATTTTTTTCCAAGAAATTAGAAAAATATAAAAGAATAAAAATTAGTATTAATAAAATTAGAGCTCTTTGATCAGTAAACACTGGAGTATCTTTATAAATATATTTATTATCGTAGATAGACAAATCGTTATTATTAAGTATTAAAATTAAAGTAATAATGCTGAAATAAATAGAATTATTTCTATTTTTAATAATTAATATAAAAATCAAAACTATTACAAAAATTATATATTTATTAACTTCAGGCAATCCAAAGAATAAAATATAATAAGCAAGCAATTCAAATAATTTGTGAATAACTCTATTTTTTGATGGTGTAAAAATAAAAAGTAGAGATAGTAATAATATATTTTCAGTCAATCTATGAAGTGCTATAGAAATCAAAGTAGGACTTGTTGAATAAATATCAATATATTTACCTATTAATGAAATAATGTACATACTCCAGATAATTGATTCGAGTCCAGTCCTTAATAAGTATCTACTTAAACAAATAGTAAGAAGAGTTATTGGTATAAATGAATAAATAATAAATTCACTATCAAGTGGTCCCTTTAATAAATGATAACTGTGTGACTCCGTAATCTTTATCCACAATACTGGATCCATAACATTAACATTTTGATCTAGGATAAAGAAATAAATGTAAATAAATGAGATAGTTGAAGATAGAATTATTGAGATCCGAGTCTTTTTAAGATTTCCTACATCAGAAAATATTTTGTATAAAAGTATAGGTCCTGTGGAAAGTATTAACATAAAGCCTTTAGATGGATGAATCAAAAAAATTAATAAAAGAAGATAAATTGAGTTAGATAATTTATTTTTTATAATATTCGCCAGAACCAATAGAAATAAAGAATTAGGAATGTTGTACCATTCACCATTGAATATTTGTCCGTAATTTACCCAATTATTTTTTTCAACATTTGTAAATAATATTATTGATGTATAAAAAATTGATATAGGCAGATAGTCTTTATTTCCAAGTGCTTTTAAAAAATATGACGCAGAAAATGTGATTAAAATAAATTCAAATAAAAGAAAAAAATATGTAATATTTAATGGTTCAATATTGAATAAGAAATTTAATCCAATGTATATCCATGAAACCAAACTTGTTGTTTTATGATGTCCAGTGTTTATAAAACCTTTTTCTGAATTAAGTAAGTTGCCATTATAAGAGTTTACGACCTCAATCATTGAATACCCGCTTAATGAAGATTTATTTTTAAAGCTAAATATTTCGGTATCAAAAAAATAGACCAATAGAAAAATATAAATAATTATAGAAATAATTTTTAGATTCGAATTATTTAATAATTCTTTGTTCACTTCAAATATTATAAACGTAAAATGAACTAGAAATGGATATAAGAAAATTTAACTTTGACTGGAATGGGCTAGATGAGCACATTAAAAATCTAGACATTTCTGAATATGTTGGAGATTCAGAGGAATTTGTTGAAGTATCCCTTCCGTCATTTGTAAATACTTATGGTCGTAACGAAAAAATACTATTTCCTTTAAAATTTGTTGAACCGCATCAATATTTAAATATTATTACTAACTTTAAGAAATGTAACTGGATCGGTGCTGCTGAGTACTTAGCATCATTAAAATTTGAAAAGAACTCACTAATAAATAATCTTTTTTCAATTTCAAATCGACATATTAATCAAGAGATTTATAATTTAGCTCTAGTAAATAGATATTTGTTATTTGTAAGAGATTATGCGGCTCATGAAGCAAATAAAAATAATTTTATTGGTTCAATTGGTAATGGAAAAATTATTTTATCTCACGATGTAGACGCAATTAAAGTTTCATATGGTTTAAAAATGAGGCAATATTTTCATACTAAAAAATGGCCGAAACTAAATAGGGGTGAAAACTTAAACTGCATAAAAGAGATAGTTGAATTGGAAAAAAAATATGGAGCTAAGAGTATATTCTTTTTTAATGCTGGTAAAAAGTATTTTTCTATACCACTGCTTGATCCAAATTATAAACTTAAAGATTTAGAAAGTACTTTTTCTTTTATAAAAAAAAATAATTTTACAATTGGTCTTCATCCAGGCATTATCTCTTCTTTTTCACTACTAGCTTTAAAAAGCGAAATTAAAAATTTAAAATACTTTTCAAAAGTATCTGAAATTGTAACAAGAAACCATTGGCTATCTCACTTTAAACAAATAACTTGGAACATACAGTCTAAGGCCGAAATAAAAAGAGATTTTTCTATAGGATTTAATGATAGACCTGGTTTCAGAAATTCATCTTTAATTTCATATGAGCCAATTAAGGATTTAGAAGTAATCCCAATGATTGTAATGGACGGTCAATTTCATAACTATATTAAAGCTGATAAAGATTCTATTATTAATTTTCTAAAACCTATTGTTGAAGAAATTAAAAATGTTGGTGGAGTTGCATCAATAAATTTTCATCAAAGATTTTTTCATAGCTTTTATGGATACAAAGATTTGTATATAGAATTATTAGAATACTTAAACGAAGAAGGTGTTTTATAATAAATCAAAATATTTTGCACGACAATATCGAGAATTCTTTAAAAAGGATTTTAAATTTTGTAGATTTAAATCCTTATTCACAAACCTACGGGTATGCTGATAGAGATTTTTGGAGTTGGAGAACAAAAGATTTTAATAACGGTTCTTTTCAGTCCTTAATTTATGTACTAGCTTGTGTTAAAAATTTAGAAACTTTTAATGGTATATATAAAAAATTTAATCAAAATAACTTGATAGACCTAGCTTATGATTCATATAAAAAAGGGTGTTTTAAATCTTTAGAAAAATATGGAAGCACCCAGGAAGCCTTTCCAAATGAAAAATCATTTTGTGTAACTAGTACTTTATTATTCGATTTATTATCAGCTTTAAAAGTTGCCGATGATATTAAATCTCTTTCTGACAAGGAAAAGTCTATTCTGCATAATACTGCAAGATTTATTTCACAAAATATTGAAACCCATGCCAATATAGGTAATCACTTATTAGCTTCACTAGCAGCTTTAGGACTACTTAACCAAGTTTTTGATTTTGAGGACAAAAAAATTGAAAATGGTATTAAAGAAATTATAAAAAAATTAAAAGAGCTTTGGAATGACGAAGGATGGATTGAAGAGTATGGTGGTGCAGATATAGGCTATTTGACTCTTTCTTTACATTATCTTACTAATATAGATGAAGAGCTTTTGTCTGAAAAAGAAACATGGATAGAGGCAATAATTAAATTTCTCTCTAACTTTTTTCATCTAGATGGAAGTATTGGAAATTTTTATGGATCCAGAGGCTCTTCAATAATATATTTATCAGGCTTGATTCAAGCTGGATATAAAGATGTTAATGATTTCTTAATACAGTCAATTAGTAATAAAAAAATTCCTCTACAAAATAATTTAGATGACACAAACTTTTCTCCTTTTATAAACTCTCTTGTTAGGGGAGCTATTCATTTAGAGGAAAAGTCTGAAAAAAATATTAACCTTCCATTAAAGAATGACAAATATCTTAAAATTTTTAATCAAGCTGGATTTGTAATTATTATTAACAATTCAACACAAGTTATTATTGATTTAAAAAATTCAGGAACTGAGACAATATTTACATCTACAAAATCAACTAAGGGAAATTTACCATCAATAATTAACAAAGCTTCTAATGACATTTATTGCGCATTTAGTTCAGAATATAAAATTGTAGAAGATTCAAAATTAACTATTTCAGTTTATTCAAAATTTCACAAAGTAAATACAAAATCATTAAACAGCTTAAATATTATTGGATCTAGATTGCTTATTCCCATTTTCAACTTATTTCCATTTATTTTAAAATTTGGTAAATCCTTTCTGGTAAAAAGGTTTTTTAAACCTGGCAAATCTGTTGGAAGTTATTCAAAAGTGATTACAATAGAAAATTATAATTACGATAGTTCAGATTCGTTTGTTATTCCTAAAGGCTATGAAATTGTATCTAACTATATTCACCATCCAATAAAAATGGCAAGTCAAAACTATGTTTGAGATTCTTTACTTTTATGGTGCTTACAAATTTCAGGTATCATTTGGATAGTTAAATATCAACTTATTTAAAATATCTAAAAATTTTAATAAGTCTTTTTTAATTTATCCGTAAATGCTTTTTAGGATTTCATTTATTTTTGTTTTTTTATTTTTAAGTTTAGAAAAGCTTATTTCAGATAAATTAATAGGAAGTTGAAGAATTTTTTCATAATGGTCAGTTGCGTTTGGAAAATTAATAACACTGTTAATATT
>Ga0075474_10000892_pt1 | contig 12093 bp, 9 predicted proteins | sample DEB08_DNA_2_FD_71485 | JGI IMG/M metagenome (GOLD analysis project Ga0075474, IMG submission 71485) | Aqueous microbial communities from the Delaware River and Bay under freshwater to marine salinity gradient to study organic matter... | ecosystem: Environmental > Aquatic > Marine > Coastal ...
GTAAGTGCGCCATTAAAAGGATTAGAATTCTACACGTATACCAAAGCAGGTATGGGTGCTGGATCAAATGCGAATAACCCATGGACGTACGAATTACCTGATCCGGTAACTCGTTTGTCGTGGGACAACTACGTGGTGATGAGCGCAGCTGATGCAGTCGCCTATGGAGTAGAGGTAAAAGCGCAATCCAACGGTTCAATGAATGGTAATACCATCAACATTACTGTAGATGGCACAACACTTGAAAATGTACCGGTTTGGATTCAGCCCGGTCAGACGCAAGGTAGTATTGGTCTTGCCGTAGGTTTTGGTAGAACGGAAGCGGGTAAAGTTGGTAACAATGTCGGTGTGAATGCAAATTCACTTCTGGCGCCAGCAGTAAGTTACGCGGAGGCTACAGTAGTTGCTACTGAAGTTGAGCACGGTTTCGCTTCGGTCCAATTGGCCCACACCATGATGGGACGTAAGATTGTGAATGAAATCAACTTACCTACGTTCTTATCTGGTAATGCGAAAGAATGGAATGAAAAGCCAACTTTTGAATCTTACAAAGGCCCACTTACTTCTTTTGAGGCGAATTTGTGGGACGATCAAGATCACGAAACTTCGCACATGTGGAACATGTCTATTGACTTGAACTCATGTACAGGTTGTGGTGCTTGTGTCGTTGCCTGTTCACTGGAAAACAACGTTCCTGTGGTGGGTAAGGATGAAGTACGTCGTCACCGTGATATGCACTGGTTGCGTATCGACCGCTACTACTCTTCTGATATGACCAAAGAGGTTGCAGAGGAAGAAGGTGTAGGCGCGATCGAGAAATACGCGAAAATGGAAGTTCCTTCTGAGAGTCCATCAGTAGTATTCCAGCCGGTAATGTGCCAGCATTGTAATCACGCACCTTGTGAGACAGTTTGTCCTGTAGGTGCAACGGTACACTCACGTGAGGGATTGAACCATATGGCTTACAACAGATGTATTGGAACACGTTACTGTGCGAACAACTGTCCTTATAAAGTACGTCGTTTCAACTGGTTTAACTATCAGGTGAACGACAAATTTACAGACGTGAACCCGTCACAAGACGACTACGGTAGAATGGTATTGAACCCGGACGTAACGGTTCGTGCTCGTGGTGTCATTGAAAAGTGTTCATTGTGTATTCAGCGTATCCAATTGGGTAAGCTAGAAGCAAAGAAAGACGGAAGACAATTAACCGACGGTGAATTCACTACAGCTTGTGCTCAGGCTTGTGGATCTGGAGCCATTGTTTTCGGAGATGTAAATAACCCTAAGAGTGAAGTAAGTCACCTCAAGCAAGAGGAACGCGCTTACCACCTTCTTGAGGAAGTAGGCACACAGCCTAGCATCTTCTACCAGACTAAAGTTAGAAACAGAGCCTAATAAATTAAGAAAGCGACATGCATTACGAATCGCCTGTTAGAAATCCGCTTATCCTCGGTGACAAGTCTTATTCAGACATCACGAACGATATAGCTAAACCGGTAGAGTCCAAAGCACCACGTTCATGGTGGATTGCCTTCTCTATCGCATTTGTCATGTTCCTTTGGGGTGTAGGATGTATCCTATATACCATCGGCACCGGTATTGGTGTTTGGGGACTGAACAAGACCATTGATTGGGCTTGGGATATTACCAACTTTGTATGGTGGGTAGGTATCGGTCACGCAGGGACATTGATTTCTGCAGTACTCTTACTCTTCCGTCAAAAATGGAGAATGGCCATCAACCGCTCTGCGGAAGCGATGACCATCTTCTCTGTAATCCAGGCGGGTTTATTCCCGTTGATTCACATGGGTCGTATCTGGATGGCGTATTGGGTAATGCCAATTCCAAACCAGTACGGTACGCTATGGGTCAACTTCAACTCGCCTCTTTTATGGGACGTGTTCGCGATTTCTACCTATCTAACAGTAAGTACTGTATTCTGGTATGTAGGTTTGATACCGGATTTTGCAATGATTCGCGACCGTGCAATCAACCCTATCCAAAAGCACATTTATAAACTACTCTCATTTGGTTGGGGTGGTAAAGCAAAGCATTGGCAACGTTTTGAAGAGGTATCTCTTGTGTTGGCTGGTCTTGCAACTCCGCTTGTATTGTCAGTACACACGATCGTATCGATGGACTTTGCTACTTCAGTAATTCCTGGATGGCACACGACCATCTTCCCACCGTATTTCGTAGCAGGTGCAATTTTCTCAGGTTTTGCCATGGTACAGACACTTCTTTTGATCGTGCGTAAAATCTTCAAAATGGAGGATTACATCAACATAGAGCACATCGAGATGATGAATATCGTTATCATGGTTACAGGTTCTATTGTGGGTGTGGCTTACATCACAGAGCTCTTCATCGCTTGGTATTCAGGTGTCGAATATGAGCAATATGCCTTCTTGAATAGGGCTACTGGACCTTACTGGTGGGCGTATTGGGCAATGATGTCGTGTAACGTATTCTCTCCTCAGTTCATGTGGTCGAAGAAATTAAGAACCAATCTCGTATTCACCTTTATCATTTCCATCGTTGTGAATATTGGTATGTGGTTCGAGCGTTTCGTGATTATTGTTACCTCATTACATAGAGATTACTTGCCATCATCTTGGTCAATGTTCTCTCCTACGTTTGTTGACATTGGTATTTTCGTAGGAACCATCGGTTTCTTCTTTGTCTTGTTCCTTTTGTACGCTAGAACGTTCCCTGTAATTGCACAGGCAGAATTAAAGACGATTCTAAAATCTTCTGGCGAAAACTTTAAAAAACACCACGACGAACATGGGGCACACTAAACATAATCCTATCGTACGCGCACTATTTAACGACGACGATGTCGTTTTAGATGCGGTTAAAGATCTCCGTGCAAACGGTTTTAGCGTCAGCGAAGTGTACTCACCATTCCCAATTCACGGTTTGGATGAAGCTTTAGGCCTAAAAAGAACGCGTTTGAGTACAGCGGCATTTTTCTACGGCTTAATCGGTTTGTCTTTTGCTTCTTGGTTGACGTATTACACAATGATTGCCGATTGGCCACAAAATATTGGTGGTAAACCAAACGCATATTGGTTTATAAACATGCCCTCGTTTGTGCCTATTATGTTCGAATTGACGGTATTCTTTGCTGCACACTTGATGTGTTGGTCCTATTTCGCTGTAAACGGATTATATCCGGGCGCCAAAGCACAAAATCCTGATCCTCGTACGACTGACGATCACTTCTTAATGGAAGTTGAGTTGGAAGGCGACGAGGCTGCTTTAACTGCAAAACTTCAGGAATTGGGTGCATTGGAAATTTCAAAATTAGAAGACTAATAATGAAGCGTTTATCTACACTACTACTCTTAGCTTCAGCTGCGTTTTTAGCAAGCTGTAATGCTGATAAGACGACCCCTGGATATACGTACATGGACGATATGTACACCAGTCCTTCATTAGAGACTTACGAGCCTGCGTACCAGTTCGCAAATGGATTGAGTGCTCAGCTCCCAGTGGAAGGAACAGTACCGCGTGGCTACCATCCTTACGAATACAGTAACACAAATGAAGGTTACGATGCTGCTAAAGCTGGGTTATTGATGCCCGAGTCTTTTCTTTCTGAGGATGTATTGAAAGAAGGAAAGGAGTTGTACACCACTTTCTGCGTGAATTGCCACGGCGAAAAGGGCGACGGTAATGGAAATTTGGTGCAGCAGGAAAAAATCCTTGGTGTACCAGCATACAAAGACCGCGACATCACACCTGGTTCTATGTACCATGTGATCATGCACGGTAAAGGAATTATGGGATCGCACGCATCCCAGTTGACGTATGACGAGCGTTGGAAGATTGTTCGTTACGTTGTGAAGCTTAGAGAAGATCAAGAATAAAAACCGCTGAAGAGAATGTTTGAGTTTAGTTCAAAAACAAAACAGTTGGCAATCGCACTTACGGTAGTAGGTGCTATCCTTTGGATCGTTGGATTTGCCTTGAATGGATCTTCTTCTAACGAAGCGGATCATGGGCACAGCAGTCATGCTACTGAGCACCACGCTGATGCAAGTCATGATGACCACGCTGATGCAGGCCACGATGACCACGCTGATGCAGGTCACGATGACCACGCTGATGCAGGTCACGATGACCACGCTGATGCATCGCACGATGATCATGGCCATGCAGGTAACGATGATTACCCAGGTGAAGCACATGCCGCAATGATTGAGTCTGCACTGGAACACGATGCGCATGCAGCACATGAGGCGCATCAAATTGCGAATCGTCCTTGGAGTGCATTGTATGTGGCAGCTATCTTCTTCCTTGGTTTAGGATTGGGTCAGTTGTTCTTCTTGGGTATTCAATATGTGGCGCAGGCTGGATGGTCAGCAGGATTGTTAAGAGTCATGGAAGCACAGGCATTTGCCATCGTGATTCCATTGATTGTAATCTTAATCATTTCGTTTCTTGGATTTGGACATGTTCATCATATGTTCCACTGGATGGTAGAAGGTATCGATGTACAAGGACACCCAAATTATGATGCAATTATAGCCGAAAAGACAGGCTTCTTAAGCCCTTTATTTTTTAGTATACGCGCCATAGTCTACACTGTAGGTTGGATCTGGGCCGCAAAAATGCTTCGTAAAAATTCATTGTTGTCCGATTCTGGTGACGGTGTAGCGATGTGGAAGAAAAACCGCGGAGTCGCTGCAGCCTTTACAGTATTCTATGCAGTTACTTCTTCAACTTCTGCTTGGGATTTCATCATGAGCATTGATACGCACTGGTTCTCAACCCTCTTTGGTTGGTACACATTTGCGGGAATGTTCGTTAGCTCTTTCGCTGCATTAATTCTTATTACGCTCTATCTCAAGGGCAAAGGACACATGGAGTGGATTAATGAGAACCACATGCATGATCTAGGTAAGTTCATGTTCGCATTCTCGGTATTCTGGACCTACTTATGGTTCTCTCAGTTTATGTTGATCTGGTATGCGGATATCCCGGAAGAGGTTACGTACTACATGCAACGTTTTGATCAATATAAAGTGCCTTTCTTCACCATGCTTACGTTGAACTTCTTACTGCCAGTTTTGGCTGTATTAAGCCGTCCTGCTAAGCGGGTTCCAGGAACAGTAGTTATGGCAGCATTCTTCGTGCTTGTTGGACACTACATGGATCACTATGTAATGATAATGCCAGGAACGGTAGGCGATCATTACGGATTCGGTTTACTAGAGTTGGGTGCTATCTTATTCTTCACAGGATTGTTTATTATCGTTGTTCTGAGCAGTCTAGCGAAGGCACCTTTATTACACAAGAATCACCCAATGATAACGGAGTCAAAGTACTTCCAACAATAATTCGAAAAAGAGACTTAGATAATGAATACAGTTTCCATCATCGTATTAATCGTACTCGCCGTCCTGACTATTGTTCAGGTGATGCGCATCTCTGAGATTTCCTCATCTATTCAAGGTGGTAAGGATAATCAGGTCAGCGAAAAAGATAATGACACACAGGGTAAGCTACTCTTATTAGTAGGGATGGGCTTTGTTATTAGTGTGTTGGTTATGTATTGGGCTTGGGGCTACCATAGTCTCCCTGCACCTTCATCGGAGCACGGATCAGAAATTGATGGTTTGTGGAACTTGAGCATGCTCATTATTAATGTTGTGTTCTTTATCGTTCAGCCCATTCTATTTTACTTCGGATATAAATACAGAGGAAAAAAAGGCACTAAAGCTGTGTATTACGAGCACAACAATAAGCTAGAGCTTTTTTGGACTGTTGTTCCAGCGCTCTTCCTTGCAGTTCTTATCATTTGGGGTCTTAATGTATGGAGTGGATTAATGATGCCCGAAAATGAAGAAGAACCTATAGTTATTGAACTTTACGCTCAACAATTTAATTGGACCGCGCGTTATAGTGGAGGAGATAACCAATTAGGTTATGCAACAGTGCATGAAATAGCCGGCGCTAATATCGTTGGTGTGGATACGAAAGATGCTTACTCTTCGGATGATATCATTACGAAAGAGTTGCACTTGCCGGTTGGAAAGCCAATTAAATTTGAATTCCGATCACAAGATGTCATTCACTCTGCATTTTTCCCGCATTTTAGGGCGCAAATGAACTGTGTACCGGGTTCAAAAACCTATTTCCAGTTCACACCCACCAAAACCACCGCTGAAATCCGCCAAGATAAAGACGTGAAAAATCACGTTGCTGAAGTGAATGAAATTCGCTTGGCAAAAGGTGAAGACGTCTGGGAGTTTAACTACGTATTGTTGTGTAACAAAATCTGTGGTGCAGCTCATTACAACATGCAAATGGAAATCATCGTTGAAACAGAAGATGAATTCAATGCATGGATCAAGGAACAAAAAACGGTCGCTGAGACTTTGTAATTAAGACGTAATTAAAAAAGCTATGTCAACTACTTCGACAAAAAACGAGCACTTTCAGGATCATTTGATGGAGCACCATCATAAGGAGAATTTCTTCACGAAGTACATCTTTACGATGGACCATAAAATGATTGGTAAGCAGTTTTTGATTACCGGTATGATCATGGGAATTGTGGGTGTTATGATGTCCATGCTCTTCCGATTAGAACTCGCTTATCCAGAACAGAGTTTCCCCATATTAGAATTCTTCTTGGGTAAATGGGCACCAGATGGTGTGATGGATCCTAATATGTATTTAGCACTGGTTACCATTCATGGTACCATCATGGTATTCTTTGTCCTAACGGCAGGTCTTTCAGGTACATTTTCCAATCTACTTATCCCATTGCAGATTGGTGCACGTGATATGGCTTCAGGTTTCTTGAATGCACTTTCGTACTGGTTCTTCTTCTTGAGTTCAGTCGTCATGATCGCTTCATTATTTGTTGAGTCAGGACCTGCTTCAGGCGGTTGGACGGTTTATCCTCCTTTATCTGCGTTGCCTCAGGCCATGCCAGGTTCTGGAACGGGTATGACGCTCTGGTTGATTTCTATGACATTCTTTATCGTTGGTTCTTTGTTGGGATCGCTTAATTACATCGTTACGGTGATAAATATGCGTACTAAAGGGATGAGCATGACAAGATTGCCTTTAACCATATGGGCATTCTTCGTAACGGCGGTATTGGGTGTGCTTTCCTTCCCCGTATTATTGAGTGCAGCATTATTGCTAATGATGGACCGTTTGATCGGTACCTCTTTTTACTTAAGTGATATTTTCATTGGTGGCGAGGTATTAAGCTATAGCGGTGGTTCACCAGTATTGTACCAGCATTTGTTCTGGTTCTTAGGGCACCCAGAGGTGTATATTATCTTATTACCAGCGCTAGGTATTTCATCAGAGGTTATAGCTACCAATTCACGTAAGCCAATCTTTGGCTACCGCGCGATGGTTGGTTCAATTTTAGCCATTGCATTCTTAAGCTTTATCGTTTGGGGTCACCACATGTTTGTGACTGGGATGAACCCATTCCTTGGTTCTGTATTTACGTTTACTACGTTGTTGATCGCCATTCCTTCTGCGGTAAAGGCGTTTAATTATATCACAACCTTGTGGAAAGGAAATATCCAGTATACACCTGCGATGTTATTTTCAATAGGTCTTGTAAGTACTTTCGTAACGGGAGGTTTAACTGGGGTTATTCTTGGTGATTCAGCGTTAGATATAAACGTTCACGATACCTACTTCGTAGTTGCGCACTTCCACATTGTAATGGGGCTCAGCGCCATCTTTGGTATGTTCGCTGGGGTATACCACTGGTTCCCCAAGATGTACGGCCGCATGATGAACAAATCTATGGGCTACGCGCACTTCTGGTTGACGTTTATTACGGCGTACGGAGTATTCTTCCCCATGCACTTCCTAGGTATGGCAGGATTACCACGTCGTTACTACAGCAATACGGCATTCCCAATGTTCGATAATTTGGCGGACATTAATGTTTTGATCACATACTTCGCGATTATTGGAGGTATTGCCCAATTGATCTTTATTTTCAACTTCTTCTACAGCATTTGGAGAGGTCCTAAAGCTTCGCAAAACCCGTGGCGAGCCAACTCATTAGAATGGACAACCCCTGTAGAGCACCTGCACGGCAACTGGCCAGGTGATGTGCCGATAGTTTACCGTTGGGCTTACGATTATTCTAAGCCAGGGTACGATGAAGACTTTGTGCCACAGAACGTGCCACTTGCAGAAGGTGAAGAGAGCGGTCACTAGGCCATTCGAGCTTTTTTAAAATTCAAATCCCCTTGCCTTTAGGTAAGGGGATTTTTTGTGGTATTTTGTAGAACCTATGAACGAGCATCTAGACCCTACGGGTGAAAATTTTTCGAATACGGAGCGCGATATTGAACGCAAGCTCCGCCCGTTATCCTTTGACGATTTTACGGGACAGGCTTCCGTGTTAGAAAACTTAAAGATTTTCGTTGAGGCGGCTAAGATGCGTGATGAGGCCATGGATCATGTATTACTTCATGGTCCTCCAGGACTGGGTAAAACTACATTGAGCCATATTATCGCAAACGAGCTTGGCGTTGGAATAAAAATTACTTCGGGACCGGTGCTTGATAAGCCTTCTGATTTGGCGGGTCTACTTACAAACCTTCAAGAGAACGATGTCCTGTTCATAGATGAAATCCACCGTCTATCGCCTGTAATTGAGGAATACCTCTACAGTGCTATGGAGGATTTTAAAATAGATATCATGATTGATTCTGGGCCAAGCGCTAGGAGCGTTCAGATTGCCTTGAATCCATTTACATTGGTCGGTGCGACTACGCGTTCGGGCTTACTTACCGCGCCGCTTAGAGCACGTTTTGGCATCAATGCACGGTTAGAATATTATGACGTTGAACTACTCACAACCATTGTAGATCGAAGTGCAGAAATCTTGGATGTGAAGACAGAATATGAGGCAGCCATTCGTATTGCAAGCCGTTCGCGTGGAACTCCTCGTATTGCGAATGCCTTATTGCGTAGGGTACGAGATTTTGCCATGGTGAAAGGAAACGGGTCCATCGATGTCGCTATAGCCGAATATGGCTTGAATGCTTTAAACGTTGACAGTCGTGGCCTCGATGAGATGGATAATAAAATCATTTCCGTACTCATCGATAACTTTGCTGGTGGCCCTGTCGGTTTGAGTACTTTGAGCACAGCCATAGGTGAGCAGGCGGAAACCATAGAAGAGGTATACGAACCGTTTTTGATTAAAGAGGGTTTTATTCTTCGAACGCCACGTGGTCGCATGGTTACAGAAAAGGCCTATCAACATTTAGGCAAAGCCCGTAAAGATTCCGGTGAAACAGGTACCCTTTTTTAATGACTCCAGAAGTAGCTTCAAGGATAATCAAGCGACTTGCGAAGGAACAAGGGTTTTTCGCTTGCGGTATATCAAAGGCTGATTTTCTAGAAGAAGAAGCAACCGGTTTAGAGCGATGGCTTAAAGCCGGTTTTCACGGGGATATGTCTTGGATGGAAAACCATTTCGATGCCCGATTAGACCCACGTAAATTGATGCCTGGGGCTAAATCGGTGGTAAGTGTACTCCTCAACTACTATCCTGCCCAAGAACAAAACGTGGGTGTGCCAAAGATTTCGAAATATGCCTACGGTCGAGACTACCACAAGGTGATTCGCGGTAAACTCAAGCGCATGCTGGAGGGGATTAGAGCCGAAGTAGGGGAGGTCGAAGGCCGGGGATTTGTGGATAGTGCACCCGTGATGGACAGGGCTTGGGCACGTAGAAGCGGCCTGGGATGGATAGGGAAGCACAGTCTGTTGCTTAGCAAGAAGGAGGGGAGTTTCTTTTTTATAGGAGAGTTGATACTCGATTTAGAATTGACCCCTGATGGACAGAGCACGGACCATTGCGGAACATGTACCGCTTGTATTGATGCTTGCCCTACACAAGCCATAGTTGCGCCAACAGTGGTGGATAGCAATAAATGCATCAGTTACCTCACCATAGAGTACAAGAAAGCGCTGCCAACGGCCTATCAAGATAAAATGGAGGAATGGGTATACGGCTGTGACGTTTGCCAAGATGTGTGCCCATGGAATAGGTTCTCTAAACCTACTGAAGAACCGGATTTTAAGCTAAGAGAAGCTGTGGCGACCAAAGGTTGGGAAGAATGGGAAGAGGTCACGCACGAACTCTGGGATGAAATAATGAAAGGTTCGGCCATACGCAGAACAGGCTACGAAGGATTCAAACGCAACCTAAAATTTTCTAAAAAGTCCTAGTTGATCGGTACTTCAATCGTCTGAAGGATGCGGTAATTTGTTGGGTTGAAGACGTAAACGACAGCAGCGGTATTTGCTTTGATCCAGCTGGTATTCCAGGTAGCAGTGAAACTTTCAGATAATTCATCGCCAGGAATCATCGGGGAAACACCAAAACTAGTCCCCCAGGTATCTGTAACGAAATCCCGAAGAACATTCATGTGCACGTAATTGCTGTCTCTTGTGTCATCATCCATGAGCTGTGGGCTGACGATATTACTTTCTTTAATTAACACAACAATGGACAGATCATGAAGCAGTGGAGTCTGAGGGAATCCTTCTGCAGTAACTTCTAAAATAGTATCGTTTACAACAGTCGCTGAAGCCTCGAGCGAGATTCGTAGCGTAGAGTCTAAAGCTTCCGAGCTTAATGTTGGCCAGTTCGTATATGGGGACCAGTGTCCATTACCTGACGCGCTCCAGTTCTCGCGATTCACCATGCCAACGGGAAGAAAGTTGGTTCCAAAAAAATTCTGAATGGTTTTTCCTTCAGGGGTAGTAAAATCTGTTGGGTAATCCGCATTTGTATTGGTGAAGTTTCCTGGTCCTGCGTGTATTGCAAGTCCAATGATTCTCGAGCCATAGGCATCTACTAACGCTTCAATAGCCTTCGAAGCTTTGGGACAATTTTTACAGCGATGGCCTGTAAAATCTTCGATGAGCACATTGCGTTGCTGCTGCGTACTGGTCGTATCCTGAATATTTCCTTTGAACGGTTGGTCAATAACATCGCACGAAGGCGTCATGAAGAGCAAAGTGAAAATACCGAGTGAAAGTAGGAATTGCTTCATGGTTTAGAAACTTGTAGTTAGGGAGAAACTCACACCATTTGATGGAGGAACAACGCGACACACGCCGCCTACACAGAAAATACCTCGCTGTTGGCGTCCGTAGGAAAGTTGGAATCTGCTGGTGCCTTCGGTGTAGACCACACTTGCTAGCGGATAGTGGAGCTTTTGATCAGGATCGGGGTTGCCGTAGTTGTAAATGTCCTGTACACTAAAGAACCAGTGCGGCGCGATGCTGTATTCTACGAGTGCCATCGCCATACTGCCGCGATCGTCTTGCGTGGAGAGCAACTGGAATTCATTGCGCAGATAGTGTTTCGATTTCACCTTGTATAAGGTTTCTAAAACGATCACATCTGCGTTCATAGTTTTGATGTTTTCTGGGTTTGACAGCATGGGTTCGTCGCCCAATCCATCCTCAAGCACACTGCGGTTGTAGTGCAAGTTTAAATAGGTGAGGTTGAACTTGAAAGAGGTATTGACTTTCTTACTTATTTTGAAATTTAAGTCATGAAAGTAGGGAATAGTTCCGCGTTGCAGAGGGTCACTATAGTACCCCTGTAAGGTGCGTAATGTATCGTTCGATGCGTCTACGTAGTCTTTGTCGATGCTTTGAACCGCACTGTAGTTGATGCTTATCAGTGTGCCGTATTTGCCACCAAGTTTCGATTTACGCTTGAATCGATAATTGGCTTCCAATTGGATGCCTTCCTCTCCGTTTATTTGTGTTGCATATTGATACAAAGCTGGTAAGGCGTAGGTATGTACTTCAGTGGTAGGACTTAGATAATTCACTAACATATCTATAGTACTCCCATTGCGATCGGTTCTGAAGCTCATATTGTCAATGCGCTTTACACCAGCAATAATACCCAGTCCATTCTTACTGTAACTTAGGTTCGCTATGAATCCGTTTCCATCTTTATAGATGTAGCCGTTGTCTGCACTTGGGTCATTTGCTTTGTAGGCAAATTCAGTATTTAGAACCCAAGGTCCCTTCATCAATTGTGAACGCACA
>Ga0075474_10000899_pt1 | contig 12058 bp, 9 predicted proteins | sample DEB08_DNA_2_FD_71485 | JGI IMG/M metagenome (GOLD analysis project Ga0075474, IMG submission 71485) | Aqueous microbial communities from the Delaware River and Bay under freshwater to marine salinity gradient to study organic matter... | ecosystem: Environmental > Aquatic > Marine > Coastal ...
ACACCCTTCCAACCGCCTTGAGCCGACCCGATGGTGCTCAATTCCTCTTGATGCTGCAACTTGACATAACGTGCCAGCTGTTTGTGGGCAGAATTAAAACTACCGGCCGAAAACAAGCGCACCTGCGCACTGTCAATCGCGTTGACGCCGGGGCAGGAAGGCGCGGAGGACGTCTGACCGCAAATGACCCCGCCGATCACGTCGTTGTTGAAGACGGCTGCGATGGGTAGGTTTTCTTGGTCTGCATACTGGGCAAAGGCGCCTGCCCCATAGAGCCCTTGCTCTTCGCCAATGGTCACCATGAAGACCAGGGTGGCGGGGTACTCGTGGGAAGACATGATTCGGGCCAATTCCATCACAAGCGCGGTGCCGCTGGCATTGTCTTCCACCCCTTCGGCCAAGCATGCCGTGTCGCAAGGCGTGTCGCAACGGCTGTCCATATGCCCCTCGATCAAGATAATTTGATGATTCGCCGTATCCGTGCCGGGAAGGACGGCAAGAATGTTCCGGTGCTGCCCCATACCGCAGATTCCTTGATCAAATTGGAAGTAGGAGGATATCAGGCGTCCATTCTGTTGGCTCGCGAAACGCTGAAACGACTGGTAGACCCATCGTCGCGCCGCGCCAATCCCGCGTGTGGAGGAAACCGTATCGCTCCCCGTGTTGCGGTTTTCAAAGCTGGCCAAATGCACGATGTACGCTTTGAGGCTGTCTGCATTCAAGTCTTGGTAGATGGCCGCGCTGATGGCTCTCGGCGTGGGCGTATTCCCCAGCGCATAGGTGCTCGGGTCAAAATTGCCATGCAAAACCGACTCGGCTGCGCTCGAAGTAAGCACAAAGTTCGATTGTCCCCATAGCGAGGAACTTCCCCATAGAGCCGCGACCACAAAGAAATATTTCATGCCTTTTTCCATTTAATAGCTTGAAAGTACAACATCTAAAACAAGGCCTGCGTTGTACCTTGGAGTCATGCGCATATTTCTATTGATTTGGGCTCTTTGGGTCGCCACATGGGCGAGCTACGGACAGTGTGCGCTGACGATGAGTCCGTCCAGTCTGAGCACCTGCCCAGGGGATAGTTTGACGGTGAATGTGACCGGAGGAACCAATTATGTTTGGACCCCAACCTATGGACTAAGTTGTTCAAATTGTTCCAGCCCGACGGTCTACATAGATTCGGCCGTGACGTATACGGTGACGTCCACCACCTCCGGAAGCCAAAATGCGGTAAACTGGGATTTCTCCAGTGGGAACACCGGCTTTACGACGCAATATATCTACAACCCCACCAGTATATGGAACGAAGGCACCTATGCGGTAGGGCCCAGTGCGAATGCCGTCCACCCCAATTTCGCGGCCTGGGGCGATCACACAACGGGAACCGGTAACTACATGATTATTAACGGGTCCACGAACGGCATCAAGACCATTTGGTCGCAGACGGTCGCCCTGCCCGCAGGCTCCAGCGCAACGTTATCCTTATGGATGCTGACGCTCGCCACCCCGGCAGGTCAATTCCGCATCAAAATCAATGGAACCCTTATAGGCACGAACCAAACGACGCCAGCTACCGTGGGCGTTTGGGGCAATTATACCTTCCCCTTTACCGTACCCGCCTCAGGAAACGCCTTGGTGGTCATCGAGAGCGTGAGCACCCTCCTTGCGGGGAATGACTTTGGCTTGGATGACATTCAATTCACGTATTCGTGCACAGCGAATGCCTCATTGCAGGTTCAACCCTATCCCGTTCCTGAAGCACACGGGCTACCAAGCGATACCCTGGGCTGTCCGGGCATGTGTGTAAACTGGATGGATTCATCGACCGTGGATGCCCCGGGTCAAATCGTCTGGCGCCAATGGGATTGGGGGGATGGGACCCAAGATACCGGGCGTTTCCCCTCCCATTGTTATGACCAACCCGGCGTGTACAACGGCACGCTTTACGTTGTGACCAGCACGGGCTGCACTCATTTGACGGCACTCCCCTACGTGCAAATAGCATCGCCCCCCACGGTCATGGTGGTATTTGACCCTACGGAAGATTGCTCAACTCCAATCGGTTCGGCGACCATGGTATCCGCCCCACCTACGCTGAGCGGTAATCAGCCGCTTTGCTTCCATTATCAAATCCAAGGAAGTGGTTGGGGAGCGTATGTCCCTGCGGGAACCTTCCTGGAAGCAACGTGGATGCCCGTGGGAATTCAGCCATCGGGTCAAACCTTTTCCGTGGCCGTAGGCCAACCAATGAATACCTGGATTTCGGGGAGCCTGCCAACCGGTTTTAATCGCATACCGGAAGAACTCTGCTTTGCCTTGAGCTTTCCAGGCGGATGCGGGGATACGGTTTGTGTTCCCGTTCAGGTCGAGCCGCGCGTCGAACTCCCCAACATGTTTTCTCCCAATCAAGACGGAATCAATGATCTCTTCATGCCGCGCTACACCTACGTAGAATGGGTCGAATGGGCTGTGTATTCACGATGGGGCCAAAAAGTATTTGAGACTTCGGACCCGACGCTAGGGTGGGATGGGAAATTTCAAGGGCGGGACGTATCAGATGGCGTCTACTTCATCGAATTGCGCGCGGGCAATCACCGCGATCCGACGGTGATCCGTCTAAACGGGAGCATTCACCTCATCCGCTAGCGCACAAAGACCCACCGCTTCGGGTGGGATAGATCGCGGTCTAACTGATAATTTTCTGCATCAAAATGAGCGAGGGCATCCACCCCGAGTTCCGGATGGAGGCACAGATGGCGTGCCATGAGGCCTCGGGCTTGCTTGCTGAATACAGACACGGCTTTCCGTTTACCGCCGGCTTCTTGCCAAAACTCGACATCCACCCAATCGATCCCGGTCGTATCTATCGCCTCCGCGTATTCGGCCGAAGCCAGATTGATGCAGGGGCCCCCGTCTAAAGTCTCTCGTAGCCAATCAGAAATGCGGGGTTTCCAGAAATGGCGAAGCCCCCTGGTGCCGAGCTTTTGATCCATATCTAAGCGATAGGGTTGCATCGCATCGCTCGCTCGGAGAAGGCCATAAAGGCCTGATCCGATCACAATGCGCTCCATCGCGACAGATTGCGCTGTCGGGGGTAAATGCTCTACATCCAGCTTAGCAAATGCCTCCCCTTTAAACTGTCCTAGGGCGCACGGCGTGTTGGGCTTTTGGGATGGAGCATTCCAGGTTTGGTGCATCGATTGGACTTTGGCACTCAATGCGGGAGACGTCCCATAAAAGCGGCTGATTTTCTGAACATTCCACTGCTGAATTTCCGCCATATGCTTCTGCGCTTCCGCCAGAAAAACGGGGGGTTGGATGGCCGTCAGCGCGGTAGGTCCGAGGGTTTTCGCGGAGGAAAGCAGAATTTTCATCTGGCCAAAGGTAGGAGTAGGTGCCATTTGGCACAGGCTTTGCACCAAATTTGCGGCCCTATGATCGCGCAACCTATGGTTAAACCGTACGCATTTCTCTTTCTTGGATTGTTTTATTTGGTCGCCGGGGACCCCGCGTTGGGGCAATCGACCGTTCAATATGGCTATCTGCAAATTGAAGTGAAAGGAGCGCAGCGAGATCCGTTTTTCCGTGAGAATAAGCCGGACAGCCTCTACAATCCTTTAGACGAAGTAGTGGTTTCGGCCTATCGATCCGTCGAGAATAAGAAGAAAGTCATTCAAGAAATTGCCGTGATTAGCCAGGGAGCCATCCAGCATAGCATGGGCTCCAGCACCGTGGATGTATTGGCGAACCAGCAGGGCATATCCATTCAAAAAAGTCAGCAGGGTGGAGGGTCGATTATTCTGCGAGGCATGGAGGCAAATCGTGTTTTGTTGGTGGTGGATGGAGTTCGTATGAATAACCTGATTTACCGCTCCGGTCACTTACAGAATGCGATTACCGTAGATCCCTTGGCCTTAGAGCGGATCGAAGTGGCTTTTGGGCCAGCCTCGAATGCCTACGGTAGCGATGCCATGGGTGGATTGGTGCAGTTTTTTACCAAAACCCCTTTGTTCTCGGGACAGGGCCGACGATTTTCGGGCCAAGTCTACGGGAAATACAGTTCGGCCACCCAAAGTTGGGTCAAGCATGCCGAGCTCAGTACATCGAGTCTGCGTTGGGCCACGTATACCTCTTTGACGCAATCGGACTTTGGCGACTTGCGCGGTGGTCGGCGGGTCAATCCTTTTTACGGCAGTCTCTATGGACAACGACCCTGGTACGTGACGCGTGGTTCTCAGGGAGACTCCTTGGTGGCTAACCCAGAGCCCTGGATTCAGAAGGGGAGTAGGTATACCCAATATGATTTGGTCCAGAAGATTTTGTTCCGCAACCGTCCAGACCGTCGGAATGCGCTGAATATCCAAGCGTCCACCTCGAGTGACATCGCCCGCTACGATCGCCTAACAGACCTGAGTGCCTCGAGCGGTCTAAAGTTTGGAGACTGGTATTATGGACCTCAAAAACGCTTCATGGCGAGTTATAAATGGGATGCGTTGCACCTGCTCGGATTTGATGGGGTCAGCCTGGCGATTTATCACCAAAATGTGGAGGAAAGTCGAATGAATCGAAAGTTTGGCAACCCCATTCTGCAATCGCGCATAGAGAAGGTTATGGTGAATGGCTTCAATTCCGACGCCATGAAACGTTGGGGGAATAACACCTTGCGTGCGGGGGTGGACGGTTGGTTCCAGTCGGTGCGCTCCACGGCCTTTGGTCAAGACATTTTTAATGGAGGTGCTCATACGGCGTTAGATTCCCGGTATCCTGGCGGGCGAAACGAAATGTACTCCTTGGCCGCATTCGCTACGCATTTGATGGAAATCACGCCTGAACTCACCTTGACTGAAGGGTTTCGAGTAGGCAACTCCGTTCTATTCAGTGAGTTTACCGATAAAACATTCTTTCCCTTCCCCTATGATTTCATTTATCAGCGCATGCCTGTGGCGTCGGGGAGCATTGGGGCTATCTACACGCCCACCGAAAGCAATAAGTTTTCTTTTACCCTGTCGACGGCCTATCGCGTGCCCAATATTGACGATATAGCCAAGGTGTTTGAAACCGCGCATGGCATGCTCATTATCCCGAATCCAATGCTGCGTCCCGAGCAGGCCTTTACGGCCGAAATTGGAAATATCCGTTTGCTTCGGGATGGACATAGTTTGGAGTGGAATGTGTATACCACGTCTATCACCGATGCCCTGATGATACAGCCCTTCCGATTGGATGGACAAGATTCCATCCTGTACGACGGAATGATGGCAAGGGTCTATGCACAGCAGAATGTTCAGCGGGCCTCGGTGATGGGATATTCGGTGCGTTCCACGGTCGTTTTGGCGGGATATTGGAAATGGTCTGCCATGCTACAGGGGACGCAAGGAAGAGTCGGCTTCCCGCAGCAAGGCAATTTGGATCATATACCGCCCTTTTCGGGCCGCATGAATCTCTATTGGCAGCACCAAGGCTGGTTCTTGGATTTCTACGCGTTGGGGAATAGCTGGAAGCGCATCGAGCGGTATCAACTCAACGGAGAAGACAACGAACAATATGCCACCCCCGAGGGCATGCCCGCCTGGATTACCTGGAATGCGAGCTGCTCCTACAAAACGGGTCAAGGTATGTATTGGCAAGTGGGGGTCCAGAATATCTTGGATACCCAATACCGCACCTTTGCCAGTGGCATCAATGCTCCAGGGCGAAACATCCAAGTAGCCGTTCGATATTCGTTTTAAGGCGATACGATGCGTACATTCGGGTGAAAGCCCTTGCACGCATGAAGAATTTTCTCGCATGGTCCACCATGGTGGTATTAGCGGCCTGCCAATCCGCACCGCTAACTCCGGCTGTAAGCCCGTTGAGCTTGGTTCCTCAGCCGCTACTCATGGAGGTGGAAGAGGGGCAGCCTGCAGCCATTTTGGATGGCCCCGTTCATTTTAGAAATATAGAAACCGCCGACTTTGCGTGGACCGAGGCCTGGCCTCAAGCACAAGACGGTTTTCCTATTGTTTTCCGTGGCGGCTTTTTTCCCGAAGATTTTCATGGCGGTCAGGGCGCAGAGGGGGCATACAGCCTAGATGTCTACGCCGATTCCATCGTGGTTCGTTCGGAAAGTGATGCAGGACGGCATAACGCGCTAGCTACCCTGATGCAGCTCGTCCCCGTGGAGCATTGGCCCGCCGTAAAAGGGGAACAAATCAAGCTAGGCTTTGACATGGCGCCCGTGCACATCGAAGATCAACCCCGCTATGCCTACCGCGGAATGCATTTGGACGTTTGCCGCCACTTCATGCCCGTTGAATTTATCGAGAAATACATCGACAACTTGGCCTTGCACAAATTCAACCGCTTCCATTGGCATTTGACGGAGGACCAAGGCTGGCGCATTGAAATCAAGAAATACCCCAAGCTGACGGAGGTGGGCGCTTGGCGTTCGGCATCCCAAACAGGGGCCTACAGCGAGCAGCGCTTTGACAGCACCCGCCACGGAGGTTTTTACACCCAGGAGGAGGCGCGTCACATCGTGGACTATGCGGCTAAACGCGGCATTACCGTCATTCCGGAAATTGAAATGCCCGGCCATTCCTTGTCGGCGTTGGCGGCCTACCCCGAGCTCTCTTGTTCGGGTGGTTCCTTTGAGGTGGCCCATGGATGGGGTGTTTTTGACGATGTGTACTGTGCAGGGAATCCGGAGGTCTACACCTTCTTGGAAGGGGTATTGGATGAGATCATGGACATCTTTCCATCGCCCTTAATTCACATCGGGGGTGACGAATGCCCTAAGACCCGCTGGGAGACCTGCTCCAAGTGCCAGCTCGAAATGGCGCGGAACCAGCTCAAAAACGAACATGAACTGCAGTCGCATTTCATCACGCGCATGGAGCGCTACCTCAATGCCCACAGCCGAAACATCATCGGCTGGGACGAAATCCTCGAAGGGGGCTTAGCGCCCAACGCCGCGGTCATGTCCTGGCGTGGAGTGACCGGCGGTATTCAGGCTGCGTCGATGGAACACAATGTGGTCATGACTCCGGGCAAGCCGCTCTATTTTGACCATTACCAGTTTAACCCAGACGAAGAGCCCGTAGCCATCGGGGGCTTCAATTCCTTGGCCGATGTCTATGCATTCAATCCCGTTGCCGGCGTGCCTACCGAATACCACGGGTACATTTTAGGCGCCCAGGCCAATGTCTGGACCGAATACATGGAAACCTCCGACCACGTGGAGCACATGGTTCAGCCACGCGCCTCGGCCTTGTCGGAAGTTTTGTGGCTCGGGGAAAAGCGCCCCGGCGAAGATGCAGCCTTTCGCCAAGCGATGGACTACCACGTCCAGCGCCTGAAAGCCATGGGCTGGAAGTATGCACCCTATGAATTTGAAAAAATAGCCACCGATGAAGCGCAGTGATTTTCTTAAGATTGTAGGCGGTGGGGCGGCCTTGACGGCCTTGATGCCTCCAAAGCTGCGCGCAGCGACGCGTTCAAAAACCTACGAGCCTGTAGAACCGGTTTCCATCGCTACCTGGCGCTTTGGCTTGGAAACGACGGCGGAAGCCATGAAGGTTTTAACAGCGGGTGGTTCGGCCTTGGATGCCACCGAAGCAGGGGTTAAGCTTTGCGAAGCAGATCCCAAGGAGCGCTCCGTGGGATTAGGTGGGCGTCCGGACCGAGACGGCTTTGTCACGCTGGATTCCTGTTGCATGGACCACTTGGGCAACATTGGATCCGTGGCCGCGGTCGAGAACGTCGTACACGTGAGCTCGCTCGCCCGAGCGGTGATGGAGAAAACGCCACATGTCATGATCGTGGGGGAAGGCGCACGCCAGTTTGCCCAAGAAATGGGCTTCCCACTCCAAGATTTGATGGTGCCGGATTCCAAACGCGAATGGGAGAAGTGGCGCGAGAAATCGGACTACCAGCCCATCGTCAACATTGAAAACCACGACACCATTGGGCAGCTCTCGTTGGATCAAGAAGGCCGTCTGGCGGGCATTTGTACCACGAGTGGCATGGCGTTCAAAATGCGCGGCCGAGTTGGGGATAGTCCTATTATTGGCGCAGGCCTCTATGTGGATGGGGCCATTGGCGCTGCGACGGCGACGGGGCATGGAGAGGAAGTGATTCGCGTGGTGGGCTCCTACCGCGTGGTCTCCGAAATGGAACGCGGATTCAGCCCCCAAGAGGCCTGTGAACGAGCGGTCCAAAAGATCTACGAGTTCTTCGAGCGACGCCAGGCGGGTATTCAAGACACGCAAATTGGCTTTATCGCTCTGGATAAGCGGGGCCGAACGGGCGCCTACGCCTTGCGCCCCGGATTCCAATATGCCGTCGCGCGCGCCGGTTCAGACCCGGAGTTGGTCGATGTTCAGGCGCTCCTCAAATCGTAGTGACTGCCGAGCGAAGGCCGACATGTCGCGTAGATGGTCACCCCATTTCAGCGAGGGGTCCCGTCTGTTGCGGGCACCATTACCCTGTGTGAAGCGCGGCCAAAAGGGCTTGCACCTCCGTACCATTCACCCGCTGTTTATTGTCGAGGATAGCCGAGCTGTGTACTTGTTGAAAGCCCATCCGGATATAGTCTTGTACGTTACTTGAGCGGATGCCCCCACCCGGAAGAATGTCGATCCGTCCTGCGGCCTTTCGCTTAATTTCTTCCAAAAGGGCCGGGTCATCCTGTCCATACCCTGTTAGAATTCGGCAGAAACCCGCACGAATGGCATCTTCCACCCCTTGAATGGGGTCGTCCAAAACATCAAAGGCTCGATGCAAAACACACGGGATGCCGACTTCTTGAATGATCGCCTGACAACGCGTTACATCCAAACGCATATGAGGAGTGACCCCGCCGAAAATTAATTCATGTGCACCTGCTCGTTTCATGATTTCGGCAGATTGACTCATTTGACTCCATTCCTTTGAGGTGTAGGAGAAGTCGCCTCCTCGGGGCCGAACCATCGCGACGAGGGGAATATGTACACTGTGACGGAGTGCGAAAACCCACTCCTGTGGTGGAGTAATTCCCCCCAAGTCGTACCTCTGGCAAACCTCGAGGCGCCCTGCGCCAAAACGAACAGCATCGTAGCAATCTTCAAGGTGAAAAGCACAAATTTCTAGCATGGGTCATCCAAATATGGCACATTATTCGATATCTATGCAGGTATGAAAAAAATGCTTACCCTGTTGGTCCTCCTTGGCAGTCTAAGTTTGTCTGCTCAAAAAATCGACCCCGCCATCGCCCAGCTCCCCTATAATTTGTTGGGGCAAGATTCCATCGGCCTGCGGTCCATGTCGCCCTCCTTCTTGCAATTGGAACCCAATGTTTTCCAGGTCACCTACAATCCCTTCGTGATAACTGCTGAAATGGAATTCATCTCGCGCGACAATATGGAGCGCCGGGTAACCACCGTGAATGTGGAGGCCACCAACAAGGCACAGCAAAAGGCCATTCAGAAAGCATTTCCGGGCAAATACGTCGTGGATACCGCTGGATTTAATCCGATGACCCATCCCATGGGCTTGTCGGCGATTTTGGAACCTTACCGATCCAAAGACACGGTGCTGTATGAATTCCGACTGGTTCCAGACAAATTGCGCCTGCCGGATTTCAGCAAGTGGATGCCCTTCATTGGGGCGGAGGCAGATAGTTTTCTATTGGCAGAAGACCTGTATCTATTTGATCCAAGCCAAGAACTCGAATCCGGGCAACGCGCCTACAGTATCGATACAACCGATGAGGGCCAATTGGGCTATCGCGTAGACTATAACAGTGATGTGGATGTGATCCTATACCGCGTCCTAGGCGGGGATTTGGGAGGCGAAGTGGTCTTTGTGCCGTATAAATCGAATCTGGTCAAGGGTTCACGAGATATGTTCAAGTTCTACTTCCCTCAGTTCATCGATGGCGATAGTGACTTTGAGCTTCGAATTCGCATCGAAGGAGAGGGGTCCTTAGCTCGCTATTTCCTCGGCACGCAGAGCAAGGAGAACGGGGTGAGCCATGTACAAGAATTGAACCGGCAAGAATACCTCGATATCCTCGAGGAGGTGTCTGCGGGATAAACTCAAAGATCTTTGAGCGAAAAAGAGAGGGGCAGCAGGGAGTTGGCATCCGCACAAATCCAGGTAGCCCCTTTTTCGTTGGACAACAAGAGGCGTATGGGGGCTTCTTGTCGCTGGGTTTGCTCACTCAATGCTTGACGGCACATCCCACACGGTGCCAAGGGATCGTGGTGTCTGCCACTAGGGTCCCGATAAACAATCGCCATAGAGCGGATGGCTTGGCCCGGGGCCTGCATGTTCGAAACGGAAAGGGCGACCCGTTCGGCACAAATGCCCACGGGGTAGGACGCATTTTCTTGGTTGGTTCCAATCCAAATCTCGCCATCCGCGCTTTCGCAGGCCGCACTCACATGGAATTGAGAGTAGGGTGCATGGCCGGTTCCCAAACGCTTCAGAGCAGCTTCCACCAAGGTTCGATCATTCCGTGTTAGGTCCTGCAGCGATTCGTAGGTTTCTAGCTCTATGTTGATCTGTTTCATATGACGGATTTATGGGAGGAAAACTACGGAAAAAGGCCGAACGGACATCTTACCTTTGGTGGATGCGAGCGGAAATCATCACGATCGGAACTGAAATACTGCTAGGCCAGACCATAGACAGTAATTCCGCATGGCTGGGTCAGCAACTGAATGGATGTGGGGTGCAAGTAGAGCGCATCACCTCCGTGGCGGATAATCCGAAAGATATCATCGCAGCGCTAAATGCCGTGCCCGAAACGATCCATTGGGTCTTCCTCACAGGAGGCTTGGGTCCGACCAAAGATGATTTGACCAAGCACGTGCTCTGTGGCTATTTTGGGGATCACTTGATTTTTCGCCCCGAGGTCTATGCACATATTGAAACCTTATTTGCTTCGATGGGCCGGGTTCCCAACGCCTTGAATCGCCCACAGGCCGAACTGCCCGCTAAGGCAGAAATTATTGCCAACTCCGTCGGGACCGCCCAAGGCATGCTTTGGACCCGGGGAACTCAGCACTTTCTTTCCATGCCTGGAGTCCCATATGAAATGAAGCACATCATGGAGGAAGTGATCTTGCCGCAAATCCGGTCAGAATGCGACGAATTCATGATTCACCGGTATTTTGTGGTTCAAGGAATACCCGAGTCAGATTTGGCACTGCGTCTTGCTGATTGGGAGGCCGCCATTCTTCCACCCATGAGTTTGGCGTATTTGCCCTCGCCCGGATTGGTCAAGTTGCGTTTATCCATTCAGGGTTCGACCTCGCAAGAACCCGACTTAAACAGTCAGATGGACCGCATGGCCGAGGAGTTGAAATCCATCCTGGGCCGCGACGTATATGCAGAAGACTTGACACCGTTGGAGGAAGTGGTTGGAAAGCTATTGATTTCGCTCGGTCATCGCGTCGGGACGGCCGAGAGTTGTACGGGGGGAGCCTTAGCTGCTCGGATTACCCAAGTGGCTGGAAGTTCTGCCTATTATCAAGGAAGCGTGGTGGCGTACGCCAATGAAGTGAAGCAGGCGGCCCTTGGGGTTCAAAAGGCAGATTTATTGCTTCACGGCGCAGTAAGTGAACCCGTTGTTAAGCAGATGGCGAATGGGCTTAGAAAGCACTTGAAGGTGGACTGGGCCATTGCTACCAGCGGCATTGCCGGACCAAGCGGCGGAAGTGAATCGAAACCTGTGGGGACTGTTTGGGTCGCCGTAGTGGGTCCGTCTTATGTGTGGACGGAACGTTTTCAAATGGGCCGAAATCGGAGTCGAGTGATTGAAAAAACCGTTTTGGCCGGCCTCAATGCCCTTCGGATCGGTTTGCTTTCTTCCGGCGCCACGCAAGAGGGGTGAAAAAAGCGGCTCAAACCCCATGTGGTATAGGAAACTTTGTATATCTTTGCGCACCCGTTGTGAAACGGCCTTACTAAGTACTACGTAGCTATGTCACGAGTTTGTGAAATCACAGGAAAGAAAGCGATGGTCGGGAACCACGTATCTTTCTCAAACAAGAAGAACAAGCGCAAGTTCAATGTGAACCTGTTGCGCAAGCGTTTT
>Ga0075474_10000934_pt1 | contig 11868 bp, 13 predicted proteins | sample DEB08_DNA_2_FD_71485 | JGI IMG/M metagenome (GOLD analysis project Ga0075474, IMG submission 71485) | Aqueous microbial communities from the Delaware River and Bay under freshwater to marine salinity gradient to study organic matter... | ecosystem: Environmental > Aquatic > Marine > Coastal ...
TGTCTCGCAGGTTATCCAACACAGTATTACCTACAACTTCTATTCTGCCTTGAGTTGTTTCATTTTTTAAAAAGTCTTTCGACATAGTGGTTGGGCAGAGATGAACGTCGGCAATCCTAGAAATGGCTTGTCGGTTAAATTCCTCTGGATATGGTTGATTTTTATCGTATGTTCTCAATCCTGCTTCCAAATGGATTACTTTGATTCTCCTATGAAAAGCAGCAAGAGCAATAGAGAAAGCAGAAGTAGTATCGCCCTGAACTAAAACAGAGGTTACGCCTTCAAAAATCTCTTCTAAGTTCATAACAGAACTCACAATAGAATCAAGTCGGTTTGGACCGTCTTTGATCTCTAACTTTACTAAATCTTTACCCTCGCCTACTTTTGAGAGTAGGTCTGTGTGCTGACCTGTGAAAAGCAAGCGGTATGGAATGTTGCCGCCCATTTGGTCCAACAAGGGCTTGATTTTGATCCACTCTGGTCTTGTTCCAAAACTCAATAAAATCATACTTTTATACCTCGCACAGTTTCCCAGCCGCCTCTAATCGCTGTTTGAACGCAAACGTCTCTTTCATTGAAAAACTGCTGGTGTGATACTGCTTGGTTTGTTGAGGTTGCTTTTGTATCAATACCCAACTCGTTGCCTAAAACAGATCCATGAAGGCTCTTGTCTTCTGGTGGGTGTGGAGGACAGTAGGTTTGAATGTTGCCGTATTTTTGAGCAAGGTAAGAAAACTGAATGTCTTCTCCGTTATCCCAAGTGGTTGGTTTTTCTCTCCACAAGTGAGACAGCCATTCCCTTTTGAAAAACCAAGCGTGTCCTACTAAATCTACCCTTGTTGTTTCTTTATTTTGTGTCGGCCAACCACAACGGTCGTGTTGAACATAGAACTTATCGTTGAGTGTAACGCCAGCAGAACCAAGGATACCTTCGCTGGTTTTCATAGTTTCTAAACAGTTCTCAAACCAGCGATCTCCCGGTATGGTGTCGTCGTCAAAAATGGCTACATATTCAGTGTCAGCCAACAAAGCAGCGGCAAACCTTCCATAGAACTTCCAGTTGTGATCATTGTGGAATACTCTATCAAGGTCCAGTTCTTTGAAATTAAATCCAATGTTATCCTCGTGTTCATTTACCCAAAGCCAAATCTGTGTTGGTCTGGTTGTTTGCTTTCTAATCGCATCAATCTGCATTCTAAGATTGTATGGGCGACGGTATGCATTTAGAATAACTGTAATAGGAGCAGTTGTAAACTCTTTTCTTTTCTCGCTTTCTAAGACCTCGACAACTTTGTCGATTACCTCAGTTTTTTGAGACCTTACGAAGTCAAGAAGTTCTTGCCCTTTATACTTTGGGAACCAGTCCTCACTAGCACAACCAAGGTTATTATTCGTTTTTAGTTTACAGTTTACGATACGGGCTTCGACAGCCAAACGACAGAAAGTTTCGAGGACTTGTGAGAAAAAAACCAATCCGTCGTGCTGGGACAGTTGATTGATAAAGTTGTCGTAGTCCAAGGAAACAATCAGATTATAAGCGATTTTATTTTTTTCACAGAAACTTTTTGCTTGGTAGGTTCCTTTGATTTGGTTAGAACTGTTTAGAACAGCCATTTTGCCGTTCTTCTTTGTATCTACATACTTCTGTAGAGTATCCAGTTCTTCGTCAGACCACAAAGAACAACCAAGACTGATTACATTTGCTTCTCTAATGTTTTTGCTGATTACTTCTGCGTGTAGTTTAGATTGAGCAAATACTGCTTTGGCGTTTCTGTAGAACTCCAAGTTAGTCAAGTTGGTTGCTGGAACCTTATAATCTTTGTAAGGTGAAGGATCTCGACCAATAATGTATTTATGGTCGTGTTCGTAGATTACATAATCACAAGTTTGTAGCAAGCGTAAGCAAGCAGGTGATAGCATAACAAAGTTAGAAACAATAAAAGTCTTTTCTGCATTGTCTTTAATTAGTTTTTCTGTTACTTGCTTAGATTTTATGCGAGTTACTTTGTATCCTCTTTCAACGAGCGAAGAGGTGAGAACTTCATCTACGAGTTCGCCACCTCCCCTAATCTCATCAGCATAAAAGTCTGCTATGTGAATAATACTTTTCATTAATCAAAACTTACCACAAGTTCATTTTCTGCTTTTTGCTCTGCTGGTAAAACTGCATTAGCAAAAGCATCGTATTGTTTTTCTGCTTCAAACTCTTTTCTTACCCAGTCTTTTAGTTTAGCAGCCATTTCTTCGTATTTTGAATAGTTGTCTACTACATCACCAAGAACTGCTTGATAACTGTTTTTGTCTGCATAACACCACATTGAATCTGCTTGGAGAACACCGTCCCAAACTGCTTCTTTTTGGATTGGTCCAAGCGTATAATCAACTGATCCAAACATTGGTTTCATTACTGTTTCAGTTTTGCTCTTGGAGCCTTTCTTTCTTCTTTTCTCGGGCATATTCAAGAAATCGCAGTGACCTGACCAGTTTGTTGTTACAACTGGCAAGCCAGTGTAGGCTGCTTCAAAAAGAGGAAGACCGTATCCTTCTCCGTGAGAAATAGAAACAAGAGCCTTTACTTTTGGATTAGAGTAAAGACCAATCATTTCTTCGTCAGACATATCTCCGTGAATAAGATAAACTTTACATTTGGCTTCTGGATTTACATTTGATTTAAGGATATTTTCAGATTGTAGTCTGTCAATAGTACAGTTATTTTTAACAAATCCTTTTACAATTAAACCTACGTTTGGGTTATCTTTGAACTTTTCGACAAACCACTGGATAGATGCCTGAGTGTTCTTTCTTGGACCCCACTGAGAAACCATAAGGAAGTTAAAGTCTGTTTCTAAATCAAGATCAATATCTTTTTTATCTGTTAGTTTTACTGGATAACCAACAACTTCTGTAGGGGTTTTAACAGATGCTTTTCCAACTGGCTGATTAGTATTTCTATCATAAACATCATAGACAGTATCAACAAGAGTATTTTTTGAATGATTTGATGTAACAATAATCTTATCCATCAACATACTCTTTTGAATCCATTGTGGAGCGATTTTTGTTGTTTCAATACCAGCAGTATATCCAATGTTCACTGGTGCGAGTTTTTCCCATTCATTTGGAATAGTTACTTGAAGAGATAAATCAAAACTACCATTGTTGCTTACAAAATGAAAACTCTTTTGAACTAAATAATCAATGTATTGTCTTTCTTCATTGTCTTGAGCAGTCCACCCAGTTGCGCCCCAGTTTGTATTTTGAATATAAATATCAAATCTATCTTCGTGTTTTCTAAGGGAACGCAAAGCGAAACGGGCTTGTTCTCCATAACCCGATCTGCTCAATATTGGTCCTCTGATTAAAATCTTTTTTCTCATTTTCTTCCTTTATTAGTTAACCTTTGTAAGTTTCCAAGGTGAATACGATTTCCTGTTTTGCCAAGATCCGTGTTTTTCATAGGCATCATCCATTACCTTGACCCAACTGCTCTGATATTTTTCAAAAGAATAGTTTTTAAGAACGTGTTCTCTCCCTGCTACTCCAAGTGCTTCCCTATCTTCTTTGCTCATTTCATACATTTTTGTCAAAGCATCAATAAAATCTTTTTCAGAAATGCGATCTTCGTAGATATAAGGAACTTGTTGCGAACCAATCAATGCTTTTGATGCTGGCTCAATACCAATTCCAAACCAGTTTTCACCATCAGTTACTTGCTCTTGTAATCCTCCCGTCATATTAACAATAATAGGAACTCCGCAAGAAAGACTTTCCAATGTAGCAAGTCCAAATCCTTCAGCATCAGAAATATTGATAGTGCAATCAGCCAAGTTATACATCATAGACAACTGTTCTGGAGAGATTTTATCTCTTGAGATTCTGATTTGTCCACTTGTTAATCCAAAGTGCTGCAATAGATGCTCTAAAGGTTGTCCATATGGATCATTAGGATCTGTGTGCATAATTAAAACTGTTTTATCGTGCCCAACTTTGTCACAGAAGTTTTTATACCAATGAATCAAACTTCCACTCATTTTTCTTCTTGCATTTCTATTATTCCAGAAGAAAACAAACTTATCTTGTAGTCCCTGTCTTTCTCTCATTTCTTGAACTTTTTCTTTTTCAAGTGGCTTGAAGAAATCAGATGGAACTGCGTGTGGTAAATAAATATTTTCAACTTCATCAGTGACTTCCGACACAATGTCGTGAGTAACTTTAGAAATAGCAACAATCAAATCATTAGATTCATAAAATCCCTTATTGAATACTGGTGCTGGGTGATTATCCCAAACGTGGTAATAAATCATTGGGATATGAGTTCTAACTTCATTATCCATTGTCCATAGCCATTCATAAAATCTTGGATCTGTCATAAACCAAAGCATATCCGGCTTTTGTGTTCTGATCATTGATCTGATTTGATCTTGAGTTCCGTATCCATCAACTGGAAATACAATCCAATCATCTCCGTATTGATCTACCTTGTGTGGATCATATTTTTGATGCTTTACAGCACCACCCAAAGAAATAACTTGGTATCTCCCTGTCTTGAGGAGTGCTTCAATCATATATTTTGTTTGAGTTCCGACACCCGAGGGAGATAATGGGTGGTCGCTAATGGTGAGCACTTTGATTTTTTTATCAGTCATTGGCAATGTTCCGTTCTGTGAAATTCACACTTGCTGCAAGCAAGTCTGTTCTTAATGAAGTTTTTACTTTCAATATTATAAACAGCCTTTTTCAAAAAGTTAAGAGCATTTTCGGTCTTTTTTGGACCGCTTGTTACACGGAAGATCTCAACCCTGTCTTTTTTGGCTGTTCTTTTAAGTAGAGCAAAATGAGTTTCTACCATTTTTGGGTCAACGTTGTGCTTTTTTGACCAGAAATGTTTGTAGAAAGTAAGTTGGTAGGTCATCATAGGGTCAGTTCGCTTCTTTGCGTCCCATCCCCAAGAGCAAGTTTTCCAGTCAATAATGTGAAACTTGTTATCTGGTGTCTTAATAATCAAGTCAATGAACCCTTTGAACTTTTCAATCTCTTTTGGTTGGAAAAACTCAATCATTTCCATCAAATCTTCCTCTGCATCCACCACTTCATACTCTCCAAAGTGTGCTTGAAGCGCAGGAAGCACTTCATCAAGGATAGGAGGACCTTGATCTTTCATTTTTTCAACCAAATCACCCGTTTTTTCGACATTTTCGGGCAAATCATCAAGGATTTCTTTAAATCTTAGTTGAAAAAAAGATTTTTTGTCCTCTACTCCCTCGGTAAGCATCTTTTCGCAAGTATCGTGGATTGCATTACCAAAAGCAGTAAAAGCGTTGCCTTCAAAGCCTTTTACCTTGTCCAAGTTCATAAGTTTGTGATAAAAAGGGCAAAAGTTCCAGTTTTTTGCCTCTGAGAAACTAATGTGTGCCATTATTACTCCATATCTGCTAAGTTTTCTAACCTATTATACAGTATGGGGCTAATGTTTGCAAGTGCTTTTAAATCTTTGTATAAGAAAAATGTTTCAAAGCCTCTTGCGAAGTATTCTCTAAGGGAAGTTGACGCATAAGGAGAGTAAAATAGTCCATTTCCAAATGCGTTGAGGGCTGGATATCCTACTTGTGTATATAAATACTTGTCAAAGTCTTCATCATAGTCAGGATTAGCAAAATAACTATAATCTACTAATGGCTCTTCGTATGCTTTGAGTATTTGGTAGAGTTTTTCTCTTTTTCCTAAGAATTCTTGTTCTAGTCTTCCGTCACCATAGATTTCATCATAAAATCTTTCTTCTACTGCGTGAGCAATCTCGTGAACAATGTCGTCAGCCATATCCATAGCATTATCTTGGACATTAATAATGTAGATTGCTCCATTTTCATAGGCAGCATTGGTATCTCTTTCTTCAAAATGAGAAAAGTCCCCAACATAGATTACATCTACGTTAGAGACAAGGAAGGAAGGAAGTGAATTTTCTACGATTTGGATAACTTCTTCTAAACTACTTTCGCCGTCTGTGAAGATAAGTTCGTCTTTTAAGTAAATGGGGATTTCTCCACCAAAAAGACCAAAGTGATTAAGAGACTTAGACCTTTTTAAACTTTCTCTAATGTAATCACTCTTGCTCATTTTGCTGTTGTTCTTCTTCCCACGCTTTTCTGCCGACTTCTACGTCGGTCAGGGCTTGTTGATATCCTCTAATAAAGTTTTCTTCTGCTACTGCTAAAACAAACTCAGGAAACTCTTCTGCCAGTTGATCTACAATCATTTCTACCGTAACGTTGTCACCTTCGGGTGTCTTTTTTTCTCCAACATAGTTTACAAGCATAGTTTTGAGTTCGTTTTCTGCTGTTACAACTTCGTCGAGAACTGCGTTTGCGTCTTCTACTGTATCTTTAAACTCGATTTCCATTTTTATCCTTTTCGTTTAGTGGATCCCCTCGGACTTGAACCGAGATCAAACACTTTATGAGAGTGCGGCATTAACCATTATGCTAAAGATCCAATATAAGATAATATAATGTATTATTTAAGATCTGTCAAGAAAAAAGTTATAAAATCTTTGCTGCTAGGGTTGCTACTTTAGATCTCTCACCTTTTTGAAGAGTAATGTGACCTGAGATATCATAATCTTTGAACTTTTCTACAGCATAGGTAAGACCATTGGAAGTCTCGTCAATGTAGATATTGTCGATTTGTTCGATATCACCAGTAAGAATGATTTTTGTTCCCTCGCCTACCCTTGTAAGAATAGTTTTGAGTTCGTGTCTTGTGAGGTTTTGTGCTTCGTCAATAATAATAAAAGCATTTGTAATAGAACGACCACGAATGTATGTAATGGCTTCTATCTCAATAACTCCTTGTTCAAAATAGGTTTTTACCATATCCCTATTATTTCCCATTAGAAACTCAAGGTTGTCTTTGATAGGCATTAACCAAGGATCCATTTTTTCCTCAAGTGTTCCGGGCAAAAAGCCGATATCTTTACCTAGTGGCTGGATTGGACGAGAAACAATTAACTTCTTATACTCGGCTTCCTCGCCTAAAACTTGCTCCAATCCAGCCGCTACTGCTAATAGGGTTTTACCAGAACCAGCCTGACCAATAAGGGAAACTACTTCTACATCTGGATCCATAAGAAGTTCAAGGGCAAATGTTTGTTCTTTGTTTCTTGCGTCAATACCCCAGACATTTTCCATTTTGATTGTCTTACACAATCTTGTGTTGTAATCATAAAATCTGGCTAAGGCTGTCTTTTTGTCGTTTGAGTTAGAAACAAGCATTACATACTGGTTTGGGCAAAGGTGAACCTGTTCTTTTTCCAAGAAAATGTCTTGACCAGCATAAAAAGCATCAATAACTTGTTCGTCAACCAAATGCTTGGATAAGCCTGTGAATACTTCTTCTTTGCTTTCTACTGTATCGTGGGCAATGTAATCTTCGCATAAAAGACCAAGAGAATCACATTTGACTCTCATATTAATGTCTTGCGATACAACAACAACTTTTTTTCTTTTGCTCTCGCCCTTAACTGTAAGGGCAGTTGCTATGATTTGGTTGTCCGGGACAGAAAGATCAAAGTCGTGTGGTAAGTTCTCTGTCTCATAGTGCTTTACAAAGAGTTTTCCCTTATTTTCTCCAAGGGATACGCCTTTAAAAAGGCTTCCTTTGGTTCTGTAAACGTCAAGGACACGGATAACGTGACGAGCGTTAAAACCGGCTCCGTCTTGCCTAACTTTGTTTTTGTCGATTTCGTCTAAGACCTTGAGTGGAACAACAATGTCGTTTTCTTCAAAATGTTTAAGACAGTTTGGGTCTGACAAGAAAACGCAGGTGTCAAGTATAAAAGTTTTTTTCACAGGAATACCTCGTGTTATAAATACTATCACAAAATAATAAAGTTTAAACTTTTTTAAAACTACTTAAAGTATGCGAGCAAACCTTTTATCCACAATAGTATTATTTCTATTTAGTCTTTCATTGGCTTCTTGTGCTTCGTCAAACTTGAATTTTTCAAGAGGAGCAAGAGATTCGTTTGTAAAAATCAAACAAACTGTAAAGATTACAGTGTGTAATCCTGATGATCCAAGAGATTGTTTGGAAAAAGATTCTGTATCTTCTGGCTCTGGTGCTGTTGTTTTTAGAACTGACGAAGGTTCTTATGTTTTAACTGCTGGTCACGTTTGTACTTTTGAGAGAGAAATCTTGATTGCTCAACAGGTAGGTGCGAGTAGATTAGACGTAGAAATGAAATCAATCAACTTTAAGTTGGGAGAATACACTTCTGATATTATTTCTATTGATGAAACGATTGATACTTGCCTTTTATTCGCACACAATCTATTGACCACAAAAGTAGCAAAGGTCGCTTCAAAACTAACAACTATTGAAGAAGGTGAAAGAGTTTATAATGTTGCTGCTCCTGTTGGTATTTTCTACGAAGACGTTGTTCCACTTTTAGAAGGCTTTTATATGGGTCAAACTGGTATGAAGGCTTATTATAGTATTCCAGCAATGGGAGGATCTTCTGGATCTCCTGTCTTTAATTATGACGACGAAATCGTTGGTATGATCCACTCTGTTAATGTCTATTTTCCAGTTGTGTCTGTCTCACCGCCCCTAAAAGAACTTCGTGCTTTTGTTAAAGCAGGAGTTGCGAAGGGTGAAAGAGTTAGATTAAAGTTGGACGAGAAGAAAAGAGAAAGAGTTGTTGAGCCTTTTTGGGAAGGTCTTGGATTATCACCAATGAGTGCCCCAAGTGATTTAAACTTTTAGACCCTCGCCAATAATCTCTTACAGCGTGAATAGTTTCCTCCCTTCGCAGCCAACCCAACCTTTATCAGTGCTTCCCTAATAGAAGAGGTTTCGTTTAAAGCAGCCAATAGTATTTCGTCAGAAACCTTGGTTTTCCCTTGGCTTACCTTATTTCTTCCTCGCCAAGTATCTGTTTGACTATGACAGTTAGGACAAAGAAAACGAAGGTTTTTTAAGCGATTATCTCTGTTGTTTCCGTTTATGTGGTCTAACTCCATAGTAATCTCTTTGCCGTTCCATTCTGTTATTCCACAACCTTCGCACTTGTATTCTTTGATACCTTTAACTAATAAAACGTTTTTAACATAGCCAGTATCACACATAGAGTATTCGCAGAAAATCTCTTCGTCTGATTTAAGGATTTTTCCTCTGCTCCAAGCCATTTTATCTTTTGCTTCTTGACTTCTGCTTTCGTAATCATTTAATCCTAAGCAGTATCCTTTATGTGCCGACATAGAATAGACATTTTTAAATGTCTTGCCGCAGTTGGGACAATCGGTAGGTATTTCTTTTCTTTCTTCTATCGTTAATCTTTCCATTGGTATTTACTCCTTTTAAGTAAATAGTGAGTAAGCCAATGAAAAGTATTTAAAAAGATAAAAAAGTGAGAAATGGTAGGGCGAGTGGGACTCGAACCCACACTTGAGCGATTTTAAGTCGCTTTCCTCTGCCGTTGGGATACCGCCCCAAATCAATCATTTTTATACCATACATAAACTTTTTTTATAAGTCAAGAAAAAAATGCTTTTTTTCCTCATAGTTATTAAAAAGGAGTGCTTGTATGGTTTCCATTCCACTATTTACTTACGTTTTAGTGCTCCATTATCTTGGAGACTATATTTTTCAACCATACTGGGTTTCAGTTGAAAAGTCTGAAAACCTTAAAATACTCCTTTATCACGTTTTTATTTATACTGCTATTTTATATTCGGGTTTGATTTTTGTGGTTGGGTTAAAGAGTGTCTTAGTGTTTTCTGGTATTACTTTTGCTTTACATTTTATGGTAGATTTTTTAACAAGCAGAATTATTTCAGATAACTCTTCAAACTTGAGATTGGACCCCGATGTTTCTAAGCCAATACACAAAAGGCTTAAACTTTGGGGTCCAATCAGCCTTCTTGGTTTTGATCAACTACTCCACCAAGTCTGTCTTCTTATTGCTCTCTATTTCTCTTTATAAAAATCTTTTAACTTGTACATTTTTTCAACTTCTTTGAGAGTGTGTCTCAAAATAGTTGCTTGTGCTAAACCAATGTATCTTTCTTCAAACTCACCAGAAGTATCTCCAAGATTGAAGATAGGCTCAATGTCTAACTCTTTACAAAGTTCAAGTTCTTGCTTGGGTAGAGATAATGTTGTTGCTGAACCACCATTTCCAAAGAAAGTTGGTTTTACTTTTCTTAGGGCATCGCAACTTGTTCCGTCGCTATCATCAAACTCAATAACCTCACTTACAAAAGGAATGTCGAGTTCTAAGATTGTTTTTCTCATTCTAAAGTCAATAAGGGAAAATCCCCTTTTCTTTTGTAGCCATTCATCGCTGTTTAATCCAACGATTAGTTCTCCATAAGAAGAAGCGTGTTTTAGTACGAGAAGGTGCCCTAAGTGAAGTGGATCAAAAGCACCTGTAACAAGAATAGTTGTTTTATTATCTTTGTTTAAATTCATTCTGGGCTAATAATGTCGTCAACAAGACCGTACTTTAAGCAAGTTCTAGCATCCCACCAGAGATCTCGCTTTAGAATGTCTTTGATTTTTGTTTTTGGGATTTGTGTATGTTCTTCATAAATCCTAATGATTTTTTCCATTAGCATTTCGTTGTTTTTCATATCGTCTTTCATTGCCTCAAACTTACCCCACATACCAGAGGAAAGTTGGTGAATCAACATAAAAGCGTGTTCATACATATATCTTTCTTTAGCAGTTACGCTCATAATAGTCGCAGCAGAAGCAGCACAACCATCAATAACAGATACAACTGGTACAGCACAGTTCCTAATGTAATCTACCGATCCAAAACCAGCAAAAACAGATCCACCATAAGAGTTGATGTGAAGATAAACTTTTGGCGGTGCCTCAAGTTGGTATAGATCTTTGATGCTTGCCATTTTATTCCCAGTAGAATAAAGCAATCTATTCAGCATAAGATTATCTTGGCGAGTAACACCAGCATAAAAATAAATCTTATTGTTCTCGACTGATACTCTACTGTCGTCTGCTCCTCCCATCATCATCAATGGTCCCTCCGATTGTTGCTGTTGTTCTGGTTTTTCGTCTTCTGCCTTTGTATTCCAGTATTTATCCATTATTATTACCTTTTGTTGGAGATTGGATAGTTTTTTTGTTTCTATCCACTATTTATATTTAGTACACCCGACAGGACTCGAACCTGTAATCTACGGATTAGAAGTCCGTTGCATTATCCGATTATGCTACGGGTGCTTAAAAACATAAGGAGATTATAACATGAACTGTTCTAAATGTAAAGTGTTGCTTAATGAGAATAATGGTTATAAGAAAAAAAGAAATAATGGCAAGGAAACATTTCAAAGCAAATGCAAATCCTGTTTTAATGAAATGTGTGTAGATAGGTGGAGGAAAATGAAAAAAGAAGCAATTGCCTATAAAGGCAATATATGTTTTGATTGTAAAACAAATTATCACTATTCTATTTATGAATTTCACCACTTAGTTCCAAAAGAAAAAGATATGACTTGGACCAAAATGAAATTAGTATCTCACAAAAAAAGAAAAGAAGAATTAGACAAGTGTGTTATGCTTTGTGCAAATTGTCATCGTATGAGACACTATGGAGACCTATAACCTAATACTATCCAACTGAGTTACTGACGCTCATAATACTATCCTATTGTATAACACATCTTTCCTATCTTTTTCAGTAAAAAGTGTCTCTGTATAATACAAAACCAGAATGTAAAGAGATAGAGTGTCTATTTCTTTTCTGGATAATCGCTTGGAAAACTTTTGGTTTTTGTCGTTTGTGTGTTTGTAAATGTAGTTGAATAGGTATTGTTTTGTTCTTTTCGGTAGTTTAGAAGCAAAATCTCT
>Ga0075474_10000943_pt1 | contig 11823 bp, 11 predicted proteins | sample DEB08_DNA_2_FD_71485 | JGI IMG/M metagenome (GOLD analysis project Ga0075474, IMG submission 71485) | Aqueous microbial communities from the Delaware River and Bay under freshwater to marine salinity gradient to study organic matter... | ecosystem: Environmental > Aquatic > Marine > Coastal ...
ACATTTCGGCGGCGATCACCGGCCGGGCCCCTGCCGCTGGTCTACATCTTGACGAGAACCGTTACGCCACGATGGTGTTCGACCTTTCACCTGTACCCGCCGAGCTGCTGGCCTGCGACGCGGCCTACCCCACCCTCGGTCACCACATCGGCAAACGGGTGGGCAGCAACATCCCGGTCATCATCGGGGTCACCGAACGGCTGAGCGAAGATCGACTCAAAGCCATCGGTAGTGCCGGAGCCTCGTCGGGTTCGTTGGCGCTGTTTCATGTGGTGGGCTCAACGCCGGAAGCACCCACGCTGGAGGCGGCGCTCGGCGGTCGTGCAGCGGCAGAAACCCATCTGGTCACCGCCGCCGATCTCCGCCGGGCCCGGGACCAACTCACCACCAGCAGCAACCCGCAGCTGGGGGCGATCAGCCTCGGCACCCCCCACTATTCGGTCGATGAATTCGCTCGGGTTGTCGAGTTGCTCGGCTCGCGCCGTATTCACCCCAACGTCAAGGCCTACATCAACACCGGTCGCAGCGTCGCCACCGAACTCAACCTGCGCGGTTGGGATCAACAACTTGCCGACGCCGGGGTGCAGATCGTCACCGATACCTGCACCTACATCACCCCGATCATGGGTGAGGTCACCGGCACCTCCATGACCGACTCCGCTAAATGGGCCTACTACGCGCCTGGCAACCTTGGGCTCGACGTGGTGTTCGGATCGGTTGAAGATTGCATCGAATCGGCGGTCGCAGGCCGAGTGACCCGCAACGAGAAGGTTTGGGGCGATGGCTGAGGCACAACGAGTCGTGGTGGCCGGTTCCTGCGAAGGACCGGTTCTGGTCCTCGATGAATCGCTGAGCTTCTGGGGCGGTTTCGAATACGAAACCGGAACGATCATTGATCAGGCCCATCCGCAAGTCAGCGCCGATCTGGCTGGCAACATCGTGATGATGCCGGTCGGGCGGGGTTCGAGTTCGGCTTCTTCGGTACTGGCCGAAGCCATCCGTCGGGGCACCGCACCCGTGGCGCTGATCCTGCTTGAATCTGACGAAATCGTGGCGCTCGGTGCCATCATCGCCGAGGAAATGTACGGCATCACCATGCCGATCCTGATCGTGGACCGACCGACCTATAACGAGTTGACCAGCGCTAAACGGCTCGCCATCGACCCTGAGGGACGGATCGAAACGAGCGTCGGCTAGTCCTCGGCCAACGCCAAACGAGCCGCAGCCAGATCTTCGAGCGCGGTGCCAGCCGATTTGAACACCGTGATTTCGTCGTCATGGCGTCGGCCGGGGTGTCGGCCGGCTACCAGATCGGCGAGATCAGCGAGCAGGTCCTGCGGAGTCAACACACCCCGTTCCAGTGGTTGGGCAATGTCCCCCGACAGCGACGCATCGTCGACGGTGTCCACAAACACTGAACCGCGACGCATGACTTCATCGTCGGCTTCTCGCATGGCGTAGGTGAAGCCTCCGATCAGATCAAGGTGGCAGCCCGGGCTCAGCAACCGGCCGGCAACGAGCGGTTCGGTCGCCCCGGTCACGCAGGAAATCACATCGGCTGCGGCTACCGAAGCATCGAGATCTTCGGACACCGAAACGGCCAGTCCGCTGCTCGCCAGTCGCTCAACCACCGCCTGGGCCCGGTCCGTGTTCCGACCCCACACTTCGATCTGTTCGTAGTCGCGTATCGCAGCGTGGGCCTCTACCGCCATAGGCGCCAACGCGCCGGTGCCGACCACCAGCAGCCTGCGAGCATCGAGGCGAGCGAGCCGCTTGGCCGCCACCGCGGAAGCGGCAGCCGTTCGGCGGGTCGTGAGATCGTTCGCTTCGCAGGCCCCCAACAGTGAGCCGGTGCGGCCATCGAAAAGCAGCACCCCGGCCTGAATCGTCGGAAGGTTTTGGCTGCCGTTTTCGGGAAAGAACGTCACGGCTTTCACCCCGATGATCTCACCAGTCACCCAACCCGGTTTCAGCAGAAACGACGCCTCGTTGCCGCGTCCGTCTGGAACCACGTGCACTGTTCGAGGGGGAGCGACCGCCGCCGGGTCAACCATGATCTGCTCGATCGACTCGATCAGTTCGGCCCACGGCAGCGCTTCAGCAATGTCGCGATCGGTGAAGAACTTCACGGCCATTGTCCCATCGGTGGTTCCGGGGGATACCAGTCCTCGAGACCAATGCCCAGACCGTCGGCGATCCGGTTGGCGTACGCGTAGTAGGCCACTACTTCACAGATATCGAGCACATCCCGATCCGAAAACCCAACCATCCGCAGTGCCTCCACATCGGCTTCGACCATTTCGCCCGGGGTCAACGTCAGTTTCTCGGCATAGGCCAACATGGCTTCACGCTCCGGGCTAAGACCAGCAGACCTCCAGTCTTGTTCGATAGCCGCCAACAGTGCATCGTCTTTGAGTAGCCGGCGCAGACCGCGCCGGTGATGCACCAGTCAATAGTGGCAGTCGTTAACGTCGGACACGACCAGAGCCACCAGCTCCCGTTCGACCTTGCGCAACGAAGCGGTACCGGACATCGCCGAGCGGTACAGCCCTTCATGGGCCGCCAGCCCTCGCGGGTTGAGCGAATGCACCGACATGATGTTGTCGACCCGGTTCAACGCCGGGTCCACAACCCGTCCGTACAAATCAGCGAGATCCCCTTGCCAGTCCCCTTCGGGAACTCGGTCAATCCACGACATCGACACTCCTTCAACGGCGACAAAACGCTAGCTTAGGAAGACTCCGGCCAACCGGTCGAAACGCTGCACAACATCTCACGCTTTGGAGGCCCCATGTCCAGCCATCCCGATCTTGCTGGAAAGGTCGTCGTCGTCACCGGCGCGGCCAAAGGTATTGGTCGTGCCATCGCCGAACGGTTCGCGTCGGTTGGTTCTTCGGTCGTGGTCAACGACCTCGATCAAGAATCCGCCGAGGCGGTCGCGGTGTCGATCAATGGCAGCGGAGGCACCGCGATTGCGGCAGCCGCCGACGTGTCCGACAGCGAGCAGGTGGCGTCGGTTTTTGCCGCGACCATGGAGCACTTCGGGACGGTCGACGTGCTGGTGAACAACGCGGGTCTGGTCAGCCCGATGCTTCATTTCTTTGACGCCGACGAGGCCTGGTGGCGTCGGATCATCGACGTGAACCTCACCGGTCATTTCCTCTGCTGTCATCAGGCAGCCCGGATCATGGCGAAAAAGGGTGGGGGTTCAATCATCAACATGAGTTCCGGCGGAGCGACCCGCGCGCACCGCAGTTTCACCGCCTACGACGCCTCAAAAGGAGGCATCGAAGCGTTGACCCGAGCCATGGCGCTCGACCTTGGGCCGTACAACATCAGGGTTAATGCGCTGATGCCGGGATCCATCGACACGTCCGGGCTCGATACCGAAGCCCGCGCCCTGCGCGGGGTCAACATCCCGGCCGGACGTATCGGCGACCCCTACGACATGACCGGACCAGCGCTATTCCTCGCCAGCGAAGATTCGGGGTACGTAACCGGCGACGTCATCAAGGTCGACGGCGGCATGCTCGCTCAGCAGCGCTCGGCAACCGTTGACATCGTCTCCCCCGATACGTTCCCTCGGGTTGAGGACCTCTAATTCGATGACCGGAACCAGAACCGGTGGTCAGATCGTTGTCGATGCGCTCAAAGCACACGGGGTAACCCATACGTTCGGTGTTCCCGGCGAAAGTTATCTGGCGGTGCTTGACGCCCTTCTCGACAGCGACATCACCTACGTGTGCTTCCGTCAGGAAGGCGGGGCGGCCTACGCGGCTGAAGCCTGGGGTCGGTTCACCAACCAGCCAGGTGTTTGCATGGTTACCCGGGGTCCCGGTGCAACCAACGCTTCGGTCGGTATTCACGCCGCCCACCAGAACTCGATGCCGATGGTGGTACTGATCGGTCAGGTTGCTACCTACGAGCAGGGTCGGGAAGCGTTCCAGGAAATCGACTACCAGGCTTTTCTTGGGCCGATCAGCAAATGGGCAACCCAAGTCGACCACGTTGACGATCTGGCCGAGGCGATGACCACCGGCTTTCGGATCGCCACCTCGGGTCGGCCCGGACCGGTCGTGATCGCCCTGCCCGAAGACGTCCTACGGGCGACCACCGCCGTCACCAACGTGGATCCCTCACCTGAGCAGCGGGCCACCCCCAGCGCCGACGACATCGACCGAATCCTCGGTGAGCTTGCGGTGGCCGAACGGCCCGTGGTGATCGTGGGTGGTGGCCGCTGGACGGAAGCGGCCCGCCGCGATCTGGCTCGGTTCGCTGAAGCCAACGATCTGCCGGTGATCACCGCGTTTCGCTACCACGACCTGATGAACAACCATTCGCCGTGTTTCGTCGGTGAAGCCGGGGTGGGTATGCCTCAACCGGTTCGGGACACGATCACCGGGGCCGACCTGATCGTCGGACTGGGGATTCGTTTCGGTGAAATGACCACCGCGGCATGGACCCTGATCGACCCGAACGAACCGACCCAACGAATCGTTCACATTCACCCCGACCGCACCCAACTCGGCCGGATCTACCCCACCGACGTCGCGGTCTGCGGGGATCCCAGCGTCACGGTGGCTGCGCTCTGCGATCGGCAACTCGGCGCCAACCCTGAACGTTCGGCCTGGCGTCAGGAGCGCCGTCGCGCTTTCGACGACGGTTTGGTGGCTCCGCCCCAACCCGGCGATCTCGACATGAGCCAAGTGATGGCCTGGCTGCAAACCAACCTTCCCGACGACGCAGTGATCACGAACGGGGCCGGCAACTTCTCGATCTGGCCCAACAAGTTGTTCCGCTACGGGCCCGAGGCTCGCCTACTCGCCCCCCAGAACGGGACGATGGGGTACGGCCTGCCGGCGGCGATCGCCGCCAAGATCGCGGCACCGGAACGCACCGTGGTCTGCTTCGCCGGGGACGGCGATTTCCAGATGAACATTCAGGAACTCGGAACCGCCCATCAGGTCGGGGCCGAACCCATCGTTTTGGTGCTCGACAACGGCATGTACGGAACGATCCGGGCCCATCAAGAACGCGAGTATCCGGGTCGGGTCAGCGGTACGCCGATCACCAACCCAGATTTTGTGACGATCGCTCAGGGCTACGGTTTTCATGCCGAACGCGTCACTCGCACCGACGAATTTGCGGCGGCGTTCGGTCGCGCCCAGGCATCGCCGACCGGCGCCGTCCTCCACCTGATGGTGCCACCGGAAATGTTGACTCCGTGGCAGTCGATCAGCACCAACCGCGCCCAATAGCTGACGCGGTGTAGCTGGCGCGACCTATCGGTTGCCGTCGCCTAGATAGCTGGCCCGGAGTTCGGGGTTGGCCAACAACGCCTCGGCGCTGTCGTCAAGCACGACCCGTCCGGTCTGCAACACCCAGCCCCGGTCGGCGATCGAAAGCGCCATGTTGGCGTTCTGCTCCACCATGAAGATGGCCACGCCTTCTTCATGGATCTGCTGGATCAACTCGAAGTTGGTTTGCACCAACGCCGGAGCAAGCCCCATCGACGGTTCGTCCATCAGCAGCACGCGAGGGTTGGACATCAGCGCCCGCCCCATAGCGACCATCTGCTGTTCGCCACCCGACAACGTGCCCGACTTCTGGTTGAGGCGTTCCTTGACCCGCGGGAACATGCTGTACACCCGTTCAAGGTCCGATTGGATGCCGTCGCGGTCTGAACGCAGGTAGGCACCCAATTCAAGGTTTTCCTTGACCGTCAGTCGTTTGAAGAGACGCCGGTTCTCCGGAACCATGGTCACGCCCCGTTCGACCAAATACGACGTCGGCTTTCCGTTCACCCGTTCACCGTCAAGGATCACGTCACCGGTTGTCGGCGTCACCATCCCCAACAGCGTCTTGAGCGTGGTGGATTTACCGGAGGCGTTTCCACCCAACAGACAAACGAGTTCTCCCGGATAGATGGCCAAGTCCACGTCTTTGAGGATGTGAACGGCGCCGTAATGGGTGTTGACTCCGCGGAACTCCAACAGCGGAGTCGCACCGTTGGCGTTGCTCATGATGCCTCCTCGGCAGGACGACCCAGGTAGGCCTCAATCACGTCGGGGTTGGTCGACACCTCGTCGTAGCTTCCTTGGGCGATGGTTTCGCCGTGGTCCAGCACCACCACTCGGTCCGAAACGTCGCGAACCACACCCATGTCGTGTTCGATCATGACGATCGTGAAACCCCAGTCGTCGCGGAGTTTGCCGATCAAACCGGTCAGCTCCTCAGATTCTTTCGGGTTCATACCGGCCACCGGTTCATCCAACAAAATCACTTCCGGCCGGGTAGCCATGGCCCGAGCGATTTCTAGACGACGCCGGTTGGCGTAGGACAGAACCGAAGCAGGCTGATGCAGTCGATAGCCAACCAACCGGCTGCCGAAGAAGCTCAACACCTCTTCGCCATAGGCCCGGATCTCTTCTTCTTCCCGCTTAAACGAACGGGTGTGGAACAGCGCCCCAAAAATCCCTTGGCGGGTGCGACAGTGCTGCGACACCATGACGTTTTCTAGGATCGTCATGTTGGCGAACAAACGCACGTTCTGGAAGGTTCGGGCGATACCGCGGGCGGTCACCTGGTTCGGGTCGAGCCCGATCAGCGACTGATCCTTGAACCGGATGTCCCCTTCGGTTGGGGTCACCATGCCCGAGATCATGTTGAAGAACGTGGTTTTCCCGGCCCCGTTCGGGCCAATAACCGACACGATCTCGCCCCGGTCAACATGGAAGTTGAGGTTGCGGAGGGCGTGCAAGCCACCGAACGTCACGCTCAAATTATCGATCGTCAACAACCGTTCGCTCATGCTGGCGCCACCTCCCCCTCGCCGCCGGCTTCATCTTCGTCAACCTGCTTGCGCAACCAGGCGTCCTGCAAGAACTCGTCTTGATGCAGTTCGCGGCTCCGGCGGACGTTCGGGATGAGCCCCTCCGGTCGCTGGAGCATCATCCAGACCAGCAGGGCTCCGTAGATCAGCAACTTGAACTCGGAGAACTCCGAGAGCAAACCGGGCTGGTTCGGGCCACCGAGGATGCCGATCAGCACCAACGCACCGGCGATGACCCCGGCGATTCGACCCATACCACCAACGATCACCACCACCAGGATCACGATCGAGATCAGGATCTTGAAGCTGATCTCAAACACCGAGCCAACCTTGGCGGCGAAGATAGCGCCGGAGAACGACGCCAAGATGGCCCCCACCACGAACGCTTGAAGCTTTGCGTTCACGGTGTTGATCCCCATCGCTTCGGCCACTGACTCGTCCTCACGGACAGCCATCCAGGCCCGCCCGATTCGCGAGTTCTCTAGGCGCCAGCTCACATAAATCGCTAGCGCACAGAACGCAGCAACCAGATACAGCATCTGTTGCGGGTCGGTTCCCTTGAACGAGAAGAGTCCAAACACATCAGCGTTCGGAATGTTCAAGATCCCCTGCGCCCCGCCGGTGACCCCGCTGGCCCAGTCGGAACGGACCGTCAAACGGATGATTTCACCGAAACCGAGGGTGACGATGGCGAGATAATCGCCCCGCATTCGGATCACCGGAGCACCAATGAACAACCCGGCGAGGATCGCCATACCAACCACCGCGATGATGGCCACGCTCCAGGAGAGCTCGGGCGAGAAGCCTGGTGAGGACGGTGAGGTCAAGATGGCTGCGGTGTAGCCACCAACCGCGAAGAACGCCACGTAGCCAAGGTCGAGAATGCCGGCCAAACCGACCACGATGTTGAGGCCCAGCGCCAACAGCAGGAAAAGCCCGACGTTAACCAGCAGGTCGTTGGTGAGTCGGCCTAGATACATGGGCAGGATCAGCACCAGCGCCACGCCGACAACCGACGAAACGGTCATGGTGGCCGAACGGTTGCGTTCCTTCGCCTGCTGGAACACCTGCTTGCCTTTGGCTACCTGAGCGTTCAGGACAAAGACCCAGGCGAAACCAAACGCCGCGAGGACCAGGGCGCCAGTCACCGACAAACCGCCGCGATCGGAACCTTTCTTAAACAGCGACTCAAACAACGACTCCAGACCAAACCCTTCGGAAAGGTCGTTGAGTGCCGATTCCAAAACCACCGCACCAAGGACAACGATCGAAGCAGCCTTGAGTGGTTGAACGACGAGTCGGGGTAGGAGATGGAACAGTCCACCAAGCAGACCCAGACCGACGCATACCGCAATCCAGAACCCCATCCCGTAGCCGTTGCCTTCGCCGAAGGTCAGCACCGTGTGGAGGTCGCTATTCCAGTTCACCAGCGGTTCGCTCAGGTCGCGGGTGTCAAGCAGGTAGATCAGCACCACCAAGCCGAGGCTTGACAGCAGACCCACCAGCGCACCGGCGAGCAACTCACGGACCCCTTTGCGGTGGGCAACCATCCCTTCGAGCACCACTTCACGGGTCACGAGGTTCCCGAACAGGAACGGCACCCAGAGCAGCGAGAAGTAGCCCATCGAAAGGAGCGGCTCAACGATCATGCGCCCGTCAAGTTTGTCGGGCATATCGGTCAGAGAGATGAAGATCAGCGCAAGGGCACCAATCGCCCCAAAGCGAGCGATCCGACGCCAATCCTGGTCCAGTACCGGTCGGGCCGGAGCCAACTCCGGGGTTTGGAGGTTGTGTTCCACACTGGTCATGTCCGGTCCTCCGAAGAAAGACGCTCACCAAAGAGGCCGGTCGGCCGGACCAGCAGTACGAAGATCAACACCAAGAAGGCCACTGCGTCTTTGAGTTGGGTGTGCCCCGTGACGCCGAGCGGTTCAAGGATGAGTTGTGGGGCCAGCGATTCGGAGCTGCCCAAGGTAAGGCCACCTGCCATGGCCCCGCCGAGGTTGCCAATGCCACCCACCACCGCAGCGCTGAATGCCTTGATGCCAGGCAAGAACCCGGTGAACTCGGTGACCGACCCGAACAGGATGCCCCAGAGGATGCCGGCAACGCCGGCCATGGCACCGCCAACCGCGAACGTCGTAACGATCGTTCGGTCAACATCGATACCCATAAGCGAGGCGATCTCTTTGTCCTCGGCAACGGCCCGCATGGCCTTGCCGGTCTTGGTGCGCTCTACCAGATACCAGAGCGCACTCATCGAAGCTGCGGCAACCACCAGCACCAGCAGTTTCTTACCTTCGATCTCAAGCGGGCCGATCCCGATCCGGTCAGAGAGCCCTTCGGGAAGCCGCGGGTAGTTTTTCGCTCCCGGGCCCAACAGCACCGCCGACGTGTTCTGAATAAAGAACGACACGCCGATTGACGTAATCAGCGGGATCAGGCGGGGGGCTCCACGCAGCGGGCGATAGGCCACCCGCTCCATCACCACCGCAGTCAACGTTGAACACACCACCGACACCGCCACCGCGATCAGGATGGCGAGTACGAAGTTGCTTTCCCAAAGGCCGCCATGGTCGAGCTTGTTGGCGGTGATCATCCCGGTCATGGCTCCCACCATGAACACTTCGCCGTGAGCGAAGTTGATGAACCCGAGCACGCCGTAAACCATCGAGTAGCCAAGCGCGATCAGCCCATACATGGCGCCCTGCGAAAGCCCCGAAACGATCAGGCCCTGAGCGGCGTCCCACGACAGGCGACTCGCCCCCGGGTTGAGCCATTCGGTTACCGGGTTGGCCGGATCGATCTGCTGGAGCACGAACGCTCCCAGACCAACCGTCACCAAACCCAACAGCAACCCTCGAAGAAAGAAAAGGAACCAGTCAACACCGGTTCTTGGCGCGGCTTTGTGCCGCATTGCACTTGTCACTGGTCCCCCTCGGCAAACACTGGAACGGGAGTGTAACGCGAAACAGCCCCCGACTACCAGAGCAGTCGGGGGCTGTTTACCAAATTGTTTGATCAGCGGCTCAACGGCCGCTTCTCAGGAGCTCCAATTAGGGAGCGTACTCAAAGACCACGTTGGCCTTGGAGGCTTCGATATCCGAAGCGCTCTCATGGTGGATCACGGTGATCTTCTGCGAACCACAGTCGCCGAAGTCGTCACAGTTGATCGTACCGATGAGGCCGCTGTAGTCGCGGAGGGCGGTGATGAAGGCGCGCACACCGGCCTTGTCGATGACCAGCTGGCCAGCACCGTTGACGGTGCTGGAAGCAGCAATGGCATCAAGCAGGATGGTGGTGGCGTCGTAGCTGTGACCCCAGAAGGCAGCCGACGGAGCTTCACCGTGGGTGGCTTCGTAATCAGCGAGAACCTCTTCCGCGGTCTTGCCAGTCGACTGGTTCGTGTTCTGGCCGAAACGAGTGTCAGGACCCGAGAAGAAGATTCCCTCGGACTGACTCAGCTCCATGAAGCCATCAACGAGCAAGCCGTCAGCGGCCAGCAGCTGCGTGTTCTCAAGACCAGCAACGCCCGATGCCTGATCGGCAATGAAGTCGCCAGCGGGCTGGAAGATCGGGAAGAACAACGCCTCAGGCGAGTCAACACCAACCTCGGTCAGAACCGGGGTCATGTCGGTGTCTTCCTTGTTCACACCAGTGAAGCCGGTGATCGTGCCACCGAGCGCCTCAAAGGCGTCAGCAAATGCCTGAGCGAGACCCTGGGTGTAGGGGTCGCCGTCGTGGATCGCCGCAGCGGTCATCAGGCCCAGATCGTTGTACACGAATTCGGCCATAGCGGCACCCTGGTACAAGTCGTTGTGGGCGGTGCGGTAGTAACCGGCTTTGTAGCTCTCACCGGCGTTGCCCTGAAGGTCAGAGGTAAGGGCCGGGGAAGTGTTCGAGCCGGAGATCATCACGATCCCAGCTTCGCTGATCAGCGGAGCGGCAGCGGTCGCGGCACCTGAACAGGAGGTACCGATGACGCCAACGATCTGCTCGTCGGCGACGATCTGCTGGGCTGCGGCCTGACCACCTTCAGCCGAACAAAGGTCGTCGAGACCTTCGCCCGAGGTGACCGAGAAGCCTTCGATGTCGCCGTAGTCGGCAACGGCGGCTTCAACGGCGCGCTGGTTCGGAATACCGAGGAACGCAACATCGCCGGTGATGGCGTTGAGCGAACGAATCTCGATCTGCTCTCCGGCATCAACAACGATGTAATCAGCGTCGGTTTCTGCGGAATCTCCGCCTTCGGACGTCGTACCAGCGTCTTCAGACGTGGTAGCGGGTTCGTCGTCGCTTACTGACTCGTCGTCACCGCCACACGCTGCAGCGAGCAGCGAGAGCGACAAGAGAGCAGCAAGCAGCATGGTGAGCTTGCGTGTCAACTTCATGGGTTTTGTCCCCTCCACTTGGGATGACGCGGAAAACATCGGCTCCGCGAGGCCGTAACCAAACATGCTAGCGCTTTCGGACCGCGTGAACACCAAACATTTTTCAGCGTGCGACCAAACGCCTCGATAGGCACCGCCGCGCGCTAGCCACGCTCGATGTGGTTAGCAGGCGGTACGGGCCATGATTTCGGCCACGGGACCCGTCAACCCCGTGTAAAACGGCCCAAATTCGGCATACAACGCCGAGGCGGTGTCGTAACGCATCGTGTACACGGTGTCTTTGAGATCATCGAGACGGACCCCAAAGAGGGTCACTCCCCACTCCCAATCGTCGAGTCCGGTCGACGCGGTAATCAACTGCACGATCCGACCGGCGAACTGACGACCTGACGCGCCGTGTTCGTACATCAACGCTTTGCGATCATCGTAGGGAAGCCGATACCAGTTGTGCTCGGCCTCTCGACGCTTGGTCATCGGATAGAAGCACCACGCCGATTTGCCTTCCGGAGGGAGCACCGGGTGGAGCCTGGCTTCGCGCATCTCTTCGGGAATCCCTTGGGCGTATTCGGAAAGTTCGGTGAGCGAAACGAAACTGTCAAC
>Ga0075474_10000946_pt1 | contig 11817 bp, 10 predicted proteins | sample DEB08_DNA_2_FD_71485 | JGI IMG/M metagenome (GOLD analysis project Ga0075474, IMG submission 71485) | Aqueous microbial communities from the Delaware River and Bay under freshwater to marine salinity gradient to study organic matter... | ecosystem: Environmental > Aquatic > Marine > Coastal ...
AACTCTACGGATGCCATGACTTCTTCCTTGACGTCATCGTCGATAGCGTCCAGCGTTTTTTCATCCGTGATGGTGTGCTCCAGCAGGTAGGCCTTCAAGCGAAGGATCGGATCCTCGTTCTTCTTCGCATCGAGCTCTTCCTTTGTCCGGTATTTCTGCGGATCCGACATGGAGTGTCCGCGATACCGGTACGTGCGTATCTCCATCATGGTGGGTTTGTTGTCCCGCGCCTCGGCAATGGCATCCTGCATCGCCTTTATGACAGAAAAGACATCCATTCCGTCGGCAACCGAGCCGCGGACACTGTAGGAGGCCGCCCAGTGGGAGAACTCGGTCTGACCGAATGCCCGGTGAACGGCTGTTCCCATGGCGTACTGGTTGTTCTCGACAACCAGGATGGCCGGCAGTTCATAGATGGACATGAGGTTGGCCGCCTCGTGGATGGCACCCTGTCCAGCAGCCCCATCGCCATAAAAAGCGATGGCTACGCCGCCATCTTCTTTGTACTTGTGGGCGAAGGCCATGCCAACGCCAACAGGTACGTGGGCACCCACAATGCCGTGGCCGCCGAACATGCGGTTCTCCTTATCGAAGAAGTGCATCGAGCCCCCCTTGCCCTTGGAACATCCGCCGGCTTTACCAAACATCTCGGCCATGCCTTCATTGGCACTCATTCCCAAGGCCAGCGCGTGGCCGTGATCCCGATAGGCGGTAATCAGGGAGTCCTTGCCGATCTCCATCGCGTTGGCCGTACCAGTAGAGATGGCTTCCTGCCCGATGTACAGGTGCAGGAAACCGGCAATCTTCTGCTTGCCGTACATCTGGGCTGCACGCTCTTCGAACCGGCGCTGCAGCAGCATGTTGCGATACATCGCAATAACCTGGTCTTCGCTCAGACCCAGCTCCTGATGCGTGTACTTCCCGGCAGGATAGGTGTCGAACTCCTGCGAGAGGCTGAGCTTTTCAGGCACGACCGTCATCTCGGCCGATACGCTCTTGCGATCTGCCTTCTTGCTGCGCGATGTCGTGCTCTTGCGGCGCGCTGGGGCCTTTTTCGTCTGCTTTGCCATGTAGCGACTGGTGTGGTTGGACGAACTGCTTCGAATGGTTTGCCCGGGAAACGCCCGGGCAGCCACCGATAATACAACACGGAGCAGCAATGTCCTCCCGGTTAACTTAATTTTGACCTAGCCTGTTATTACATGTTATTACAGGATGTCTTCTTGGAAGCGCTTTTATACGGTCATAATCCCCAAGGGTATCCCCGTCAGAGGACGCGCCTCTATCACGTTCCCGCCATCAGGACGCTTTTTTGTGCCATCTCCAGGACTGTTTCGATTTTTCAACCACACAGAAACGCACTTTGTGGAAAAACGTGCGATGAGCGGATTCGGTTTTCGAAGATCTACGATGTAGTTTGCAATTATTGCAGTACCCATCGAGGGAAATGACTGCAATCACTATCGCACGTGGTAACACATCTTTGATGAAGCCTAGCAAAAAAGCGAATTCGGCTGGTCCTGGTGCCGTTCCTGATTCGGGTGACATGGTCACCTCCACAGCGGATGGCGCCGAAGAGGCCATCAGCCTTGAAGCGCTGATGGCTGGCGATGAGAGTGCGTTTGAGCAATTGGTGGTTCAGGAATCACCACGCCTCTTCCGCGTCATCGTCCGTATTGTGGGGGACGATGACGAAGCGCAGAGCATCCTGCAGGAAACATTCCTGCAGGCATATCAGCGCATGAACACATTCCGCCGCGAGTCAAAACTGACAACGTGGCTCTACGCCATCGGGATCAATCTGGCCCGTGCATCTTTGCGCAAGGCACGCCGCCTGAGTTCTCTGGAGGATCAGGAGGTAGAGCGCATGCAGCCTGCCTTCAACAGGGGCATGTTTGTGGAGACACCCGCCATTTGGGATCCTGCACGTGTAACAGAATTCTCGGATCGACAACAATTAGTTCGGAAAGGAATAGAACAACTTCCGGAAGACTACAAAACAGTTGTGATCCTTCGGGATATGGAAGAATATTCGACTGACGAGGTTGCCAGGATGTTGGGGATCAGTTCGGGGGCCGTCAGGGTACGGCTGCACAGGGCACGGGGCGCGCTCCGAAAACTGTTGGACCCGCACATGAGAAGACTCCCCAAGTCGTGATTCCGACAGACGGAATCGTATATCTTAACCCGAAGATTACCCCCCACTGTTTCAACGATGAAATTTCTTACCGCGCTCAAGACAGCCCTGGGTTTGGCACCCGGCTGCGAGGAGGTGAACGAGTTTCTGGCAGACTACGTCGAGGGCACGCTCGAAGAGAAGACGATGGCCCAGTTCGAGGAGCACATGGATATGTGCAAGTGCTGCAGCCATTACATGGATCAATACCGCCGAACCATCGACATGACGAAGGAGGCCGAGGAGGTGGTAATCCCTGCGGAGTTGGCTGAGCATACCCTTTCGTTCCTTCGGGAAAACAAGGTCTTCTCGCAGGACGAGAATGCGGCCTGACCATTCCCACCACGTCAGACCCCGACAGGATGCATCCGGCGCTCACGCTTGTCGTTATCCCGACCTATAACGAGGCCGAAAACATAGGCCAGGTCATCAAGCAGATCCTCGATCTGCCGGAGAGATTCCACCTGCTCGTTGTCGATGACGGCAGTCCTGATGGTACGGCTGACCTGGTGCAGCGTTTGAAGGACTCGCACCCCGAGCGTATCCACCTCCTGCGTAGAAGCGGTAAACAAGGCCTCGGCACGGCCTACATCGCGGGATTCCGCTATGCCCTTGCGCGCCCGTATCAACGGGTGTGCGAAATGGACGCCGACCTGTCGCACAATCCGAAAGACCTGCCACGGCTCGTGGAACCCATCGACTCTGACGAGGCTGATGTGGTCATCGGCTCGCGCTACATCGGTGGCGTGCGCATCATGAACTGGCCGCTCTCCCGACTCATCCTCTCCTACACTGCCGGTATCTACACGCGCACTATCACACGCCTGAAGGTGCACGATGTGACAGCCGGCTTCAAGTGCTTTCGGCGGGATGTCCTCGAGGCTATCGATCTGGAACGGGTGAACTCGAACGGGTACTCCTTCCAGATCGAAATGAACTACAAGGCGTGGAAAAAAGGGTATCGACTGACGGAAGTCCCCATCGTATTTACCGAACGGACCGAAGGACGATCCAAGATGAGTAAAGCCATTGTCCGGGAGGCCATTTGGAAGGTGTGGGAACTGCGGATACGATCCCTCTTCGGTCTGCTCTGATCCAAGAGGCGCTAGAACTTGGCTCGCACAGGACGCTGATCAACCGTGGTTCATTGACGACGCATCGGCCACCTATGTGGCTCGAACGAAACGATGCCGACCATCTCGGCCCTTCCCTTGTTTTTCACTCGGTCCTTCGAAAGAAAGAGCCGATTTTTCGACCCCGTTACGAATACGATTTTCATCATTTGAACTGAAGCTCGATGTACGACCACCTTGAAACCCCCGTCCGGGGCCAGAGCATCACCATGTCCGGCGGAACGCTGAACGTTCCCGACAACCCCATCATACCGTTCATTGAAGGAGATGGCATCGGACCGGATATTTGGCGTGCGGCCCAGCACGTATTTGACAGCGCTGTTGCGAGAGCCTACGGAGACAAGCGACGTATTGAGTGGTTCGAGGTTTTCGCTGGCGAAAAAGCCCATGCGTCCTTCGGAGAGTGGCTGCCGGCCGACACGCTGCGGGCCATCGAGAACCACCTTGTGTCCATCAAAGGCCCCCTCACGACACCGGTCGGGGGAGGGATCCGGTCCCTCAACGTGGCCCTTCGTCAGAAGTTGGACCTGTTCGCGTGTGTCCGCCCTGTGCGCTACTTCAGCGGGGTCCCGTCTCCGGTGAAAGCACCTGAGCTTATTGATATGATCATTTTCCGGGAGAACTCGGAGGACATCTACGCGGGGATCGAATTTGAGGCCGGTACGGACGAGGCCGGGCAGTTTGCTGACCTGCTCAAGACCTCCTTCCCTGATCGCTTTTCCAAGGTGCGATTCCCTGAAACGTCGGGCTACGGTATCAAACCCATTTCGAAGGAGGGCACACAGCGCATCGTGCGTGCTGCCATCAAGTACGCCATCGATCAGGGCAAGGACTCCGTGACGCTCGTCCACAAGGGCAACATAATGAAGTTCACTGAGGGCGCCTTCCGGGATTGGGGCTATGAAGTGGCCCGGGAAGAATTCGGTGCCGAGGTCATGGGCGACGGCCCGTGGTGCAAGCTGCCCAATGGTATCGTGGTCAAGGATGTTATTGCGGATGCCTTCCTGCAGCAGATCTTGACGCGCCCTGCAGAGTACAGCGTCATTGCCACGATGAACCTGAACGGAGACTACATCTCCGACGCGTTGGCGGCCCAGGTTGGTGGTATTGGTATTGCACCGGGTGCCAACATCAACTACGACACAGGGTTGTCCATTTTTGAGGCGACGCACGGCACCGCTCCAAAGTATGCCGGTCAGGACAAAGTGAACCCCGGTTCGGTCATCCTGTCCGGCGAAATGATGTTCCGCTTCATGGGATGGAACGAGGCAGCGGACCTGATTGTGACCTCACTCGAGAAAACGATCAGCCAGAAACGCGTGACCTACGACTTCGAGCGCTTGATGGATGGGGCCACGCTCCTGAAATGCTCCGAATTCGGACAGGCCATGGTCGGCAACATGGAGTGACGGCCCGGTTTATTGACGAGTGATCTTTTGCCGGGTGTCACACTCGGCTGAGGGCCGCTTCCCGATGGGAAGCGGCCCTTTTTCGTTGGATGTGTGTACATCGACCAAGATTACTGCAGAGCGATCTGTCTACGCCATTTCCTTACAGACAAACCGGAAGAGTTCGTACCTCGTAATGGTTTCAGGGACTGGTTCGAAAACTCCTGGGTCTCGGTTTATTGAGGAGAAAGACATCCCAAACTCTCTTAACCACCCGAGACAATGAAACGTAACCTTCTCCTTATCCTGCTCTCTGTTGCCTTGGCAGCCTGTTCCTCTCCCACGTCCTCGCTCGATGCGGATGACCAGGCTTCCAGCATTTCAGGGATGATGACTGCTGTTGCCTCCAAAAAAGGCGATTCAGCATTCGGAGACCCAATGGGTCAGCCCGCGGAAGTATGCAATGATGCCAACTTCCGCCCCTTCTCCTATACGCTTTGGGCTGGACAGTCCAACGACGCCGGAACAGTTACGGTCAGCACGGACGGTGAAATGCTCTTCGTAGCCTATGACACCAACGAAACAGCCGACCTGGAAGAAGTACATGTCTATGTGTTTACCGACGCAGCTGACGTACCAGAACGCCGCCCGGCCCCGGGTCAGGCGCCGTACAAAGCCGAAAACCTGAACGCAGACACCTACACCGTCAGCATTCCCCTCTCCGACCTCCTTGAGGCTGGAGAAATCCTCTGCGATCAAACCTTCTACGTGCTGGCCCACGCAGCCCTGACGATGGACGAGAGCGGCAGCGATGACAATGCTGGTGAGACGGCCTATTCAGGTGGCAACAACAATCCCGGCAATGGCGCTTGGTTTTATGTATCCGAGTATGCCAATTTCTGCGATTGTCAAACCAGGAATTGCGTAGCTGAGGGTGACTTGCTGGCCGGTCAATACAACGACATCGGCACGCTGACCGTCTCCAAGGATGGAGACGACCTGGTCGTCACCTATACACTGGATGAAGGAGCGGGGGAACTAGGAGAACTGGCCATCTATGTGTTTACCGATCCTTCAGATCTGACCGGTGACCGACCCAATCCAGGTCATGCACCCTACAAGGTTGGTACGGATCTGCTCAATGGCGCCAGCTCGTACTCTGTACGAATCCCCTTGGCTGATTTTGGCGAAGCCTGTCCTCTGTACATTGTAGCCAAGACAACGGTGAATGGCGAAACCACGTACGGTGGGCTTCTCGGCGAGACCGGTATCAATGTGGGAGCACCCGGTCCATGGTGGTACTATCTCACACTGGATTGTTGCTCCTGATCGGATGGAACGTATTCCGAACGATAAAGGGGGCGGCCCGTGCGGGCCGCCCCCTTTATTCGTGATGGATGTCAGGACCTACAGCCTGACATGCCCCCTCTTGCGGGCAATCTCTTCGAACAGGTTGTCGAAGTGGGAAACATGGCGCCCCCATTCAAGATGCTCGCATATGCCCCGCAGTGTGTTCGGAGGCAGCGGACGCTCCTCCCCTTTCAAGATGCGCGCCATGATTTCGAAAAGCTCATCTTCGCTTTCGTAGAGTACCGGCGCGTGGAGCAGCGGGCTCTGCAGGGACTCGGGGATGAGTTCCGGGTACGATAGGCGGTTGGGCAGGAGCGGATGGCACCCACAATAAATGGCCTCCAGCATGGAAATACCGAAGAACTCATGCTTTGAGGTCGAAACGACGAGGTCAGCCCGGTGCAGCAGGCGACTGTATTCCCGGAAGTCTTCGGCGTACCCGTAATGCAGAATCCGCTCAGCGTAGCGCTCGAAAGCCCGCTCGAACTCCTTCGGCTGCTCCTCAAAATGTTCTCCGGCCAGAATGAGCCGAAAGGTATGCCCCGAGTCGTCCAGCCTGTTCATCACCCGGAAAAAGGCCTCGGGATCCTTGTCGTACTCCCAACGCTGATTCCACAGGACGATGGGTGGCTTCATTCCCGGCCCCCAGTCATGCCCCTCGTAGGCAGATGCATACGTATCGTGCCCCCTCAGGTCCAGCCCGAGATGCAGTACAGAGCTTTTCTCCCGGATCTGGGCAGCGGTTTTCAGGTGGGTGTAGTCGGGAAAGAGCCTTAGAAGCCTTGGCAGCGCCTCCACAAACTGATCGTAGTGGAACTGCGAGTTGAAGACGACATGATCCGCAGCCAAGCACGAAAGGTAATTGATGTACCCGTACGTGTGATCACGCTCCCTGCCCTCTGGCAAAGGATAGGTCAGCTGATTCTCGTGCATGTACATGACGACCGGCACCCCTTCAAGCTCGAAGCGCGTCAGCGCAAGGAAGGCCGGCAGGTTGACCATACTGGAGGCGAAGATCAGATCAGGCTTCTCCCCTTCCGCATACATCCGCTCCGCCTTGCGCGCCATGGTCACCGCACCCCCATGCATACGCCACTTCCAGAAGCGCGCACTCATGGTTATCGTATCCACCTGGTGGCGGCTGTTGGCAGCAAGGCCGTCGAGAAACGTCCGATGGGAGCCCCCATACCAGGGCTCGAGAGCTAGAATGCGCATGGGATGACGGATGGGCAGCAAGCAGCGCCTGACCCTTCAACCTGTAGCTCAGGGTCAGGAGAGTCGCTCTTTGAGTTCAGCTTCTTCTTCGTCCAAGGCAGGCCGCACAATGGACACTCCCCGCACCTGAAGAAAATCCCTGAGCGTGGCATCGAGCACCTCTTCCGCAGTCACCAACTCCTCTTCTCCCGGAGAGAGGCTGATGGTCCGCGTTGCCATGTCGATCGTTACCGTTTGGGTGTTGGTATTCTTGATCAACATTCCTTTGCGTTTGCGGTCACTCATGGGGTCGTTTGGATGCGGATGACTGAAGTGGGACAGGATGCCTGCCCCATTGTGCGTGTCCGAAGAGTAGGCGAAGGATGAAGGGGCCGGCACGAAGCCGGGAACAATAACCACCATGATACAAAAGCAGGGTTGCATTGCCGACGGCAGGGGGTCTGTGTTGCTGTGTCCCATGAGCATTTCACGAGGCGTCATCTGGCGCGGCTGTGTACCGGTCCTGAAAATCCTCCTCGACATACTGCTCCCTGCGCGATGTATGCACTGTGCGGCCTCGCTGCGCGAGGCCGCACCACTTTGCCTGTCGTGTTTTCGCCTGATGGAATCATGCAGGATCCCTGCAAGGGAGCTGCCCGGACGAACCGCTGAGGGACGTCCCGTCCTTGCGGCCAGCTATTACCGGTCCGGCTCCCCTCTGAGGGCTGTGCATCGGGCCGCGAAATACCGGCAAAGCGAAGGATGTGCCCAGTGGTTGGCGCGCTACATGATTCGCCGGGTCGGACTCCCTCATCCGGTAGACGCGTGTGTCCCGGTCCCTTCACACCCGGCCCGTCTGATGGACCGCGGCCTCGACATCGTTCAGATTCTGGCCCAATGCTGGGCTGAAAGGCTGAATAGTGAACTCCATACCGATCTGTTGACACGGAGCCGCCTGGGAAGTCCACAGGATGCCCTGGATCGCACGGACAGGCTGGCCAATGTACGCTCGGTTTTTTCGGCCAAAACGTCTTCTTCACAGCCCCTGAGGCTTCTTCTGATCGATGACGTTGTAACCACGGGTGCTACACTTGACGCTTGTGCGGGTCTGTTGCACGAGCAGGGACATACGGTGCACCTGGCTGCCCTGGCCCTTCGGCGGGAATTGTTCGGACCGCTTCAGCAATAATCACGGATGTCGACCCGGTGCTGGCAGGCCTCGGCCTCTCGTGGCTCATTGGTAGCAACCAGGACCAGCTTACCCCGCTCAAGGGCATCATCGATGACGGACCGCACGATGCTCACTCCATCACTGTCCAGGGTCGCCGTGGGTTCGTCCAGCAGGAGAACAGGAGGATCGGATACGAGCGCACAGGCCAAACGCATACGCTGAATCATTCCGGACGAAAAGGTGTGAACCATGTCGTCGGCACGGGAAGCCAGTTGCACGCGCTCAAGTACCTCGTCAATGCGGGGATCCCGACGGCTGAAGCCACGAACCGTCGCAAGAAACTGCAGGTTCTCCCTGGGCGAGAAGCCATCGTAGACATTCAGGTAGGGTGCCACCAGCCCACACTGCAGGGGGCGGACCTCATCCTCAACCTTCTTCCCTTCCAGCGTCAATTCCACGGAACCCTTTGCAGGCGTCAGCACGCCTGCCAGGATGCGCACGAGCGTGGACTTGCCCGAACCATTAGGCCCCGTAATGGCCGTGGTCGTACCCCCAACAAGCTGGAGATCCATCCTGCGGAAGAGAACCCTCCGACCAAATCGGTGACCCAAGCGATTCGTGACAAGTGACGGAGGAAGTGATATGGGGACAGGGGGCTGCAATGGGGACTCAGATCAGGAATGAGGGTGGGCAGGTCCTACCTGCAGACCGCATGTGCCAGGCATCCATCCTGGCTGCATGTGGTGCATGTGCCAGGCGTCCGTGCTGGCCGCGCAAACAGGCTGCATCCGTAAAATAGCCGATGCGCACCGTATCGACCACGGCTGGTGTGATGTCGCAGATATCAATCCCTGGAACCCTTGAAGGGGTGAGCATGGTATGCAAACCCACCCCGTCCCGGCAATCAGCATGTAAACATGGGTAATTCATCGGACTTCCTGGCCCGCATGGGCTTCCTACTCTTCTTGAGCCTGAGCAGCATCCTTCCTGCATCCAGCCAGGACCACTACCGCGTGGAAGGCACCCGCATCGCAGCGCCTGCCGGGATGCCTGAAATGAACCGCGGAATCGGGCTCGGTGGCTGGCTCGTGCCAGAGGGGTACATGCTCCATACACCGGGGCATTGGGGGCCGCAGCAAATCAATGAAGCCATCGTGGATCTGATTGGAGGGGATGCAGCCGCAACGTTCTGGGAGCTCTACCGCGCACACCACGTTGCGGAAAAGGATATCGCAGCCATTGCTGATTGGGGCTTCGACCATGTCAGGCTTCCAATGCATTGGAATCTGCTCTACGACGCGTGGGATGGCTCCTTTCTTGAGTCTGGCTTCGCCACAATCGATTCTCTTGTGACGTGGAGCGAGCGCCATGACCTGGGCGTCATTCTGGACATGCATGCTGCGCCAGGTGCGCAGAGTGATGGTCCCATAGCCGACTCAGACGGTGAGGCCCGGTTATGGACCGAGCCGGACCCCTACCAGGATTTTCTTGTCGAAATCTGGGCAGAGATTGCGCGGCGCTATGCGGATTCCACCACCATCATCGGCTACGATCTATTGAACGAACCGGTCACGCCGGATACGGTTGAGGACCCGGGTCAGACGCTACGCGCTCTCTACGAACGGGTAACGGATGCCATCAGAACCCACGACCCCCATCATATCGTGTTCATCGAAGGCAACTACTTCGCGACGACCTTCGACCACCTGACGCCTCCTTTCGATGACAACATGGTGTACACCTTCCACAAGTACTGGAATCCCCCTGACCTGGGAACCATCTGGTACCTGCTGAACATCCGGGACGAGTGGCAAAGACCCCTTTGGCTGGGCGAAACAGGAGAAAACAGCAACGTGTGGTATTTCCAGACGATGAGACTGGCTGAGGAGCACAGCATACCGTGGAACTTCTGGACCCACAAAAAAATCCGGACCACGACGGCTCCGCTGTCCTCCCCGATTACAGCCGGCTATCAGCGCGTGCTCGACTATTGGCATGACCGTGGACCGCGTCCCTCAGCCGATGACGCCAGAACGTCTCTCTTTACGCAGGCGCGCGCGCTGGACCTGGACTCGGCACGTGTGAATATCGGTGTCCTGCCCTCGCTCATGAACGCTTCATGGGAGGTGGACCGACAGCCCACGGCTGAGAATCGTATACCCGGCTCGATCAACGCTGTCGACTACGATCTCGGAAATCAGGGCGTCACCTACTTCGACTCCGATTACTGGGCTGTCTCCGGTGCGCCTGGAGGCGGTAATTCGGGCACCCACCTCAGAAATGACGGCGTGGACATCGAGACCTCCCTGGACACACAGGGCCACGCCTACAATGTGGGATGGCTTGCTCCACTGGAGTGGATGGAATATACCGTCAACGTGGAGCAGAGCGGGACCTATCGTATTGACACACGGCTTGCCTCTCCCGAAGGCGGTGGCACTCTGAACCTGTACATGAATGGCCAGAGTATCGGTCAGGTAACGGCGCAGGCAACGGGGGGGTGGCAGCTTTGGCAAACGCATACGCTGACTGATGTGCCCCTTACTGCGGGATCCCAGATTCTGCGCCTTACCGTGGGCAGGACGGCAGGCTTCAATATCAACCAACTTACCTTCTCCCTGACCGAGCCAACGCGTGTCGACCTGCCGAGTGGTACGACCCGAACGGAACCAGACCTCTTCCCTCTTCCGGCCTCCGATCGTGTGACCATACAGTTCCATGAGGCATCGGAGGCACCTTTACGGTTGATTGTCTCTGATATACTGGGTCGTGAGGTGCTACAAAGCACCATCGAGGCAGGATCTGACGGTGTCACCAAGCTGCCTGTGGGTGAACTGCCGGCTGGTCTTTATTTCATCCGAGCCATGACGATGTCTGCCGGCGGTGGCTCGGGAGATGTCGTGTTGACCCGCCTGCTGCCCATTCTGCGATGAGTCAACGACGGCAAGATCCGCTGCTCTACGGGCATGACAACACGCCACGTATCGTAGCCGTTCACCCGGCCACGGACCGGCGTGCGGCACATGGGATGGCGTATATCTGGCAGCGGTCCGAGGATGGAATGAAAGTGACGCTGTCGGAGGCGCCTTTTTACCCATTCGTGTTTGTCTCGGATGTACGTCTCCTCCATGGTTTCCATCGGCAGAAGTACCGATTCCAGTCTTTGAAAGGGAATCTGCACTATCAGCACCTTGTCGTATTCAATAAATGGAAGGACTACCGGGAAGGCGTTCGCCACATCGGCCGTAAGGCCCGTGAAGCGAACGAGGCGTCCCCCTCCTACACGATTGCCTCCCCCACACAACAATACCTGATGCAATCAGGGCGCACGTTGTTCGGAGGCATGGGATTTGACGAACTGCACCGAATGCAACTGGACATCGAGTGTGTGTCGAACGGGGATTT
>Ga0075474_10000981_pt1 | contig 11639 bp, 6 predicted proteins | sample DEB08_DNA_2_FD_71485 | JGI IMG/M metagenome (GOLD analysis project Ga0075474, IMG submission 71485) | Aqueous microbial communities from the Delaware River and Bay under freshwater to marine salinity gradient to study organic matter... | ecosystem: Environmental > Aquatic > Marine > Coastal ...
TACTTCATTTTCATTAGCAACAATGTTTATTGGAAAGTCTTCTGTTCCAAGCTTGTATTTATTACCTTTATACTCAATTGTCCAGTTAACATTTGGTGAAGTGTTAGCAGTCAATTGATTTATTGTTATATTGATGACAGAATCTATATTTCCAGTTTTTACTTCAAATTCAAATTTAACACTCTGTTCGCCTTTAAATACTTGCTTGTCAGAGTCTAAAGGTCCAGTTATTTTGTTATATTCAGGTGCTTCTAATATTTCAATAATATCTGAAGAAGCTACATCAGCATAAGCTTTTTTCCCTTTTGATGGTTCATAAATTACTTCTGTCTGAAATTTTATTTTTGTTGGCAATGATTCATCTGGAGTAATACATGCTCTATGACCGCGTGGAATTTCTTCGGCATTTATTGATCTTAAAACTGAGCCATCTGAGGGGTCTACAACAAGCAGCTTCACGTCAGCACCAGGAGGGGGGGCGTCTTCCATATAAGTTATATCAACACACTGTTCTTGACCAATTCTTAAAGGTATTTCTTTGGGTATAGTTGGGACAAGTTTTGTAAACAATGTGGTCGTCCACTCAACAGTACGGCCCTTCGGGTCATTGGCGTTTAATGAGAATTTCCAACTTCCTACCCAAGAATTTTTTTTAGGATCGAAGTCTATCTTTATAATTCCTACTTCATCGCTATACCACTCAACTTCAACCATGGAGTCTCCAAATTGTGTTTTGGAAAATCCATCCGGAGGTGATTTTTTCAAAGAATCTGCAATATTCATAGCTGGAGGAGGTTGTATGAATATTTCTACATCCCCAATATTCCCTGGTTTAGAAACATTCATCTGAATAATTGCAGTTTGAGTCCCTACACCAACTGAAAGTTCAAAAAAACATTCATTATTTTCTGTACAAATGACTGTTTGTTCAGTTGGTAGGTCTTGTTTGTCTTGATTAAACCCAGAAGCTCTTAATTGGTTTGAGATATTTAAAAATGCGTTGAGTAAGTCCGTTGCATCTTTGGCTAGAAAGACTTTGGACTTTAAATATAGCCTATCATTAGTAAATATTGTTGAGCCACTTAATGTATCTACACATGGGCCAGAGAATTCTCCCAGTAATACATCCAGACATAATTTTGATGACGAATCAAGTGAAACACCTATTAGGAACATCCCACTTGACTGTAAAGACCTAATTTGGCTTATGACTGAAGTGTAGCTATCACTTGTATATCCATCAGACATGAATATCCAAATTTCACATGAATCTTGAATATTTTTTGTACTAAACAAGCCATTTACAAGTTCAAGAGCATTTAAATATGAAGTTCCCCCTTCACTTTTATTTAGCAATATTTTTTCAGTATTTAATTGTTCTTTAGTGAGGTTACTTGTTGATAGATTTGTCCATGGCAAAACAACATTTGCATTTGACGAAAAGGTACTCCAAGAGACTTCCATGTCAACATTTTCATATTCGCTTGTCTGAAGTTCCTTGGTGATCTTTTGGAGGCCTAAAGTGATAGCAATAGTTGCAGTTCCTCTAATGCCATCTGGATCAGCACCACTAGTAGAACCTGATGTATCAAGAGTTACATTAATAGATACAGCTTTTTTTTGATTAACACACGATGTTAAATCTTTTTCCCACTGCTCTTGCTCTTCAGCGTTAACCGTCCCAGATAGTAAAGATGTCATAATAAATATTGATATGATTAATGTGAATGTTTTTTTCATATTAAAAACCCGTAAGAAATTCTTCATAAGCAAAGTCATATCCAATTTCCCAAGATAGATACGCTCCAAACAATATATATACATAAAGCAAAACCTTGGATGTTGTAACCGTAAAGTCTGATGAGTAATTTCTACTACTAGATAATGACTTATCAATAGTTAAAAATATCAATAAAATAATAAATCCTAATGCATGAACAGTTAAAGATATTTGTATAGATAAATTCATATCCAAAACATCTAAAAACAAAATAATTGAGATTATGAAAGGGGCTAAATGAGAAAAAAATAAAACAACTGGCGGTTTAATTATTTTATTTGTTGCCATTGTCTTATTTTAACAATTTTGTATTAGGTTTTGCAGAAAATTATATTCTTGAGTAGTTACTGTTAATTCCCAAAGATATTTTATAGTTATCCAATTGGAAGCATATTCACAGTGATAATCACTATTGGGAGGCATCCATTCATGTGGTGGCTTTTTTCCTTTTGAACGATTTTCGCCCTTGTCTACAGCAATCAAATGATGTTCAAATACATAAAGATCATTTGAATACTCAATTCTTTTATATTCTGGCCATAAATAAGCCCCTGAGTAAAAAGCATCATAAAGAGGAACGAAGTGGTCGATATCTACATCACTTGCAAAATAAAATGTTGAATTTGTATATGGATCGTACCACTCACCTGAGTCAACTGTGCAACTACTGTTATCTCTAAATGAAACAGATGAAAGTGACTCAATTAATAAGACCTCCGCTCTGGTGTTCTGACAGTCACCATCTTCATCAATCCAAGAACCGAAGTATAAATCTCTGTCATACGATGGTATCGAAGAAAAATCATCATTTATCACAAGATCACTTAGTTGATCTATAGAAACATCTACATCTATTTTTGTACTTATTACATTGTTATTTTGTTGAGTGGGTTTCGATGAGTTGTTCTGGTTGTTTTGTAATGTAGTTGTCGTACTCGATTGATTTACCTGTGGAGCTAAAGGGGGTTGCTGACTATTTATATCTGGTATAGTTTGTAAATTAAATCTTCCAGCAATTATAAGGGAAAATAATCCAGCAAATAAAATAGTTACTGCTTGTCTTCTTGTTACTACTGTTTTAAAAGAATATCCGAATACACCAATTGTTCCAATGAAGATTGCTATCAGACCGGAAACTAAAAATACAGTTGATAATATTTGAACCATAAATTAATCACTTTCAGCAAGAGATTCTCTGTGTATAGGGCAAAATCCAATATCACTACCATCTATATTTACCCACCTTATTTCTCCTTCGTGAATATGCATATCACAAATATCGCAAAACATAATTTACTCCAATTACTTTAGAGTTTAACGTTTAGTATTTGGGTGAGTCAAAATATTTTCAACTCACCCAAATCATTTAAGAGGCTTTTTCATTAATTTTTATAGTTTTAACCTCATTCATATTTTTTAGATCCGTATTTACTAATGAATTAAAATATTTTTTATACATATCATAATTTGGATCAGGCTCTAAATCCCATGCTTTTATTACAGATGACCATGTAATTCCATACATTCTAGACTCTTCGTTTCTGCCTTCAACCTCAGGCATAGTTAAATACATTAATTCTCTTACTAATTCTTTACTAGGTCGATTGTTTACAAAACCAACTTTCTTATATTCACATATATGGTTAAAAGCCATCAAATACGCTAGCGTGATTCTTGTAATGTTCGACCCGCCTTTTCTAGTAGTTGGAAAATTTCCAATAAATGATTTTATTCTTCCGTTTTGATAGGTATTTAATTGTTCAATATTTCTACCAACTACTTCAAGATCAATATTCGGCTTACAGACAATATCGTCTCGGGTAAAAGTCGCATAAAAATTAACTTTTTTTCTTTTGTAATCTCCTAAATAGAGCTTTGTTTTAATTTCTTGAAGTTTCATAGCATTAGTAATGCCTTCTTTCTGAAATTTCGACAAAAAATTTTCTCTTTCTTCCAAAGTCTCAATTTGAAATTGAGTCAATTGATTAATTTTCACTATATTTTCCTTCCTTTTTGATAATATTTTTCTAACCAATAACTAGACAATAAAATTAATTCCTTTAAATTAAGCGCCTAGAAAATAGGTTAGAAATGAAAAAAACTGGCTTCAAACCAGTATTTTTACATTATAACATACATTGATCTAAAAATCAATTTCGTTCTAATACTTAGACTTTCTAATTGTATTATTTGTTACATTTAAAAATTTTTCGATATTTATACTTATTTCAAGAAAGGTTTTCCTTTCTTTTTGATAATATAAAGAGGCCTTAGGGCCTCTTTATTTATTTGTTGTGTGACAGAGTGAGCTATCGAATTTAAAGTAATAGTATGGCAATTTCGTATCCACCTAATCCTGATTTTGTAAATAAATCAGAAAAAAAAGTTCACGAAAAACTTTTATCACTAAGTGATAGCTGGCACATATATACAAACATGAGGCAACACATAACTATATTTGAAAAGGTAAGTAGAAGCGAAATTGATTTTATTTTAACTCATCCTTTTTTTGGAATAATCTTGATGGAAGTTAAAGGTTTTGGAGTGTTCTCTAAAAATGGAAGCTGGTTTAGGACTGAGACTGTAAATGGAGAGGGGGCGAAAGAAAAGCGTATAAAAAGCCCTTACATGCAAATTGAAGATGCAAGAGGAAACCTTAAAGATTTTTTACATGACCAAAAAGAAGCATTGGCACCATATGTAAAAAGCAGTTCAGACATAAACAAAATAACAATTCATACTCTGGTTGTATTCCCTTATCTTCCTGATTTTGAAAATTTAGGAATAGAGTCAGAAAAAAACAACACTGTTACTCAGAAAGACTTAGAAGATATTGATAAATTTTTAAAAACAAATATTCCTAAATTAAAGTTCAAGGATTTCAAAAAAATACAAGCTAAGTTGAAAGAAATTATCATTCCTGATGTAAATACAGTGCCTATGAGAGGCTTAACAAGAGATATTGAACAACAACTAATGTCATCGACAGAAGAACAGTCAATAATACTTAACTCTATTTTAGAAAATAACTCTAAAATTTTTGTAACAGGCCCAGCTGGTTCCGGGAAGACTGTCTTGGCTGTTGATGCTGCAAGAAACTTTTCTAAAGATGATAAAAAAGTACTTTTTCTCTGTTATAACCAAAACCTTGGAAAGTACTTAAAAATTCTTTTACAAGATCATATAAACATAGAAGTTTATTCTCTTTTTAGTTTCTTTTCCAAGATAAATATTAATCTTAAAGATGCTAGTACTGCACACTTATCACCTAAAGAAGCCGCCCCAATAATTGCTGAACTATTCAATAATAACTTCGATAAGTTTTCAGATGATTTTGATGTACTAATAATTGATGAAGCACAGGATTTTTCACCATTGTTTTGGCCTACTTTTGAATTATTAACTGAAAATAAAAAATGGTTTATTTTTGCTGACAAAAAACAAGCAATAACCCATGAGGACTGGTCATTGCCTGAATTAAAAAATGAATCTTGGCTTAAATATCCTCTAACTAAATATCTGCGTAGCACTAAAGAAATATCCGAAAAAGTATTAAATGTTTTTGATCTTGAGCAGCTGCCAACAAGTATACGTGGTATTGAACCAGAATTTAAACTAAGTAAAGGTGACTGGAATAGTAGTTTAGAAGTTCTTTCGAGTACAATTGAAAATTTATTTGAACATGAAGGCTATGAAGTATCACAAGTACAGATTTTAATTCCTCACAGCCGATATTTAGATGAAGTTGAACAAGCTAGATACAAAGAGAATAAAAAAATTGGTGGTATTGGGAGTATTAATATAGAGTCTATTTATAAATTTAAAGGCTTAGAAAGTGAAGTTGTAGTATTACTAGCTCCAAATATAGAAAGTTTAAAATCTGAAAATACATCAGATATTAAAAGCTTAATGTATGTAGGTATGTCAAGAGCTACTACTTATTTAATTGTAATTGGAAATCAAGAAGTTAAAGAATTAATGAACTGGGATCAATAAGGGTCCTATGAAAATTAGAGAGTTTTATTGAGTTTAAACTTTGATAATGCAGATTAGTTAAACTTGGTGAACCAACAACAATACTCAAACACTGTGCTCTCGACAACGCTACATTCATTCTGTTGTAATTTAAAATAAAATCTATTCCTCTAGGTGCATCTTCATAACTAGAAGCGGCTAAAGAAATAATGACTACTGGTGCTTCTTGACCCTGAAATTTATCAACAGTGCCTACTCTAAATTTATCTCCAAGCTGTTTACCTATTTCGTAAACCTGCAAATTATATGGCGAAACAATTAAGATATCTTTTTCTTGAATCTTTCTTTTTTCTTCTCCTAAATTAATTTCAGTATTTAATAGTTTTTCAACAACTTCTTTAATAACTCCTATTTCTTCAGAACTTGCCTGAATATTTCCCTCATGTTCTACGCTTATAAACTTTATTCCTGACTGAATTAATGGCTTTTCATAATTTTCAAGAAATCTCTCTGATGTTAATTGAGCACTTTCAAGCCTATTGTCATAGAAAAATGTTGTAATAAAATCATTAATTGATGGATGAAGTCGATAAGTAGTATCGAGAAAAACTCCGAGATCTTGTTGAATGGTAACATTGTCACCCACTAAATACTCAAGAGTGGTGAGACCATTATTGTTTGGATGAGAGCCCTTTTTCACTTGTGGTAGTTGTTGTGGATCGCCTATTAAAACTAAATTTTTTGTAGATATTGTAGCTGCAAGTGTTGTTGATAGTGGAACTTGTCCAACCTCATCAATAATTATGAAATCAAATTGATCTTCATACCTTTTGTGACAAATTCTATTTATGAACGATGCGAGTAATTTAGATTTATTAGATTGACTATCCGTCACAGTTCTAATATGTTCAGTATCTTCAATTTCTTTTTGTATATCTTCACTGCCACCAAGAAAATCTATCGTTTCATCTTCCTTGAGGTAGTAGCTAACTTTTTTTGCCAAATTTAAACTCGATGCATAATTTGGTGCAGCGAGTCCAACTTTATAACCATCATGAAAAAGTTTTGCAATTACTTCACCAAGCATGGAAGACTTTCCTGTTCCAGGTGGTCCTTGAATAGCCAAGAAAGTATTGTTCATCTGTTTACATATCGAGTAAATATCATCACTCGAAGGGTTTTTAGATGTGAAACTTGATAAATCATTCTCTGGTTTCTTTTCCAGTATTTCATTAATAAGTTTTGGCAACTCTTTTGTCTCAATGAATTCTTCGCAAATGCTTTTTAGGGCCTTATAAGGACTGTCGGCAACTTTGCCATATTTTGCTGGAATAGGATTAACTAAAGCACTTATTGAATTAAAACTAAACTCTACCGAGGGATCGTATTCATGCTTATTATTCCAATGTTTTTGAGAAATTTTAAAAGTTAGAACATAAGGTGATTCAGTAATACTTGAAATAGTTGCATAAAACTGAACATCTTCAAAGCTATTATTAGAAGGTATAAGCAAAATCACTTCATCCCCTTGTTTAACTTTTTTAAATGTATTGTCTAAACATTCATAAGATAGTTGATAGTATTTATCTTCTAACTTGGGTCCTTCTACAAGATTCAAAAATGCAAAACTACTGGCATTATAAACTTTTTCTTCTACTGGTAAATCTAATAAATTAAATAGCTCCCAGAAATCTGCTTTTTTTTCTCTTCTGTAATACCCAAGGATTGTTGAAATGAATTTCTGTGATTCTTCATGAACACTAGTTGTTTCAATTTCATTAATTAAATCTTCATACTTTTGTATTTCAAGATCTTCTTCAGAAGGTTCGCTTGGTTCTCTTTCTTGAAATTCCGTTGTGTATGGGTACACCTCTTTCATGCTTCTTAACCAAACACATACAGCTTCTGTTGCGAAACAATCATCCATATTGTACATAAGAATCTCTTTTTTAATATCTTCATTATTTGTAGATAGATATTTTTCAAAATAAAATATAGAATCTATTCCAGAATTAAGATCTAATTCTCTTTTATAACCTGGTATTTCTTCAATGCGTTTCAAGCTATAAGAATCCTTGCCAAGAATGAATGACTTTCTTATGATTTGATATAGATCAACAAGTCTTCCATCCTTTATCCATTTATCTATGATTATTTCATGTAAGCCAAACTTTTGAGATGATTTTAATAAAGAGGTTTTTTCATAATGGGCATAGTGATATATTTTTAAATTTGGAAATTTTTCAATTCTCTCCTCTACCCAATTAACAAATTGATCAAAGACATACCTCTCTTCAAGTTCTGACTCGGCCCAGAGATCATCTTTGAAAACTAATTGATTCGTCGAATCTTTATAAGCTACTCCGTATAAATACTCTAATGTGTCTTCAGTACGAAAATTGTAAAAAGGATACCCTTCAAGATCAAAATAAATATCTCCAGGTTGTTCATCTGGAAGTAATGTATGTAACCAGTGAATAGACTCTTCATCATTTCTAAGTTCAATGTGAGTAGAGTCTTGGTTAGACTTTTTTTGAGCGCTTGCTTGTCTCTTAATTTTATCTAGTGTTTGGTGAGGAATTTTATGTATAAATTCATCTTCAAATTCAATTAATTGATTTGTAGTTGTAATGTTATTTTTTTCAAGAACATCAATCTGTCTACTACTAATATCAGCTATTAGCTCTAGTGAATCATTATCTTTCCAGAATTGATTTGCAGCATCACTAAATTCTTCAAACATTTCCCATTTTCTTGGCGAAGGATGACTGTCAATTGTGTAATTACTTACTTCTTCAAGAAATTTGTCTTTTAAGTCAACGAAAAATTTGTAATACTCAAATAATTTAAAGCTTTCAACTTGTTGATTTCCTAAAAAAAACCATCCTTTTTGGGCTACTGAATCCTGGTATTCTTCCATCATCCATGAATATCCACAAACTTGTAATAGAAATTCAGGTTTAATTTGTTTAGCCAATTTTGCATCCATTACCTCATATAGACCTGTGTCGTTGTTGTGAATTAAAAAATCTGCTCTCCCAATGAAATTATCTCTTTTGAGTGTGGGTTGAACAATCACATCAACTTTTGACAAAATTAATTCTTTGCTCTCTTCCATAGCGTTTAATGGATTTTGAATTTCTTTAACTGAGTTGTGATTATTGATTAAATATCTTTTTGCATCATCTTCATTTTTCTCAGATCTTAGAAGTAAAGAGGAGTTATGAACCATATCTTTTTCTAAAAAAACGGTTCCAGGATGTTCTAAATTAGCCCAAGTTGCCCAAGAAGAATAAGGAGATCTAAAATATCTCACTATATCTGTAATGCTATATTCAAGTTTTCCTTCTACTTTTTTCATTTATTTTGTCGTTTGAGATTTAAGTGTCTTTTCTAAATCTTCAAGTACTTTACTTTTATTATTAAACCAGTCTGTAGACCAAATTCTAAAAAACTTCCAACCTAGATTTTCAAGATTTCTTTGTCGTAACCTATCTCTATCTCTTGCGGATCGTGAAGAATGATATCTTGCACCATCAAACTCTACAGCTAGTAACCATTTTCCAGGTAAGTCTTTTTCGGCAACAACAAAATCAATAAAATAACCAGAAACACCATATTGTGGTTCAACAATATAGCCTAATCTTTCAATTGCTCTTTTAATTTGTTGTTCTATTGGATTCATTGGAGGTTTAGATACCAATCTATTATCAAAAGCATTTAGACCCGCAATACCTTTCTCATTATCGGGAGCTTCTGATTCAAGTTTAAAATAAGCCAATAATGATTTAAACATTTTTAATCCATCTGATTGCATTTTTGAATCTAAAAGTTCTTCATGAGTAATGGTTGAGACAACTGTCATTGCTTCTTTTGCACGACTTGCTGCAACATTTAACCTTCTATCTCCATTTTGTTGATTAATAGGTCCAAAGTTATAAATTATTCTTCCTTCACGTTTTCCATATCCAACAGATAATATTACAAAATCCCTTTCGTCTCCCTGTACTGTTTCTAAATTTTTAATCCTGAATGGCTCTACAGTGTCTTCCCACTTTTCTATATATTTAGAAACATGAGACTGTTCTTCATATTCTTTATAAAACAAATCTTCTATATTTTTCATATGTGATGATCCAAATGCAATTACAACTAAAGATTTGTTTGGGTTTTGTAGCATATGGTTTGAAACTTCTTCACAGACAGCTCTCACTTCGTCAGGATTAGATCCTTTATCAGAGTTTTGATCAGTATCTACTTTTACAAACTTTATTGCATCTAAATTAGAAATTCCGGGAATAGTATTTAAATTGTATTTCATCGAAATATTTGAAGTGGTAATTAGACGTTCATCTTTACTTCTGTAATGATATTCCAGTTGTTTATTTCCCATAGGATCTATTATCGAATCCATCACATCCAAAATTGAGTCAAAATCTTGTGTCAGCGTAGTGAAGTCATCTTGGAGTTGTGTTTTGAAAAAGTTTGTTGGTGGAAGTTGTTTAGAATCTCCTGCAACTACTAATTTTTTTCCTCTAGCTATAGCTGTTACAGCAGAGGAGGTTTGAATCTGACTAGCTTCATCAAAAATCACAATATCAAATAACTCTTTTCTTGGTAGGACTTGGGAAGCAACAAGAGGGGACATAACCCAACACGGTTTAACTCTGAGCATAATATCTTCAGCTTCTTCTAGTATTTTCCGAAAATTAGCTTGGCGACGTCTTTTATTTGACTCGGTCTTAATTTTTAAAGCCTGATTAGAATATTCTGTTTTTGCTTTTGTTAAGTTTTGATTATATTGTTTTTTAATTTGTTCAATATTCTGTTCTGTGCGTCGTTCACCATCTAGTTCTCTATATTGCTTAATTAATTCAGTTTTGTATTCAGAAATATCAGTCAAATTATCTTGGTAAATATTATTTAAAATAGTCTTAAGAATTATTGCCTTGGTAATATTTTCTATATTTTCTTTGTTACCTAAATCGAATATTCTGAAATATTGAAAGTTAAACTTCACTAAAGTTTTATATATTTCTGCAAGTTGTTTTAAGTCGCTAACTATTGGAGAATCTAAAAGTTTACTCAAAACTGATGATAGTTCTTCTAAAGAACTGAACTCATTTATCTTTATATTTGTATTCTCCTCTATATACTCTCTGCTGCCCTGTAGTTCCTCAAATATTTCAGCTATATCAGCTGTGGCAATAGTTAATTCATCAATTTTTTGAAAATCGAATTTATATAATGTAAGAAGATTTTTAGCAGCAACAACATCTCTAACATTATCTTCAATAGTCTTTTTTGTAATAAAAAACTTTCGCAGTTGAAAAGGCTTTAGTTTTAAGAAAAGCTCGTTCTTTGCATTCTTTAATTTAGTTTCAGCATTTTTGTTCTGAATTTTTTTAAACTGATCAATTTCTTCAAGTAAGCTCTCAAAGTCCTCAGAAAAAATATCTGAATTAAAAACATTTAAAACCCTATTTATACCGAGTGCAATATTTAATAGCTCATATATAGATTTAATATTTTTGAGTTCTAATTCGAATAAATTATTTAGTTTTTTAAATAACTCTATGCTCTCTGGCTGTACCAAACGAGAAATGCTTTTAAGGTTTTCTAGTAGTTGATCATAGTTTTGATGTTCTAAGAAATTTTCATTTAATAATAGATAATTTTCTAAGAATTCAATATCGAGATTTTTATTAGAAAATATTTTATTTCTTTTCAAAACTGTAGAAACTATCTCTTTTACATTTTCGGTAGAAAACTCTGATATTTTATCTGAGGAAACTTCTTCGATTAAATTAACAATTTCTTCATTACCGATGTTGATAAGTAGTTCAGAAAACTCTTCCTGACCCTCAAGAAAATTATTTTTATC
>Ga0075474_10000983_pt1 | contig 11627 bp, 8 predicted proteins | sample DEB08_DNA_2_FD_71485 | JGI IMG/M metagenome (GOLD analysis project Ga0075474, IMG submission 71485) | Aqueous microbial communities from the Delaware River and Bay under freshwater to marine salinity gradient to study organic matter... | ecosystem: Environmental > Aquatic > Marine > Coastal ...
GGTCTGGTCAGGAACGGACATCAGGATCGGGCCTCACTCGGGTTCCAACGCGTGATGGGAGAGAGATCAGCAGCGAGATCAGTGAACTGACGCACGGGTCACGAGCTATCTGATGACCGATTCGAGGAGCGGCCTTGATTTCTCAAGGTTCTCGAGCCACGACCAGATCTGGTTCCAACTACGAGTGCTTAGGGGTACCAAATCTGAGCGGGTAGGGGATCGGTGGCTGGTGCGACGTCTGCGCTCGAGGGGCCAGTTCAGGTCGGCTGCGTTCGTACCCGGCGACTTGCCCATTGGTTCTTCGGTGGTTGACTCGAACATCCGCGCTTAGTTCATGTCTAAGTATCGTTTTCCTTGAAATCCGGTATCACGTTTAGAAATGGGTAAGAATGGTTTGTTGACGGGAGAAATCCGCCCGTCAAGGCTAAAGAAAGGCCACAAAGTATGAACCCGATTGAACTGTTGAGCGACGACCAGTACACGCTGGTCTACAACGCGCTCTCGTTTGGCACCGCAGTTATGCTCGGCGCCTTCGTTTACTTCCTTACCCAGATGAACTCGGTAGCGAAGCAGTATCGCCCTGCGGTTGCTGCCTCGGCAGTGGTTGTCGGTATTGCTGGCTATCACTACTACCGGATCTGGGATGCGTTCGGTCACGGGCACATGAACGAGGGCTACCGGTATGCCGACTGGCTGATCACCGTTCCCCTTCTGGTCATCGAACTGCTCATCGTGCTCGGCGTAGCAAGCGATCAGCGCAAGAAGCTCATGAAGACCTTGGTCCCGGCCACTGTTCTGATGATCGGTTTGGGTTACCCGGGTGAGGTTGCGGAAAGCACCGGCACCAAGTGGCTCTTCTGGGTCTTGGCCATGATCCCCTTCGCCTACATCCTTTGGGTCTTGTACGGCCAGCTTCAAGCAGCTGCTCAGCGTGAAAGCTCGGCTGTGGCTGGTGCGATTCGCAAAGCGACCGTCGTCTTGCTGGTGACCTGGATGGTCTACCCAATTGCTTACCTGTTCCCGGTCTTTGACGACTCCTCTGGTGGCCTCGAAACCCTTCGGCAGGTCGGGTACACCTTGGCCGATATCACCGCGAAGGGCCTCTACGGCCTCATGGTGCTAGGTATCGCCAAGGCCCGCAGCGACTCGGCGGCCTAGCGGTTCGCCTTACCTTCGGGACTGGGGTCTTGGGTGCCACTGGCATCCAAGACCCGGTCTCGAAGGTAGGTGCTGCGATCAGGTCACGTCGCGACGAAGTGCGTCGACAACAGCATCGCTGCCAATCACCACAAGCACCGAACCGGCCCGCAGGACTGCGGTCGGGGCCGGGGTCGGCACATACCCGTGGTCCTGATCACGAAGCGCGATCACCAGCGGTAGACCACGTGGCCCAATGACCTCGCCGACCGTTCTGCCAACTCCGGCTGAGTCCGCTTCGATGGTGATCTCGTCAACTCGCACCCCGTGACTCTCATCATGAAGCACCTCGTCGAGAAACTCGGCCAGCGTCGGATGCAACGCGAGCGCTCCCATACGTGAACCACCGATTTCGTGAGGGTTCACAACCCGGTTCGCCCCGGCCTGAAAGAACTTCTGCTCGTTGGCTTGGTCGTGGGTCCGGGCCACGATGTGCAGATCAGGGTTGAGTGCCCGCGCCGACAGCGTCACGTACACGTTGTCGGCATCAGAGTTGAGCGCGGCGATGAGGGTTCGGGCGCGTTCGATCCCGGCCAACTTCAACACTTCATCCTCGGTTGCTTCGCCGACCACCATCGGGCATTGCTCGTCAGGTTGCGGGAGTCGATCGATCAGCACCACGTCGGCTCCATGACGACTGACGTAGTGGATAATCGAGCGCCCCACCCGTCCGGCGCCGGCCACGATGAGATGGTCAGACATGTGTTCAATCATCCTGTGCTCCTTTCGGAAGCGGAATCCGTCATTGATTGAGCCTTCGACAAGGGCCTCCACGGTGACCCCCAAGGTGTAGAGCGCACCGCTGACGCCGATGAACGCCAGCACCATCGTGAACGCCCGGTAGGACGTGTCGATCTCGGACGCGGGGCCGGTCTCACTGAAACCAACGGTGGTGACGGTGATCGTGGTTTGGTAGAAAGCGTCGAACAAGCTCAACCCAAGAAGGCGATACCCGACTACACCACCCACCACCACACCGACCAGAATCGCCATTGCGATCCGTACCCGCCACCATGGGTCGCTGTGCGCTGTGGCCCGGTCACGATTCCGCCGCTTGATCCTCATGTCCAAGCAAACCCGGTTTCGCGAAGGATCCACGCTTCGGCGAGCCGCCCTTGCTCAAGCCGGTACTGGCCCAACGTTGCCACCGTCACCGTCTGACCGCTCCGGAGGTTCACCCCGTGCAGCGTGAACCGGGCGTGGAGCCGGTCGTCGATTGCGTCGAGCAGATCAAAGACCACCGAGGTCCCTCGAAGATGCTCGGTGACAGCCAGCACATGCGCCGCCTGCACCGCAGGGGAGCGAGACGTCGTTCCGTCCGGGCCGTGAGTGACGAACGGGTCGGACAGGATCTGATCGATACCGGATGCATCCGCGGCGACCCACAACCGGTTCCAGTACTCAACGAGCGCGTTCTCGGCCGAAGCGACGTCAATCGGTGACTGGTCAGCGGCTGGCATGGCACAACCTTAGAGCCCATCGATTGATCGTGTAGCGGCACCGCGGCCCGAGCGGAGACCCCAGAGATGGTTGTGCCCGGCGGCAAGGACCACCGCCAAGCCCATTCCCACCATCGTCTCCTGTAAACCAACCTGGTCGGCCACGATCCCAAACGGCAGTGCGGCCAGACCAAACGCCGAGTAGCTCAACATGATCAGCGATTGCACCCGTCCGTGATATTCCATATCGGCGGTGGAAAGGATCAACGAACTGTTGAGCGTTTGGAACGCGGCCATGGCGCAGCCAACGAAAAACATGGCGGTGAGCGCCAAGAAGAAGTTCGGGGCGACCGCGAACAAAATCAGGAAACCTCCGAAGGCGTAGGCCGCAACGCTTTGACGGCCATTGAGGTCCTCGCGTCGAGTGTTGGCTAGCAGGATGGATGTCACGACCGCACCGCTCGCCGCGGTCGTGGTGATCAACCCGAGCCCTTGGGCCCCTCGCCCGAAGAACTCGTCGACGACGGTCGGGAGGAAGGCCTGATGGGCGAACCCAAACATCACCACCAGCAACGACAGGATCAGCGGCCGGACTAGGTCGGGCCGGCTTCGGGTGTAAGCGAAACCCGCTTTCAGATCGTCGAACGGTCCATGATCGATCCGCCGGGAGGGGCGACTTGTCGGCAGGCGAAGGGTGAGCAGCACCGCCACCGCGGAGAGCAGCGCCGAAAGGTAATAGACACCTTCAATCCCGAAGACGGCGACACCGATCATGGTGCCCGCGATCGCCGGACCGATAACGCGAGTGGCCTGCGTGCTCATTGATCCCAACATGATGGCGTTGGTGAGCCGGTCAGCGGAAATAAGTTCGGCGGTCATGGCAATTCGGGCCGGAGCCAGGATTGAAATGGTGCTTCCCCCAATGACCGAGGCTGCCACGATCATCCAGTAAGCGATTACTCCGGTCTCAATCGCGATCCCAACGACGATCGCAGTGATCGTGTTGATGGTCTGGCAGAAAAACAGGATGGAGCGTTTGTCGAACCGGTCGGCGAGCACTCCGCCGGCGGGGATAGCAACCAGTCCAGCGACACCAAAACCGATGAGCACCCCACCGAGCGCGGTGTTGGTTCCGGTGAGTTCATAGGCCAACCAACTGCGCGCCACCTGCTGGGTTTGCATCGCGAGGAAGACAAAAACGCCACCCCACCAGAGGCGTCGGAACTCCGGAGCGGCGAGTGCGCTGAATCGCCCGTCGGAACTCAGCCCTTCAGTCATTGCTGCGACCCTAGTCTCAGGGCTTGCGCGCTAGCGCATTCCGGTAGACGATTAGGCCCCGCAACTCAAGGATCCATCCGACATGACGTTTAGCTCTCACCATGCGTGACGAAACCGCAGCACTGCGAGCCGAACGGCAATCGTTGCTTGATCTTGCGAGTTCGCTGACAATCACGCAATGGGACCACCCGTCGTTGTGTGAACATTGGCGGGTGCGCGACGTAGTTGCCCACGCCAACCTGCTGGTCAGCGTTTCACGGCCACAGCTGGTGCTTGGGGTCTTGCGGTTTGGTGGGAACGTCAACCGCTACATGGCCCGGACCGTGCCGAAACGGGGCAATCAGGCACCCGCGGTTCATCTTGAAGACAGTGCGAAGCTGGTGGCTTCCGATGTCATCGCACCGATGGGTCGCCGGGTTGAGTCCGCCATTGATGCGTTCGTGCACCAACTCGATATCGCCGTGCCTCTCGAGCGACCGATGGTTGCTGATCCAGAACGGCTGCGGTGGATGGCCGATGGCATGGTCAGCACCGGCGGTGCCATCGACTCTCGCCGTCGGGTCACCGGTCTGCGGTTGGTGGCCACCGACATTGACTGGCATTACGGCACCGGACCCGAAGTGGTCGGACCGGCTGCCGCGCTGCTGCTCGCTGGTTGCGGACGCTCGGCGTTCGATCCGCAGCTCACCGGCCCGGGAGTTGACGAACTGGTCGCCCGCCGGTGACAGCGGCGCTACTGGACGGACTGCGGGTCGTCGATCTCTGCGGTGACCTTGCCGAAGCCGCCGGTCGCGTGCTGGCCGATCTGGGGGCCGTCGTGATCAAGGTTGAACCACCAGAAGGCGGACAGAGTCGACGTCGGGGACCGCTCGCTGATGACGGGACCTCCTACTACTGGAAGGTGTGGGGTCGAGGTAAACGCTCGGTGGTGTTTGATCTTGCGGCTCCGTCCGGGGTCGAGCAACTCCATCGCCTGCTTGTCCAGGCCGATGTGCTTTTGGAATCTGCGACGTCCAGTCAACGGTTGTCTTGGGGAATCGTGCCCGAACAGGTCGCGGTTCGGTATCCGCAACTGATCCACGCCAGCATCACGGCGTTCGGGATCGACGGGCCGCTCGCCGATGCCCCAGCCAGCGACCTCACGCTTTCGGCTGCGGGTGGACTGCTCAACCATCAAGGAGACAAGGATCGTCCTCCGATCCCGATCGGCTTTCCCGAAACTGCCCATCATGGGGCGGTGCAGGCGGCCGCCGATGTCATGGTGGCACTGTACGAACGAGACCGGTCGGGGTTAGGTCAGCATCTCGACACGTCGATGCAGGCGGCTGTGGTCGGGACGTTGCTGTGGACGAGCAGCTATGCGGCGCTGGACCGCAACCCTTCCTTTACCGGCGATGACCGATCGCAGGCGTCACGCGACCGGGGCGGAGAGGTCGTTGCTGGGATTCGTAACCCTGTCGTTGAGCCCTGCGCTGATGGGCATGTGGTGATGACGTTTGTGCTCGGCGCTCAAGGCAACGCGGCGTTCGCGGCTGCGATGCGTTGGGTGGAAGAAGCCGGAGCGCTCGACGCTGATTTGTGCGGTCGTGAGTGGGTCGACTGGATCGAAGAGATGAAGTCAGGGGTCCTTCCGGTTGAGGATGGCCGTCGGGCGATGGATCAACTTCTGGCCTTCATCAAGACTCGAACCAAAGCCGAAATCCATCAGCGGTCGGTTTCGGACAAGATGCTGATCGCGCCGTGCAACAACGCCGCTGATCTGCTGGCTGATCCACAACTGCGAGCTCGAGGCTTCTGGGTAGACGTGGAAGGGATGGCGATACCTGGCCCCTTTGCGGTGCTCAGCGAAACCCCGATCCGTTATGACCGAGGGGCACCGGCGCTGGGCGCCGATCAGGCCGAAGTCGAAACGTGGATACCAGCTGCACCGGCCGGCGGCAGTGCTGCGCCGACGGTGCCAGCAGTAGCGGCGAGACCGTTGGAAGGGGTCAAGGTTGTGGACCTGACCTGGATGGCGGCCGGTCCGATCATCACCCGAGAGTTGGCCAATCATGGCGCGACCGTGGTGCACATCGAGACGATGGCTCACGTGGACACCATGCGTTGGTTGCCACCATTTCATGGCGAACAAGTCGGAACCGACACGGGGCTACCGGCGGCCAACGTCAACCAGAGCAAGCTGGGGTTGGCCTGCAATTTCGGTCGTCCGGAGGCCGTTGCGGTCATTGATCGCCTGATCGATTGGGCCGACGTGGTGGTAGAAAACTTTCGACCCGGGCTGGCCGCTCGCTACGGGTTCGGGTGGGATCACGTGCAGGCCCGAAACCCTCGGGCGGTGATGCTTTCGACGTCGATGCGAGGCCAAACCGGTCCCGAGGCAACCCTGACCGGGTTTGGCCTGCACGGTGCAGCGCTGGCTGGGTTCGTTGACATCACCGGGTGGGCAGATCGAGCACCCATCGCTCCTTGGGGGGCCTACACCGATTTCGTGTCACCCCGGTTTGCCCTCGCTGCGTTGCTTGCGGCCCTGCGTCGAGCGGCGAAAACAGGCCAAGGTCAATACATCGACGTTTCCCAAAACGAAACCGGGGTGCATCACCTTGGCCCGTTGATTGCCGAATACTCCCAACGCGGTTCGCTGCTCGTTCGGCCCGGTGTCTCCTCTGAGGCTGGGGCACCCAGCGGGGTGTTTGGCGGGGCGGGAAGCGAACGGTATTTGACCGTGTCGGTGCTTGGAACACCGGCTTGGGACGCGATGGTTTCGGTGGTCGAACCGATGCGACGCTTTGCCGGACTCTCCGCACCCGAACGACTTGAGCAACGCCGTGAGATTGAGACGGTGTTCGCTGAATGGCTGAGCGTCCGTGACGTGTTTGTGGTTCAGCAAGATCTGCTCGCAGCAGGTTGCCCGGCCTACGTTTCGATGCGGGCCACGGACCTTCACCGCGACCCACAACTTGCCTATCGGCACTTCTTTACCCCGTTGGAACACCAGGTGATCGACGCGGCCTTCGATGGTCCCGTATCGATACTGTCGCGCACTCCAGCCCAGGCGTGGCGGGCAGGGCCGACGATCGGGGAGCACAGTCAGCAGGTGCTCGCCGACCTGCTTGGTTTCAGCGATCAGGAGATAGCCGATCTGGCGGTAGCTGGTGTGCTGACCTGACCTGCGCTGACCTGACCTGGTTCGATCAGGCGGTGAGGGCTCGGTAAATTCGAGCCAGGAACGAGGCCATCTGCTCGCGGGTTACCGGGTCTTTGGGGGAGAAGGTGGTGGGGGAGGTTCCGGTGGTGATCCCCAACTCGTAGATGCACCCAACCGATGTGTAGGCATACGATGCTGGACCGATATCAGTGAACGGGTGGCTGCCAGTGCACGATGTTGCGGTAATGGCTTGGTAATAGCGGGCCAGGAACGCAGCCATCTGTTCGCGAGTCACCACCGATTTGGGAGCGAAGGTGGTCGGCGTGGTGCCTCTGGTCACCTGAAGCTGGCTGAGGCAACCGATCGACTTGGCGGCGTACGAACTGCTTGAAACGTCAGTAAAGGGATACGTTTCGCTACACCCATCCCCGATCATCTTGGTGTTGAGTCGGGCTAGGAAAGCCGCCATCTGTTCTCGTAGCACCGCATCGTTGGGGCTGAAGGCGGTGGGGGAGGTTCCGGTGGTGATCCCCAGCTGAGCGATACAGCCAACGTCGTTGGTCACTCGCAGCACGGCCCTCACATCCAGAAAGTCGTGGATCTGCGGCATGTAGCAGTCAACGCCGGTCTCCGCCGACGTCCGGAGGGTCGGGACTACTCCCGGTGGTGACGTATCTGAACGGATGCTGGTTCCGAAGCTGTTGGACGCGGTGACGGTGAAGCTATGGACAGAACCACTGGCGTAGAGGCCGACAAAGCAACTGGTGGAGGTCGTTTGGCAAACGACGCTGTCGCCTTCGCGCACCTGAAACCCGGTAACCGGACCGCCACCGCGCGACAGAGGCGGAATCCAACTCACTCGCAGCTGGTTTGGGGTGCCATTGGGGGAGGTCACCACTTGTCGAGGGGGAGTGGGAACCAATTTGGTGGCATCGAGGAGCGTGCCCAAGCTGGCAACTTTCGGGAATCCTTGAGCGCTCAATACCAGCCGGCTTTCGGGGGCAAGGGTGTTGTTGAGGGCGGTGGTATGCGTGATCGTGAACGACTCGTCGACCAGAGGAACGCCGGTACCGATGATTTTGCGGCTAGATGCGTTAGTTAGGTCAAGTTCCACGCAATGAATCGTTCCCGTATCTTCTACAGCATTATCGGTGACGGTCAACACCCATTGGCCGTTGGCGGATGTGTTCTCCATTGCGGTGAGAGATTCAGACGCCCGAACCGGCCCGAGGTAGGGTGCCGACAGGTTAGAGACGAAGTCATCGGCGGCTTCAGTGAAGATGGTGAGCTCTCCGTCACAGCTACGGTCCCCCGAACCAAAGTTGTTCCCGCTTCCGCCATCTTCTTGATAAAGGTTGACTCGTTCCCCCGACGGGCTGGTCAGCGAGATTGTCAAGTCTCCAACGTAGGAGTGGCTGAGTCGTAGCCCGACGCTTACGATGCCGACCAAAAACGACTCGCCAACGTTGAGGGCAACCGAGGTCGAACGATTGTCAACGATCGCACCGGCGGAACTGTTCGGTTCCACCTCATAGCGGTAGATGGATTCGATCGCGACTTCACCGGTTTGGTTCGATTGGCCGGGCCAGGCCCAAGTGGCGGTCAGGTTGTCTCCCACAACCAACGGCACTGGGTTGGTGGGAGAAAGGACCCGGAAGCGCATCTCGGAGACGCTAAGCGTGACGCTGGTGGTCGCCGACCGGCCGTTAGCTTCGACGATTGAGGCGATCACCGTATTCGAACCGATCGAAGTGGGGGTGAAGGTGAATGAGGAACCGGTGTGGGCGACGACACCGTTGGGTGTTCGCCAAGTAACCGAGTTGGACAAGTTGGCTCCGAGCGAGCTGCTGGCGGTAGCGGTGAGCGTTACCGACTCTCCAAGGAACAGTTCGTCTCCGTTACTTGCACCACTGACGGAAATGGAAGGTGGAACCGTGTTCAACAAGGCAATGGATTTTTCTGCGTCAACGGTCTTGCTCCAACGCAGCGAATTCAATGTAGAGAGGGTTCGCCCACCGTCAATGATCAACTCGATTACTTGCTGCGGGGTAAGCGTCGGGTCAAGTCCGTAGAGCAGACTGGCAATTCCGGAGACGTGTGGAGCCGCCATTGACGTCCCATTTAGGGAAATGTAGGCCGCACCGTTTTCGATTTCGATCCCTGAGATAGAAGGGTCGGTCAATGAATAGGTTGAACGAATGGACGAGCCGGGCGCAGCGATATCAACCGAGGTCGTTCCGAAGTTGGAAAACGATGAAAGCTGCCCTCCTGAGGTGAGTGACGCGACCGACAAGATGTTGGATTGCGGGTAAGAGGCCGGAAAACTCGGGGAATCGTCGATGTCGGTCGATTCGTTTCCGGCTGAGGCCACAAACAGATGCCCTTCGGAGTTGGCCCGGTCGAGGGTCGCCGAGAACGCCGAGGATGGCGCCCCTCCACCCCACGAGTTGTTCGAGACTTTTGCTCCGTTACGCAGCGCGTAGTCAAGTCCGCTGAGGGCATCAGAAACGAAGCCTTGCCCGTTGGCATCAAGGAACCGGATCGGCATGATCTTGGCGTTATGGGCGACCCCGGCCACACCGATCCCGTTGTCGCGAACCGCCGCAATCGTGCCAGCAACATGGGTCCCGTGGCCCGCGAGATCGTTTGGTTGGTTATCGCCATCGACGAAATCCCAACCGTGAAGGTCGTCAACGAAGCCGTTGTTGTCGTCGTCGATCCCGTTGCCTGCAATCTCTCCGGGATTCGTCCAGATGTTGGCGGCGAGATCTGGGTGCTCGATCATGACCCCGCTGTCGATAACCGCGATGACTACGTCCTGAACCGAAGCCGTTGCCGCCCATGCCGCTTCTGCCCTGATCCCGTTGCTCCCGAAAAGCCCCCACAACTGGCTCGCCATCGAGTCATTGGATAGTTGGATGGAAACGTCGGGGGCCGGGCTGGGTTCCTTGGTTGCGGTCGCACTCACGATGTTGTCAAAGTCGACCCAGAGCACCTGATCGTCGCGGGCCAGCAGTGAGCGGATCGTTCCAAGGTCGCCGGTGGTTTCCAGTTGGTACACATTGGTTTCGCTGAACTGCTGCACCAGGCGGGTGTTTGTCTCCTTAAGGAGCCCGAGGACCGATTCCGGATCGGCACCCGCAGCGAATTCGATCAACAACGAGTACGGGTTTCTGACCAGGTTCGGTTGGCGGGCCAGCAGATTTTGAGCGACGGAACCGGCGAGCGAACCGCTGGCCGTGATCGGAAGGTCAAGCACTTTGCTATCAGTTGGGGGCCCGGTCTCAGTCGCGGTGTTGGTGCCGGCTTTGGTGTTGGCTTGGGCCGCGCCGGTTGACACCGTGATCGAAGCGGCGAGTGCGGCCGTCGCTATGAGTGCCAGAACCCGACGCGATGCATTCACTTCGGATCACGATACTCGCTGGGTTCCCAGGGTGAACAGCGCTGGCTAGGAAGGGCGTGAGCAGCACTGTGACTTACCAATCCCATCCGAAACCCGACCATTTTTTACTCCTTGCAGTGATTGGCAGGCGGCCAGAATCGCCAAGTGGTGTGAAGCTTACCTCACGGCTATCGGTGGGCGCGGCCTGTTTGTTACATCAGCGCGGAGATTTCATTTCGATGAGGGGGCGAGCCACCCGATGCTCAACGCGTCAGCGAACCCTGTAGGTCAGATCGTCAGGGATGCTGAACGAATCGGGTTGTGGCATGACCGTTCCCCGAAAGATCGAATCAAGGAAAGAAATCACGAACGTGTTGGTCAGGTCCTTCACCCGGTCAATCGGCATGTCGTCGGCCGAGCAACCAGCGATGGCACTTTCGTTGACGGTGGCGACAAGCAGCGGGTTGGCGGCGGGAAGCGACGGGATCCAGTCCTGATAGGCGCACATGTCGGTGAAGCTCTGATGCTCAGCGGCCGTCAACTCGACCCGGTAGAACGGTGACGAGGCACTGTATTCCCAGGCGGTTTCCACGTTGGGGTCCACGGGGGTGGTCTTGTCGTCGGTACCGGACACGATCAGGAGCGGAACCGTCACGTTCTTGAGGGATTCGGCGGGTACCAGCGCGTCGGCGCTTCCATCACCAACCGCAGGAGCAAACGTCACGATGGCGCCAACCCGGGTGTCGGCTGGGCTCGTTCCGTAGTCGTTGCTAAACCCAGCCACGACCTCAAATGCGGTCGTGCCACCAAGGCTATGACCAGCCACCGCGATGCTTTCAGCGTCGATTGCCTTGGCAAACGAGGCGGTGTCTGGGTTGGCCGGGTCGATCATGGCGTCGATCACTGCGCTCACGTCGAGCGGTCGGTCAAGCAGAACCTGGTCGGTGTCGATTTCCATCTCGAACACCAACTCGACGGCGGTGTTGCCAGTGTGGTCGGCGGCGGCCACGACGTACCCGTGGCTGGCCAACATTTCGGTGAAGTTCGAGTCGATAAATCGCAGACCACCCGAACCGTGGGTGTAGATCGCGAGAGGGAAGCGTTGATCGGTGGCGATCGCTGACGGGTCTGCGGCGATGGCGTTCGGTGACGGGTAGTAGTCGCCAGTGATGAAGGAATAGTTGGC
>Ga0075474_10000985_pt1 | contig 11619 bp, 13 predicted proteins | sample DEB08_DNA_2_FD_71485 | JGI IMG/M metagenome (GOLD analysis project Ga0075474, IMG submission 71485) | Aqueous microbial communities from the Delaware River and Bay under freshwater to marine salinity gradient to study organic matter... | ecosystem: Environmental > Aquatic > Marine > Coastal ...
CAGGCGTAGACGATCAGGAGACCGGTCTTCTGCATGAGCCTGTCGTTGTTGGTCTTGGTGCGCGGAGCTGCCATGGGATAACATCGGCTTTGCCGATACTTGAGGATGCGCCAGCGATGCTGACGCCTTATGCAGGGAGTGATAGGTGGGCTCTCCGGGAGGTGAGAGGGACGCGAGGTAGGGGGAAAGCAAGCGTTCCGGATTGCCCAGTAGTGGATGGGATTTCCGACTACCTAAACCCCTCAGATCCGGTAGAGGGTGACGACCCGATCGACGCGGAACCGCTTGAACGAGGATCGCTTGCTGGAGTCACCGGGGAAGACCTCCAGAACGCCGGCAGCCGTGCCGTCGGCATCGAAGGGCTTGGTGAATATGGCGTTCATGGATCGCAGATCACCGTTGGACTTCTGGAACTCGACGAAGAAGGGGGTGCGGAGGGGGATAGTCGACAGGAATCGTTTGACGGATCCGGCGGGCAGGAAGGCACCGTGGGTGTTGGGGTCGTAACGCTCGGCCATCCAGACGGCTCCGACTCCGTAGTCCTCGGCGTCGCGGCTATATGCCTCCTGGAAGAGGCTCTGAATCGCCAAGCCGGCCGCCTTCTCTGCAGGGGTCAGGCTTGGATCCGCGTGGATGAAGGTGTCCAGGTCAATGGGTTCATCATCCGGTCGGATGGTAGCCATGTAACAACGCGCGAGCCTATGCAGATTCTCCTCACGTCCGAGATCAAAATAGACCTCGCCAGGCCCATAGACCTGTTGTGATCCAAGGTTATAACGAATTGAGTGCCATCGATCGACGCCCTCGGCGTCGCCCTCCCAGTAATCCGGGTAGAACAGCCCGTAGTCGGAGGCGGTGTGCTTCTCGCAGACCTGGATCTCCACGGTGTCGGTGTGGGTGCGATCGCCACAGACGTTGCAGATCTCGAGAACTGGGAGGTCGTCCTCGGCATCCATGCGTTCTTCAAGTTGATTTAGGACTTCCTTGAGGGTGTCCACCCATCCCTCGTAGATCTCATCATAATCCGGATCGTCATTGTCGGCCATATCCTCCACTGCAAGAATGATTTGATACAAACGAGCCTTCAAGCTGCTGAAGTCGCGATCGGCTCCACATTCGCAAATGAAATATGAACCGCTATCTGGCCATGTGTTGGCGACCCCACAATTTCCGCAGATCTCGCCGTGGGTGGGGTGGTAGTCGTCTTCGGCGTCCATGCGTTTTCCGACGCATTGATCGCAGTAGCCATCCCAAGTCCAACCGAGGGCATTCATGACCTCTGCGAACGACAACGAATTGCTGCAACCCTCACACTCGATGTAGTCCTTGGTGTGCAATTCCGGGAAGTCCTCGGGGCTGTCGCTGAGGTCGTCGTATTCCGACATGAACTTGGCAGCGGCGGGGTTGTCGACCAGTTCGACCCAGCGGCGCGCGGTGCGGCGAGCGGCACGAGCGTCCGACTCGGAGTAGCCACAGCGGGTGCAGCCGGTGTTGAAGAAGACGTCCTCGGGCGTGTTGTCGCGAGTGAGACCCGGGTAGATCTCCATGCAACCGGGACAGCGACCCTGGGTGAGACAGGTGCCGCAGGGAACCATGTCGATGCGATCCGACTGGTAGTAGAACTCGCGTGGGAATCCAGCAGCGCCCTCGCAGTGGGGGCATGCGTTGGTGGCCTCGGCGCCCTTGGACGATTCGTCGACATAGGCATAGTGGTTCTCCCAGCAGCGATCGCAGGATACCGGACCATCGTCGAGGGTGTCCTCCCTGGCGTTATCGATGGTGAAGTCCTCGTCGACCTTTCGCAATTCGCCGCAACCCTCGCAGATGACCATGTCGTCGTCACCCTCGGCCTGCTTGAACAGATCCGGGCGCTGGCAACGGACGCAGCTGTAGACGTCACGACCATCGGGTGCTTTGACCCGAGTCATCTCGTCGGAGAATCCGGATCGGCCACAGCCGTAGCAGGTGACGGAGAACCAATCGGCGTCGAACGAACGGCGCTTCTGGGCCGCTCGTCGAGCGACCAAACCTGCCGCAACGGCGCCACCGAAGACCCAAGCACCGTGGGCGTCCATGACGTTCTTGATGGTCTTGAGCCAGTCAGCCATGGGACTGGTTCGGCTGAACGACTACCTAAATGCGCGGACGATCAGTAGGAGACGTAGGATCCGTCACCGGTCAGAACCTTGCGGATGCCACCGATCGGAGCATCGGTATCACCATCCCACCTCGGGATCAGGTGCCAATGGGTGTGGTAGACGGTCTGACCGGCGGCAGCTCCGATGTTGGTGCCGACGTTCACGCCGTCGCAACCGGTCTCCTCCATGATGCGATCCACCTGCTGGCGGAGGAAGACCCCGAGTGCGTCCAGATCGTCACCGTCACAGGTGGTGAAATCGATCGAGTGTCGCTTGGGGATGACCAGGGTATGGCCAGGAGCGACGGGGTAGAGATCCTCGATGGCGAGGTAATGCACGTTCTCACCGCACGTTCGCGTTTGACGTTCCTCGAGGCTTCCGATCAGCCGACAGAATCTGCAACCCGGAGATGTGGTTGATTTCAAGACCCTCAACCCCCGATCTGGTGGTATCGACGGTGGGTCCAGGGGATGTTCCCGAGCACCGCCATCAGGTCGGAACCGGTCCAGGTATTGCCGCTGTGATCGACGACCAGGGGCGTGGATGGGTTGGTGGCAGCCATGGCGATGACTGGTTCCGGGCAGATCAACCACGAGAACACCCAGGCGTTGCCTTCCGGCCAGACGTGTGCCACCGGCTGGCGATTGGAATCGTAGAGTGTGGTCTGCTGCATCGGGATCAAGCCTCGTCCCATTCGCGGATCGCTTCCGTGTTAGCCCGTTCAACCCCATCCTCAAAGTGCCGTTCAAGTTGCGAGAGTGGAAGGACGATGACGCCCGGTTCCTCACAATCACAGAGACCCATCTGATGGTGCATCTCACCGACCATGTCGAAGACCTCATCGAGTTCGACTCGCATGTGGTGGAAGGTGAGCCAGAGTCGAACCATGTTGAGGAGGATGACCAGATACATGATCAGGCTGATGTTCTGCATCCAGGCTTCGTCGAACGGCGTCATAGTGGCAACTGGGTCGGACACCCATTTAACGGTGCCTCAATCGAGATTTTCCATCAGGGCATAGCGACCATCGGGCAGGTATTCCTGAACCGACTCGCGGCGTGCCCAGATCCACTCGTAGAATGAGTAGATGGGCATGAAGATGATCGTGGAATAGAGGATGAACGGACCGATCATGGTGAGGTAGTCGTCACCGGACAACCAGCACCAGAGCAGGGCGAACGGTTGGAACACGATCGTGCCGTAGATGGGTCGGATGATGTCCTTGCGATTCATGGGTATGCCTCCGAGGGTCCCAAAGCGATTCCGAATAGGAAGATCAGGATCATGAAACCGCAGGTCTCGATCATATCTCATCCCACCCCCTGGATCTCGATGGTTGAAAGACGCGATAGAGGAATACCCAGGAGAGGAAACCCAAAAACCACATAGCGACGATGAGGATGGGAATCAAGCGACCACCCCCAGGTGTGGGAGGATGGCCAACTCCTTGCCCTTGGCCTCGACCATGACGTCGACCTCGTGGCCGTGGGTGTCCGGCAGAGCGTGGATCAAGAACGAGTGTGCCGGCGTGGGGTCGCCGCCGTTGTCGTGAATCTCCTTGGACTCGGAGTAGTGGACGGTCGGCACGATACCGGCCGGCCAGGTGCTGACCGCCAGCGCCAAGGCCTCGGCCTCGGTGTCGCCACCGGTGCAGAACTGATGGTGGTGGTAGTCGAAGACGATGGGAACGCCGGTGCGGGCGTAGACGCGGTCGTAGAGGTCGCGTGTGGAATAGAGCGAGTCACGGTCGTCGTTCTCGACGGTCAACCTGGCGCGAGCGCCCTCGGAGAGTCGATCGAAGTTGGTGCACCAGCGATCGAGGGCGGCGTCGGGATCGCCGTAGGCGCCACCGACATGGATGTTGATCTTGGCATTGTGGTCGCGGGGCAAACCGATGGCGTCGAAGAGAGCGGCCTGGGCATCCAACTCGCGAATCGTGTTGTCGACGACGCGGGGGTCGGCGGAGGCGAGCACGTTGAACGGGCCGGGGTGCGAGGACAGGCGGTGGCCGTGGGCGGCGGCGAAACGGCCACACTCGGCCAGAGCCTCGGATACGGAGGGGTGGAGATCGTCGAGGGTGTAGCCGACCTCCGGGTGCGTCATGAAGGGGGCGATCTCGGAGGACAGCCGGAACAGACGGATGCCGTTGGCCTCGTTCCACCGCAGGATCTCCAGGAGGTCGTGGGCGTTGGCGAGCAGGAGCTGACCGAAGAAGTCGGGACGGGCATCGGGATCGAGGTTGCGGACGGTGGCCAGCACCGTCGAACGGTTGGTGAATACCTTGGCGCGCTTGAAGGCGGCCTCGGTGGGCGAGTTGCAGCGGAGGCAGTCACCACAGGCGGGGTCGCGGTCGCACTTGCCACCGAGACCCATGTTGATGCAGGCGTAGCCGAGTCGTCGGATCATGGTCAACCGACAACGATGCCCCTTATAGCGATACCGGCGGATAACGGTGAATATCACGCATGTCGATTGATGATCGCCAGGTATGGGTTGGCGACCGGTCGGGAGATGTGACCGATCCGGACCAACGCCTCGTGCCAATCCAGACCAGAAAATGCCTCCTCCTTCCCGTTGAGAGCCAGGGTTATCTGATCGGTGATGTATCTGCCCAGGGTCTGACCGAGGGCTGCCGAGATCTCGTCCTTGTGGCTTCCTCCGTCGACGCTGCAGACATCGTCGGCGAAATGACGCCAATCCGCCACGGGATCTCCACTCATGCCTCCGAAGTCGTAGACGATCTCCTCGGTCTCGTCCTGGATCGTCCAGACGACGTAGAAAAAACCGGGTTCCGGGGGCTCGCCCGGATCGATCTGGGTCTCGCCCTCGATGATCACCTGAACATCGTTCTGGAGTGCCAACGGCGCGAGTCGAGTGGTCCAGGCCATAGCCATGGCATAGAACTCATCCGGATTGTCTCTCCTGATTTCTTCCATGACCAACTCACCGATGCGTGCGGCTTGGCTGGCGGCCGTCTGGGTGAAGTTGAGATTCATTTTGTTGAGCATGAGGGATTGGATTTCCCTCGCGAATGAGTTGTCCTCGGGATGGTGGACGAAATTGAGCAGTTCCGTGGCGATAACGCTGGCGAGTGGAAGGAGGGTTGCTCCAGGGTTGTTGGCGCTGATGTATTTCACGATGCCTCAACCCTTGAGCGATCCGGGGCCGGTTCGGAAGAACTCCTCCTTGCCACCGGGTCCGAGAAGGTAATAGCCATCCCGCCAGACCAGGATCTCCGGCATAGCGTTGGCGATACGCGTGACCCGCGTGACCTCACTTCGGGTCCTGGATGCGGTCCCCAGGTTGTCGTGGTATCGACTCACCAACTGATGGGCGCCGATGCCCGATTCGTTACCCACGATGCGTAGGATGTTGCGCTTGATGCGACCGGCCAACTGCATCTTGGATTCTCCCGACTTCCACTTCTCGAAATCGGGAAGAATGTGGGGATCGACCACCTTAACCCTCTCTGGGTGGGGGCAGTTCGTCTTCCTATGTCCTCGCTCATCACAGTTGCTGCATTTGGCCATGCCATCCGATTCCGCACCCAGATATAGGGTTTTCGTCGCGGACTCCGCCTCCCGAACCTCGACGACCTCATCGATCAGAACCTGATCGCCGTTCTCGTCGTATAGGTCGATCCTGAAGTGGGTGAACAGATCGTTCATCGCCTCCAACGGATCCATGTCTTCGACGTCGGAGAGTGAGTCGACCATGGTCTGAAGAACCTCCCTCCCGCGAGCATCCAGGTTGATGTAATCCCCCTCCATGGGTCGGAAGTATTCGACGATGTTGATCCAAGGCTGCAGAGGCGACGAAGAATTGATCATGGATATTGCCGACAGATAATCGTCGGCAGTTCCGATGGAACCCTTCTCCTGGTATTGATCGCGGATGTCGTCACTCTCGTAGTCCTCATCATATTCCATGACGGTGAATCTCAGATCATCACGATCGAAAAACCGAGTGACGACGGTGGGATCCTCATTGACGTCAGAAAGACTGTCTTTGGCCACGGTGGGGTATGAAGTGTTGGAGTAGAGATAGACCTCCTTCAGGTTGGGCATGTCGTCCAACAACTGAGCTTCCGGGAAGTAGCCAGAGATGATGAGTTTGTCGGCAGCCGCCAGAGATTGCTGCAGTTCGGGAATCTGATCCCCTGGGAGTGATGGGTAGACGGTGTTGTAGTAGTAGTCGATGGTGCGACCCTCGGGGGTGCTCATACGGACTACCGTTGCACCCTCGCTATTCAGATCGTTGACCTGACCCTCAAGGCGATATGGTAGGGCTTTGATCATGCCGAACAGTTGGTCCATGAAGTAATCCGCGTATATCGAATGGTCTTGGTTCCGTTCACCGATCCATTCCGCACGAGGAAGGGATTCGATCAGAACGAAGTGATCTGCATCGATGACGTCCGCGACGCTTAGGTGGTTGCCTGGGCCGACATAGACAGCGATGGATCTACCGTCAGAATCCTCGGCTTCCATCATGATGCTCATGATGTCCTCCGGACCCCGTATCATCCCCAACTTGGCTTGGGTCTGGAGATCGATGAGTTTGGACTGCATCTCCGATACCCGGAATGCCTCCTGCATGGCCTGAACACGCTCGACGATGGTTTTGGTGGGTGGGATCACCACGCTGGACTCGAATGTATCGACATCATCGGGTTTGATGAGTGCATACAGATCGGGTCGGAGCCAATCCCAGAGTCCGGTGCCTCCGGTGATTCGGAACATGGCTCCTCTACCCGAACTTCCCATCTCGACGAACTCCGGATTGTGATACAGCCTGGCCAGGTTGACCACATGACCGGTGCTGATGTTGATGTCCCTGAACTGATCCGCAACGACGCTGTTGATCGTTGAGGAGGTGATCCAATCACCATCCGCCTCCGCGATGGTGCGGAAAACGGCATCCAAGGTTCGGGGTTTGACCGATTTCGCGTAACCGGGGATTCTGGCAACCCAACGGGATCGGCATTTGGATCCGCAGGTCACGGTCTGACCGTCCAACGGTGCGGCGCAGATCCGACAGACAACCGAAGGTTCATCCTCGGCTGCCCAGGTGCGAGCCATCATGGCTTGACGTCCGAACGGATAACCGTAGGTCATCGGGTAGAAATCGTTCCGAAGTTGACCAGCGAACTCGGCGTAGACGTAGGCATTGATCTCGCTGTTCTCGACAGCGCGGGTCAGATCGCGGTGGAGTTGCTGCATGCCCTCAAAGTCAGTCGTCCGCTGGAAGATCATGTCGATCTCGTTGTTTTCGAGGTCATTCTGAACCGAGATGGCGCTGGCGTCGATGCCCTCCTCGGTGATCAGATCCTGGATGAATCCCATGGTGCCTTGGAAGGCGGTGGCCAGATCATCGGAGATCCAGTAATCGGGACAGATGCTGACGACCAGGATGTATTCGGTCTGCAGGGTCTCGGAAGCCTCCATGGGTGAACGCGACTCGTCACCAGGATTGACGTAGACGGATTCTGGGAACTCGTCGTCCTCGGCCAGGTAGGTCTCCTGCTCGGATTCGGGGAATGGAACCTGGTGGAACTCGGAACCGTAGAGGAGCGTCAGGTTGCTACCGTCGAACCACCAACGATCCGGGAGCACCTCCAAGGATCGAACGAATCGCTCGGCGCGAGAGTGGAGAATGCCCTTGTCCATAGATCTGGATGGTGAGTCCGACTACCTGAACATGCTCTCGACGAAGCGACGACCAGAATCCGATAACCAGTAGTTGTGAACCCGGCGGCGGCGACCGCCGACGTGGAGAACCGCCGAATCAACGAGCCCGTGAGCGATCAGATCAGCGAGATTCTTGGCGACGTTGCTGCGGGCACAGGATACGACCTCGGCGATACCGCCCTGGGTGAGTTCGGGATTGCCGTCATATCCGTTGCCGCGCTCGGGTCGGAAACGAACCATGTGCCGAAGGATGCGAATCTGCAGTTCGGATAGACCATCAGGATCCATCGGGATTGCCCTCCTCGGGGCGCTCGAGTGGGTAGACGACACCGTAGAGGTAATCGGCGGGGTTGTCGGCAGGATTTTCGTTCGCCATGCCTCGGCCACCTCGCCATCGTTCTTAAGCGTGTGGGATGACCCGGATCACGAAGTAGTCGGTGTGGTGACGGGTGCCCGCGAGCGATCCCTGGCGAGTTGCTGACCCGCCTCCCAGTTGCAGTAGCGGTGGGCGATGCGTGCGTTGGCACGCTCGGTGGCTCCACCGTCGACCCAAGCGGTGTGGTGATCGACCACGGACTCACCGAGGTCGGAGATCGGGTTCTTGCAAAAGGAGCAGGTGTTGTCGGCATCGAACAACTCCACCTTGATGGAGTGGTCGAAGCAACGGGTGGGATCCTTGGAGACCGCGTAGGGACCCATGATCTCATCGAGCGCCACTCGGTATGCCGAAGCACGGAGGATCTGCTTGTCGAGCGTCTGCTGGCGACCCTCGACGTAGTGGAAGTAGCGGGTGCGGCCAGAGACCATGGTGACGTCGTCGTTGACGAAGTAGACGAAGTGCTCGCGAATGGTGGTGGCGGCAGCACGGATCTCCGGACCGCCGTAGGTCTCAATCATCTGTGGCCAGACCGAGGACATGAGCGTGAAGAAGGTGGCGACCAAGGGCTTGGTCTGACGACCACCCATGGAACCCTGGGCGAGCTTCATGGAATACATGGCGAACGGCTTGGCGCCGTAGACGTCCTTGACGACCCGCATCCATCGCTTGACCCGCTTGATGGACTCGGTCATGTCGTAGGTGTCGTCCATGACCTTGGCCAGCATGTTGGCGATCTGCGCGGATTTGTTCTTGCCGAGATCCAACGAAGGGTAGGCTCCCGACCAGGACGGATCAGCGAAGACCAGGTGGTAGACCAACATCTCGGTGGCCTCCAAACGCTTGTCGTTGCGCTTGTTGACCAGGGTGAGCCATTCGTCAGAGCCGGCGAAGTCGGTGAGCGTCTTCCAGTTGGCGTTATCTGCGTAGGTGGCCTTGAACAGTTCCATCGGCTTCAGGTTCTTGGTCTCGGCGTTGATCCGCACGTAGATGTCGCGGGCACGCCACTCGTCGGACTCGGTGAAAATGTCGCACTTCAACTGGTAGTCCTCGAAGCGATCCTGGAGGTCGGAAGGCAGATCCTTGAACTCCTTGCCGTGGACGGCAGCGGGTGCACCTTCCGCCCACTTCTCGGCGTCGAGGTATCGCTTCTTGATCGGGAACTCGTTGTTCATGAAGGCGACCAGGGTGCGGATGCGTTGCTGACCGTCGAGGACATCGTATTCGTTGTCGCCGGTCTCGCAGAGGTAGAGACTCGGGATGGGACACTCGCAGAGGACGGACTCAACCAGGCGGGTGCGGAAGCGATCGTCACCCTCACGAATGAACGAACGCTGGTAGGTGGGTGCGGGATCAACCTTGCCTCGGCTGATGCGGGTATCGAACCATGAGATCGAGTAGGATTCGGTCTTGCGGTTCTCCACGGTGTGGGTTTTGATGGCAACGGCTTTCTTCCTCGGCATGTGGCTCAACTCCTGGGATGATCGGTTTGTATTTGAATATGCTGGGTAGCAGTGACTTCACGAAGCGTCCGTCAAAGGTGGTAGATGGCCCACTCAAAAAGCGGTGGGCTCATCGATGCTCACTCCTCCTCGGGGATACCCAGGGGACCGAAGGCAACGAACACCGGGGCGCGGGCTCGCGAGCGGAGCAGGTAGGCGGTGGAGCCGACGTCCACGACCAGGATCCCGGCGGTGATGACCGGATAGAGCCAGAAGCCGACGCCGTAGGCGGCGATGATTGCGAGCAGGACGGGGGTGCGAATCATCATGAGACCACCACCCGGTATTCAAAGGTAGCGTTGGCCTTGGTCGAAGACGGGCGGGACTCGATGAACGGACACCCACGCAACTTCATGGCCAGGGATGCGGCGGAAGGAGGCAGGTAGCGGTGATTGCCGAAGTGACCGGATGGCCACGTCAGGTTGGGCTCATCGATCAGTCGCGCCAGGATCGCGGACGCGGTGAACCATTCACCATTGGGGATGTTCAAACGGACGACCTCCTGGAGGGTGTCTCGCCTCATGCGGGATGCGGTGCGGCACATATCGATCACTCCTGGTTCAGGGGAACCCATCGCCCGAGGCTGACGCCATCACCGGGGACATACCGGTGGGTCGAATAGTGCTGACGGAGATGCCGCTCATGGGCATCCATCCGGTTGGTTCGAGAGTGGGTTCGGTCGGGAGTCGCCCGTGGTTGATTCAGATCGTTGGGATGACGTTCCTGGTGAGCCGCGACACGATCCCGAACCAACATCGGCTCGACGGGAACGATGTCGAATCCCTGACCCGCCCCGCGGGAACGGGAGTAGGTGGCTGGGGTGTTGTTGCGTTGGTAAGTGCCGGAGTCACCGGTCTTGGCGGTCTTGGCCATGTTTCAAGAACAGAGGAACCACCTCTTTAACCATGTCGGTAGGGGTGGCCACGGATCGACATGACCCTGGGGAATGCTCGGCTTGGCGCCGGTGATCATCCACCAGATGAGATCCTGACCCATGCGGCAGGGCTCGCAAGCCCAGAAGCCATCGTCATCGTCGCCGATCCATGCGATGGCCGTCCAATGCCAACGATACTGCCGATCCCCATCGCAGAGTTCGCAACGGTGGGCGATCCGAACCATGGTGATCACTCGTTGTCGAAGAACGGAACCACGCGGGTCTCGCGGTTCTGGATGTTGTAGACCGTCAGCAGGCACTTCTTGGCGCGGTAGCCGAGCATGTTCATGAAATCGGTCTCGTCCTGGAAGGTGCTGGAGACGACCAATGGCATGCCGCGATGCCATTCCACCTGGTGGGCATGGGTGTGGCCGGTGACGAATACGTCAGGCGCGTCACGGATAACCATCTGATCCTCCTCCTCGGGACTCAGCGCGTTGCGTTCACCCCACATCGGAGCGAGGTGCCGCTTCTGCAGCATCAACTTCATGGCCTCGGCGGGAGCCTCGTTGGTGACGTTCTCCATGCGGGGAACGATGTCGTCGATGCCCTTGCCGTGATAGGACAGGAGATCGATACCGGAGAGTCGGGCTCGACACGGGTTGCCGGTGTGGATGGCGGAGTTGAATCGTTGCTGGATCAGGGGTTCGAGCATGGGCTGAGGTTCAGCCGGGCGGACGGCATCGTGGTTGCCGGGCAACACGATCGGTGTGATCGATTCGGGCAACTCGTCGAGCTTGCGAGCGAAGAACTCGTATTGGTCGTAGACGTTCGTCATGTCGGTCTTATAGGAATGGTGCTTGGACATGGATGCGCCGAGGTTGCGCTCGTGCCCTGGGTAGACGCCGACACCGTCGACGACGTCCCCGGAGCAGACCAGGTATTTGACGTTCCGAGCGGTCTCATCGTCGGAGTTGAGCCACCGAACCATCTTGTCCCACTCCTTCTCCATGAACTCCTTGGAGCCCATGTGGAGATC
>Ga0075474_10000996_pt1 | contig 11587 bp, 11 predicted proteins | sample DEB08_DNA_2_FD_71485 | JGI IMG/M metagenome (GOLD analysis project Ga0075474, IMG submission 71485) | Aqueous microbial communities from the Delaware River and Bay under freshwater to marine salinity gradient to study organic matter... | ecosystem: Environmental > Aquatic > Marine > Coastal ...
ATCACCTGCTCGGCGTACATGCGCGACCAGGTCCGGGACCTCTTCGGCCGGCCGGACGCCGCGATCGACGTCGTGCCCAACGCCGTCGACGTCAGCTGGTTCGCGCTCGACCCCGAGGAGGTCCGTGCGTTCCGGCGCACGCTGGCCGCGGACGGCACCCGGCTGGTCCTGTTCGCCGGTCGGCTCGAGTACGAGAAGGGCGTGCAGACGGTGCTCCACGCGCTGGAGCGCGTCACCGACCGGGCGGGCGCGGTGCGGTTCCTCGTCGCCGGGGTCGGGACCTACACCGACGAGCTCCGGGCGCTGGTCGACCGGCTCGGTCTCGGTCACCGGGTGCGGTTCACCGGCTTCCTCGACGAGCGGGCGCTGCGGCTGCACTACGCCGCGGCGGACGTCGCGGTCGCGCCGTCGCTGTACGAGCCGTTCGGCCTGGTCGCGGCCGAGGCGATGGCCTGCGGCACGCCGGTCGTCGCCAGCGACACGGGCGGCCTGCGCGAGATCCTGGCCGGCGGACACGGGCTGACGTTCGCCCCCGAGGACGCCGAGGGGCTGGCCGACCGCATCGTCGAGGTGCTGACCGACGACGCCCTCGCGGCCGACCTCGTCGCACGCGGACTGCGGCACGTCCGGGCCCGGTTCGACTGGGACGACGTCGCGACCCGGACCGTCGCCGTGTACGCCCGGACGATCGCGGGCCGCGCGGACGGGTCCGCCGGGGCGGTCGCGTGAGCCGGGCGCGGCGCCTCCGCGCGGCCGCCGCGGCCGCGGCGGTCCTGCTCCTCGGCGGCTGCGCCGGACCGTCCGGGACCGGGACGCCGGACCTCCGGGTCGGGACGGCGCGCGCCTCGGTCCCCGCGGCCGGCGTGTCGCAGCTGGTGCTGACGATCGAGAACGTCGGGGACGGCGACGACCGGCTGGTCGCCGCGACGACCGAGCGCGCGCTCGCCGTCGAGCTGCACGAGACCGTGGTCGACGACGAGGGCCGGGCGGTGATGACGCTGCGCGACGACGGCGTCCCGCTCCCGGCCGGGACGACCGTGCGGTTCCGGCCCGGCGGGCTGCACCTGATGCTCGTCGTCCCGGACGCCGACGTGGTACGCGGCGGTACCCTCCCGGTCACGCTGGCCTTCGACCGCTCCCCGGCCGTCACCCTCGAGGTCGCCGTGGTCCCGACGGTCGAGCTGCTCGAGGACGCCCCCGCGGGGTCGTAGGCGACCCGTCCCCGCGACGGAGGACCGGGATGCCCGCCGTCCGACGCGCGACCGCCGCCCGACGCGCCGCCGGCGCGGTGCTGGCGGGCGCGGCCGTCCTCCTCGCCTCCTGCACCCCCTCGACGTCCACCGCGCTGGCGCCACGGGGCCTCGAGGCCGCGGCCGACGGCTGGCACGGCCTCCCGCTCGAGCCCGGCACGACGCTGCCGACCTCACCGCTGCGCACCACCGACGGTCGCACGGTCCGTCTGTCCGAGGAGTTCGCGGGCACGCCGGCGCTGCTGTTCTTCGGCTACACGTCCTGCCCCGACATCTGCCCCATCCACCTCGCGACGATCGCGAGCGCGATGACGACGACGCGGACGCGGTACGACCAGGTCCGCGTCGTGTTCGTCGCGGTCGACCCCGCGCGCGACACGCCGGAGCGGATCGACGAGTTCCTCGCCGCGTTCGACCGACGGATGCTCGGCCTGCGCGGCGACCTCGACGAGGTCGGTGCGGCGCTGGCCGAGCTGGACCTGCCCGGCCCGGTCGTCGAGGGTCCCGACCCGCGGGGCGAGGGCGACCTGATCGGCCATCCGGCCCAGGTCATCGGGTTCGACGCGACCGGGGCGGCTCGGCGCGTCTGGCCGTTCGGGGCCCGCCGCGCCGACTGGATCGCGGACCTGCCGCGCATCGTGGCGGAGTGGTCGTGAACATCGCGTGGTGGTGCTCGGGCACGCCCGGTCTGGTCTGGACCTGGCGGTACACGCCGTTCCTCGGGGTCTGGGTCCTGGCCGGCGCGCTGCTCGGCGGCTGGCGGCTGGCGCACCGTCGGGCCGGTCGGCCGATCGACCCCCCCGCGGCCCGCCGGTGGACCGCCGGCGTGCTCGCGATCGCGGTCGTGTCGGAGTGGCCGCTGGGGGCGCTCGGCGCGGGGTACCTCGCCTCGGTCGCGGTCCTGCGCTGGGTCGTGCTGACGTTCGTCGCGGCCCCGCTGCTCCTGGCGGGCGTCCCGACGTGGCTGCTGGACCGGTGGCTGCCCCGGTCGTCGCGGCGGTGGGCGGTCGTCCGCGCCGTCACGCGGTGGCCGGTCGCGCTGCTGGTGTTCAACGCGGTGATGATCGGGACCCACCTGCCACCGGTGCTCGAGGCGCTGAAGGTGACGCAGCTGGGATCGTTCGCGAGCGACCTCGCCCACCTCGGGGCGGCGCTGCTGTGGTGGTGGCCCGCGATGCGGCGCGAGCCGGACCGCGGGGCGCTGCAGGAGCCGGCCCGGGCGTTCTACCTCTTCGCGTCGAGCGTGCTGATGTTCGTGCCGTCGTCGTTCCTCGTGTTCTCGTCGCTGCCGCTGTACGGCCTGTTCGAGCTGGCGCCGCCCCTCTGGCTGGGGTTCGACGCGCAGTGGGACCAGCAGCTCGGCGGCATCCTGATGAACGTCGTCGGCGGGCTCGCGCTCTGGGTCACCATCGCGATCGGGTTCCTGCGCTGGGCGGGCGCGCAGGAGCGGGCCGACGCGGCCGCACGGCGCGACCGGCTCGGGCACGGCGCCCCGCCGGCCTGACCCGGGGACCGCTCAGCCGACCGGGTCCCCCGGGAGCGGCAGCCCCCGCGCGAGCCGGTCGGCCGCCTCGTCGGCGTCCATCCCGGCCGGGAGCCGCGACCGCACGGGCCGTGCCGGGGCGCCGACCGCGACGCTGAACGGCGGCAGGTCGGTGGTCACGACGGCCCCCGCTCCGATGACGCTGCCCCGACCGACGTCGACGCCGCGCAGCAGCGTCGCGCCGCGGCCCACCCAGACGTCGGCCCCGACCCGGACCGGGGCCGTCACGATCCCCTGCGCGCGGATCGGGACGTCCAGCCGGTCGGTCCGGTGGTCCATGTCGACGACGTGGACGTCGTCGGCGAACAGCGCCCCCTCCCCGATCGCCACGTCGAGGTGCGCGTTCACGGTGACCCGGGTCCCGAGCACGACCTTCGGTCCGAGCGTCAGCCGGCCCCCGTGCGCCCGGAGCGCGACGTCGTCGCCGAGCCACGTCCACGGGCCGACGACCAGCCGCCCACGGCCCCGCGGCGCGACCAGCTCGACGCGCCGACCGAGGAACGCCGCTCCGAGGAACCGGACGTCCTGCCGCCGGCGGGCCGCACCGGCCCGCGCGGCGACCAGCCGGACGGCGTGCCGGGTGTGGGCGGCCGTCAGCAGCCGGTGCGTCCGGACCGTCGCCAGGGCCGCGGCGGGCCCGCGCCGCGGGAACCGCGTCGGGGGCGGCGGCCGGCGGACGACCCCGGCCAGCGCCCGACCGCCGTCGAGCTCGCGGGCGAGCAGCGCCGCCCGGAGCACGGCCCGCCGGGCCCGCTCGGACCGCAGGACCGCGTCGCGCCGGGCCGCGGCCCAGACGGCCAGCCCGGCCTCGATCTCGTCGGGGTCGGCCGCGAGCCGCCGCAGCGTCCCCGCGTCCACTCAGCCCTCGAGCGGGCGGCGGGCGTGGAGGATCAGGTTGTAGAACAGGTCGTCGGGCACGACGCCCTCGAGCAGCTCGTCGAGACGGCTGAGGCCCCGCCACGCGCCGTACGCCGCGTACGCCCAGCGCGGTCCGAGGACCCCCGGCCGGACCGAGCCCTCGACGGTCCGGACCGCCCACCCGACCCAGTTCGCGAGCAGCTCCTCGGTCACGACCCGGACCGGCGTGAACCCCGCCACCCGCGCGAGGTGCGCGACGCCCTCGGGGTCGAAGGTGTGCAGGTCGACCTCGTGCTCGAGCGCGGCGACCGCGGCGTCCGCCGCGCTGCCCCCGGCCGCCTCGACGCCGGGACGGCGGAGGTGGGACAGCGCCGGGATGGCGGTCAGGGCCCGGAAGCCGCGGGCGGTGGCCCGCTTCACGACGCCGGCGATGCGGTCGCCCCGCCGCGTCGGCTCGCCGGCGATCACGAGCGTCCCACCCGGTGCGAGGACCCGGTACGCCTCGCGGAGCGCCGCGCCCGGGTCCGGGAGGTGGTGCAGGAAGGCGTGACCGAGGACGAGGTCGAAGGCGCCGTCCTCGTACGGCAGGTCCTCGACGTCCCCGGCGGTCGCCGTCAGCGTCACGCCGTTGGTCGCGGCGTTCGCCCGGCAGACGTCGAGCATGCCGGGGCTGATGTCCGTGACGTGGAGCTCCGCGCCCTCTAGGCAGCCGGCCAGCGCGAGGTTGATCGTGAGGAAGCCGGTGCCGGCGCCGAGCTCGAGGACGCGGGCGAACCGCTCGTCCGGACCGACGACCTTCCGCAGCCGGTCGCGGGCGTAGTCGATGCAGCGCTGGTCGTACGAGATGTTGAACTTGCCCTCGTAGGTCGCGGCCTCCCAGTCGTGGTAGACGCGCTGCTTGTCCTTCATGTCGAGGTCGCCCGGGTCGACCGTGCCCGCGCCGCCGACGGCGCCGTCCGTCGCCATCTCAGCGCCCCTCGAACGTCGCGACGCCGGGCCCGTCGGAGAGGAAGGACGCGATCCCGGTCGCGGCGTCGGCCGTCGCGAACGCGGCGCGGAACAGCTCGCGCTCGCGGCGGAGCCCCTCGGCCAGCGGCAGGGCGAGCCCCTCGTCGATCGCCCGCTTCGCGAGCGCCTGCGACGCCGGTCCGGTCGCGAACCGGGCGGCGGCGGCCGTGGCCTCGGCCACGAGGTCGTCGGCCGGGTGGACGGCGTCGACCAGCCCGATGCGCTCGGCCTCGACCATGTCGACCATGCGGCCCGACAGCACGAGGTCCTTCGCGCGGGACGGGCCGACCAGGCGCGGCAGCCGCTGCGTCCCCCCGCCGCCGGGCAGCACGCCGAGCAGCACCTCCGGGAACCCCATCTTCGCGTTGTCCCCCGCGTACCGGAGGTCGCAGGCCAGCGCCAGCTCGCATCCGCCGCCGAGCGCGTACCCGGAGACCGCCGCGATCGTCACGACCGGCAGGGCGGCCAGCGCGTCGAGCGCGGCGTGGATGCGGTCGGCGGCGGCCCGGGCGGCGGCCGCGTCCCAGGCCGGCATCTCGGCGACGTCGGCCCCGGCGGCCAGCGCACGGGGCGCCCCCCGGACCACGAGGGCCCGGACGCGCCGGTCGTCCGCCGCGTCGGCGACCAGCGCCCCGATGCGGTCCCACATCGCGAGGTCGATCGCGTTCAGGGGCGGCCGGTCGAGGACGAGGGTCCCGACGCGGGTCGCGGCGTCGACCTCGAGGCGGACGCGGTCGTCCACGGCGGCTCCTCGGCGGGGGTCCGGACGCCGGCGGCCCCGCGGCGGTCCGGCGAGGCTAACGCCGCCGGGACCGGGCGACCGCCGGGGCTACGGTGCGGCGCGGCGCGGCGGTCGGACCGCCCGGACGGAGCGGCGATGGACGCGACCGGCACGACCCCGACGGCCGGGCCCGACGGGCGCCGCACGGTGCTGATCGACTGCGACCCCGGGCACGACGACGCCATCGCGCTGCTCCTCGCCCTGGCCCGGCCCGAGTGGCACGTCGAGACGGTCTCGATCGTGGCGGGGAACACGACGCTGCCGAACGCCGTCCGGGCGGCGCTCCAGGTCCTGACCGTCGCCGACCGGATGGAGGTCCCGGTCCACGCCGGCCGGGACCGTCCGCTCGAACGGGCGCTGCGGACCGCGGCCCACGTCCACGGCGAGTCCGGCCTCGAGGGCCCGGTGCTGCCCGAACCGGCGGTGGCGCCGCGTCCGGAGCACGCCGTCGACCTGCTGGTCCGCCGCCTCGGTCGCGCGCGCGACGAGGGCCGTCCGATCGAGGTCGCCGCGACCGGACCGCTGACCAACCTCGGGGCGGCGCTCCGCCGCGACCCGACGATCGCCCGCGGCGTGTCGCGGCTGGTCGTGATGGGCGGGGCGATCACCGAGGGCAACGTCACCCCGGCGGCCGAGTTCAACATCTGGGTCGACCCGGAGGCCGCGGCCGAGGTGTTCGACGCGGACCTCGACGTGACGATGGTCGGGCTCGACGTGACGCACCGCGCGATCCTCCCCACCGCGCGCTTCGAGGAGCTGCGCGACCTCGGGACGCCGGTCGGCACGCTGGCCGCCGAGCTCTGCGACTTCTTCCGCCGGTTCCACTCGCGCACCTACGGCTTCGACGGCGTCCCGATCCACGACGCCTGCGCGGTCGCGGCGCTGCTCGACCCGACGCTCGTCGAGACGCGCCACCTCCGCGTCGACGTCGAGACGTCGAGCCGCCACTGCGACGGACGGACCGTCGTCGACCTGTGGTCCGTCACCGGCCGCGAGCCCAACGTGCACGTCGGCGTCGACGTCGACCGCGAGCGGTTCCTCGACCTGCTCGTCTCGAGCATCGCCTCCTACCCCGGCGCCTGACCTCCGGAGCGACGATGTCCCCCCACACCGACGAGGCCCCCGCCACGCCCGCCCGCGGCGGCGGCGCCAGCGGGATCCCCCAGACGGACCTGCGACCGCTCGACGTCGCGCTGCCGCGGCTCGACGACGACCCGCTCCGCTTCCCCGGCTACCCCGAGAAGCTCGCGGCCGTCCGCGCCAACGGCGACGTCCACGCGGTCGACGTGGGGCTGCTCGACCTCGGCGGCCTCGACGTCGTCGTGGCCCGCGGACGCTTCGACGTCCTCGCCGGGTCGATGGGCCGGACGCACGGCACCTACATCGCGACCGCGCTCGCGCGCGCCCGCGAGCTGCGGCTGCCGTTCGTCGCGCTGACCTCGTCCGGCGGCGCGCGGATGCAGGAGGGGATGCTCTCCCTGGTGCAGATGAGCCGGGCCGCGGAGGGGATCCGTGCCCTCCGGGAGGCCGGCGTCCCGGCGCTCACCCATCTCGGCGATCCGACCACCGGCGGCGTGTTCGCCTCCTACGGCTCGCTCGCCGACGTGCTGCTCGCCGACCCGTCGGCGACGGTCGGGTTCGCCGGACCGCGCGTCGTCGAGGCGGCCACGGGCGAGGTCGTCGGGACCGACAGCCACACCGGCGCGGCCGCCCATGCGGCCGGCCTCGTGGACGGCCTCGCCGCGCCGCACGAGGCGCGCGCACGCCTCGCGGCCTGGGTCGCCCTCGTCCACCCGGCCGTGCGGAACGGCGCGCTACCCGACGCGTCGCCGACCGACCACGCGCCGGTCGCGATGTCGGCGAGGGAGGCCGTCGAGCGCACCCGCGCCGAGGACCGGCCGACCGCCCGGGACCTGCTGCGCGACGCGTTCGACGCGCACGAGGAGCTGTCCGGCGACCGGGCCGGCGGCGTCGACGCCGTGGCGGTCGCCGCGGTCGCCCGGCTCGGTGGCCGCAGCGTCATGGTCGTCGGCTTCGACCGCTCCGCGGTCGGCATCCACGGCCGGCGCGGCATGCCGGGCCCGGCCGGGTTCCGCGTGGTCCGCCGCGGGCTCGAGCTCGCGCGCCGGTGGGGGCTGCCGGTCGTCTCGCTGGTCGACACGCGCGGCGCCGATCCGAGCCCGGCGTCCGAGCGCGGCGGCGTCGCGCAGGCGATCGCCGAGACGTTCGTGGCCCTGCTCGCCGTGCCGACGCCGACGATCGGCGTGATCGTCGGCGAGGGCGGCTCCGGGGGCGCGCTGGCGCTGGCCAGCTCCGACCGTCTGCTCATGCAGGAGGACACGTTCCTGACCGTGATCTCCCCCGAGGGGGCGGCGACGATCCTGCATCGGGACCCGGCCCGCGCGTCCGAGGTGATCGGTCACCTGCGGCCGACGGCGACCGAGCTGACGGCGCAGGGGGTCGTCGACGGGATCCTGCCCGGTCCGACCACCGCCGGACCGGAGCGGGCGGCGCGGGCCCTGCGCGAGCGGCTCGCCCTCGAGCTGCGCGCGCTCGACGTGGACCCGGACCGCCCCGCCCGCCGGCGCCGCCGCTACGGCGCGTAGGCCCGACGCGGAGCCGGCGCGACGGCCCTGCCGACGGCGCGTGCCAGCTCCTCGACGCTCGCGAGGTCGTGGCCGGGGAGCAGCACGTCCACGTGCGCGAGCGCTGCGGCGAGCCCGCGCTGCGTGGGTGCGAACGCGTCGTCGCCCGCGAGCGGCGTGACCCAGATCAGCCGGTGGCAGCGTCGGCGCAGCGCCCCGGCCGCGCGACCCAGCAGCGCCGGGTCGCCGCGCTCGAGCCCGTCGGAGCAGACGACGACGACCGCGCCGCGCAGCACGCCGCGGGGTCCGTGCTCGCGGACGAGCGCGTCGAGGCTGGCCCCGATCCGGGTCCCGCCGTCCCAGTCGACGACCGCCGACGCGGCCGCGACCAGCGCCGCGTCCGGGTCGCGGCGGTCGAGCAGCCGCGTCAGCCGCGTCAGCCGCGAGCCGAACGCGAAGACCTCGACCGCGGCTCGGTCGCGTCCGCCGGCGGTCCGCCGGGCGGCCAGGGCGAAGCCGAGGAGCGCGCGGGCTGCGGGGGCCATCGAGCCGGAGACGTCGAGGACCACCACCAGCGGACGCCGCCGTAGGTCGGGTGCGCGCAGCACGGGGTCGATGACCTCCCCGAGCCCGGCGACGGCGCGGTCGAGGCTGCGACCGAGGTCGAGCTCCCCCCGCCGCGAGGGCCGGCGGCGGCGCGACCGACGCCGGGGGGTGGTGACGCGGAGCTCCGCGAGCGCCCGCTGGACGGCCGCGCGCTCCCCCGGTCCGAGCGCGTCGAAGCGCCGGGTCCGCAGCCGCTCCCGCGCGGAGGCGTGCCGCCCGGCGACGAGACTCGCGTCCGGCGCCGCGGGCGCGCCCGGGCGGTCGACCGCGGCGTCGAGACCACCGGCGTCCGGCCGGGACGGGACCGCGACCGGGGGCAGCGGCCGCGGTGGCGGGCCGGCGAGATCGCCGAGGCGGTCGAACGCGGCCAGCCCGGCCGGGTCGCTCACGAGGGTGACGCGTCCGACGCGGCGGCGGAGGGGGGCGTCGGTGGCGGCGTCGAGCAGGCGGAGCCCGCGCACGCAGGCCAGGACCTGGCCCGCGGTCACGACCACGCCGTCGGCGCGGAGCCGGCGCGCCACCGCCAGCGTCCAGGCGGTCGCGGGATCGGTCGGCTCAGCCACCGAGGTGGGGTCCCAGCGCCGCGCGGACCCGCTCGAGGTCCTCGTGGTCCTTGACGACCACGCCCAGCGCCTCGGCGAGCAGCCCGAGCCGCCGGTCGCGCGCTCCGGGGTCGGTGTTCGCGCCGGTGCCGGTGCCGGTGCCGGCGCCCGCGCCCGCGCCGGCGCTCGCGCCGGTGCTCGCGCCGCCGTCGAGCGAGGCGAGCACGCGCGCCCAGTCGACCGTCTCCGCCGGTCCCGGTGGCTTGTAGAGGTCGAGGGCGCGCAGGCGGGCGACGACCTCGGTGACGAGCCCGACCACGTCCGCCGGGACGTCGGGGGCGCGCAGCGCGACGATGCGGGCCTCGCGCTCCGCGTCGGGCAGGTCGATCCAGTGGTAGAGGCATCGGCGCTTGAGCGCGTCGGAGAGCTCGCGGCTGCGGTTCGAGGTCAGCACCACCACCGGCGGCTCGTCGGCGCGGACGGTGCCGAGCTCGGGGATGCTGACCTGGAAGTCGGAGAGGACCTCGAGCAGGAACGCCTCGAACTCCTCGTCGGCGCGGTCGACCTCGTCGATCAGCAGGACCACCGCGCGCCCGCCGCGCAGCGCGCGCAGCAGCGGACGCTCGAGGAGGAACCGCTCGGCGTACAGCGACGCCTCGTCGGGGTCGTCGCCCGACGCCTCGGTGACCCGGAGGTGCAGCAGCTGCCGCGCGTGGTCCCAGGCGTAGAGGGCCTGCGAGCGGTCGATGCCCTCGTGGCACTGCAGCCGCACGAGCTCCGCGCCGAGGACCGACGCGAGCGCCTTCGCCGCCTCCGTCTTCCCGACCCCGGCGTCCCCCTCGAGCAGGAGCGGCCGTCCGAGGTGCAGCGCGAGGTGCAGCGCCGTCGCGAGGCCGTCGTCGGCGAGGTAGGCGCGGTCGGCGAGCGCGGCCGCGAGGGCCGCGGGGTCCCGCGGCGCGCCGCCCGCTCCGGTCGCGCCCGCCCCGGCTCCGCTCACCCCGCCTCCGGTCCCCCACCGGCACCGAGGAGGTCCTGGTGCTCACCGAGCAGCGGCGGGGGCGTCACGGTAGGCCGCCCCGAGCGGCCCCACACGACGGGCGGGCCGGGCAGCCGCATCGCGCCCAGCCGCGGGTGCACCACCTCGTCGACGAGGCCCAGGTGGTGCACCTGCTCCCAGCCGTAGACCTGGTCGAGGGTCCGGATGCGACCGGCCGGCACCCCGGCGGCCTCGAGGCGCTCCATCCACGTCCCGACGTCGTCCGCGGCGAGGGCGGCGGTGATGCGGGCCTCGAGCGCGTCGACGCGTTCGCGGCGGTCGCGGTTCGTCGCGAGGCCGGGCTCCTCGGGGTCGATCCCGACCAGCGGGGCGAAGCGGCGCCACAGCCCCTCGGATCCGACCGCGATCGTGATCCAGCCGTCGCGGCACCGGAAGCTGCCGTAGGGGGTGATGGTGGGATGGCGGTTCCCCGACGGCTCGGGGACCTCGCCGGCCATCGTCCACCGGGTGCCCTGGAAGGTGTGCACCGCGACCGCGGCGGCGAGCAGCGAGGTCGTCACGCGCTGGCCGCGGCCGGAGGTCTCACGCTCGCGCAGCGCGGCGACGACGCCGTAGGCGCCGAACATCCCCGAGAGGATGTCGGTGATCGGCACCCCCATCCGCGTCGGCGGGCCACCGACGGGACCGGTCAGCGACATCAGGCCCGCCTCGCCCTGCAGGATCTGGTCGAAGCCGGACCGCTCGCCGTCGGGTCCGCCCTCGCCGAAGCCGGTGATCGAGAGCACCACCAGCCGCGGGTAGCGCTGCGCGAGCGCATCCTCGCCGAGCCCGAGCCGGTCCATGACGCCGGGCCGGAAGTTCTCGACGAGGACGTCGGCGTCGGCCACGAGGTCGTGCAGGCGGGCGACGTCACCCTCGTCCTTCAGGTCGAGCGTCACCGACCGCTTGTTCCGGTTGACCGAGAGGAAGTATGTGGAGACCGACGCACCGTCGGCCTCGAGGAACGGCGGACCCCATCCGCGCGAGTCGTCACCGCCCTGCGGATGCTCGACCTTGACCACGTCCGCACCGGCGTCCGCCAGCATCAGGGTCGCGTAGGGACCCGCCAGCGCGCGGGAGAGGTCGACGACCCGGACCCCTGCGAGTGGACCGCCGCCCGGAGCGGCGCTCATGCCGCCGACGCCGGCCACCCGGGGACCTCGTCGACGTCCGGCCGGTCGCGGCCCTCGGGGTCGAGCGTCGCGTAGCCGGGGCCGCGATCGAAGAACGCGAGGGGGCCGCGCTCCGCACGCAGGCGAGTCCGCTCCGCCTTCGTCGCGTCGGCGTCCGCGACCGCGTCCTCGTCGCCGCCGGTCAGGACCACGCCGTAGTCGGAGAGCGCGCCGTCCCGCGACACCTTCCCCCACCGCACGTCCCG
>Ga0075474_10001012_pt1 | contig 11485 bp, 10 predicted proteins | sample DEB08_DNA_2_FD_71485 | JGI IMG/M metagenome (GOLD analysis project Ga0075474, IMG submission 71485) | Aqueous microbial communities from the Delaware River and Bay under freshwater to marine salinity gradient to study organic matter... | ecosystem: Environmental > Aquatic > Marine > Coastal ...
CGGCCGTAGAACATCAGCGGGCCGGTCGCGTCGGCCTCGACGTACACCGCGTTGAACACGCCGCGGACGCTGGCGAGCGGGTGGTCCGCCGGGAGCATCGCGGGGTGGACCCGGACGCCGATGCGCCCGTCGACCTCGTTCGCGATGCCGAGCAGCTTGATCACGTACCCGAGCCGGGACGCGACGCGGAGGTCCGCCGCGGTGATGCCGCGGATGCCCTCGCGGTGGACGTCGGCGTCGTGCACCGCGGCGCCGTAGGCCAGCGTCGCGAGGATGGCCGTCTTCGCGGCGGCGTCGTGCCCGTCGACGTCGGCGCTCGGGTCGGCCTCGGCGAACCCCGCGGCCTGGGCGTCGGCCAGCACGTCGGCGAAGTCGGCGCCGTCCTCGCTCATGCGGGTGAGGATGTGGTTCGTCGTGCCGTTCAGGATCCCGACGACGCGCGTCACGCGGTCACCGGCCAGCGATTCGCGGAGCGGCCGGATGATCGGGATCGCGCCGGCGACCGCGGCCTCGTAGTGGAGGGTCGTGCCGTTGGCGCGGGCCAGCTCGGCCAGCGCCGGGCCGCGATCGGCGATCAGGGCCTTGTTCGCGGTCACGACCGGGCGGCCGGCGCCGAGCGCGGCGGCGACCGCCGAGCCGGCGGGCTCGAGGCCGCCCATGACCTCGACGACGACGTCGACGTCGGACGCGGTCGCGGCCGCGACGGGGTCGGTGACGACCTCCGCGCCGGCCGGGAGGCCCTCGCGGGGGCGGGAGGGGTCGCGGACGGCGACCCGGGTGACCTCGATCCGGGTCCCGGCGCGGTCGGCCACGGCGTCGGCGTTGTCCCGGAGGATGCGCAGCACCCCGGCGCCGACGGTGCCGGCGCCGAGCAGCGCGACCCGCACGACGCGATCCACGGCGACTCCGACCCGGGTTCGCCGCAGCCTACCGGTGGGGACCCTCCGGACCGGGGCCGGCGTCGGCGTCGGGCGCGACGAGCGCCGCGACCACCTCGGCGACGGTCACGGCGCCGAGCCCCGTCAGCAGCGCCTCGGACGCGCCGCCCGGGACGACCTCGGCCGTGACGAGCGTCCCGGGCGCGGCGGCGTGCTCGGCCGCGACGGCGGCGGCGACCAGCCCGGTGGCCAGCCCGCGGCGGCGGTGCGCGGGATGGGTGACCAGGTCCTCGAGGTGCGCGGCGCCGGCGCCGTCGCGCAGCACCGTCAGCGTCGCGACGGGGATGCCCTGCGCCGTCGCGAGCCAGACGTCGGCGCGACCGAGGGCGGCGAGCTCCCGGACGCGGGCGCGGTCCCAGGCGTCCCACGCCGCGCCCGTCGTCGCCCGCGCCCGCCACGTCGCCGGCAGGTCCCCCTCCGCGTACCGCTGGAGGACCTCGGCGCCGTGCCAGCGGCGCGCGGTCGCGGTGTCGTCGGCGCCCGGGTCGCGACCGGGCACGGGGAGGCGGGCGACGCCGGCGGGGCCGGGCGCCTCCGGCGCCGGCATCCCGAGGACCCGTGTCACGCGCGGCGGTGCCCCGGCGGCGACCAGCGCCGCCGCGACCGCGGGGTCCGCCGCGCCGACGGGCCGCTCCGAGCGCAGGTGCGGACGGTCGACGCCGGTCGGCTCCAGCAGCCGCCGGACGCGGGCGACCAGCGCCGGCACGTCCGCCGCCGCAGGTGGGACGAGGAGGTCGACGACGTTGCCGGCGCGGTGGTCCGGGCGGGACGGGGTCCGGACGACGACGTCGGTCCCGGCGCGGGTCACGAGCGCGCGGGGGGCGACGGTCAGCCGCAGCGCCCGCAGCGCCGTCCCCTCCTCGCGCGGGAGGACGCGGGGGCGACCCCCGGTCACGGCAGCGGGACGTCGCGGCGGAGGAGGTCCTCCTCCGTCTCGCGGCGGAGGATGGGCCGGACCGTCCCGTCCTCCACCAGCACGGCCGCCGGTCGCGGCAGCCGGTTGTAGTTCGAGGCCATCGACTCGGTGTAGGCGCCGGTCGTCGCGACGGCCACGAGGTCCCCGGCCGCGACGTCGCCGGGCAGCGGCGCCCCGGTCGCGAGGACGTCACCGCTCTCGCAGTGCTTGCCGACGAGCATCACCGGCCCCGCCGGACCGACCGGCGCCCGCCCGGCGAGCGTCACGGCGTGGGCCGCGCCGTACAGCGCCGGCCGGATGTTGTCGCCCATCCCGCCGTCGACGGCGACCCACCGCGACAGCCCGGGCAGGTCCTTCACCGCGACGGTCCGGTACAGCGTCAGGGCCGACGGGCCGACGATCGCGCGGCCCGGCTCGACGAGGACGCGGGGCAGCGGCAGACCGTGGGCCGCGGCGCGGTCCGCGACCGCGGCCCGCACGGCCGCGCCGAGCGCGGCGACGTCGGGCTCGGGGTCGCCGGCCGCGTACGCCACCCCCATCCCGCCGCCGAGGTCGAGGTCGTCCAGCTCGAGGTCGTGCTCGGCGCGCCACCGCGCCAGGAGGTCGACGAGGACCTCGGCGTTCGCGACGAAGGCGTCGGGGTCGACGACCTGCGAGCCGACGTGGGCGTGCACGCCCCGGAGCTCGAGCCCGTCGAGGTCCAGGGCCCGAGCCAGGGCCGCGTCGGCCAGCCCGAGCGAGAGCGTGAACCCGAACTTCGCGTCGTCGTGCCCGGTCCGGACGTACGCGTGCGTGTGGGCGTCGATGCCGGGCGTGATGCGCAGCAGCACCGGCGCGCGGACGCCCCGCGCCCGCGCCAGACCGTCGAGGAGGTCCAGCTCCTCCACCGCGTCGACGACGATGCGCCCGACGCCGACCTCGAGCGCGCGGTCGAGCTCGGCCGCGGACTTGGCGTTGCCGTGCAGCACCAGCCGGGCCGGGTCCACCCCGGCGGCCAGCGCGGTCGCGAGCTCGCCGCCGCTCGCCACGTCGACGAGGAGCCCCTCCGCGGCCACGACCTGGAGGACCGCGGTCGTGCACCACGCCTTCGAGGCGTACACGACGGCGTCGGGGCCGAAGGCCGCGACGAAGGCCCGGCACCGGGCCCGGAGGTCGTCGCCGTCGACGACCAGCAGCGGCGTGCCGTGCGCCCCGGCCAGCGCGTCGACGGCCACCCCGCCGACGGTGACGACGCCGCGGTCGTCACGGGCCGCGGTCCGCGACCAGGGCGGACCGGGCGGGCCGGCGACGACGTCCGCGTCCATGGCGGTCACATCCGGTCCGGCGCGCCGACGCGGAGGATCCCGAGCGCGTTCGCCAGCACCTGCCGGGCGGCGGTGACCAGCCAGTACCGGGCGCGCGAGCACGCCAGGAGCGCCGCCCGCGCGGCCTCGTCCGCGTCCGGGTCGTCGACGAGGACGCGGCACTCGGCGTAGAAGCGGTGGAAGGTGCCGGCGAGGTCCTCGGCGTACCGGGTCAGCCGCTGCGTGGCACGGGCCTCGGCGGCGTCCGCCACGACGTGGGGCAGCCCCGAGAGCGCCCGGAGCAGCGCCAGCTCGGCCGGGTGGTCGAGCAGCTCGAGATCGGCGTCGGCCGGGTCGCCCGGGTCGAACCCGCGCTCGACGGCCTGCCGTGCCAGCGACGCGACGCGGGCGTGGGCGTACTGGACGTAGTAGACGGGGTTCTCCATGGACCGGGCCGTGACGACCGCGAGATCGAGGTCCATCGTCGTGTCGAGGTTCTGCCGCAGGAAGTGGTAGCGCAGGACGTCGGGTCCGACCTCCTCGAGGACCTCGTCGATGGTGACGATGTCGCCGGACCGCTTGGAGAGCTTCACGGGCTGACCGTCGCGCAGCAGGTTCACCAGCTGCCCGATCACGATCTCGACGCGGTCGGGGTCCTCGCCGAGGCAGGCCGCGGCGGCCCGGAGCCGTGCGACGTAGCCGTGGTGGTCGGCGCCGAGGAGGTAGATGCACCGGTCGGCCCGGCCGAGCTTGTCGGCGAGGTAGGCGCAGTCCGAGGCGAAGTAGGTCGGCCGACCGTCGCTGCGGACGAGCACCCGGTCCTTGTCGTCACCGAACGCGGACGTGCGCAGGAACAGCGCGCCGTCCCGCTCCTCGGTGTGCCCCCCGTCGCGGAGCCGCGTCAGCGCGCGCTCGAGACCACCGGAGGCGTGCAGCGACCCCTCGCGCGTCCAGACGTCGAACACGACGCCGAGTCCGGCGAGGGTGGCCTCGATGCGGGACCGCATCGCGTCGACGCCGGCGGCGCCGACCGCGTCGGCGATCGCGTCGACGTCACCGGTCAGCAGCGCCCCGCCGTGCGCCGCCCGGAGGTCGGCGGCCAGCGCCGCCACGTGCGGGCCGCGGTAGTCGTCCTCGGCCGGCGGTTCGCCGCGGTCGGCACGGACCAGCGAGGCCCCGAACCGCCGGACCTGCTCACCGACGTCGTTGACGTAGTACTCGCGGGTGACGCGGTGCCCCGTCGCGTCGAGGAGCGCCGCGATCGCGTCCCCGGTCGCGGCCCACCGGCCGGACCCCAGGTGCAGCGGACCCGTCGGGTTGGCCGAGACGAACTCGACGTTGACGTGCCGGCCGGCCCCGAGCGCCGAGCGGCCGTACGCCTCGCCCTCGGCGAGGACGCGCCGGACGAGCGCCGCCCGGGCCGCGGCCGAGAGGCGGAAGTTCACGAACCCCGGGCCGGCGACCTCGACGGCCGCGACCTCGGGCAGGTCCCCGAGCGCCGCCGCGAGGTCGGCCGCGACCTCCCGCGGGGGCCGGCCGGCGGCACGGGCGACGCGGAGGGCGATCGTCGTGGCCCACTCCCCGTGGTCGGGGTCCTTCGGGCGCTCGAGGGCCGGGTCGCCGTCGGGCAGACCCAGCCGTCCCAGCGCCGCCCGGACCGCCGCGGCCAGCTGCGCGACGGTCGGGTCCACGGCGGCGAGGTCGGGCACGCGGGCTCCGGTCGCGAGGGGGTGCGGGCGGGCCGCGGGCGCGGGCGGGCGCTCCGGGCGGCGCGCGGAGCCTAACGGCGGCGGGCCCGGGTCCGGCCGGCGGTAGCCTGCGTCCGACGCCGCGCGCGTCGTCCCGCCCCCGTAGCTCAGTGGATAGAGCACTGGCCTCCGGAGCCAGGTGCGTAGGTTCGATTCCTACCGGGGGTACGGCACGGCCGCCGCGGTCCGACCGCGGCACGGAGGTCCCCCGTGTCCGACGCGCGCGCCACGCTGGTCGTGAACCCGGCGGCGACCACGACCCGCCCGGCGCTGCGCGACCTGATCGTCGCCGCCCTCGGCGGGGTCGTCGCGCTCGACGTCCACCACACGACGGGCCGCGGCCACGCGACCGAGCTGGCCGCGGCGGCGGTCGCCCGCGGCGATCGCGCCGTCGTCGTGCACGGCGGGGACGGCACCGCGAACGAGGTCGTCCAGGCGCTGGCCGGGACCACGACGGCGCTCGGACTCGTCCCCGGCGGCGGGGCGAACGTGCTCGTCCGGGCCCTCGACCTGCCGACCGAGCCGGTGGCGGCGACCGCACGGCTGCTCGGCGCGGTCCGCGAGGACCGCCGGCGCCGGGTCGGGCTCGGCCGTGCCGGCGCGCGGTGGTTCACCTTCGCGGCGGGGCTGGGCTTCGACGCCGCGGTCGCGCGCCGCGTCGAGGACCGGCCCGATCGCAAGCGCCGGCTCCGCCACGCCGCGTACGTGCTGGACGCCCTGACCGAGTGGCGCGACGGGCCGCACGTCCGGGGCGCCGTCCACGTCGAGGTCGACGGCGCGACGACCGGCCCGTTCGCCGTCGCGCTGGTCGGGAACGCCTCGCCGTGGTCCGCCCTCGGGCCGGTCCCCCTCGTCGTCCACCCGGGGGCGTCCTTCGACCGCGGCCTCGACCTGCTGACGGTGGCCCCGACGGGGCTGGCCGGGCTGGCCGCCGTGGTCACCGGCGCCCTGGCCGGCGGCCGGCACACGGCCCTGCCGGGGGTGACCCATCACCGCGACCTCGGCGCCCTGACGCTCCGGGCGACGACGCCGCTGCCGCTCCAGGTCGACGGGGACCCGCTGGCCGCGACGACCGAGGTGGCCCTGACGGCCGTCCCGGGGGCCCTCGACGTCCTGTCCTGACCCGGACGGGCCGCCCCCGTCCGGCGGACGGTGGTCCGGAGCCCTTGACAGACGGACCCCGGCCGTTACGGTGCCCTCACGCGCTCGGGAACTCCGTCACGATCTCGGCCCGCCACCCCGGCGACCGGCCCGCGCGCCCGCCGGCTCCCGACGTCCCGGCGGCTCCCACGGCCCCACGGCCCCGGCACGGAGGCACGAGCATGGACTGGCGCGACGACGCGGCCTGCCGCGACGAGGACCCCGAGCTGTTCTTCCCCATCGGGACGACCGGCATCGCCCTCGAGCAGGTCAACGCCGCCAAGCGCGTCTGCGCGCGGTGCCCCGTGCAGGAGGACTGCCTCGAGTTCGCCCTCGCGTCGAACCAGGACGCCGGCATCTGGGGCGGCCTGACCGAGGACGAGCGCCGGACCCTGAAGCGGTCGCGGCAGCGGCGGCGCCGACTGGTCGGCTGAGGCCGGACCGCGCCGCGCCCCGGGGCGCGGCGGGTCCTCACCGCGGGAGCGGCGCCACCACCCGGGCCAGCGTCCCGCCACCGTCCGCCGGCGCGACCTCGAGGGTCCCGCCGAGCTCGGTCGTGACCAGCGTGTGCGCGATCTGGAGCCCGAGGTTCGCGTCCGTCGCCGGGTCGAACCCGGCCGGCACCCCGACGCCGTCGTCGCGGACCTCGACCGTCAGCGCGGCCGGCCCCCGGTCGAGCCGGACGACGACCCCGCCGCCGGCCGTGCCCGGGAAGCCGTGCTCGAGCGCGTTCTGGACCAGCTCCGAGAGCACGAGCGCCAGCGGGCTGGCCAGCGCCGGCGCGAGCTCGCCGGCCGTCCCCTCGACGCGGACCGTGACGCGACCGACCGGGTCGGCGAGCCCGCCGACGAAGTTCTCGACGAGGCGGTGCGCGACCGCGTCGAACGCGACGCGCTGACGGGCGTCCTCGGACAGCGTCTCGTGGACCAGCGCGATCGAGGCGATGCGGCGGACCGACTCCTGCAGCGCGTCGCGGGCCTCCGGCGTCGCCAGCCGCCGCGCCTGGACCCGCAGCAGCGAGGCCACCGTCTGGAGGTTGTTCTTCACGCGGTGGTGGATCTCGCGGATGGTGGCGTCCTTCGAGAGCAGCATCCGCTCGTGCCGGCGCAGCTCGGTGACCTCGCGCAGCAGCATGAGCGCGCCGAGGACCCGACCGCCCCGCAGCAGCGGGATGACCCGCCGCAGCACGACCGCGCCGCGGGCCTCGACCTCGGACTCGACCGGGTGGCCCTCCTGCAGCGCCTCCATGATCGACTCGGGGTCGAGGTCGAAGGCCGCGACGTCGCGGCGGAGGACGTTCTCGACGACGCCGAGGCGGCGGTACGCGCTGACCGCGTTCGGTGAGGCGTACGCGACGCGGCCCCCGGCGTCCAGGCGGATCATCCCGTCACCGACGCGGGGGGCGACCTCGCGCTCGGGCTCCTCGTCGTCGAACGGGAACGTCCCGTCCGCGATCATCCGGCTCAGCTCGTTCGCGGTCTGGAGGTAGGTCAGCTCGAGCTGCGACGGGGCCCGGACCATCGAGAGGTTCGCCTCGCGCGACACGACCGCGATGACGCGGCCCTCCCACGGCACGGGCACGGCCTCCTGCCGGATCGGGACACCGGTCGACCAGTCCGGCTCGCCGTCGCTGACGAGGTCGCCCGCGGCGTAGGCCCGGCGCACGACGTCGGCGGCGTCGGGTCGCAGCGGGGTCCCGACGAGGTCGTCGGGATGCACGGTCTGCGCCGTGTAGGGCCGCATGTGCGCCGCGACCAGGACCTCGTCGCCCTCGGCCTCCCGCACGCAGAGCAGCAGGTCCGAGAACGAGAGGTCGGCCAGGATCTGCCAGTCGGCCGCCAGCGCCTGGAGGCGGCGGATCGCCGCGTCGGGCAGGCCGCCCCGCTCGGCCAGCAGCTCCTCGAGGGAGGACATCAGCCGTCCGCCAGGAGCCGCTGCAGCAGCTCGCGGGGCAGCACCTCGCGGAGGCGGGCGAAGGCCCGGGCCTCGATCTCGCGGAGCTCCCCCACCGAGACGCCGATCGCCCGGGCCGCGTCGGCCGCGTCGTGAGGGTGGCCGTCGGCCAGGCCCATCCGCAGCTCGAGCACGCGGCGCTGGGTCTCGGGCATGGTCGCGAGCGCCCGGCGGAGCTGGGGCGGCAGCCGGGGCGCGTCGACGTCCCGTCCCCCCGCGGGGGGGCGGCGCGCTCCGCGGTCTCCGGCCATGGGCCGAGCCTACGGCCGGGCCCGCTCCGTCCCGCCGCGTTCGCGGGCCCAGGCCGCGGTCGCGGCGACCCCGTCGGCGACGTCCGTCCAGGGCCGCCAGCCGAGGACCTCGGCGGCGCGGGAGGCGTCGACGACGCTGTCGCGGACCTCGCCCGGACGGGCCGGGGCCGCGACCGGGTCGAGCGCGTACCCCGTCGCGTCGGCGCAGACGCGGAACAGGTCGGCGACGGTCGTCGCGACCCCCGTGCCGATCATCATCCGCTCGCCCGCACCGCGGTCGGCGGCCCGGACGAACGCGTCGGCCACGTCGTCGACGTGGACGAAGTCGCGCGTCTGCAGCCCGTCGCCGTACACGGTGCAGGGACGTCCCTCGAGCATCCGGCCGACGAACGTCGCGACGACGCCACCCTCCCCCGCCGTCGTCTGGTGCGGTCCGTACACGTTCGCGAGCGTCAGCACGACGCCGTCGACGCCGTGGAGCGCGCCGTAGGCGAGGACGTAGTCGCCGGCGGCCCGCTTCGACGCGCCGTACGGCGAGAGCGGCGGCGTCGTGACCGACTCGTCCAGCGGCAGCAGCTCGGGCGGCGGGTCGCCGTACCCGGCGATCGAGGCGGCGTACACGACGCGGCCGACGCCGGCGGCCCGCGCGGCCTCGAGGACCCGCAGCGTCCCGAGCACGTTCAGCTCGGCGTCCCGGACCGGTTCGGCGACGCTGACCCGGACGTCGACCTGGGCGGCGAGGTGGATCACGACGCCGGGACGGTGCCGTGCGACCAGCCCCGCGAAGGCGTCGGACGTGACGTCGAGGTGGTCGAACTCGAGCCGGCCCGCGAGGTGGGGGGCCCGGGCCGGTGCGAGGTTCTCGAGCCGACCGGTGCTGAGGTCGTCGACCGCGACGACGCGACGCCCGTCCTCGAGGAGCCGGCGGACGAGGTTCGAGCCGATGAACCCGGCCGCGCCGGTGACCAGCACCACGTCGTCCGCCACCGCCCGCTCCCGGTCCGAGGGGGGCCACGCTAGGCGGTGGGACGGGTCCCACCGGGTTCTCCACAGCCCCCGCATCCACCCGTCGCACGCCGGTGCGGCCTGCCTACGGTCCTCCGACGTCCCGCCGTCGCGACGCCGCGGCCCGCGCGGGACGTCGGGCGGCGCCACGGGCGCGCCCCGGGGCCGGGTCCGCACGCCCCCGCGGACCCGGCCCCCACCGGCCCGCCGGCGACCGGCGCCGGCGGGCGACGAGGAGCGGCGGATGACCACGACGGCGACGACGGGACGGGTCGTCCGCGTCGTCGCCGCGGGCCTCGCCGCGGCTGCGGCGTGGGTGGTGGTCGCCCCCGAGCGGTTCGCGCCCGGTGGAGCGGCGCCGGTCGACCCCGACCCGGCGGTGACCGCGGGACCGGGGGCGGGACCGGCCGCGGGACCGGCCGCGGGACCGGGGGCGGGACCCGGGGCCGCCGATCCCGACCCGGCGGCGCCCGGGACGGCCGACGGACCCGCACCGGCTACGACGCCCGACGCGGCGCCGGACCTCCGCCTGGTCGAGGTCCGCGGCGGGTGGCGCGACGGGGAGGACCTCGGGACGGCCGCCGCCCTCGCGGTCCTGGTCGCCCGGGCCGAGGTCGGGGCGTCGACGGCCGTCGCGGTCGAGGCCGTCGAGCAGCCGGGCCCGGGGGCGGCGGTCGTCACGCTGCTGGTCGGGCCGGGCGCGCCCGTCCCCGGGGCGGACGGGACGGACGGCGCGGTCCGGGCCCGGCGGCTCGCCGTCCCCGTCCACCTCGGCCCGTCCGGGGTCCGCGTGGCGGGGTCCCCGTGGTGGCTCCCCGGCCCCCGCCTGGACCCGGACGTCCCGGTGGGGCGTCCGCTCGACGACGCCGCGCTGCGGGCCGCGGCGGCGACGGCCCTGGCCGCCGTCGGATCGCCGCTCGCCGGGACGCCGTTCGTCCTCGAGGCCACGGACGGCTGGCCGTTCCTCGCCCGTCCCCCGGACGGGGCGGACGGCGCGGGACCGGGACCGACGGTCTGGCTGCGGTGGCACCTCGACCGCTTCGTCGTGGCAGGCCTCCCGCTGCATCCGGCGGCGGGCTGGGACCGGGGGACGGGAGTCCCCTAGAGGGGGGAGGGGCATGGAGCAGCATCGGACCGGGGGGACCGCACCCCCGCAGCCCGAGGACGTGGACGTCGAGCGGCTCGCCGCCTGGGTGGGGGCGCTCGCGGTGGTGCTCGTCGAGATGGGCCAGGGCATGCGGCCGACCCGGACGCTGGACGCCGTCGCGACCCCCGCCGCCCGGCGGCGCATCCACCGGGTCGCGAGGAGCGGACGGCGGGGTCCGGGTCACCGCGTCGCCCCGGTGCGGCTGATCGCCGTGCGGGGCATGCAGCCGACGGCCGGCGCCTACGAGGCCGCGGTCACCGTCGGGGTCGGGGCCCGGGCGATCGCGGTCGCCGCCCGCGTCGAGCACGACGGGGCGGCGTGGCGGATCGTGGAGCTCGTCCCACCGGAGGCGGGGCTGCATCCGGCCGGCCGCCGACCGGGCCGGACGGACGGTACGAGCGACGGGACGCCGGTCCGGCCGCCGACCCGCGACTGACCACGGGTCCGGATCCGGCCGCGGGGCCCGGGCGACGCCCGGCGCCGATGCGACGACGCGTCGGCGTCAGGCGGCGCCGTGGCAGCGCTTGTACTTCCGGCCGCTGCCGCAGGGGCAGGGCTCGTTCCGGCCGACGCGCTCCTCGGCGGTGCGCGTCGCGGTCCGGGCCGCGGCCGGCTCGGACGGACCCGAGGTCCGGACCCCGGTTCCGCCCATGACCTGCGCCAGCGGGACCGCCCGGCGGGCCGAGCCGAGCGGGCCGGCGCCGGTCGCGCCGGCCGGTGCCGCCGCGCCGCCCTCCCGCTCGACGGGGACGCGCATCACGAAGGTGATCGCCTCCTCCTTCACACCGGACATCATCGCGGCGAAGGAGTCGTACGCCTCGCGCTGGTACTCGGTCAGCGGGTCCCGCTGGCCGACCGCGCGCAGCCCGATGCCGTCCCGGAGCGCGTCCATCTCGTAGAGGTGCTCGCGCCACTTCCGGTCGATGACGCTGAGGACGACGCGGCGCTCGAGCTCGTGGAGGACGGCGGGGCCACCGACCTCCTCGCCGCGGCGCGCCAGCGCGGCCCGGGCGTCGGCGCGGACGTCGGCGAGCAGCGTCTCCCGGTCGACGGCGTCGGGGTCGACCGCGGTGACGTCGAGCAGGCCGTCGTACATCGCGCGCA
>Ga0075474_10001015_pt1 | contig 11463 bp, 10 predicted proteins | sample DEB08_DNA_2_FD_71485 | JGI IMG/M metagenome (GOLD analysis project Ga0075474, IMG submission 71485) | Aqueous microbial communities from the Delaware River and Bay under freshwater to marine salinity gradient to study organic matter... | ecosystem: Environmental > Aquatic > Marine > Coastal ...
ACTCCAGCGGCAACAAGTGCAGAAAATTCTCCTAAAGAATGCCCTGCCACCATATCTGGAGCAAAACGATCACCCATTACTTCACTGAGAATCGTAGCATGTAAGAAAATTGCAGGTTGGGTGACCCGAGTTTCTTTGAGTGCTTCGGCATCATCTCCAAACATAATTTCTGTAATGGGAAAGCCTAAAATAGCATTTGCTTGTTTAAATCGCTCTTTTGCAAGGTTTGATGACTCAAAAAGTGTAGCACCCATACCCGGAAATTGGGCTCCCTGCCCAGGAAATACATAAGCATTCATTAGTTTGTTGTTTTTTTATAAGTTAAATAACTGAAAGCAAAAGGCTGTGCATCACTTGCTTCATTCTCAACTTTCGATACCAATTTCCAATCTAAAGGATTCATTTCAGGGAAAAAGGCATCTCCTTCAAAATCGTGGTGTACCCGAGTGAGTTCAATTGAAGTTGCAAAAGGCAAAAACAGGGAATAAATTTCACCGCCTCCAATGATAAAAGGCTTGATGTCTTCACCTGTCAATGAAAGTGCTTGTTCTATGGTGTGTGCAACAAGCGCGTTTTCAGCTTTATAATTTTTGTTTCTTGTCAAAATGATGTTGGTGCGATTGGGAAGTGCTTTGGGCATCGATTCAAAGGTTTTTCTTCCCATAATTACTGCATGACCAAGGGTGAGTTGTTTAAAGCGTTTTAGGTCTTCAGAAAGATGCCAGATCAATTGATTGTCTTTTCCTAAAACATTATTCTCTGAGGCTGCAGCAATTAAAGTTATTTCTTTTGAAGAATCTCCTTCATTCATCTTTTGAAAAGATTAATTTTGGACAAAAATACGTTTTTCTAATTCATCGATGTCCTCAACACTTTTCCCATTATTAACAAAAAGTACTTATTTAAACACAGCCTATGTAGGTCCAATGTCTACTGCTTTAGCGCAATTTAGACAGCTGCAAGAAAAAGAGTATTTAGAAAAAGGGGCAACATACAAGGTCAATGCATACGATGATTTGGACACAACCCATCATATTTTAGCAGATTTTTTTGGAGCTAAAAAGGAGCATACCTATGTGGTTTCTAACTTTTCAACAGGAATAAGACAAGCTTTGACTTTTTTATCAAAAAGTCTAAATGTTCTTTTGCTTGAAGAAGAATATCCTTCTCTTTCTTCAGCATTTGAAGAAAGTGGATTTGAAGTGCATAAAATTCCAAAAACTACAGCTGTTGAAGATGCAATCGAAAAGCGACTGGCAACTGGTGGGATCGATGTATTGGCCTTGAGTATAGTGCAATACGATACGGGTTTACTTATCGATTTAGAATTCCTTAAAAAGATTAAAAAAAACTATCCTAATTTGATTCTCATTGGAGACGGGACCCAATTTCTTGGAGGACATTTCTTTCATTTTGATCGTTCTCCTTTTGATTTGGTAGTCGCGAGTGGCTACAAATGGCTTCTAGCAGGATTTGGAAATGGGGTGTTGATGGTTTCCTCTTTATTTTTAAAAAGTGCAGGGTGTAGCTTTGCGGAATTACATCAGCGTATTTTTAATGGCCATTTCAATATTCTGGCTGCTGCTAGTCTTCGATTTGCGATAGAATCTTTTCGTGCTCAGGGTTTCGAAAAACTACTGGATCAAAAAATAAAACTGTCAGAAAAAGTGAAAACACAACTCACAGACAAATTGTATATTGAACCATGGGTTGCTGAAAGAAAACAACACAGTAGTATTTTCATACTGAAAGGTGGAGCATCACTTTACGAAAAACTCCAAAAAAACAACATTCAATGTGCTCTTCGCGGAACAGGAGTGCGCGTTTCTTTCCATTATTACAATACTGAATCAGACTTGAACCATTTGATTTCAATACTTAAGAAAAGTTGAGCTAAACAGCTACAGCACCTCGAATGAGAGGATGTGGGTCGTAATCTAGAAGTTCAAAATCCTCGTAAGTAAAGTCAAAAATAGAGTTCACTTTCGGGTTGAGTTTCATGGTAGGTAAAGCTTTAGGAGTTCTAGTTAATTGCTCTTTGACTTGCTCTTCGTGATTCGAATATATATGCACATCTCCAAAGGTGTGTATGAATTCTCCAGCCTCAAGTCCACAAACTTGTGCTACCATAAGAGTAAGAAGTGCATAAGAAGCAATGTTGAAGGGAACTCCTAAGAAAACATCCGCACTGCGTTGATACAACTGGCAGGACAGCTTGCCGTTAGCAACATAAAATTGAAAAAAAGCATGACATGGAGGTAAGGCTGCTTTATTATTTGCTACATTTTCAGAAAAAGAAACTTTCGTGTCGGGAAGGACACTTGGATTCCAAGCAGAAACTATCATTCTTCTGGAATCTGGATTTGTTTTTAAACTGCGGATGACTTCTTCGATTTGATCAATTCCCTCACTATTCCAATTGCGCCATTGATGACCGTAAACAGGACCTAAATCTCCATTTTCATCTGCCCACTCATTCCAAATTCGAACTCCGTTTTCTTGTAAATAATCAATATTGGTTTCTCCCTTTAAAAACCAGAGCAGCTCGTGAATGACGGATTTAACATGAATTTTTTTGGTGGTAACCAAAGGAAAGCCTTCAGAGAGATCAAATCGCATTTGATAACCAAAAATACTTTTTGTACCTGTTCCCGTTCGGTCTTCTTTTTTAATCCCTTTGCTTTGAACGTGCTTTAAGAGCTCTAGATATTGCTTCATAAACAGACTTTAAATCAAAATTAGAAGCATTTCTTTTATTTAGAACTGTTTACTGAAGAAGTTTATCAAAAAAAATTAACAATAATATAATTAACTTTTTCTTTTGGACAATTCATCACGAATACGAGCAGCTTTTTCATAGCTTTCTTGATTGACCAATTTCGTTAGAAGTGCTTTCAATTCGGAAACAGTGTAGTTTTTAAGATCCCCTATTTCTTCATTTTTGTTGCTTTGCTCTGTCACAAAATTCTGAATCCAGTTGTCTTCAGATAATTTTTTTGCTTCCCCGGAGATTGCAGCCGTAAATCCTGCTTTTTTTAAGATTGAATCATAGGTGTATATTGGTGCGTTGTAGCGCAGTGCTAATGCGATAGCATCTGAAGTACGAGAGTCAATAATTTCTTCAATCTTATCGCGTTCACAGATCAGACTCGCATAAAACACCCCATCTACTAGCTTGTGTATGATGACTTGTTTAACGTATATTTCGAAGCGCTCAGCGAAACTCTTAAAAAGATCATGGGTAAGAGGTCGGCTAGGTTTTACTTCCTGTTCCAAGGCAATTGCAATGGATTGAGCCTCAAATCCGCCGATGATTATTGGAAGTTTTCTGTCGCCTTCCTCTTCGCTTAATATAAGCGCATAGGCTCCAGTTTGGGTTTCGCTGTAGGAGATTCCACGGACGGTCATCTGAATTAACTTCATTTATAAAAATTTTATTGGACCCAATAACTTTGAGACCAAATGTATTTACTAAAGGTTTAATACAAACGTAAGTATTCCTTGTTTATTGAGTAGAGATAATAGATAATTAATGATTAAATTTGCGCTCAAATGCAATTTAAACGATGAAAACCATTCAATTTAGAGAAGCAATTGCTCAGGCTATGAGTGAGGAGATGAGAAGAGATGAAACCATTTATTTAATGGGTGAAGAAGTAGCAGAATACAACGGCGCTTATAAAGCATCCAAAGGTATGTTAGACGAATTTGGCCCTAAGCGTGTCATTGATACCCCAATTTCAGAAGCTGGATTTTCAGGTATTGGTGTTGGGTCTACAATGACTGGAAACCGACCTATAATTGAATATATGACGTTTAATTTTGCGTTAGTAGGTATCGATCAGATTATTAACAACGCTGCAAAAATTAGACAAATGTCAGGCGGACAGTTCCCTTGTCCTATCGTATTTCGTGGTCCTACGGCCTCTGCAGGTCAGCTCGCAGCAACACATTCTCAAGCGTTTGAGAGCTGGTATGCTAACTGCCCTGGCCTCAAAGTAATTGTTCCTTCAAACCCTTATGATGCCAAAGGATTATTAAAGTCTGCGATCAGAGATAACGATCCAGTGATTTTTATGGAGTCAGAACAAATGTATGGGGATAAAGGGGAGGTTCCAGAAGGAGAGTATACTCTACCAATAGGTGTTGCTGATATAAAAAGACCAGGAAAAGACATCACCTTGGTCTCTTTCGGAAAAATTTTAAAAGAAGGGTTGATTGCCGCAGAGGAATTGTCAAAAGAAGGAATTGATGTTGAGGTAATCGATTTGCGCACCATTCGCCCCTTAGACTATCAAACTATTTTTGAGTCTGTGAAGAAAACTAACCGTTTGGTGATTTTAGAGGAATCATGGCCTTTTGGTAATATATCTACAGAAATCACCTATCAGGTGCAAAACGAATTATTTGATTACTTAGACGCTCCCGTCGAAAAAATAAATACTGCAGACACCCCCGCGCCATATTCTCCAGTTTTACTAGAAGAATGGTTGCCCAATCACCAGGATGTGATTAAATCGGTTAAAAAAGTCATGTATCGTTAATGAAATTAAGCCTTAAATCCCTAGAAAAAGCTTGCTATTACCACTGGATTGCTCCAGTTTTATCAGGTTTTGTATTCTAGATTGTTTTACTATTTTTACGCACACTTTTCAAACAAAAAACTAAGATGGAATTATTCATACAATTACTACCCGCATTTGGAGTACTAGCATTACTCTTTGTTTTTATTAAAAACAATTGGGTATCTAAACAAGAAGTAGGAAATGAGAAAATGGCACGAATTGCAAAAAATATTGCAGACGGTGCAATGTCATTTTTAAAAGCAGAATACAAAATATTATCAGTTTTTGTAGCTGCAGTAGCTGTCCTATTATTTTTCAAAGGGCAGTCAGAAGCTGGTTCAAACGGGATGGTAGCTGTATCCTTTATAGTAGGAGCTATTTGTTCTGCTCTTGCAGGATTCATCGGTATGAAAGTTGCTACTAAAGCGAATGTAAGAACTACAAATGCTGCTAGAACTTCTCTAGGTAAAGCATTAGAAGTTGCTTTTGCTGGAGGAGCAGTAATGGGCTTGGGAGTAGTTGGTCTTGGTGTATTAGGGCTAAGTGGTCTTTTTGCAATATACAGTGGTCAAGGCTGGGAAATTACGGAAGTACTGAACGTACTTTCAGGATTTTCATTAGGAGCCTCGTCTATAGCTTTGTTCGCACGTGTAGGTGGAGGTATTTATACCAAAGCCGCAGACGTAGGAGCAGACCTGGTAGGGAAAGTTGAAGCAGGAATTCCCGAAGACCACCCTTTAAATCCAGCAACGATAGCTGATAATGTAGGAGATAATGTAGGAGATGTAGCCGGAATGGGTGCTGACCTTTTTGAGTCCTATGTAGGCTCAATCATAGGGACAATGGTTTTAGGCGCGTTGATAGTAACTCCTGATTTTGACGGATTGGGGGCAGTGTATTTGCCACTAGCTTTAGCTGCTGTAGGTATTGTGATGTCTATCATTGGAACGTTTTTTGTTCGAGTAAAAGAGGGAGGTTCTCCCCACAAAGCATTAAACTTAGGAGAGTTTGGTTCAGCAGGATTGATGTTGGTAGCCTCCTATTTTTTAATTCAAGCTTTTATTCCAGAATCAGTTGAAGGATTGCCTTCTGGAGCTCTTGGAGTCTTTTTTGCCACAATCGCAGGTTTGATTGCTGGATTGGCTGTTGGAAAAGTAACGGAATACTACACAGGTACAGGTACTAAACCTGTAAAATCAATTGTAGAGCAGTCTGAAACAGGTGCTGCAACAAATATTATTTCTGGTTTAGGAGTGGGGATGATGTCCACTGCAATCCCCATTATTCTAATTGCTGGAGCTATACTAGTTTCTCATTATTTTGCAGGACTCTACGGAATTGCGATTGCCGCTGTGGGTATGTTGGCGAATACAGGTATTCAATTAGCTGTAGATGCTTATGGACCTATTTCTGACAATGCTGGGGGAATTGCTGAAATGGCAGAACTTGATCCCGAAGTAAGAGAGCGTACAGACAAATTAGATGCTGTAGGAAATACTACTGCTGCAATTGGAAAAGGATTTGCAATTGCTTCTGCTGCTTTGACAGCTTTGGCATTGTTTGCAGCTTACATGAAAACAGCAAATATTCCTGCTATTGATGTTGCACAGCCCAAAATCATGGCTGGACTTTTGGTAGGAGGTATGTTGCCTTTTGTTTTTTCTGCATTGTCTATGAATGCAGTTGGTAGAGCTGCGATGGCAATGATTGAAGAGGTAAGAAGACAGTTTAGAGACATTCCTGCATTGAAAGCTGCTTTGGAAGTCATGCGAAAAAACAATTCAGACATGTCTAAAGCTTCTGCTGCAGACCGCAAGATATTTGACGCTGCAGATGGAGTAGCAGAATACGATAAGTGTGTAGCAATCTCTACTAAAGCTTCTATTAAAGAAATGGTCTTACCAGGGGTACTAGCAATAGTGGTTCCTGTAGGAGTAGGATTTTTTGGTGGAGCTGAAATGCTAGGAGGACTTCTTGCTGGTGTTACTACATGTGGGGTCTTGATGGCTATTTTCCAGTCGAATGCGGGTGGTGCCTGGGATAACGCCAAAAAAATGATAGAAGAACAAGGAAGAAAGGGAACAGATGCTCATAAAGCTGCTGTAGTTGGTGATACTGTGGGTGATCCTTTTAAAGATACTTCAGGACCTTCATTGAACATCTTACTCAAATTAATGTCTGTAGTTGCATTGGTTATTGCACCGAGTATAGCAATGAATCAAGACGCTGTTGCAGCCTATGTAGAAGCGCAAAATAAGTCAAACACCATCGAGGTGGTTGTTACTGACACAAAGGCTACAGAGGATGAGGAATACACAGTAAATGTAACTTCAGATTCTGAAAAAGAAATGGTTGTTGAAGTTACTATTAAAGAAGAAAAAGACGAAAAAGAGTAACAGAGTTTGAGTTATTTAAAAAAAAAGAGGTTGAATTTCAACCTCTTTTTTTTGTCTCCTTAAGCCTGAAGCATTTAGAGTTGAATTTTCAAAAAACAGCATCTATTTTTCCTATGATGTGTTTTAAATCGTCTTCATTTTCAACAAAGTCCATATTATCAACATCGATAATTACAATTTTTCCCTTGTCATAAGTCGAGGTCCATGCTTCATATCGTTCGTTGAGACGGCTTAAATAATCAATGCTGATCGAAGTTTCATAATCCCGTCCTCTTTTATGAATTTTATTAACCAGATTAGGAATGCTACTGCGTAAATAAATAAGTAAATCAGGTCCTTTAATCAAAGACTCCATCAACTCAAAAAGCTCTTGATAATTTTTAAAATCTCTTAGGTTCATCAAACCCATAGCTTTTAAGTTTGGAGCAAAAATATGTGCATCCTCGTAAATTGTTCGATCTTGAATGATGGTTTTAGGGTTGTTTTTTATCGCTAATAATTGTTGAAAGCGGCTTTTTAGAAAGTAAATTTGAAGATTGAATGACCAACGTTCCATGTGGTTGTAAAAATCATCTAGGTAAGGATTGTCAATAACATCTTCAAAATGTGCCTCCCAGTTGTAGTGTTTTGCCAAAAGTTCAGTGAGGCTTGTTTTTCCTGCCCCAATGTTTCCAGCGATAGCAATATGCATAGTGCTTTAATGTTTGTTTAGGAACTGCAAAGTAGTTTCTTTTTTTAAAGAATAAAAGCGGTAGAGCTGAAAAAGTATCCTTATTGTATTCGAGATTATTTTTACTTGAAAAAAAATAAATAAGTGTCAATAAAAAAAAAGCTGTATTTTTGTCTCTCGAACGAGGAAGGATTTGACTGATTGCAAACCTCGAAAAAAAAATGCTAAAGCAGTGTTGCTTTTCAAAACGCACCGTTTGAATCCTTCCCTAAAGCAACTAAAATGGCATACTTTTTTACCTCAGAATCTGTAAGTGAAGGACACCCAGATAAAATTTCAGATCAAATCAGCGACGCCTTACTCGATCATTTTTTAGCTTTTGATCCCGAGAGTAAGGTGGCTTGTGAAACCCTTGTAACTACTGGTCAAGTAATCCTTGCTGGCGAAGTCAAAAGCGCTACCTACCTGGATGTGCAAACTATTGCAAGAGAAACAATTAACAAAATTGGCTATACCAAAGGCGCCTATCAATTTAGCGGAGATTCTTGCGGAGTAGTATCACTTATTCACGAACAATCACAAGACATTAACCGCGGCGTAGATCGTGAAGAAAAAGAAGCTCAAGGAGCTGGAGATCAGGGAATTATGTTTGGATACGCCACAAATGAAACAGAATCTTTAATTCCTTTAGCTCTTGACTTGTCTCATAAGATTTTGATCGAACTGGCAGCATTGAGGAGAGAAAATAAAGAAATCACCTACTTACGCCCCGATTCTAAATCACAAGTTACTATTGAGTATGACGACAATAACAAACCCATACGTATTGATACAATTGTTGTTTCCACACAACACGATGATTTTGACACTGATGAAAAAGCGATGTTGGAACAAATTAAATCGGATGTGATACAAGTGCTTATTCCTCGAGTGGTTGACCAGTGTCCTCCAGAAATCCAAAAGTTATTTGGCAAGGACATAACCTATCATGTCAATCCTACAGGAAAGTTTGTCATTGGAGGACCGCACGGAGATACAGGCCTTACAGGTAGAAAAATTATAGTGGACACCTACGGCGGAAAAGGAGGTCACGGTGGAGGAGCCTTTAGTGGAAAAGACCCTAGTAAAGTAGATCGAAGTGCAGCCTATGCGGCACGACACATGGCTAAAAATCTAGTGGCTGCTGGAGTGGCAGACGAAATCCTTGTACAGTTGAGTTACGCCATTGGCGTGGTTGAACCAACTTCAATTTATATCAATACTTATGGTACTTCTAAAGTAAACCTCACTGATGCAGAAATAGCTATAAAGGCAGCAACTTTGTTTGACATGCGACCCTACGCGATTGAGCAACGACTCAAATTGAGAAATCCGATGTACCTAGAAACAGCTTCTTATGGACATATGGGGCGTCAGCCTCTGACAATTACTAAAACGTTTGAATCTCCTTACAACGGAAAAGTATCGAAGGAAGTAGAGCTTTTCACTTGGGAAAAATTAGATTATTTACAATCCATAAAAAAAGAATTTCAATTATGAGTACACAACTCGCAACACAAGCATTACATGCAGGGCATGATGCAAAAAAAACTCAGGGAACACAAGCAGTTCCTATTTATCAAACAACCTCTTATGTGTTTAATAATTCAGATCACGCTGCTAATTTGTTTTCACTAGCAGAGTCTGGCTTTATTTATACAAGGCTCAACAATCCAACCAATGATGTATTGGAGCAACGTTTGGCAGCCCTTGAAGGTGGAGTGGCTGCGGTGGCTACAGCTTCTGGAACAGCAGCCATTGCTACCAGCCTGATGACCATCCTAAGAACAGGAGATCATATAGTTGCCTCCAATAGTTTGTATGGTGGTACCTACAATCTTCTGGCAAATACTCTTCCTCGATTTGGCATTACTTCGACTTTTGTCAATCCAGACGATCCCACTGAATTTTCAAAAGCAGTTCAATCCAACACCCGAGCATTTTTTGCAGAATCTCTAGGAAATCCTAAGTTGGACGTACTGGATCTCAAAGCAATTGCAGCTGCAGCGAAAAGCGCTAAAGTCCCTTTTATTGTAGACAATACCGTAGCTTCACCTGCCTTGTTAAACCCGATTGAACACGGTGCCAATATTGTAATACACTCCTTAACGAAATACCTTACAGGAAATGGAACTACCCTAGGGGGTGTGATCATAGATGCAGGTACCTTTGATTGGGGTAATGGAAATTTTCCTGAATTCACTGAACCCAATCCTAGTTACCACGGGCTGAATTATCACGAGGCACTAGGAAATCTTGCGTTTATTGCCAAAGTACGCATCGAGGGCTTACGAGATTTGGGGAGCGCCCCCAGTCCTTTTAATAGTTTTCAAACCATACAAGGTGTTGAAACGCTCGATATACGAATGAAAAAACATTCAGAAAATGCGTTGAAATTAGCCGCATGGCTGTCTACCCGAGATGAGGTGGCCTGGGTGAATTATCCCGGTCTTAAAACTTCAAAATACAATGCCTTGGCTCAGCAATACCTCCCAAAAGGACAAAGTGGGATCGTGACTTTTGGATTGAAAAAAGGGTATGAGGCTGCTAAAAAAGTAGCGGATACAACGCAGTTATTTTCCCTATTGGCGAATATTGGAGATACCAAGTCCTTGATTATACATCCTGCAAGTACTACCCATCAACAGTTGGATGAAGCAGCTCAAAAAACTACGGGAGTCACTCAAGATTTGATCCGGCTTTCTGTTGGATTAGAAGACATCAATGACCTTATGAATGATTTGGAGTCTGCCTTTGGACAGATTTAGGACCTATGTCAATGATCAAAACGATTTCAATATCCAATTTTAAAACACATTCAGGTGTTGTTTTCCCTAATTTCGATTTGCATTATCAGCATTTTGGTCGGGAAATAGGAACTGCACCTGTTGTGTTGGTGAATCATTCACTCACCGGTGACGCTCAACTCACAGGAAAGGGTGGATGGTGGAATGAAATCATTGGTCCTGACAAAACGATTGACACAGCGACATACACTGTTTTAGGTTTTAATATACCTGGCAATGGAACTTTAGAGCAGACTTTTTCAAATCCTGAAGTCTTTCATGCAGGAGATATTGCTTCTTTATTTTTATTAGGTCTAGAGACTTTGGGAATTGAAAAATTGTATGCTTTAATAGGAGGTTCAATAGGAGGAGGTATTGCTTGGGAAATGGTCGCCTTGGCACCCAACATAACAAAATATTTGATTCCTGTTGCAGCAGATTGGAAAGCAAACGACTGGATTATTGCGAATACCTTTCTGCAGAAACGTATTTTACAAAATTCAAAGCAACCTCTTGAAGATGCACGAATTCATGCCATGTTAACCTACCGTACTCCCCAATCTTTCGATTTTCGTTTTGGTAGAACAACAAATCAAGAAATGGGGATGTACAATATCGAAAGTTGGCTACTTTACCACGGCGATAAGCTAGCAAAACGTTTTAAGTTTGAGTCCTATCTAATGATGAACCACCTCTTGTCAACAATTAATATCGAAAGATCTGGGTATAGTGTAGAAGAAATCATAAAAAACATCACTGCGGAAATTCACTTGATAGCGATTGATAGCGACTTGTTTTTTACTCCTACAGAAGACAAAAAAACAATGGAGAGGTGTAAACCTTTTAAAAAAGAACTCTACTATCACGAACTGAGTTCGCTACACGGACATGATGCCTTTCTTATTGAAAATGAAGCAATGGCTCAAATTTTATCTAAACTTTTCTAAAACATAGACCTTATGAATGTATCACTAGAACGAATAAACGACGATTATCTTTTTGAAGTT
>Ga0075474_10001017_pt1 | contig 11451 bp, 4 predicted proteins | sample DEB08_DNA_2_FD_71485 | JGI IMG/M metagenome (GOLD analysis project Ga0075474, IMG submission 71485) | Aqueous microbial communities from the Delaware River and Bay under freshwater to marine salinity gradient to study organic matter... | ecosystem: Environmental > Aquatic > Marine > Coastal ...
CAGGATTTTGTTGGTCCGGACTACCTTTATGCTTCCAACAATGATGCGAAGACTTCTCCTTCTTGTATTCTTGGCTGGGGCCGCAGCGGCTCATGGCCAAGCCCCGTTCTCCCATACCACTCCGCAATCGGTTTATGCCGACAGCCGTGGATTGTTTGATCGAGCGCTGTATTCTCCGGCCGCGGAGGGATTTGCGCAGGTCCTTCAACAGGTGGATGCCCAGACCGATTTGGCCGAGCAAGCGGCCTTTTTCAAAGCTATTTGTGCCGTTCGACTCCTCAACCGCGATGCGGGGGACCAAGTCTTGGCCTTTTTGGATGCCTACCCAAGTACGGCCCGCCGAAAAGAAGCCGTGCTCGAGATGGCTGAATATTCATTCAACCGCCGAAAGTATTCGGATGCCCGCGATTGGTTGCGCCGTTTGGACGGGCTCTACCTGCCCAAAGCCGAGCGCGCGGAGGTGCAATTCAAGCTCGGCTACTCGCATTTCTTGTTGGAGGAATATGATTTGGCCCGGCCCCAGTTGGCTGCCGCCAAAGCGACCAAGTACCCCATTGCCGCTTCGGCCCAGTATTACTACGGGCACATCGCCTATTTGGACACCAACGATGTGACGGCGATGGAGAATTTGGAGCCCTTGCAGAACCACGAAGAGTTCGGCATGGTCGTTCCCTATTACTTGGCCCAAATCTATGCCCGTCAAGGCCTAGACGATAAGCTCTTGAAACTCGGGGAATCCCTGCTGAAAAACGCCACAGCCAAACGCACCCCTGAAATTGCGAAACTGATTGGCCAAAGCCTCTTCAAGAAAAAGCGCTACCCGGAAGCCCTGCCATACCTTGCCATGCACCGTGATTTGGGCGGAAAAATGTCGGCAGACGATTACTACCAGCTCGGGGTGGTCAATGCCCAAACGGGCCGCTACAAAGAGGCCATTCAGGCGCTCAATAAAATCCCATCCAATGTGGGTCAAGTATCGGAATTTGGCCTCTACCTCCTAGCGGAGTGCTACGTAAAAGAAGGGCAATTGGAAGAAGCCCTGAACGCCTTCAAGGCAGTTAGCGAGCGGGCAAAAGATCCGGTTATTCTGGAAGAATCCTCCTTCCAAGCGGCCAAACTGACCTACAAGAGTTCGAGCCCCTTTGGCGATGCCATTGATATGTTCAAACGTTTCTTGAGCGACTTCCCCCAAACGGAACACCGCCGTGAAGCCAATGAATACTTGGCTAATCTGTACATCACCTCCAAGGATTACGGTCGCGCTATGGAGGCCATTGTTCAGACAGGAATGGGCACGATGGCCATGCGCGAAGCCTACCAACGCGTGGCCTACTTCCGCGCCGTGGAATGCTTCCAGATTAGCGATTGGTCCGGTGCACAGGAATACTTCAACAAGTCGTTGGGTTATCCGCAGAATTTGACTTTTGTGGCCTTGAGCCACTTTTGGTTGGGTGAATTAGCCTACCGCAAAGGGGATGCCCAAGAAGCCTTGGCACAATTTGAGTCCTTTCTGAAAACCCCAGGTAGCTACACGCTAACCGAGCGCCCGACGGCCCTCTACAACAAGGCCTACTGCCTGTATAAAATGGATCGCCTGGAAGATGCCTCTGCGGCCTTCCGGGTCTATTTGCAGGATGCCAAGGGCAAGGACCGAAAAATAGAAGATGCCACCCTTCGTCTCGCGGATTTGTACTTCCTGCTGGGTAAGCATGCTTTGGCTCAGGAATACTATGAGAAGTCGGTGCGCCTGGACCCCAAGGGCCGCTATGCGGGCTACGCCACGTTCCAACAAGCCCTTTGTTTGGGCCTTTTGAATAAGGACGTCAAAAAAATGGAGGTCTTGCAGCGATTGTCCATCACATCCAACGAGCAAGACGCCTATGGAGGAAAATATTGCAGTGAGGCGCTGTATGAGCTGGCTCAAACCCATCTGCGCCGAGGAGAAAATGCCGAAGCCGAGCATGATTTCTTGGCCTACATAAGAATGGTGGGAGGGTCGGAGCGGGCCCGTCGCGCCGCCCTCAACATGGCCATTGCCCAACGCAATGATCAACGATTGGATGCAGCCATCTCTACGTTTCAAGAAATCGTCAATAAATATCCCGGAACGCCTGAAGCAAGGGAGGCGATTACCACGGCCCGGAGTGTGTACGACGAGGCGAATCGAATTGACGATTATCTCACGTGGGTTCAGGGGATTGATTTTGCCCAGGTGCGGGCGAGCGAACTTGACAGTGTGGCGTACATGTCGGCCTACGACAAATATGCTTCCAGCAAGTTTGAGGAGGCCATGTCTGGATTTGACCGATATATGAAGCGTTTCCCTGACGGGTTTTTCACGGTAAAAGCCAACCACTATGCCGGGGAATCTGCGCGTCGTCTCAACAAGCCGGATGAGGCATTGGCATATTTCCGCAAGGTGACCCAAGCACCTGTGGGCGAGCACCACATCAATGCGTGGACGTGGATCTTGCGTATCGTATCGGCTCGAAAGAATGCCGACGAAATGCTGATTGCGGCTGAATCTGTCCTTGCCTTGAGCGACGATGCCAGCCTACTTCGCGAAGCCAATGTGGCCATGATGCGGGGACACCAAGCCTTGAAGCACCTCGAAGTGGCCTACGGCTATTCGGAGGTGGTGGCTGCCGACGAACGCAACAGCCCTGAAATTCGAACGGAAGCCAAAGCGAACGTAGCGCGTGACGCGATGACCATGGCCATGGGCCAACGCGCCCGCAAGGCAGACTTCCTTGCTTCGTGGGGAGAGGATAGTATCAATGGCGCAGAGTGGCAATGGATAACCAAGTCCCTCAGTGCCTACGGAGACTTGAAGAAAAATGGTCCGGCGGTTTTGCAGGCGGAAGCATCCTACTACGAGGCCTTGATTTTGTACTTGTATGGATCGCATACGGCCTCCAATGAGGAAATCTTTTGGCTCATTGACAACCTACCCGGTCAAGGCGAATGGCGCTTCAAAGCCTTGCTGATTTTGGCCCACAACTACGCCGCTTTGGACGATGTGTTCCAAGCGAACTATACCTTGGACTTCATCATCGCGGAGAACTTCATCGCCGAAACGGTGGAGCAAGCGAAGGTCTTCCAAGCTATTTTAAACAGCCCCGCGGAAGATGCGGCGGGTCCTGATGAAGAAACCATCTCCGAAATGCCCACCCTCCCATGAAACGTATTCTCGTCTCAATTTTTACGCTGACCACAGCCCTTATTTGGGCGCAGCCAGTTATGAATGGCCTGGAAATTTCGGTGACCGAAAAATACAATGCTCAAGTGGCAGAGGGCATTAAAATCACAGGACAGCCCAATGTCATGGATACCACGGTCGAGAAACTGCCCGTGGCCATCAGTGTGCGGAACCGCACATGGGTGCCCGAACCGCGCTTGGAGGTTATCCCTCCATTGAAAATTTCCCGCGCCCGCCTCGAGCGCCTTCCTGCGAATACGGTCCACATGTCTCTTGGGAATTATGCGACGGCCGATGTGGGTTTTGCCTTGGGCAATGCGCGTTCCGATCTTCAGCGATGGGGGGTGCAGGGCCAGCATTTCTCGACCCAAGGGGGCTTCAAGGCCAACGATATGGCGGGTCAACCGTTCAACGTATACAACCGAACAACGTGGATGGAAAACGGTCTCTCCGGGCAGTATGCGCGTATTGTCGGTCGCGGTCGATTGAGCACCGAAGCGTCCGCCGACTGGAACCGGTATGCTTTTTACGGTACCCCTTTGACGGCCAACAATGCGGCGGACACCGCCTCCGCCGCTCCGGGCCGATGGACCCAAGATTACCAAGTGGGACTGTCTTACCTCCAAAGCCGCATGCGTCGGAAGCAAATCTTTCACGGGGCGGAGCTCACGGGCCACCATTGGATTGACCAAGGTGGTCGTCAAACGGAAAGCGGTTTGGCCGCCGGCGTAGACTGGCGATTGCCCGTCCAAGATGTCTTCTTGGAACTGCCCATACACGGGTCTTGGAACCATCTGATGCAAACGGCAAACCGGGATAGCCTGGGACTGCCTGTGGGCCCTTTGGACTATTGGTCCGCACAGTTCTCTCCTGCGGTTTCCGATAGTGTGGGTTCCATCTACTTCCGAGTGGGCTTGAACGCCATTTTTACGGGCCAAGGAAGCACCTGGGACAAACCCTACTTGCCCCCGGTCGTTCACCTGGAGTTCCCCTTGGTCAAGCACGTGCTCAATCTATATGCAGGCCTGGAAGGGTCTGCCGACAATGGGGGCATGCGCGCTCGGGTCGAAGCCATGCCCTTCCTGAGTGAGGCAGCACAGTATGAAGCGGTGCGCCAAGCCTCCCTTTATGCCGGGGCTTCCGGACGCTTGACCTCGACCATTGGCTACCGATTTGGTATTCGCCAACGTTCGTTTGCCAACTACGCCATGTACACGCGAAGCTTCGAGGGCTGGCAGTCCTCGGCGGACAGTGGCCGATTTGGCGTGGAATATGTGGGCGTGAAGATGCTCGAACCCTCTGGGGAATTGAGCTTTCAAAACGGCCTTGGTTGGGAGGTCCGCGCCTTTGCTACCTTGAGAACGGCCACCCGCTTGGATGGGGGCACCGTGTACCACGTTCCCTCGTCCGAAATCGGCGGCCAAGCCTTTTTCAATTTGAAGGATAAGATTCGCTTTGAGTCCACCATCATCTACCGCGGAAGCCGCATGGCACAAGGGCAAACAGGGGATGAAACACTGCCCGCTTTTCTCGATGGTCGCCTGAGTGCGGTCTACACGTACAACAAGCAATTGAACGCCACGTTCAAGGTGGACAATCTCTTCCAAAGCCGCACGACGTGGTGGACGGGCTATCCGGTTCAGGGAATTCGAGCAAATTTGGGCCTGGTTTACAAGTTTTAAGCCGAAATATCCCATCTATCACCTGGGTGCGAGAAATGCGCTCATGTTGAAAAAAATGTTGATAAACGGGCCGGTTTTTCTTCTCGGTACACCCCTAGGAAAAGTGCTGAAGTTATCTTTGTGGGATAGACATTTTTACCCCCACACAACATGAGTGAAGCCAAGAATTACGGCGCCGATAGTATTCAGGTTCTCGAAGGCCTCGAAGCCGTCCGCAAACGTCCTGCGATGTACATCGGGGACGTGGGTCAGAAAGGACTCCATCACTTGGTCTATGAAGTTGTCGACAACTCCATTGACGAAGCGCTTGCCGGACATGCTACCTCGGTTCAGGTTACCATCAACGAAGGCAACTCCGTTACGGTGAAGGATGATGGTCGGGGAATTCCCGTGGCCATGCACACCAAGGAGAATCGTTCGGCCTTGGAAGTCGTAATGACCGTCCTCCACGCAGGAGGCAAGTTTGACAAGGATTCCTACAAGGTTTCTGGTGGTCTGCACGGGGTCGGTGTATCCTGTGTCAATGCCCTGTCGACGCACCTTGAAGTCCGTGTCCACCGCGATGGCAAAGAATACATGCAGGAATACTCCATTGGGAAGCCCTTGTATCCGGTGAAAGAGGTGGGTAATTCGGACTACCGCGGCACGATTGTCACGTTCCAGCCCGATGCGAGCATCTTCTATGAGGCCACCTACCAGTATGACATTTTGGCCGCACGTCTGCGTGAGTTAGCCTACCTCAATCGGGGTATACGCATTCAACTGACGGATGTCCGCGACAAGGATGAGCATGGCGTGGCACGCACCGAAGAATTTCATTCGGAGGGAGGCTTGCGCGAGTTCGTGGTCTATGTGGACCAAAACCGCGAGGCGCTGATTCCCGAGCCGATGTACCTGGAGGGCGAGATCGAAGGGATTCCCGTCGAAGTAGCCATGGCCTACAACACGAGCTATGCGGAGAACATTCACTCCTACGTCAACAACATCAACACCCATGAAGGAGGTACCCACCTCGCCGGTTTCCGCCGTGCGCTAACCCGCACCTTGAAGAAGTATGCCGATGAGAGCGGCATCTTGACCAAGGAAAAAGTGGAAGTGGCGGGGGATGACTTCCGTGAAGGACTCACCGCGGTCATTTCTGTCAAGGTCATGGAACCTCAGTTTGAGGGCCAAACCAAGACCAAATTGGGCAACTCCGAGGTATCCGGTGCGGTGGACCGCATCGTCGGCGAAATGCTGACCAACTATTTGGAAGAGCACCCCAACGAAGCCCGTATCATTGTTCAAAAAGTGGTTCTTGCAGCCAAGGCGCGGATCGCAGCCCGGAAAGCCCGTGAAATGGTGCAACGCAAGACGGTATTGGGAGGCAACAGCCTACCCGGTAAGTTGGCGGATTGCTCCGAAACCGACCCCGCCCAGTGCGAAATCTTCCTCGTAGAGGGGGATTCGGCCGGAGGTACGGCCAAGCAAGGCCGCGACCGCAAATTCCAGGCGATCATGCCCCTTCGAGGAAAGATTTTGAACGTAGAGAAAGCCATGCAGCACAAGGCGTTCGAGAACGAAGAAATCCGCAACATCTTTACGGCTTTGGGCGTCAGCATTGGAACCGAAGAGGACAGCAAAGCCTTGAATACCGCCAAATTGCGGTACCACAAGATCGTCATCATGTGTGACGCCGACGTCGACGGGTCTCACATTGCAACCCTAATCATGACCTTCTTCTTCCGCTATATGAAGGAGTTGATTGAGAATGGCTACATCTACATCGCTTCTCCTCCCTTGTACCTGGTGAAGAAAGGCTCCAAGTCGGGCTATGCCTGGAACGAGGCACAACGCGACCAAATCGCCCGTGAATTGGGTGGGGAAGAGCAATCGGGCATTGGCATCCAACGCTACAAGGGCTTGGGTGAGATGAATGCGGAACAACTCTGGGTCACCACGATGAATCCCGAAGGCCGTACGCTCAAGCAGGTCACGATTGACAATGCGTCGGAGGCAGATCGCATCTTCTCCATGTTGATGGGAGATGATGTTCCACCACGCCGCGAATTCATCGAGAAAAATGCGCGCTACGCCCGCATTGACGCGTAGTCGGCCCCTACCTTTGCGCAAGATTTAGGATTCAAAAAATCGCATTATGAAAATTACAGTTGTTGGAGCTGGGAACGTAGGTGCAACCTGTGCGGAAGCCATGGTACGCATGGAGCTCGCTACCGAAATCGTGTTGCTCGACATTAAAGAAGGCTTCGCTGAAGGCAAAGCCATGGACATGAACCAATGTGCTACCCTGCACGGCTTTGATGCCAAAGTGAAGGGTGTGACCAGCGATTATGCGGCCACCGCGGGTTCCGAAGTGGTGGTGATCACGAGCGGTTTGCCCCGCAAGCCAGGTATGACTCGGGAAGAATTGATCGGCACCAATGCCGGCATTGTTCGCTCCGTCGTGACCAATGCGCTTCAGCATTCGCCTAACGCGATAATCGTCGTGATCTCGAATCCCATGGATACGATGACCTACTTGGCCGCGACTCAGAGTGGATTGCCCAAAAACCGCATCATTGGTATGGGTGGCATCTTGGACAGCAGCCGATTCAAATATTACCTATCGGAGGCCATGGGTGTTCCCGCCAGCGATTTGCAGGGAACCGTCATCGGTGGACATGGCGACACCACCATGATACCCTTGACGCGGCTGGCGACCTACCAGTCTACGCCTGTTTCCTCCCACATGACGGAAGAGAAATTGGCCGAAGTGAAAGCAGCGACCATGGTAGGCGGTGCCACATTGACGGGCTTAATTGGCACCTCTGCATGGTATGCCCCCGGTGCGGCGGGTGCGGCCCTCGTGGCGAGCATTGTACGCGACCAAAAGAAGGTCTTCCCCTGTTGCGTGTACCTCGACGGCGAATACGGCCAAAGCGATATCTGCTTGGGAGTGCCAGTGGTCATCGGCAAAAACGGCTGGGAGAAGATCGTCGACTACAAACTCAATGACGAGGAGCAGGCAGCTTTCAACAAGAGTGCGGACGCGGTTCGCGCCATGAACGCGGTGCTGGGCACGTTGTAAGGAGTTCTTCTTTTTTCCCAAACCAGGTATACCGGTGCTGCGCGAGCCACCGGTATATTTTTTTTCGGCCAGGTAGGATGCGGTAGGCCCACCCCAAAAGCGGATAAGGAAAGGGAAGTTTTCTACAAACCATGGTTACGGCATCGGCTCCCACCCAATGTTGGTCGCCCCAAATTAAAACGACCTCATCGGGCCAGTCACGAGTCGGTGCATACTGCGCTTTCCATGATGCCGCCCAGGGACCTTGAAGTGGGCTGTAGCAAAAGTGCCGGGCTCGATCTCGGGCCATGATCCATTGAACAGCCCCTTGGCACAGCGCACAGGGTCCGTCATAGAGGAGCACCCATTCTGGGCGATCGTTAGCGGTCATGGGTTTTTATCCATCGGCCGACGCCCTCCGCGGAATGGATGACGTACAGCCCAGCGGGCCACGTGGCGGCCTCTATGTAGGTCCGTCCGGACACATCTCCGGACCAGAACACTTGGCCCTGTGCATTCACGATGTGTACTCGTCCGGGTTGGGCATCCACCCAAAAACCTGAGCTCCCCGGATTGGGATAAAGTCGGAGGGTTTGGGACATCGTCGTGGAGAAGCCTGGCCATTCGGGCAGGCCGATCGACGTCGTGTCACCCGCGTAATAGCGCAGCCCTCCTGTGGATAGGCCCATGACCATTTCGGGTCGTCCATCCCCATCCATATCCGCGATGACGGGAGTATTGTGGCGGCCATCTTGAACCCAGTGGCGTCGAATCGGCATGCGGGGCAGCAAGGTGAACCGGAAATCGGGACGTAGGCTGTCGCTCCCCAAGAAGGGCATTGTGCAGCCATTCGAGGTGATGGAATTGTTGTTGAAGACATCTCCATAGGCATGGGATGGGTAGGGTGTGGTGCTCGCGCTGAGGTGCACATCGCTGCTGGGCACGTTTTTACTGAAGCAGATTTCGACAATGAGGTTGGACACCCCGTCGTAGTCGAAGGGGGATTGCAGTGCAATGGTATTCCAACCTTGAGTAGGCACATGGATGTAGGAATAGCACAGTTGGCCACTGGGGGCAAATCCGGTGAGACTGTCTAATGAGCTATGGCCGATGCGTATGTTAAAACCCTGACTCAGGTAGGGAGAGCTCTGGGAGGTGACTTGGAGACTGAGGTGGGTAATTCGGCTTGTCGTCAGCCCAGATGCCGCCAGTTCATTGGCCCGAATCAAGTACTGATGCCGACCAGTTCGTTTGCTGCTCCCCCAGGGGGTTTCCAGGAGGCTCGAGGTGGAGGTCGTGGCGGTACCGACGGTGAGATCCAGCGAGGCAGGCGCATTTTGGGTGAAGGCCAAAGAATCCATTTGGTAGACCCCAGAATCGGCGGTGCCTAGTGCCAAGAATCCCCGGCCGTCCAAATTCACATACCTCGGAATGGCTCGCCCGGAGGAGGTGCCGCGGAAGTCCGCGTCGATCGCTCCGAAGGTCTCGGTGACTAAGGTGAAGGCTCCGTTGCTGTTTTCGAAATAGGCCACCTTCCCCAATTCATTTCCCACCAATAGATCCATATCCCCGTCCCCATCTAAATCGGCCAATTCTGGCGTTGCAAATTGCCCCACATCGATGGATTGGTAATTCGCCGAGGTTTGGCCTGTGAACGCGGGATTAAAAAAGGTCCCCGTGTTGGCCCAAAAAGCCAGTTTTCCGTCGCTTCGTCCGATGAGGAGGTCGTACAAGCCGTCGCCATTGAGGTCCGCCGCGGTGGGCGCGCACCACTCCGCTTTGAGGGTCAAGGCCGCCGAGCCCGAAACCGATAGAGGACTTCGTTGCCAATCCGGATAGCTGGCTGAGCCAACATTTTTCCAGTATTCGATGCCGCGGGCAGTCCCGACAAGCAAATCTAGGAGGCCATCGGTATTGAGGTCTACCAGTTCGGGTACCGCATAGCGACCCGCTTCGTACATCGTCCCTTGGAGGAAGCTCGAATCGACCAAGGTCCACTGCGGCGCGTTGGCCGTTCCCGTGTTTTCGTAGAGCCACACGCAGGTGTCGCTGATGCCGGTGGGCATGGTCGGGGAGACGGCGATATCGGGCAAGCCATCCAGGTTGGCATCCACTGCCGAGAACATGGGGTAGACGGGCAGGTTAACGGGGATATGGGTGCTCGGCCACGTGCTGTCTTGCGATTCAATGTTGGCCACCGCAGGCGTTCCCACATTGTATCCTGCTACGGCGGTCGCAAAACTGACATCCCCCAACAAGATATCTAGCAAGCCGTTGCCTGTGAGGTCCATGGCTAGGATGGTGGACCCAGAATGCAGCAGACCTTCGGTCGTCGGATTTGCTACGCTGCCTGTGCACGCATCGATGGTGATGGCATTCGTCAGATTGTTTTCCAAGAAATCGCCCCAGCAGGCATCCACGCGTTCAAACGTGAGACCACAGTTGCTCATGTTTCGGTGAAATTCCACCGCAGAGGCTTGTTGGCCAAAGGTGAGGATGTCCACCATTCCGTCGCCGTCGACATCTCGGATGGCGGGCACGTCCGTCGAACTGACCAAGAGGTTGATGGGGTTGGTGCCGGAGCTATAGGTGGACAAGAGATAGGTGCCAGGGAGGGCCCAGGTAAATTGGAGAAAACCATTGACGCGGCTAGCGCTGTACACTCCAACCCCATTGACGACGGAGCAAAAGAGGTCGGGGAGGCCGTCGCAAGAATAATCCGCAAAGACTACCCAATTGGAAACCGCGGGGAAGTGCGTCGCCCAATTGGGCCGAAATTTCCACCGGCCATTGACGCGCTCGAAGGGCAGCCAGCGGCTTCCTTCTCGGTCAAAAATTATGAGGTCGGTGGCGCCATCGCCATTGATGTCCAGAGTGGAAAGTTGAGGGTTGTTTAGGCCGCCCGCGAAGCCATTCACGAGGGAATCCGTCGAAGAGGTCCAGAGTTGGGCTTTGGTGGATGGGGTGAATCTATAGCTTTCTTGCCCGTAACTGTTTGGTATACAGGCAACCAGTATAAATAAAGTCCATCCCCACACAGCGGGATCCCAAGGTTTCTTCCACATAGCCTATAAAGGTCCGTATTCTTCCGCGGTTGAGGCGAACAAAAATTTGGCCATTTTAGGAAAATGAGTCACCGACTTGGAACTCTTTGTATACGGAAAGAAGGCCTATATTTGCCGACTATTTCCAAAAAGAAGAACCATGCAGAATAAAGGGGTAATCCGTCTGTTCGCCGTCATTTTCGCACTCGCGTCCTTGTTTGAACTGTCGTTCAGCTACATCGCCGGTCAAGTAGAATCTGATATTCAAGCGAAGTATGGCCAAGACGCGGCCAAAGTGCAATATGCCTTGGACTCGATGTCCAACGAAGTCGTGTACGACTTGGGCGTCACTTCCTATACCTACAAAGAGGTGAAGTCCAAAGAGATGAATTTGGGCTTGGACTTGCGCGGAGGCATGAACGTGATTTTGGAGGTGTCTGTGCGCGACGTCCTGAAAGGGCTCGTAGGCAATGCTGAAGA
>Ga0075474_10001018_pt1 | contig 11451 bp, 9 predicted proteins | sample DEB08_DNA_2_FD_71485 | JGI IMG/M metagenome (GOLD analysis project Ga0075474, IMG submission 71485) | Aqueous microbial communities from the Delaware River and Bay under freshwater to marine salinity gradient to study organic matter... | ecosystem: Environmental > Aquatic > Marine > Coastal ...
TCGAGCAGTTCGGGGCGTTTCGTTTCGATCTCCCGCAGGCCGTTGTGAACGATCGGGACTTCTTCACGGGCGTAAAACACATAGGTCACGTCAACGGCCGGTTCGGTCACGGTCCGGGCCAGTTCCAACATGATCGCCAGCCCGCCTTTCATATCGCTGGACCCCACGCCGTACAAGCGGTCCTGATCGATTCGGGCTCCCGCGTTGTCGTTGCTGGGAACCGTATCGGTGTGCCCGCCGAGAATCAGCCGACGCGACCGGCCCAGCACGGTTCGGGCGATCAGGTTGTCGCCCACCCGTTCGACCTCGAGGTGGTCGCAGGCGCGCAGTTCTGCTTCGAGGCGGGCCACGAGTTCCTGCTCGTGAAAACTTTCGGAAGGGACCGCGACCAGAGCCGCGGCGAGCGCGAAAACGTCCCCGGTCGGGAACTCAACCGACGGAGGTGGAGTCGCCATCGGGCTAGACCGCCTGACCGTGGTCGCGCAAAATGTCGTTCAACGCCGATTTGTCGTGGCGTTCACCGGCCGCCAGGCGCTTCAGCACCAAGATGCAGGGCAATCCGAATTCTCCACCCGGGAACGTCCTGGGGCGGGTGCCAGCCACCGCCACACACCACGACGGCACCTCGCCACGACTGATTTCTTCACCGGTTTCCACGTCAATCACCGGGATCGAACCGGTCAGGATCGCGCCAGCCCCCAGCACGGTTCCTTCCCCGACCCGAGCACCTTCGGCCACGATGCAGCGGCTTCCGATCATGCATTCATCGCCGATCATGACCGGTGCCGCCTGCGCCGGTTCCAGCACGCCACCAATCCCGACACCACCGCTGAGATGCACGTTTTTGCCAATCTGGGCGCACGAACCGACAGTGGCCCAAGTATCGACCATGGTGTTTTCGCCGACGTAGGCACCGATGTTGGTGTAGCTCGGCATCATCACCACACCCGGCGCCTGATAGCTCCCCCAGCGGGCTTGCGCGCCGGGGACCACCCGAACCCCACGGTTCATATAGCCGGTTTTGAGCGGGATCTTGTCGGCGTATTCGAACGGCCCGTGCTCAATGGTTTCCATCTGAGAAACCTTGAACAGCAACAGGACCGCGTATTTGCACCACTGGTTGACCGTGACCGAGCCATCGTCGTTCCATTGCGCGACCCGGGCCAGCCCCGTGTCGAGCGCATCGATCGCCTCGTGAACGGTGGCGACCACCTCGGTGTCGTTGACGTTGATCGTTTCGCGCCCCTCCCAGAGGCTTTCGATTCGAGTTTGGAGTCCAGTCAGGGAAGCAGCAGTGTCAGACATGACCCAGAGGCTAGCTTTCCGAACCGTGGACCCCAGTGAAGCGGTCAAGCGCCAGTTGCAGATCGGCGGTTGGCTGCACCACCGCTAACCGGACATAGGAGGCGGCGTCACCGTAGAACTCACCCGGGCTCACGATCACACCAGCCCGCTCAGCTAGCAGTCGGGCCAACGCCCAGGCGTCACCGTTGGGGGCGGCAGCCCACAGGTAGAACCCGCCACCGGGAAGGTCAACTTCAGCACCGGCCGCCCGCAACAGCGCACACCCCACCTGCAGGCGTTCCCAGTAGAGCTCCCGCTGATGCTTGACGTGTTCTTGATCACCGAACGCCACCACCGACGCCGCCTGCACGGGGCCAGGGATCAGCATCCCTCCGTGTTTACGAATTTCGCGCAGGTAGTGAACCAGTTCGGCGTCGCCGGCATAGAACCCGGCTCGAGCCCCGGCAAAGTTGGATCGTTTCGACAACGAATGGACGGCAAGCACCCCGTCGTGGCCGTGTTGCAGGATCGACTGAGGTGGACCGTCCCACGTGAACTCGATGTAGCACTCGTCGGAGAGCACCAGAACCCCGTTGGCCCGACCCCATTCGGCGGCTGCGGCCAGATCGTCAAGGCCACCGGCGGGGTTCCCAGGCGTGTTTACCCAAAGACACAACGCCCGGGCCGCATCGGCAGGGTCAATGGCATCGAGGTTCATGCGCCACTGGTCGTCGAGTGGTACCGGTACCGCCCGACAGCCCGAGAACACTGCGCCTTGCTCGTAGCTTGGATACGACACCGCCGGGTACAGGATCGTGTCACGGTCGGGTTGACGCATCCGCAGATAATGCGGGGTGCCCGCCACGAACTCTTTGGTGCCGACCACCGCGCCTATCTCGGTGGCCGGATCGAGGTTGACCCCGGCGATCCGATGCAACCAATCCGCAGCCGCGTTCCGGTACGCCTCGCTGCCGATCGAAGGCGGGTAGCCCCGTTCGGTGTTCGACGAACCCAGCGCCTCAACCACCGCGGCGGGTGGAGGATCGATGGGGGTACCGATTGAACAGTCGATGGCCTGCCCGAACCGCTCCACTGCGGCGACGCGCAACTGATCCAGTAGGTCATAGGGGTACGGCGGCGGCAGGTACGGCTCACGGTAAGGATGCAAAAAATCGTTCACCAGTCGTCCTCCTCGGTTAGCTGAGAGTCTGCCCGAACGGCACTCTCCCCCACCAGATAGTGCCGCAACGCCCCCAGCGATGCCGGTTCAAGGCGAACCTTCATCCACATCCCGTCGCTGTCAGATCGCTCCGCCAACACTTGGCCTTCGCGATGCACCGAAGCAATGACGTCACCCCGATCCCAGGGGATCATCACTTCAGCCAGTTCGGTCAGCGACCGCAACCGGTCCCCGATCAGCCCCAGCAGATGCTCGAGGTTTAGGCCGGTGTGAGCCGATACGGCCACCGAACCCTCAAACTTGTCAGCGAGGCGAAACGCCTGATCGCTCTGGTCGGCTTTGTTAAACACCAGCAGTTCCGGCACGTCAGCGGCCCCGATGTCTTCGAGCACACTGCGAACCGCAGCCATCGAACCGATCGGGTCCGGCCCGGAACCATCAACAACATGGACCAGCAGGTCGGCGTCACGAACCACGTCAAGGGTGGTCGCGAACGCGGTGACCAGCTGATGGGGAAGTTTGCGCACGAACCCGACGGTGTCGGTGGCGAACACGGTTTCTCCACCCGGCAATGGCATGCGACGGGTGGTGGCATCGAGCGTGGCAAACAAGCGGTCCTCAACCAGCACGTCGGCTTGTGTGAGCTGGTTCAGCAACGACGACTTCCCGGCGTTGGTGTAGCCAACGAGGGCCACCCCACGGTTCCGAGTGCGGGACCGCTGCTTGGACTGGGTTTGGCGATGGGCCTGGATCTGCCGGAGGTCCGCTTCGAGTTTGTGGATCCGTCGAACCAGCCGGCGACGGTCAACTTCGAGCTGAGTTTCGCCAGGGCCTCTCGTCCCGATTCCGCCACCTTGCTGGCTAAACGTTCGCCCCACCGACCGCAGCCGAGGGAGTCGATACCGAAGCTGGGCCAGCTCAACTTGCGCTTTACCTTCTTGGCTGCTGGCGTTCTGAGCGAAAATGTCAAGGATGACTGCGGTGCGGTCCAGCGCCGAACGACCCAACACCTTCTCGAGGTTGTACTGCTGAGCCGGGGTCAGTTCGTCGTCAAAAACCACCGTGTCACAGTCGATACGTTCGGCTTCGTCGCGGATCTCCTCGGCTTTGCCTCGCCCCACGAACGTTGCCGGATCCGGTGCCCGGCGCCGTTGATGCAGTCGGCTGATCGCATCGGCTCCCGCCGTGTCAACCAGCAGCGCTAACTCGTCAAGCGACGCGTCGGTTTCTTCAGCGTTCCCCCCGTCGGTGGTGACACCGACGATGACGATCCGTTCACGAAACGTTCGTTCGATGAAGCCGTCGCTTTCGCCACCGAACTCACCAAACGCCCCACGGTGGCTTTCTTCGTCTGATTCGAGACCTTCGACGTCATCACGGCCGTCGGCCCCTTCCCAATCGTCGGCCCCGTCCCAATCGTCGAGGAAGATCGCCGGGAGTTCAGGGTCCTGATCAGGCATTAGCGACCGTGATGTCGGCGATGTGGCAGGCCTGGCCGGTCAAGGTCAGTTCGTCGCCGACCCCAACCGTCACGTCACCACCTGGCATCTGCACTCGCACCGATTCTCCGACCAGTCCCCAGCGGTGAAAAACCGCAGCCGCGGCAGTTGCGCCGGTTCCGCAGGCTTCGGTGATGCCAGCGCCTCGTTCCCAGACTCGAAGCAACAACTCCTGGTTGCCGGTCACCGAAACAAAATGCACGTTGGCACCATCGGGAAAGAACTGTTCCACCGCCGGGCCTGCGACGGCGAGATCAATCGCGGTCGGGTCGTCGACCTGACAGACCACGTGGGGGTTGCCGATGTCGACGGTTTCCCATCGCTGTACCGCGGCAACCGATGGCCCCGCGTCGGTCATCAGCGCAGAGCTGGTCGGGGTGGGACCGGTCGTGGCCGCGCCCATCGCCACCGACGCCACCACCGTGTGCGCATCATCGCTCGGCTGCACCGTGCAGAGCCGAACCCCCGCCGGGGTGGACACCCGCAAACTGAGCTCGCTGACCCCACGCCGTCGCGCTTCGGCCTGGGCCAAACATCGGAGCCCGTTTCCGCTGACCGCGGCGGGACTTCCGTCGCTGTTGAACAAACGAAACACCAGATCGGTGGTCGTTTCGCCGTCCGCGACCGGGAGCCCAAAGATCAGACCATCCGCACCGATCCCGGTACGCCGATCGCACCAACGTCGAGCCCGGTCCGGGGCGTCGAGCGGCAGCGACTCGGTCAACCAAACGAGAAAGTCGTTCCCGAGGCCGTGGTGTTTGGAAAGGTGTGCGTCCAACGGGGAGGCCATGGTCGTAGTCTCGCAGGCTTTCCGTTCGCTCATGCAGGTTCGGGGCGATCTTCGGTGGGGTGATCTTCGCTGGGGCGATCTTCGCTGGTGAGGCGGGTGGCTTCGTCTTGCCACCGGTGGAGCACCTCCTGAGGATCGGCGGGGGCCGGAACCCAATGCACTCGCGGGTCACGTCGAAACCAGCGCAGCTGACGTCGAGCAAACTTTCGGGTTCGGATGATGGCCAACTCAACGGCGTCAGCGAACGGAAGCCCCTCTTCGACATGGGCGAGAAGTTCTCGATAGCCCAGCGCCTGCCGTGCGGTGCGGCTCGGGGCCTGTTGAGAGACCCACCGTACTTCTTCGAGAAATCCGTCCTCGAACTGCTGGCGGTACCTCGCCTCGATGCGGGCGTTGAGCAGGTCACGCTCCATGTCCAACGCGACCTGCACGAAACGGCTGTCCGGGTACGTTTCGAGGCCGGGCCCAAACGAAGAGAACGGTTGCCCGGAACCCAACGTGACTTCAAGGGCCCGCAGGATTCGTCGACGGTTGGTTGGTTCCATGCGCGACGCCGAAACGGGATCCAAATCGGTGAGCTGGTGGTGAAGCGCCTCGGTGTCCGGATCGTTATCCAAACGAACGGCGACTTCCGGGAAGCGGCCAGGAAACCGAAGATCGTCGATCACGGCTCGCAGATACAGGCCGGTGCCTCCGACCAACACCGGGAGGCTTCCTCGGTCAACCACATCGGCAAGCACCTGCCGGGCACGCGACTGAAACTCCCCCACCGCGAACGTGTCGGCTGGGTCGACCAGATCGATCAGATGATGCGGTACCCGGGCCTGTTCGGCAAGGCTGGGTTTCGCAGTTCCGATGTCCATCCCCCGGTACACCTGCATCGAGTCGATAGAGACCAGTTCAACCTGCCACCCCAACTGTGCTTTGACCAGATCATGGATCGCCAGCGCCAGCGACGATTTCCCCGACGCGGTGGGGCCGAGGATCGCCAACGGGTGAGCGGCCAGCTGCGGCCAGACATCAGGCCGCAACGGCGACAAAGGCGAACCCTTCGTCACGGTGCGGAACCGCCCGGTACCGGTGGATACGCGGCTAGCACCAGCTGCGCGGCGTCGAGACGGCGAGCATCAACACCGTCCATTCCGTACCGTTCGAACAGGGGCCCGACGATTGCCGGACCGAACCGGTCAGCCAACCCGACCGCCAGCGCCGCCAAATCAAGGTGGCGATCACCACAATGGGTTGGCGGGGCAAGCCGCAGTGTGCCGTCCGGTTCGACCGCACAGTCGGCGAGGGTGAACGGGAAACGAACCGGGGCGCTCTGCTGGCGGGCTGGAGGGAGTTCGTCGATCACGAGCATCGCGGCGTCGAGTAACCAGCGACGGGTCCGCCCCAGATAGGGACCTTCCGTCAGTTCGGTGTCGGCGTCATCTGAGCCGAGGAGGCCACCGATACGTTCGACTACAGCATCGAGTCCTAACTGCGGTAGCCGCTCAGGGTCTTGTTCATGGCGAACACGGAGTGCGTCTCCCAGGAGCTGAGCGATGCGTTCGGGATCAACCGGAATGACCTGCTCGGCCAACGTGACCGCTCGGGGGACGTCTCGTCCACCGCCGATGGCCATCAACCGGCGCTGACCGGGATCCGGGTCCGGTGGCGGGCCTGGATCGTGACCTCAACCAGTTCACCTTTCAGGTGGTTGACCCGACCATCGAGCACTCGCACGGTGGCGTAGGTGCCGGGACGGATCGGCTGGTCTGATGGGAAATGAACGAGGGCGTTGCGGCGGGTCCGGCCGGTCAGCACCGAAGGATCTTTTTTGCTGGGGCCTTCAACCACAACTTCTTCGATCCGACCGATCCGGGCTTGGTTGGCTCGCAGGCTGCTGCGTTCGATCACCATCCGGAGCCGTTCGTAGCGCTCGACGGCAACCGCGTGATCGACGAACTGATCTGTCATTTCGGCCGCTTCGGTACCCGGCCGAGGTGAGAACACGAACGTGAACGCACTTTCGAACTCGGCCGCCGCGGCAACCGCCAGCGTCTGTTCGAAATCGTCATCGGTTTCTCCGGGGAAGCCAACGATGATGTCGGTTGACACGGCTAGGTCAGGAATGATCGAACGGGCCTGAGTCAGCTTTTCGAGGTACCGCTCAGCGGTGTAACCCCGGTGCATGGCACTCAAAATACGATCACTGCCCGACTGGAGCGGAAAGTGCAAGTGTTCGCAAATCTCGGGCGTTTCTGCCATCGCAGCAAACGTTTCTGGTCGCATGTCTTTGGGGTGCGGAGAGGTGTAGCGAACCCGATGGATACCGTCGATCGCGCCGACTTCTCGAAGCAGGTCCGAAAACAGAGGGCGGGCCCGTCGATCCTCGATCCAACGCTCGCCGCACCACCAGGTGTCGTCTTCGCCACGAGCGGTGTTGCTTGCCGACTCGCTGCTGCGTCGGGCGAGAGCCAGGTCTCGACCGTAACTGTTGACGTTCTGGCCGAGCAGGGTGATTTCGGAAACACCGTCGGCGGAAAGACGCCGTGCTTCTTCGACAAGTTCTCCAAACGGACGGGACAGTTCAGGTCCGCGAACCGACGGCACAATGCAAAAAGCGCAGGCGTTGTCGCAGCCGATCTGGATGGTCAACCAACCAGCGTGATCAACTTCGCGGCGGGCGGGAAGCGCCGACGGGAACGTTTCGGCGTCGTCGCGGGCGGTGGCTTCAAGGATCTCGACCACCGGACCGCTGGCCGCTGCCTGATCGAGTAGTTCAACGGCTCGTCCCACATTGTGGGTACCGAACACGACATCGACGTGGCCGGCTCGATCACGAATCGTTTCTCGGTCTTTTTGAGCCAAGCAACCACCGACCGCAATCTGTAGACCGGGGCGCTGTTCTTTGAGTGCTTTGAGGTGACCGAGCGCTCCGTACAGCTTGTTGTCGGCGTTTTCTCGAATGCAGCAGGTGTTGAGCACGATGACATCGGCGTCGGCTTCGTCGGTGACTGGAACCATGCCGTCAGCTTCGAGCATCCCCGCGATCCGTTCAGAGTCGTGCTCGTTCATCTGACAGCCATAGGTTTTCACCAGATAGGCCTTGCCGGCACGCCCCTGCTCCGGGGTTTCCTGCTCGTTCACGCCTCTGAGGCTATCCACCTGTCTGGCCAGCCGGTTCGTTACCGCCGGTTTGTCGGCCCGAACCGTGATGTCTGCTTCGAGTTCGGGGTAAAAACACACGACGGCCAGCCGAGGCTTTCCTCAACTGGCCGTCGGCCCTTTTCCAATCCCAGTGGGATTAGTCCTCGAGAGCGATGGGCATCTCGTCGGCGTCGGAGAACTCTTCTTCCAGCGCCGCTTCTCCGACTTCTTCTGGGTCGGGCATGACGGCCTTCCAGACTCGGTCAGAGATTTCGACCATCACCTCCGGATTCTCCGACAGGTACTTTTTGGCGTTTTCGCGCCCCTGCCCGAGTTGCTCGCCGTCGTAGGTGTACCACGCCCCGGATTTCTTGACGATGCCCTCCTCGACTGCCAAGTCAAGCACTGAGCCTTCTCGGGAAATACCGGCGCCGTACATGATGTCAAACTCGGCCTGCTTGAACGGCGGAGCCACCTTGTTCTTGACCACTTTGACTCGGGTGCGGTTCCCGACCACTTCAACACCGTCTTTGATGGCCTCAATCCGTCGAATATCGAGCCGGACCGACGAGTAGAACTTCAGAGCCCGGCCACCCGGGGTGGTTTCCGGCGAGCCGAACATGACCCCGATCTTTTCTCGAAGCTGGTTGATGAAGATGCAGATGGTCTTGGACTTGCTGAGATTTCCGGTGAGCTTCCTGAGCGCCTGAGACATCAACCGGGCCTGCAGCCCCACGTGGGTGTCGCCCATCTCTCCTTCGATTTCAGCACGAGGGGTGAGCGCCGCTACCGAGTCGATGACGACCACGTCAATGGCCCCCGACCGGATCAGCATGTCGGCGATCTCAAGTGCCTGCTCGCCAGTATCGGGCTGCGAGATCAACAACTCGTCGATGTCAACACCAATCGCCCGGGCGTAGATCGGGTCCATGGCGTGCTCGGCGTCAATGTAGGCACAGACCCCGCCGTTGCGCTGAGCTTCAGCGACCACGTGGGTAGCCAGGGTGCTCTTACCTGACGACTCCGGACCGTAAATCTCGGTGATACGACCCCGGGGCAGACCGCCGATACCAAGCGCAAGGTCCAACGCCAGCGCCCCCGTCGGAACCGCTTCAATGGCAAGGCTGGTCTTTTCGCCCATGCGCATGACCGAACCCTTACCGAACTGTTTCTCGATCTGTCCGAGAGCCATCTCGAGTGCTTTATCTCGTTCCACGGTTACTCCTGTGTGTCGTGCAGTGCCCGGCCGTTCCGGACGATTGCTTGAGTGGGTGGTTACTGGTCTCGAACCTACGAAAGGGGTGTGACACTCCTTGCCGCAGCGCGAATGACACGAGCGTAATTGCGAACAACTGTTCGGTCAAGCATTTGTCGTTCTTCGAAGCAAATCACCGCCGACCTGCGAAGTTGCCTTCCAATGGCTGCACTCTGCGACAATGAAGCGTCCCACGACCAGGAGCACCCATGTCCGAATTTGTTTTCTCCGAAGAGGAACTCCGTACTCGACTTTCCCCAGAGGAATACTCGGTCACTCAGGAGGCGGGCACCGAGCGGGCGTTCACCGGTCGCTACTGGGATTGCCACGATGACGGGACCTACCACTGCGTGGTTTGCGACACCGCGCTGTTTCGAAGCGAAACGAAGTTCGAATCCGGTTCGGGCTGGCCGTCGTTTTTTGAAACCGCCGGTCCAGACGTCGTCACCATCGTCGCCGACAATTCTCATGGGATGGTTCGTGAAGAAGCGCTGTGCGCAGCCTGCGGCGCCCACCTTGGTCATCGGTTCCCGGATGGTCCGGCCCCCACCGGCCAGCGTTACTGCATGAACTCGCTGTCGCTGCGGCTCGCTCCCGACGCCTAACCGGTAGGCGAATCCAACCTTCCGGCTTCGGACCTCCTTTCGTCCGATACCCTTTGCGAGTGCCCCTCCCGACGTCGTTCGCAGAGCTCGGCGTTCCGGAGGCCATTGTTGGCGCTCTGAATGCTGCTCGAATCACCAAACCGTTCCCTATTCAGGCCGAGACCATTCCCGACCTGCTAAACGGGCGAGACGTCATTGGACGCGCTCCTACCGGTTCGGGAAAGACGCTGGCGTTTGGCATCCCGCTGGTGGCCCGAGTGGCCGCCGGGGAAGCTGCCGATCCCAAACGGCCCACCACGCTCGTGTTGGCTCCCACCCGCGAACTCGCGGCCCAGATCGCCGAAGAACTCAGCCCGTTGCTGCGGGCCACTAGCCGCCACGGTCTCGCCGTCTACGGCGGGGTGGGGTTGATGCCGCAAATCAAGCGCCTAGCCAAAGGCGTCGATCTGCTGGTCGCAACACCGGGCCGGCTTGAAGATCTCATCAACCAGCGGGCCGTAACGCTCGCCGCGGTGGAGTCGGTAGTGATCGACGAAGCCGACCGGATGGCCGACATGGGCTTCCTTCCTGCCGTCCGCCGCATCCTTGATCAGACCACCAGCCGCGAACAGACCGTGTTGTATTCGGCCACGCTCGACGGTGAAGTCGCCCGCCTCACCGCCGAATACCAAAACGATCCCCTCCGTCACGAGATCGGCGAGGCCACCCCTGACCTCACCAAGATGGAACATTTCTTCTGGACGGTGCCCCGCAACGACCGGATCGCCTTGTGCGCCTCGGTGGTCGCGACCTTCGGACGCACGATTGTGTTCAGCCGTACCCGGCACGGGGCCGACCGGGCGGCACGCCAACTCTCTAGCGCCGGTGTTGCCGCGGTGGCGATCCACGGAAACCGTTCACAATCGCAACGTGAACGTGCACTCGCCGACTTCTCGGCTGGCCGGGCGCTGGCTCTTGTCGCTACCGACGTCGCGGCCCGAGGCATCCATGTTGACGCAGTGGAATGTGTCGTTCATTTCGATCCGCCGGACGAAGATTCGGCGTATGTGCATCGTTCCGGGCGCACCGCACGAGCGGGAGCCCGCGGTCGGGTGGTCTCGTTCATTGACCCTTCGCAGGTTCGTTTGGTGAAAGCCATGAAGAAGCGGTTGAACCTGACCCAAGACATCACCGAACCGCCCGATGTGGAACCGGTGAACCATCCTCTTCCCACCGCGGCACCCGCCGAAGAACCGGGGTCGGATCGCCGCTCTCGAGGACCCAACTGGAGCCCTGACGGTGGGGGTCGTCGCCGCGGGGCCAAGCCTCGTTCTGGTGGGCCGAGTCGGGGACGTAACCGTTCACCACAGAAACCGTCGGGTAGTCGATCGGCTCGGTCGGGTGGTCAGGATCGGGACCGAACGTCGGACTCCGGTGAGGCTGGCTCCTCTCGAAGCGCTAATCGGTACGGGAACGCAGAGCGCTCGGGCAGCTCCGAACGTTCAGGTGGTTCAAGGAAACCAGGTGGTTCAAGGAAACCGGGTGGGCCCGGCAAACCCGCACGATCCGGCAAACCAGGTGGTTCGGGTAAACCAGGCGGATCCGGCAAACCCACACGATCCGGTAAACCGGGTGGGTCGGGTAAACCGGGTGGTTCCGGCAAGCCCGCACGATCCGGCAAACCGGGCGGGTCGGGTAAGCCAGGCGGATCCGGCAAACCAGGTGGG
>Ga0075474_10001021_pt1 | contig 11441 bp, 11 predicted proteins | sample DEB08_DNA_2_FD_71485 | JGI IMG/M metagenome (GOLD analysis project Ga0075474, IMG submission 71485) | Aqueous microbial communities from the Delaware River and Bay under freshwater to marine salinity gradient to study organic matter... | ecosystem: Environmental > Aquatic > Marine > Coastal ...
AGAAAAACAAAAAAGCAAAAATACCATATTCTCTTTACAGTGCTGTTCTAGGTATTCCTCTTGCAGGAAAATTAGGATCGGTGGCACTTTCACAGGAACAAACAACAAACGAGGAGCCGCAAGCAATGGCTGAAGGCGGAATGCTAGACGAAGGCGGTACTGTTGATCCAGTATCTGGTAATGATGTTCCTGCAGGATCATTGCAAGAAGAGGTCAGAGATGACATTCCTGCACAACTAAGTGAAGGTGAATTTGTTTTCCCTGCTGATGTTGTTCGTTATATTGGTCTTGATCGTCTGATGGAGCTTCGTCAAGAAGCGAAGCAAGGTTTGCAGAAGATGGATGCCATGGGTCAGATGGGCAACTCAGAAGAGGCTGTCATGTCCGATGATGTGCCCCACGAGGCAATGCAATTCCAACAAGGTGGTATGGTACCAGCATCGAACATTCCTTCGTTCTACGGGCAACAGCAACCTGCTTACATGCAACCCGGAGCAGTACAAACTGCTGTTCGTTATGCTGGTCAGCAACAAGCTCCAACACAATCTGTGTATCAGCCACAGCAGTTTCAACAGGTAGCCGCCATTGGACCTCAGCCTGTTCCCCGTCCAGTACAGCCTGTACAACCAACACAGCCGACACAAGCACCGATACAACAAGTAGCACCGACAGCTAAAGTACCCTACGAAATGAAAAGGTACAGAAACGCTGAAGGTAATGTCATCTATATCCCGTTTATGAATGGTGTTCCCCAGTTCCCAATTCCGGAAGGTTATTCAGAACAAAGTCGGATGGAAGCGATTACTGGCGAAGAAGAAACTGAACCAACTCCTACTGAAACTAAGGTAGAGACCGCAACTGTTAGGGGCGATGAGGGCGGTAGTGGCCGTGATGATCAAGATACTTCGCCAACCGGGACTGCAAAGACAGATCCTGTGATGGGCATTGCTCGTGGGTTCTCTGAATTAAATCCGAATAGTACTGTTGCAACTAATGTCGATAAATATAAATCAGCACAGATTAAAGGGTTGGCTGGTGCGGCATTAGGAGTGTTCTCCGGAAACCTACTGGGTGCTGGTGTTTCATTGTACCGCATGAACCAAAAGATGGATGAATATAAGAACGCCGCATTTGAAGGACTGCCAGATGCAGTTAAACAGCAATTGCAAGTGACTGCCGGTGGCGGATACGCAGATGTGGCAATGAAACAATTCATTCCCGGACAAAAAGAATTTATAACAACTGATCAATTTACTGATGCTGATGCACAAGCGGCATTCAAAGAAGCGAAAGCGGCTGGTGCATCTGACGCACTAGCGGCGGCTCTTGCAACATCAACTGGTGCATTCCGTGGCGATACTTCAGGAATGGACTTAGGCGGTTTTGAGTCTTCCATTGCCAAGGAATATGGTACAGATGTAGGTTCTGCACAGACTGCAATGATAGGTCAGCAATTGGAAGGATTTACTCAAGAAGAGTTAGACGATTTTTACGGACAAGAGGCACCGAGTCGAGGACGATCATTTACTGAATCGTCTAGATTAGGCGGTTATGATGATCCTTCTTACGCTGATATAGAAGCGGCAGATGCTCCTGTTGATAGAGTAGGCGATGCCGCCGCCCGTGAAGAAGAAGGCGGTCCCATGGGACGAGTTGATAGAGGTGGCTCATTACGAGATTCAGTAAATCGTGCCGGTGAGAGTGTCAGTCGTTCTACTACTCGTGGTGGAACTGAAGTTACTACAACTACAGATACTACAACGGGACGTTCTTCTAGTTTCATCGATAGTGATGGCGACGGAGAGAAAGATTCTAATGAAAAAGGCGTTGTAACTGATCGTGACGGTGACCCTGTTACTAACACAGAAGGAGAAGCTGTCACATCAAGATCAGATGATGATCGGGGTAGCGGAAGGGATGACGATGGTCCGGGAAGTGATCCATCAGATGATGGCCCAAGCGACTCTTTTGGTGGTGACCGTGGCTCAGATGGATGGGGGGAATAATAATGCAATTTACTGAAGAATTTTTTGCTGAGATACAGAAACAATATTCTCTTCTAGAAGAAAAAGATAAACAAGTAATTAGAGAATTCTTGCATAATTCAAAGGCTTCAAAAATAATGAGAGATGCGTTTGGCCCTCAATACGAAGAGGTTGTGCGCATGGTAAATCGTCCAAGTAAAAAGAAACGAGGTCTTGCGGCACCTCGTTAATATCGAGCCGCTATTTAACTGGCTACCTAACGCCCTCAAAAGCTACCGTTAGCCCCAGACAAAAGAGGAACTTATGTCTACAACCACAACCGAAATGACTGAAAAGGTCGAACAAGTAAAAGTCGCATCTGGCTTCGGAAAGAGAAACGCAAATAAAAAGCGTATTGAAGAGGAAGAAGCTGAGCTTGAAGCACTAATCAAAGCGAATAAGCCCTCTGAAGAAGACGAAGAAAATCAAGAAGTTGAAAGTGATTCTTTAGATGAAACATCAGAAGATTCTGAACCTGAGAGCGCAGAGGAAAAAACCTTTAAGAAAAGGTACGGCGATTTGCGCCGACATGCGCAGAAGAAAGAGAATGATCTTCAGAAACAAATTGATGAATTAAAACAACAACTTGAAGCATCAACTAAAAAAGAACTTAAGTACCCCAAATCAGAAGAAGAGCTTTCAGCTTGGATGAAGAAGTATCCAGACGTTGCAAAGATTGTAGAAACAATTGCAATGAAGAAAGCAAACGAGACTGCTTCTGATTATGAGAGCAAGTTTAAAGCTATTGATGAAATGAAGTTGGAAGCTCAGCGTGAAAAGGCTGAAGCTGAATTGATGCGAATACATCCTGACTTTGAACAGATTCGTGACACAGATGAATTCCATACATGGGTTGAAGAACAACCAAAGTGGATTCAAGAAGCGTTGTACGACAATGATACGGATGCCATGTCTGCCTCACGTGCAATTGATTTGTACAAGGCTGATAAAGGAATTAGCAAAGGTAAGAAATCCTCTAAGGACAAAGATGCCGCAAAGTCGATTGGCGCAAGGTCACAGCGTTCTTCTCCAGAAGGAGATGAATCTAAGTCCTTTATTAAGGAATCTGATGTTGCCCGTTGGTCAGCAGTTGAATACGAAAAACGTGCAGACGAAGTTGCTGAAGCAATTCGATCTGGTAAGTTCGTTTACGACTTAAGTGGATCAGCACGTTAATTTAAAAAATGTGTTGACAAATAAAATTTTCTGGATATAACTATGTTCAGAATATTGTGGCCCCGTAAGGATACCCACACCTAACCCGAAATAAGATGAACTGTTATTTTAACTTCTGGCCGGTTGTTAGAATAGCAGGAATTCTTATTTCACCTTCACAGAACACCCAAACTACGCAGGCCGTATGATCACTTTGGCCGGTGAATATACCACCCTGCTGTTAGATGGCCTCTGGCGAAGTTACGACAAATTTATCCCTAAGCTACTATAAGGAGATGTCATCATGGCATTTACAAGTGCGGCGGGCTATGGAAATTTGCCTAATGGTAACTTTAGCCCCGTAATCTACTCAAAGCAGGTACAGCTTGCTTTCCGTAAGTCTTCTACTGTTGAAGACATTACTAACAACGACTACTTCGGTGAAATTGCCAATGTTGGTGATTCAGTGAAGATCATTAAAGAGCCTGAAATTTCAGTTCAGTCTTACACTCGTGGTGCTCAAATCACAGCGCAAGATCTCGACGATGAAGATTTCTCTCTTGTGATCGACAAGTCAAACTACTTCGCATTCAAGATCGACGACATTGAAGAAGCGCACTCACACGTGAACTTCATGCAAATGGCTACTGATCGTGCGGCGTATCGTTTGCGTGACCAATATGACCAAGAAGTTCTTGGCTACCTGTCTGGTTATGCTCAGTCTGCTTTGCATTCTGCTGGCGACACTGTCAACACAACTGTAAACGGCACCAAGGCTGTAGCAACTGCTGGATCTGATGAGCTTCTCGCTTCTATGAAGTTAGACTCAGTTGACTTCGGCGTTACAGATAGTGGCGCAGGTAAAGCTGTAGACATTATTCCACGCTTACCGGGTGCAAATGCTATTTCAGCGGCATCAATTTCTCCACTGCAGGCAATCGCTCGTATGGGCCGTTTGCTGGATCAGCAGTTTGTAGATACTAATGGTCGTTGGTTAGTCATTGACCCAGTCTTCTTGGAGACTTTGAAAGACGAGCAGTCTAACTTGTTCAACTCAGACTTTGGTGGACAAACTGGTGGCCTGCAAAATGGTCTTGTTATTAACAACTTGCACGGCTTCCGTGTATATGTTTCTAACAACCTTCCTGCAGTTGGTACTGGTCCTGCTGTTGCATCTACAACTCCACAGGCAACCAACTATGGTGTTATCGTAGCTGGTCATGACTCATCTGTTGCTACTGCTCAGCAGATCAACAAGACTGAGACTTACCGTGATCCAGACAGCTTCGCTGACATCGTTCGTGGTATGCACCTGTATGGTCGCAAGATCCTTCGTCCAGAGTCAATCGTAACATTGCGTTACCAAACTGGCTATTAATAGGAGGAACTTATCATGGCCGCTGGAACTATTTCAACATTGGCAGTTGACGCTCGTGGTACGAGCACAACTCCTTCACGTGCGCCTTATTTCGTTGAAGCTAACATTGACCTTGCCGCCGCTGTTACAGCAAAGGGCACTGCTTTAGAAGCTGACGAAATCATTCAGGCGATTACTGTACCTGCTAACACTATGATTTTAACTGCCGGGTTTGAGGTAACAACTTCTGTTGATGCCGCCGCTGACGGAAACACAGTTAACTTGGGTGTTACTGGTCTTGACGTGACTCGCTTCGTATCTGCTTTTGATATCGACGATGACTCAGCTTCTCTGTCTTCAGGTGTAGGTTATGCTACACAAGCTGACGGTGCCGCTCCAGTTATCATCGGTGCATCTGAAGATACAATTGATCTTGAGCTTCAGGCTACTACCACAGCACCTACTGAAGGTGTAATTCGTGTATTCGCTGTCCTTTTGGACATCGACGCACTTGGTGGTTCTGCCGATGAAGTTGTCCGTGATCAACTTGCATAAATAAGAGGATGACGGGTCACCCGAAAGGGTGGCCTGCCATTTCTAACATGATATTACATTCTAATAAAAAACTAAGTGAGCATGAATCCAAAATATATTTAATCAAAGATATATTCTGGATGCGTGATCCGGTTGTCCTTGGCAAACCTGAATTTACGGAATCGCTTTGGGCATCATTAGATGAGAACGGCATGGACTGGCCGATCATCATTACATATCAAAGCGCATTTAAACAGGAAATGGAAGTTAATAAGTATCGCCATCTGTTTCCTAAACCGATTGATGCTTCTGAGTATTATCGTTGCGCAGTCGGAAACAATAGAATGCATTGGGCGTGCGAAAGAGGTTACACAAGTATAGAGGCAATACTTGTTGACACATGGGAAGAAAGACATGTCCCACATCGGCTAATTCAACAACTCTCTAGGAAATAAACAGACATGGCTGGAATCACAACTGCAATGTGTACTTCATTCAAAGAAGAACTTTTGGGTGGACTGCACGACTTGGACACTGATGTACTCAAGCTTGCATTAATCAAAGCATCGCCAACGGAAAACTACGGTGCCAACACTACGACATACGATGGTACTAGCACTGGAGATGGGACATCTTTGACTGCGGGCACAAATGATGAATCTTCAGGTACAAACTACAGTGCAGGTGGTCAGACTTTAGATGGTGCAACTATCTCGACAGATGGAACGACTGCTATCGTAGATTTTACTGATGAAGTATTTGCCGATGTAACTGTTTCTGCCGATGGGTGTTTAATCTACAACAGCAGTAAATCTAATAGAGCAATTGCAGTCATCGACTTTGGTGGTACTGTCTCTGCAACTGCTGGTGATTTAACAATTGAATTTCCTGCTGATGACGCATCGAATGCCGTCATCCGTATCGCCTAAGAGATAACCGATGGCTGTTACTGTTAATGCCGCCGTTTACGGGACTGGCGTATACGGGACAGCCGTTTATGGCAAGGTTATTGTTAGTAACCTTGACCAAGCAACAGCCGCAGGTGCTGTAAATACTGTTCAGGTTAATCTATCAGAGGTACTGAACAGCGTCAGTGCAACAGGTGCCATTGCTCCGGTTGTTGCTGGCGGGTTTGAAATTGACATCAGTGAAGTAATTTCAACTGGTGTTGCAGGGACAGGTGCTGTCAATACAGTACAGGTCAATGTTGCAGAAGTTCTAGACAGCGTCAGTGCAACAGGTTCTGCAAACGACATTATCCCCCATGCAGATTCATTAATTGTTGTTGATGGGGTTGAAGGCACTGGCTCAGTTAATACAGTCGAAGAACAGCCGACTGAAGTCTTAGAAAGTGTTAGCGCAACAGCAACAGTCAATACTGTTCAAGTTAATTTAAAAGCTGAGATTAGTGGTGTTGTCGGTACTGGAGGTATCGGCACACTTGAACACAGTAATACGGTAACACTTACTGGCGTTCAAGGAACTGGCCTTGTCAATACACTTGAAGAGAAGCCGACTGAAGTACTCAATGGAGTTAGTGCAACTGGCGCAGTTAACGGAGTCACCGTCAATGTACTGGAGGCATTAAACGATGCCCCAGCGACTGGAACAATCGGTGAACCGACAGTTACAGCCGTCGTATTTGACTTCCAAGCAGTGCGTGAGCAATACAGTCGTCGTAGGACAGTGTTAGTACCGAGGGCGGCATAATGTCCTTATCATCGTTTGACAGAACTGTCCTTGTACCTGAAGAAAACCGTGTTGTATTTGTCTTTGCTGACGTAGCGAGTACCGGACGAATTGTGTATGTCGATGCGGAAGACAGAACTGTTTATGTATTTGCAGAAACTACATCAGCAGAACGTACCGTTTACGTAACAGAGGATTAAGAATGAGCTTTCGTTGGCCTAGCAAAGACCCCGATGAACAATTAGATTACAGCGTAGACTGGTCCCGTTTCTTAGGGACTGCCACAATTTCATCTGTTACTTGGTCTGTTAAATCAAAAGCATATAATACAAAAACAACATTAGCTTCTGGTGAAACACTGACTGTAGCGTCTGGAAGTGCCACAACAGATACCATTCAGAATGTCTCTCAAACAAACACGAACACTGTTGCCACAATTAACATTGGAGGCGGCACAAATAATGAAGAGTACACGTTCTTCTGCAATATGATTGATTCAACAGGCAGTCAAGCAGAACGCAGTATCAAACTCAAAGTAAGGGAAAAGTAACATGGCGTATGATTTCTTGGGATTGGTCAATGATGTCAACGCTCGTTTAAATGAAGTTCAATTGACTTCATCAAATTTTGCTAGTGCTGTTGGTTTTTATCAGCAAGGTAAAGACGCAGTTAATTCAGCGATTCGCCATATTAACCAATCACAATTTGAGTGGCCGTTTAATCACGTAGAACAGGAAGATGAGTTGACCGCCGGTACAACACGGTATGGTTTTCCAACGGACATGAAAACACCAGACATGGATACCTTCCGTGTTAAAAGAGATGATACATTAGGTAATGATACCCGCAAACTCCGTATCCTGTCTTACGAAGAGTACTTAGAAAAATTTATTGATCAGGAATACAATACAGGTACAGGACAACGTGGTGTTCCTGAGTATGTGTTTAGAGCACCGAGTAACGAATACGGACTTGTTCCTGCACCAGATAAAGCATATACACTCGTCTATGAATATTTCAGATTCCCTGTTGACTTAGAAAATGCAACAGATGTTCCGAATATTCCAGAGCGGTTCCGCTACATTATTGTCGATGGTGCAATGTACTATGCTTACTTGTTCCGTAGTAACTCGCAAGATGCTGTGTTGATGAAAGATAAATTGGATGAAGGTGTCAAGAATATGAGAACTATTCTCATTAACCGGACTGAATACCTTCGTTCTACTGCGATCAATCGAACTCGTGCTTCGGATGCGTATATAGGTAGACTATAAATGGCTCAAGACCAGTGGGGCACTTATCAGTTTGAATTCGGTGGTGGGTTACTGACTAACCTTTCGCCATTGCAGTTGGGTAGTCGTTTTCCCGGATCTGCAAGAACATTGCGTAATTTTGAGCCATCTGTAGAAGGTGGCTATCGTCGCATTGAAGGTTTCAGTAAATACGATACAGATCACGTACCTCCTTACGGTGACCCACGGGTACAGGGTAGTAGTCAGACAGGTACAACTTTAGACGTTGCTAATTTATTCACTGAGCCACAGGATGCTGATACTTTTATCCTGACTCATGCGACTGCAGATGTGGATGGAATTACGACAGATCCTGAAACAGGTGAGCAAATAGCATCTACATCGCTTGTTGTTGATAATATTTCAGGAACTATCTCTGCAGGTATGATTGTAGAAGGTTCGGGTATTGCATCTGGAGTGACTGTTTCTGCATTTGATGCTGGAACCAGTACCATTACTTTATCGACAGAGTTAGCTCTTGCAGATAACTTAGAACTTACATTTAAATACGAATACACTATTGGCACAGGCGGTGTCACGTACAGTTCAGCCAATAAATCTGCAACACTGACACTTACAGAAGCATTAAAAAGTTCGCCAGATGATCAGTCATTAGTTGAGTTTGGTAATACTGAAGATGCTATCGAAGGTGTTGCCTACTTCAGATCAAGAGCAATTGCCTACCGTAACTCTGATCTGTTTGAATCAAGTGGATCTGGGTGGACTAAGATTAATGTCCCCGACTACGGTACTGTTCTTGTTGATGGCGGTAGCCAAACAGGGACATCTTTAGATGTTGACGGTATTGACACGACACCACAAGTTGGTGACACATTTACTGTTGCTGGTATTGAAAAAGTTTACACGATTACTGCCGCAGTGACTGTGACATCGGGTGCGGCGACACTGACGATCAATCCGAGCCTAGCGTCCAGTCCTGCAGATGATGCTGTGATTACCTTTTTATCAACGGGTAGACCAAGATCAGCAGGTAAGAAACATCGGTTTGTTCAATACCGATTTGCGAATACAGATCGTCTTTTGTTTGTTGATGGAACAAACGCTCCTGCGTATTACGATGGTAATACCTTTGTATCGATGGACGATGCTCCATCAGCAGTGATTGGTGCAGACCATGTCGCAATGTTTAAGAACCATGCATTCTACGGAAAAGACAATCAACTGACGTTCAGTTCTCCATATGATGAAGACGGTTTCAATGCGGCCAACGGTGCTGGTGACATTGACGTAGGCTCTGCAATTACTGGGCTTGTTGTTTTCAGAGAACAGTTAATTATCTTCTGTGAACAGCGCATCATGCGGCTAGCTGGTAATACGATTGCAGATTTTCAGTTGCAATCAATTACTGATGACATCGGATGTATCGAAACAGATACGATCCAAGAAGTTGGTGGAGATATTATCTTCCTTGCCCCAGATGGATTGAGAATGATATCTGGTACTGAACGAATTGGTGACTTCGGATTAGCTGTTATATCGAAAGTCATTCAGTCTGAGTTTGATAATTTTATTACTAAGTCTACGTCATACTCTTCAATTGTTGTTCGTGAAAAATCACAATACCGATTGTTTGGATACAATGACAATATTACTGAAGAATCTGCTGTCGGTATCTTAGGTACTCAGTTCTCAGGCCAAGGCGGTGAGAACATGGCATGGGCAGAACTTCGTGGTATTCGTGCTTATGTTACATACTCTGTCTACACGAGTACAACAGAAACAATTCTGTTTGCGAATGTTGATGGATATGTTTATCAAATGGAGAGCGGAAACAGTTTTGACGGTGAAGATATTATTGCAACATTTTCAACACCGTTTGTTTCGATTAATGATGATCCAAGACTCCGTAAAACATTTTATAAATTATTTTTATATGCTGATCCACAGGGATCAGTCACAACAAATGTCAGTTTAAAATATGACTTTGATACTGAAGGTACAATCCAACCGACACCGATTGAATTAAGTAACGCAACAGGTGCAGTTGGTTTTTACGGCGATGCAGTATATGGGTCAACAACATATGGAACGAAGTTGAAGAAATTATTTGGAACGCAGGTAATCGGCAGTGGATTCACAGTGTCCCTGCAATTTATTTCTGAGGGGACTGATCCTCCATTCTCTTTAGATGCAACAACCTTAGAATACGCAGTACACGGGAGACGATAAACTATGGCTGGGTACACTCGTAACGACACCGCCAATAACATTGCAGATGGGAACATCATCAATGCTTCGGATTTAGACGGAGAGTTTGATGCGGTCCAATCGGCCTTTAATGCCTCAACAGGTCACACACACGATGGCACAACAGGTGAAGGCGCACCGATTGAGAAAGTTGGTCCAGTACAAGACTTAGTCATCACTGCCAGTGAAGTTAAGCCTAAGACAACTAATACGTTAGACTTAGGTACAAGCTTACTTCAGTATAAAGATTTGTACATTGAAGGTAGTGCGTATATCGATGGCTTAGGTGAATCCATGCTCGTGGATGGATCATCTTCAATTCAGTTCCGTGATTCTGCACTTGCAATTAATTCTTCTACTGATGGTCAGTTAGACATTGATGCCGATATTGAAATCGAGATCACTGTCTCCGATGCGGCTGGTATTGTCGATATTAATTCCGATTCCGTCAATATCTCCAATGATCTCAATCTCGACAGTGATGGAGCCATTTTGTCTCTCGGGGCAGATGGGGAAGTTACCCTCACGCACGTACACAACACAGGTCTTGATTTAAAAAATGCTTCTGGGTTTGATCTAAATCTACAGACATCTGACACGACGATTGAGTCTGGTAATTTGATCGGTAAGATTACATTTAATGCCCCAGATGAAGCAGGTGGTTCCGATGCTATTCTCGTCGGTGCATCTATTGAGGCATTGGCTGAAGCTACATTTGATAGTACCACTAACTCGACTGCCATTGTATTTAAAACAAATACGAGCGGTGCCGCCACAGAGCGTATGCGGATTACGAGTGCAGGTGATTTGCACTTTTTAGATAATCGTAAAGCCATCTTTGGTGCGGGGTCGGATTTACAGATTTATCATGATGGTAGCAAGTCTATTATTCATGATAATGGAGCAGGTCAACTTCTTGTAAGGACTAACCAGTTCAATGTAAATAACGCAGGGAATACTGAAAAACTAATAGAAGCAATAGAAAATGCACAGGTCGATCTTTACTACAATAATGATCTGAAACTTTCCACAACCAACACAGGCATCGACGTAGACGGCACAGTCACGGCTGATGGGTTGACTGTTGACACCGATACTTTATACGTTGATGCGGTGAATAATCGGGTCGGTGTGGGAACTGATAGTCCTTCAACAGAACTACATGTAGCATCTACATTCCCG
>Ga0075474_10001028_pt1 | contig 11400 bp, 13 predicted proteins | sample DEB08_DNA_2_FD_71485 | JGI IMG/M metagenome (GOLD analysis project Ga0075474, IMG submission 71485) | Aqueous microbial communities from the Delaware River and Bay under freshwater to marine salinity gradient to study organic matter... | ecosystem: Environmental > Aquatic > Marine > Coastal ...
CTGGTGCTGTCGGGAGAGTCGCCGGATGGCCGCCTTGTCGAGTTCATCGAATTGAACAATCACCCGTTCTGGATCGCGACGCAGGCCCATCCTGAGTTCAAGAGTCGCCCCGACCGTCCCGCACCGCTGTTCCGAGAGTTTGTCGGCGCGGCGCTTCAACGGGCTAGCGGTCGCAACCCCAAACTTCCTTCGCTCGAAGACGACTTGAGTACGGCCGAGTCGTGACCGAACCAGGTTCGCGGTCAGCGAGCGGGTTCACCTACCTCGGCGAACGAGTCATCCACGAAGGGGTCGTGGTGCGGCTGGTGGAAGGTGCATTCCTCGACCCGGACGGCCAACGAATGCAGCGAGACATCGTCCGGCACCCCGGTGCGGTAGGGGTGATCGCGCTGCGTGACGACGAAGTCGTGTTGGTGCGCCAGTATCGAGGTGCGGTGCATCGAGAGATGTTGGAAATCCCGGCCGGCAAACTTGATGTCGACGGCGAAGCCCCCGAACGCGCTGCGGTACGAGAACTCGAAGAAGAGGTTGGGTTGCGGGCCCGGTCGTTGGAAATGCTGTGCCAACTTCACTGTTCGGTGGGTTTCTGCGACGAGTTGCTCACCGTGTACCTAACTACCGATTTCGAAACCGTTGCCCCGTCGCAGGTCGGAAACGAAGAGCGCTACATGACCGTCGAATGGATGCCACTCGATGCGGTGAGCGCCGCACTCTCCGACGGAACCATTACCGACGCCAAAACGTTGGTCGGGCTGCACGCCCTCCTTCGTCGCCTCGGTCGCTGAGGGATCCGCTGGCGATGGTCGCGGACCCGGTCACCGTTGATCCGATGATCACCGAGTTCCTCGTGTGGTTAACCGTCGAACGAGGTCGTGCGACCAACACCCTGTCGGCGTATCGCCGCGACCTCGGACGGTACCAAGAACACCTGAGCTCAACGGGTCGTCAGGTAGCCACCGCCAGCAACGACGACGTGGTGGCGTTCCTGCGTTCCCTGCAGCGCCAAGGTCTCGCCCCCGCGTCGGTAGCCCGCACGCTGGTCGCGGTTCGAGGACTGCACCGTTTTCTCGTCAGCGAAGAACTTCGCGACGACGACCCGGCCGCCGACCTAGAAATCCCTTCGCCACCCAAAGGCCTACCGAAAGCATTGACCCTTGCCCAGGTCACGACCTTGATCGAATCGGTTCCCACCAACGATCCGGTTGGGCGTCGCGACGCGGCCCTGTTGGAGACGCTCTACGGGACCGGGGCACGCATCTCGGAAGTGGTTGGGCTTTCACTCGGAGACATCGACCTGCACGATGGTCTGGTGCGTTTGATGGGGAAAGGTTCCAAAGAACGGATCGTGCCGCTTGGCCGCCTCGCCGCGGTTGCGCTGCAACGATGGTTTGATCCTGAGGGACGGACCCAGCTCGCGCCCCGCCAGTGGGCTCGGCGCGGCGACGCCGAAGCAGTGTTTCTCAACCAGCGAGGGGGGCGGCTCACCCGGCAAGGCGCGTACGGGATTTTGGCGCAGCGAGCCAACGCTGCGGGACTCACCGAACATCTCTCACCGCACGTCCTGCGCCATTCGTGTGCCACCCACATGCTCGACCACGGCGCCGATATCCGAACCGTGCAGGAACTCCTCGGCCACGTCTCGATCTCCACCACCCAGATCTATACCAAGGTGTCGAACGAACGACTGTTAGCGGTTTACCGGGCGGCTCACCCTCGGGCGGTGGGTGGCTGATGGCCGCCATCGGGCATCTGGCCCGCCGTTTCGTTGGTTCGCTTCGCCCTGGAGGGCCGGGAGCCGACGCCGAGCGGTGGGTGCAGTCGGTGCTTCCCCCGCCCCTCTTCGAGCTCTGGGCCGAAATGCCTGGACCGGATCGACGGCATTCCTACGGGGTAGCCCGGGCGGTGCAACAACGGTTGGCTGAGCAGGCAACGCCCCCAGTGCTCGCCGCGGCACTGCTCCACGACGTTGGCAAACTTTCGTCGGGGCTGCGAACCCCCGGCCGGGTACTGGCCACCCTGATCGCCGCCGCTCAAGGTCGAACCGCGGCGGAGCAATGGTCGACCCGGCGAGGGCTACCGGGTCGCATCGGGCGTTACCTGCGCCACCCCGAGATGGGCGCCGTCATGCTGGAACGGGCCGGCGCAGACCCGTTCACGGTGGCTTGGGCGGCTCAACACCATCGGCCTGCCACCGAATGGAGCGTTGACGTTGAGCTGGCCACGGTGCTCAACGAAGTCGACGACGACTAGGCGTCCAACAAACCGAGGTTAGAACGGACGCGGTCCATCGTGTCGGTCGCGATCGCCCGAGCTTTGTCGGCACCGACCCGAAGCAGACGAGCGGTTTCACCCGGATCAGCTTCCAGTTCCCGGTACCGGGCCTGAATCGGTTCCAGCAACGCGATCACCGCGTCTGCGGTGTCGGACTTGAGCGCCCCGTACTGCTCGTACTGTTCAGCAAGCGCCGCGGGTTCCCGATCGGTGGCGGCACCAAGGATCGACAACAGGTTCGACACTCCAGGCTTCTGTTCAGGATCGAAGCGGACAACTCCATCGTTGTCGGTCACCGCCGATTTGATCTTCTTCATGATCTGGCCTGGTTCGTCCAAGAGACCGATCGTGCCTTTCGGAGAGTCGAGCGATTTCGACATCTTGTCGGTGGGCCGTTGGAGGTCCATTACCCGAGCACCAGCCGCAGGGATCACCGCTTCGGGCAGCACGAAAGTCTCGCCGAAACGAGAATTGAACCGTTCGGCGATGTCACGGGTGATTTCGATGTGTTGACGCTGATCGTCACCAACCGGAACCTCATTGGTGTCGTAGAGCAAAATGTCGGCGGCTTGCAGGGCTGGATAGGTGAACAGGCCTGCCGAAATGAAGTCATGGCGGCCGCTCTTGTCCTTGAATTGGGTCATCCGGCTGAGTTCGCCGTAACTGACGTTGCATTGCAGGATCCAACCCAACTCGGCGTGTTCACGAACATGAGATTGAACAAACAAGGTGCAAGTTTCGGGATCCAACCCGACCGCCATCAGCATCTGAGCCAGACGGAGGGACCCGTCGCGCACCTCACCGGGGGCTTTGGGAATGGTCACCGCGTGGAGGTCAACGACACAGAAAAACGCGTCGCTGGTGCGCTGCATTCTCGCCCAGTTGCGGGTGGCTCCCAGATAGTTACCGAGGTGCTGCTCGCCGGTGGGCTGGATTCCGGAAAAGACGCGGGTCATGGCCCCACATCGTAGAGCCTTAGGAGCCGAGGGCAGACTTGTATGCCGAGAGTGTCCGATCTCGGGCCTCGGCATGGTTCACGATCGGTGGCGGGTAGGTGTCGCCCAACACCACACCGGCGGCCGCGAGGTCCAACGCCCCCGCCTCCCACGGGGCGTGGATGTCTCGGCGGTGCAGATCAGCCAACTCGGGGACCCAACGCCGAATGTAGGTACCGTCCGGGTCGAACTTTTTACTCTGGGTGATCGGGTTGAAGATCCGAAAATACGGTGCGGCGTCAGGTCCGGTTCCGGCCACCCACTGCCAGTTCCCGGCGTTCTGTGAAGGTTCGCCGTCGCTGAGCAGGTGACGAAAGTGTCGTTCGCCCCGACGCCAGTCGATCAGCAGGTCTTTGACCAGAAACGACGCGGTGATCATGCGCACCCGGTTATGCATCCACCCGGTTTGTTGCAGTTGACGCATGCCAGCATCCACGATCGGGTATCCGGTCTGACCTTGCGTCCAAGCTGCGAATTCGTCATCGGACGACGTCCCGGTGCGCCAGTCGATGTTGTCGTATTCGCTGCGTATCGCCAACCGGTCGATGTCAGGAAACTGAAAGGTCAAATGGGCGTACCAATCTCGCCACGCCAACTGTCGGACAAACCCGGCCCGCCCGCTGCTCGAGGTGCCGATCCGTTGCGCGGCGACGAGCGGGGAGACGGTTCCGAACCGCAGCGCAGTAGACAACGCGCTGGTTCCCATCTCAGCGGGAACGTCTCGCTGTTCGCCGTAGGCATCGGCCCGGGCATCCCATGTGTCGAGGAGTTCATCAGGATTGAGACGGTCTCGAAGATCCCCGAGCGCTAACCGGTCAGAGTTGTCGGTGAGGGCGGGCAGGCCAACCCCCGGGTCGTTGAGGACCTCTACCGACGATGCCTGCGCTAGGTCGCGAACCGGGACCGTGGCCCACTGCTTGGCAAACGGGGTGAACACCCGCGACAACGTGCCTGCTTTGGTAAGCACCGTGCCCGGTGAATGCACCAGCGTGCCCCAGAAACGATTCACCACCCCGGGAAACGCCTGCTCCACCAAACGGTCCCGTCGTTGGCTCCAGCGGCTCACGTCACCGTTGACATACAACGCATCGCTTTGAAAACGGGTGGCCAGATCAACCAGTGCTTGATCTGGAGCCGCAGAAACAACGTGGAGGCGCCCACCTTGGGTGGCGAGTTCCTGATCGAGTCGCGCCGCCGCGTGCAAGAACGCGGCTCGGCGATGAGGTCCAGCCCGATCCAACAGCACCGGTTCGATCACCAGCACGGGAACAACCCGCTGATGAGACTCGGTGGCGGCCGCCCACGCCGGGTTGTCGTGCAGTCGGAGGTCCCGACGGAACCACATAATCGCGGTGGTGTTCATCTACAGACCTTAGACCGGGGGGTAGGGAAACGTTCTCGTCGTTTTCCACAGGGTAGAAGGTCTGCACTGGGGCGACGGGCGTCTAGTGTCCTTGCGATGGCTATTGAGGTCCATACCCCGGTTTTCGACGGTCCCTTTGACCTGTTGTTGCACCTCATTCTTCGACAGCAGGTCGAGCTGTACGACGTGAGTTTGTCCGAGATCGTCGATGCCTACCTTTCGGAATTGGATCGGATGGATCGGCTCGATCTGGAGGTCGCCACCGAGTTTTTGTTGATCGCGGCCACGTTGGTTGAATTGAAAGCCCGCCGGCTCCTGCCCGAAGATCCCGAAATTGATCTTGATGACGAATTGGGTTTGTGGGAGGAACGAGACCTGCTGCTGGCCCGGCTTGTCGAATGCAAGACGTTCAAAGATGCGGCGGTGATTTTCCGGCAGCTTTCCGCGTCGGCGTCGAGAAGTTACGCCCGCCGTTGCGGACCGGTCGAAGACCATTTTCTGCAACTCGCACCTGATCTGCTGGTCAACACCACCCCCGAAGATCTGCGGGCTGCCTACCTGAAAGCCATCGAACCGAAACCGGTGATCCGGGTCGATCTGTCCCATGTCACTCCGATCAAGGTGACGGTGGCGGAAGCGGTCGAAGAGTTGATCGTCGATCTTCGCCGCAGCGGACGGCGGACCTTCCGAGAGTTGACCGGCCACATCCACGAACGGATCGAGGTCGTGGTTCGGTTCCTGGCGCTGCTGGAGTTGTTTAAGCAGGGTCTGGTCGAGATCGACCAAGCATCTTCGTTCGGCGAGATCTCGGTGGTCTGGAACGACCATGGCGAGATCCACGCCTCCGACATCGAAATCGACACTTACGAAGGCTGATATGTCCGACCATGTAGCTCCCGCGCTTGAAGCAATTTTGATGGTGGCCGAAGAGCCGCTACCTCCGGAACTGCTGGCCAGCCTGGTGGGTGCACCGATCGCCGAAGTTGAAGAGATCTGCGAGTCGCTCGCCGCCGAATACGTGGCCGATGGCCGCGGATTTATTCTGGCCCGAGTTGCTGGGGGTTACCGTTTCCAGACCGCGACCGAGCAGGCGCCTTACGTTGAACGGTTTGTGCTTGACGGTCAATCGGCCCGACTCTCCGCGGCAGCGTTGGAGACGCTGGCGGTGGTGGCCTACAAACAACCGGTTTCCCGCAACCAGATCGCGTCGATCCGGGGGGTCAACGTCGACGGGGTCATGCGGACCCTGCAACAGCGCGGGTACGTCGACGAGGTGGCCCGAGATCCGGGACCGGGTCAGGCCGTGATGTACGGGACCACTCCGACGTTTCTTGAACGCCTTGGTCTTGACTCGGTCGAGCAGTTGCCACCGCTCGGAGATTTCTTCCCCGACGCGACCGTGGTTGAAGCGCTCGAACGAGGGTTGCGGATTGGTCCGGAAGATCCTGACGAAAACCCGGACGCCGATCTTGACGTCGATCCGCACGCCGAAACCCTCGCTGACACCGACGAGCCGACGGCTGAACTCGACGCACCATCCGTCGATTCGGACGAGTCCGACTCGTGAACACGGAAGGCGAGCGGCTCCAGAAGGTTCTCGCTCGGCTGGGGTTCGGAAGCCGACGGGTTTGCGAGGACCTGATCGCCGACGAGCGGGTCACGGTCAACGGTGACATTGCGGCGCTGGGTCGACGGGTCGATGTTGACCAGGACCGGGTCGAGGTTGACGGTGCAGTGGTTGGGGTCCGCCCCGGACTCGTGCATTATCTGCTGAACAAGCCGACCGGGGTCATCACCACCGCCGACGATCCGCAGGGTCGCCCAACCGTGGTCGAACTTGTTCCTGACCAACCTCGGATCTTTCCGGTCGGACGCCTCGATGGCGACACCGAGGGGTTACTGATTTTGACCAACGACGGTGATCTTGCCCATCAGCTCACCCATCCCAGCTTCGGGGTCGAAAAGGAATACCTTGCCCACGTGGACGGTGTCCCGTCTCGGGCCGCGCTTCGCAATTTGCGCGAAGGCGTTGAACTTGACGACGGAAGAACTGCTCCGGCCCGGGTAACCGCAGTCGAACCAGGTCTGCTTCGGATCACCATCCATGAAGGTCGCAACCGGCAGGTTCGGCGCATGTGCGATGCGGTAGGTCACCCTGTTCGACGACTGATCCGGACCCGAATCGGGCCGATTGTGGACCCACGGCTTCCTCCCGGAGGCTGGCGGGAGCTGTCCCGAGACGAGGTTCGATCCTTGGAGGTGGCTTCCAGCGGCGGGCGAGAAGGCGAAGCGCCTGACCGCGAGCGGTAGCCTGCGAGTCTGTGTCCGAAGCGAAACGTGTTGTCATCGTCGGGGTTGGCCTGATCGGCGGCTCCGTCGGCCTAGCCCTAAAACAGCAGGGCTGGGAGGTCGTCGGGGTTGATGTTGACGCCGAGCGGTTGAAACGCGCCCTCGAACTCAACGCGATCGACTCGGTAGCGACCATCGACCAAGCCGGACCCTGCCAGCTGGCGGTGGTCGCGACGCCGGTCGATCACGTCGTGGGCACCGTGGAACGGTTGTTGGCTGCCGGCGCCGAGGTGGTGACCGACGTTGGTTCGGTAAAGGGCCCGGTGGCGTCCGCAATCGACGACCACCGGTTTGTGGCGGGTCACCCGATGGCCGGTAGCGAACAAGACGGGATCGACGGGGCAACTCCGTTGCTGTTCAGCGGCGCAACGTGGGTGCTTTGCCCCACCGCGAAAACCGATGATGACGCATTCGTCACCGTGCGCGACGTGGTGGTGGGGTTTGGTGCGAACCCGATCGCTATGGAACCGGACCGCCACGACCAGCTTGTAGCGGTCGTGTCCCATGTGCCGCATCTCACCGCTGCGACGTTGATGGGGCTTGCCGACGGGCGGGCGGTGGAACATCGTGCGCTGCTACGCCTCGCCGCGGGTGGATTTCGCGACATGACACGGATCGCAGCCGGACATCCCGCGATCTGGCCGGACATTTGTGTTCAGAATGCGGATGCCATCGTCGACGTGCTCGACCAGCTCATCGCTGAACTGTCCGACGTCCGAACCGTTGTCGCCGGACGAGATCGTCAGGGGCTGCTGCAGCGACTCGAAACCGCCCGGTCCGCCCGGCGCAATTTGCCGACCACCGCACCAAGTACCGACGCCATGAGCGAGATGCGGGTCCCGATTCAGGATCGTCGCGGCGAGCTGGCGACGCTGGTGGCGTTGGCGGCCGAGCTCGACGTCAACATCTACGACCTGGAGATCGCTCACTCGACCGAAGGGCCACGAGGTGTAGCGGTGCTGATCATCGAAACCGCGGTCGCTGATCGTCTGCTCACTGGCCTGATCGACCGTGGCTACCGACCGTCGTTGCGAGCCATCGATTCATGAGTGGGGGACAAGGACCGCTAGCCGACCGGTATCCGGTGCGGCGCCTCACCGCCCCCGTCGAGGCCGATGTGGTGCTGCCCGGGTCGAAAAGCATTACCAACCGGGCGCTGATCTGTGCCGCGTTGGCCAAGGGAACAAGCCAGCTCAACGGAGCGTTGTTCGCCGACGACACCTGGGCGATGATCGGCGCCTTGACCTCGTTGGGGATCAACGTGACGGCGGATGAACAAGCGGCTCGAATCACCGTCGAAGGATGCGCCGGAGCGTTGCCACAGCAAGCAGCCGAACTGTCGGTCAACCAATCGGGGACAACCGCCCGTTTCGTGGTTCCGGTTGCGGCGTTAGGGAACCAGCCGGTTCTGGTCGACGCTCACCTTCAGATGCGAAACCGGCCGATGGCCGATCAGTTTCGTTCGCTTGAACAGTTGGGAGCGTCGGTCGAAGAACTGGGTGAACCTGGTCGGCTACCGGCCCGGATCTGTGGGCCGATCGTGGGTCACGAAGTGTCACTTCCTGGTGATGCCACCAGCCAATATGTGAGTGGCCTGATGTTGGCCGGAGGGGTGAACGGTCTCACCGTTTCGCTGACCAACGAACCCGTCTCGAAGCCGTACCTGGAAATGACCGCGGCGGTGATGGCATCGTTTGGTGCATCGGTGACCAACCAAGACGACCGGTCGTGGACCGTTGGGGGCGGGTACCGCAGCTGTGACTACCAGATCGAACCCGACGCGTCGGCGGCATCGTACATGCTGGCCGCGGCCGCGATTAGCGGTGGCCGAGTACGCGTTTTGGGACTGACCCGAGACAGCCTGCAAGGTGACGTGGCGTTCGTAGACGTGCTGGCTCAGATGGGATGCACGGTGCGTTACGACGCGGACGGGGTGGAAGTATCGGGCCGGGCGAGCTCCGGCATTTCGGTTGATCTCGCCGACCTTTCCGACACGGCACCGACGTTGGCGGTGGTTGCGGCGTTCGCCGACAGCCCGACCGAAGTGACCGGAATTGGGTTTATCCGCCAGAAAGAAAGCGACCGCTTAGCCGGTCCGGTCGCCGAGCTGCGCCGGGCTGGGGTGGACGCTGAAGAAACCGACGACGGGTTCATCGTGCGCCCCCACAGGGGACCGGGTCCGGCCACGTTCGAAACTTACGACGATCACCGGATGGCGATGGCGTTCGCGTTGATCGGACTGATGGTGGACGGGGTAGCGATTCGCGACCCAGGATGTGTCGCCAAGACGTTCCCGAACTACTTTGCAGTCTTGGAGCAGTTGGGATGAACGGCGAGGATGTGGCGATGAGAGTGATCGCAATTGATGGCCCGGCGGGATCGGGAAAATCGACTGTTGCCAAAGCGCTAGCCAACCGTTTGGGGTTGTCGTATCTCGACACTGGTGCCATGTACCGTGCGGTGGCGTTCGCGGTCCTTCGGCGGGGCGGAGACCCGGAAAGCCTCGATCAGACATCGGCGATTGCCGAACAACTCACGCTCGAAGTCGACAACGGTGTGGTGTTGGTGGATGGGGTTGACGCCACGATCGAAATCCGTGGGCAAGCAGTAAGCCAGGCGGTCAGCACGGTGGCGGCCAATCCGGGTGTGCGCCGGGAACTGGTTTCTCGCCAGCGGGAATGGACGCGTGAACGAGGCGGCGGAGTGCTTGAAGGACGCGACATCGGGACGGTGGTGTTTCCCAACGCCGAACTCAAGATCTATCTGACCGCCGACCCGGCCGAACGAGCTCGACGCCGAGCCAAAGAAGTGACCGACCTCGACTATGAGGAAGTGGCGGCCGATATTTCACGGCGCGACGCAGTGGACACCGGACGAGAAGCCGATCCGCTGGTTGAAGCCACCGACGCCGTCGTGGTGGACACGACGGGTTTGACCATCGAAGCGGTGGTGGACCGGATTCTGGGGTTGCTGGACCGCGCCCAACCCGAACCATCGTGAACACCCCAAACCGTTACGGCGCCCAAAGCGTTGACGGGCTGGATCGTTCTGCGCAGACCCGTCGAGGCCGGGTCCTGTACTGGTTTGTTTGGCGCTTGTTCTTCGCAGCGATCAAAGTGCTGTTTCGCCTGCGGGTGGTGGGCAAACAGAACCTCCCAGATGGTCCGTTCATTCTTTGCGGTGTGCACCGTTCGTTTCTCGACACGCCGATTATCGGGATGGTGACGTCGAGACGGATGCGGTTCATGGGTAAAGAATCGCTTTGGAAGTCGCGGCTTTTGGGCGGCTTCCTGAGCGTGATGGGGGGCTTTCCGGTGGAGCGGGGGAGTGCCGATCGCACCGCGCTGCGGGCTGCGGAGGACGTACTGGCGCTTGGCGAGCCATTGGTGATGTTCCCGGAAGGAACCCGTCAGGTCGGACCGCGGCTGCTTCGCGAACAGGTTCTGGACGGGCCGTCGTTTGTCGCGGCTCGATCTGGGATACCGCTCGTTCCGGTCGGGATCGGAGGGTCGACTCGGGCGTTGCCGTTGGGTTCGGTGCTGCCCCGACCTCGTAAGGTCGTGGCGGTGATCGGCGCTCCGATTTACCCGCCACCACGCGGCGAGGGACGGGTTCCGCGTCGGGTGGTGGCCGATCTCAGCGACCGACTGTTCGAAGACCTGTCCGGCCTGTACATCCAAGCCCGGGTGCTCGCCGGTGATGAACCGGCGCCGAACCTGTAAGTCACGAACGAGATTTGCCGAGCCGAGCTGGTTTGCCGGTGGTGAATGACCGGCTGACATCAACGATGGCGCGGTTGCGAAGCGCTTGACGGCCCAGCAGCATGCGATATCCCATGGTGGGGCGACGGGTCAACGTCACCTCAATCGGCCAGGTGTGGTTCCCGATGGTGATCTCGGTTTCGATCACCGGGCGTAGTTCGCTGTTGCCGTCCGAAGAACGCACCCGACGTTCATCGATCAACAACGCCTCAACCCGAACCGAACCATCCGACGTGCGTTGATGGGGTCGGATCGTGAACCGCACCCAGTCCTGGTCGTCTTGGACGAACCGGTGAATGTGGGCGGCGTGCAGCGCCGAAGTTGCTGCTCCCGTGTCGATCTTGACCTTCACCGGTTCCGGGCAGTTGAGCCCGCGAAGCAGAGCCCACTCTCGCCAGCCAACAGTGAGTTGACGTTTCGATTTGGCGGTCACGTCGCCGTTCCGGGCAGCGTTTTGAGAACCTCCGACGCGTCGATGTTGCGGTCGTCGAGAGCGGCCCGGTCAGCGCCACCCAAGGTGACCAACGTCGCGGACTCGATGGAGTTCAACAACTCTCGAAGGTTGCGAGGCGGAGGGAAGTATTCGTCTTCTTCGGTCACCGACACCTCCTCAACTCCGTTCGTCGGAGCCAACCGGTCGATCACGGAACGCACCAGATCT
>Ga0075474_10001037_pt1 | contig 11361 bp, 6 predicted proteins | sample DEB08_DNA_2_FD_71485 | JGI IMG/M metagenome (GOLD analysis project Ga0075474, IMG submission 71485) | Aqueous microbial communities from the Delaware River and Bay under freshwater to marine salinity gradient to study organic matter... | ecosystem: Environmental > Aquatic > Marine > Coastal ...
CAACGCTCTGGCCATCCTGGGCCTTGACCACCGTTCCGGCTTCGATGTGCAGCTCAGCACCGTCCTCGACGATGACCAAGCCGCTAAGGACATATACATTATCGTTCGTCCAATGCACCGTATCACCGGCGTTGATGTCGGCATCGGTAACCGTGACGGTGGGACGGCTTTCTACATCGTCGGATTGGGCCAGCGTGGTGCTGGTCGTGAATCCGACCATGATCAGCATGGCGAAGAGGGTTCGTAGCGCTCGTTGCATGGTATCTGGTTGTGTGTTGGGGTGGGTAACAGTCAGCTTACAGTGAGCTAACGATTTCTTAATGAAGGCCGAAAACCACAGAAGGCAGCCAAATGGCTGCCTTCTGTCAGGGCCTGAAGCCCGGTCGATCCGGACCTCTATGTCAGGGTGCCCCGCTGGCTTAGTTGATCTCGTACGTGAGTCCCAGCGAGAACGTGCGAGAGCGGGAGTAGGAGAGGTACTCGTAATCCGTCCCCTTGAACGACTGGATCTGGCGCATGTCCGTACCCAGCAGATTCTTGGCCGAAAGCTTCATGCGGAAGTCCGGAGAAACCTTGCGGGAAATGGTCAGGTCGAGATCGGCACGGGCCTCCTCGAACACATCGGGCGTAGCGCCCTCGGTTACAGCCAGAAGGCGATCACCAAAGACCGTGTAATAGAGACCGACGGCCGTACCTGTTTCGATGTTTTCATACACCGCGTTCAGGTTCAGCAGATACGGAGACTGGCCAACCAGTTGGCGCGTGTTGTCCGCACCCGGGTCAGAAGCCAGAATGAGGGTCATTTCTTCTTCCGGAATGTCGACTTCCGACTGAACCAGCGAGAAGTTGCCACCCAGGGAAATACGACCCAGAATCGGGTTGGCCGTGAAGGCATCCAGACGCTTGCGGGCCTCGAACTCGGCGCCGTAAACCATGGCCTTCTCCACGTTCTGGAAACCGACAAAGCGACCTTCGCCCACGTTGCGCAGTACGCGCTCGATCGGGTCGGTGAAGTCCTTGTAGAAACCGGAGACAGCCAGGATCTCACCGGGGCGCACGAACCACTCCCAGCGCAGATCATAGTTGGTGATAAGCGTGCGATTGAGGAGCGGGTTGCCCTCCTGCACGTCGCCGCCTACGAAGTCAAAGCTCTGGAACGGTGCCAGTTCGCGGAACGTCGGTCGGGCAAGCGTGCGGGTGGCCGCGGCCCTGAGGTTCATCCGATCAGACAACTCGAAGGTGATGTTGACCGAGGGAAGCACATCCGTCTGATCGAGCTCTGCCAAACGCAGTTCATCCGGAAGCGCATCATCGTAGCTCTCCGTCAGGATGGTCGTCTTCTCTACACGGGCGCCGACGATGGCCTTGAACCAACGGGTTACCGGAATCTTGGCCATGGCATAACCGGCCTGCACATCCCGGGCCGCATCGTAGTTGCCCCGCTTGGGAGAGTTCTCCTGGATGTAGATCCCGGCGTTGTAGGCGGTAATGTCTCCAACATTGAGCGTATCGAGGACGCCGAAATTCTCGGGCGAAAGGTACGCCGCGATATCGCCGTTGAAATCCCGGAAGTCGATCTCGCGCCCTTCGCGGTATTCAAATCGACGCTGACGGAACGCACGGTCCGTGGCATCGATGGCCCCACCCACCTTGAACTCCAGACGACGGGCAGCACCCAGATCAATCGGAAGCGTCAGGTCCAATTTGGCGCTCTGAGTGTCCTCGCTCAGGTCTCGAAAATAGCGCTGCGGGGGGGGCGCATTACCACCACCCAGGCTGTAGGTCGTATCCACGCTGGCGGCCCGCTCGTAGATGTTCTGTACCGACGAGAAAAAGCGAAGATCAGGCTCTTCCTGCGTATTTGTGCCGCCCGATACGGCCCATTCGGCCGTCAGTGGACCGAACAGGCTCTTGCCGCGGAGCTGCAGCGACGTCAGCGAGCGTTCTTCGTAGTCGAGGGCGCGCGTAAAGAATGTAGACGTTGCATTCTGGTCACGGAAACCGCCCAGAAGCGTTGCCTCACTCCGGCCACTCTGCGTGTGCAGGGCCGTTAGCGTCATCTCGTGATTGTTCGAGGGCTTGATCGAGAACGAGCCGCTCGTACCCCAGTTGGCCTCTTCGCTGCCCCGCATATTTACGAACGAAGCCGTCTCCATGGGATCCGCCCGGGAGATCAGTTCCAGATCCGGATTGGCGCCGAAATAGGTATTGGATACCAGATTATCCACCCCTTCGACCGTGCCACCCGTCAAGTTCCACTGGCTGAAGACGCCATCGTTATACATCGAGTACGTCCGGCCATAGGTTACACTACCCGTGTAGCCCACTGTCATGCCTTTCAACTTGGATTGACCGCCGATGGCCGTGGAAAAGCTGTAGTTGATGGGGGCCGAATCCTGTACTGGTGCCATTTGTCCATTGAAGGCGCGAGCAAAGGCATTCAGGGAGTCGGCGCGCGCGGCGCGGATCTCGTTGGTCACACCCGAGCGCAGGTCCCGCAGATCTTGCTCGGTCACCGAACGGGCCTCGGGATCCTTGTCATCGAAGATGGAAGGCAAGCCGCGCTGACCATCATCCCAACCGATCCAATCGGTCGAGGAGCGGGCGTAGGTCAGGAAGTCCGTACTGCCCGTAGCCAAGTCGTCATACGTGAGGGAGGCCGACAGCGAGAAAGTGAAGTCGTCCGGGAAGGCCTTCGTAGCCACATCCACCAGACCGCCCGAGAAATCGCCCGGCTTGTCCGGTGTGAAGGTCTTGAGCGTGACGATGTTGTCGAGCAGAGCGGTCGGGAAAAGGTCCAACTGGAACGCCTTCCGGTCCGGATCGGCCGACGGAAGCGTCGAGCCATTCAGCGTGGTGTTGGTATACCGATCGCCAAGGCCGCGGATGTAGACATACTTGCCTCCCATCACGGAAGCGCCGGTCACCTTGGACATGGCTGCAGCAGCATCGCCCGAACCCGAGCGGCTGATGGCCTCAGCCGAGATGGCATCCGAGACGCCATCGGCCTTCTGGCGGTCTTTCAACAGGACCGATTCGTTGTTGCGGATGGCACGCGCTTCGACCACGACTTCGCCCTCGAGTTCGAACGCCTCACTGGACAGGGTAATATCCAATCGCGTCACTTCGCCTTCGACGATTTCCACGCCTTCGATGGTCAGCGTCTGGAAACCGATGAAGGAGACTTCGAAGGTCTGCGTGCCTACCGGGACATTATCGATCCGGAAACGGCCTTCCAGATCGGTGGATGTACCGGTCAAGGTACCCTTGAGAATGACATTGGCACCGGTCAACGGGTCACCAAAGTCGCCGTCCATGACGGTACCGGCAAACGATCCTGTCTGGGCGGTGGCCGCCGGCACAAGACCAAAAACAAAAAGGACGGCAGCCATCAAAGCATGCCGGCAAGAACAGGATGTCACTGCTTCTCTCCTCGGGATGGGGGATGATGATGCCGAACCTGCGCAGGATGGGGAAATCCGATGTGCGCGCGCTTCGGCTGCTCAAGTAGCCCAAGGGTAGCCCGATGGTGTTAGGGCAATGTTATCCGCCGTTAAGCCAGTGTTATCCTTTCCGTGAAGCCCGGGCGAAGGGATTATTCGCCCTCGGTGAGAGGAGTCGTGGACTGCTCCATGAACGCCGTCATACGGCGCACGAAGTCGGCCGGGTTGTTGAGCGACCCTTCCAGCAGCAGCGCTCCTTCGTAGAGCTGCTCGATCGCTTCCCCAAGCCGCTCCTCCTGCCCCGGCACGTCGCGCAGCGCCGAAAGGTTCTTGATGAGCGGGTGGGCGGTATTGACTTCAAGCACCTTCTTGCTGCCCTCGAACGACTCGTCCATCATCCGCATCACACGCTCCATCTGCGCGTCCATGCCGGCCTTTCCGGTAACCAGCGTCACGGCCGAATCCACCAGGCGGTCCGAGGCGCGCACGTCTTCGACTCGATCACCCAGGACATCCTTGAAGCGCTCGACCAGTTTCTTGGTCTCACCTTTCTTCAGGCCGCCCTTTTTCTTCTTGTCCAGCTTCAGGTCGGAGGACTCGATGGACACCAGATCGTGATCCTTGTACTTCGGAATGCCCGGCATGATGAACGCATCGACCGGCTCCGTCATCAGGAGCACTTCGATGTCGTTGGCCCGGAAGTATTCCATGTTCGGGTTGCGCAAGGCCGCCTCGCGTCCATCGGCCAGGACGTAGTAGATCGTGTCCTGATCGCTCGGCTTGCGATCCACGTACGCACCGAATCCGGTCCATTCGCCCTTCTCCTTGATCGAGGACTCGAAGCGGAAGAGATCGATCATCTGGTCGCGGTGCTCGAACTCGAACTGGATGCCCGACTTGAAGAGCGGTCCGAATTCTTTGGAGAACGTGGCAAACTTCTCTGATTCGCTTTCTGCCCATTCCTCCAGCATGCCCAGGATCTTGCCGGTCAGGATCTTGCGGATCCTGGCCAGTACCGGGCTGTTCTGCGTGACCTCACGGGAAACATTCAGCGGCAGGTCTTCCGTGTCAACAACGCCTTTGACGAATCGGCACCAGTCCGGCAAGAGGTTCTTGGCATCGTCCTGTATGAAGACTTTCGACGAATACAGGTGCACGCCGTACTTGTAGTCATCGGCGAACATGCCCCGCGGCGCCTTCTTCGGGATGAAGAGCAACGCCTTGAAGCTGACCAGGCCTTCGAGGCTCAACTGAATGTGCCCAAGCGGCTCATCCATGTCGTTCGAAATGAACGTGTAGAACTCACTCAGCTGCTCGTCCGTGATGTCGGATTTCTGCTTGTGCCAAAGGGCATCGACCGTGTTGACCAGCTCGCCCTCGACATGCACGGGGAAGTCCACGAAGTTCGAGTACTTGCGGATGATGCTCTTGATGCGCCACTCTTCGGCAAACTCACCCTTGTCCTCTTTGAGGTGCAGCGTAATGGTTGTGCCACGCTCCGTGCGGTCCGTCTCCTCGATAGTGAACGATCCGCCCCCATCACTCGTCCAGCGCAGGCCGTGGCTGTCCGTGTCGGCATGGCGGGTGTCTATCGTGATGGTATCCGCCACCATGAAGGCCGAATAGAAGCCGACCCCGAACTGCCCGATCAGGGAGGCATCCATGGGACCGTCCTTCTTCTTGAGCTCCTGCACGAACTCAAGCGTGCCCGACGAGGCCACCGTCCCGATGCGCCTCAGGAGATCTTCTTTGGTCATCCCGACACCGGTGTCAGTCAGCACCAGCGTGTTCTCGTTCTTGTCCAGCTTGATGTCGATGCGCTGCTCGGCATCGGCATCCACGACATCACGATCCGTCAGCATGCGGAAGCGGATCTTGTTGAGCGCGTCGGAGGCGTTCGAGATCAGCTCACGCAGGAAGATCTCTTCGTGCGTGTAGAGCGAGTGGATGATCAGATGAAGCAGCTGCTTCATCTCGGCTTTGAACTCGTGGACTTCGGGAGCCTGGGTAGCTTCAGTCGTGGTCGTCGTGTCGTCAGCCATGGCGGCGAAGGCAAGGATGAGTGGGAGATAGAACGATATCTGCCACTTTTTTGGCTTCGCAGCGCCGTTTGTTCCATGAATAGACCGTCAATGGAGGTCCTGACCGGTTGCACCTCCTACATGCCACTGGAGCGCGCGATCGATACCGCCTCGCGCAATGGATGGCAGCCTACACCATTGATCCTGCTGGGAAGCCTACCCCGTCATACGAAAAGAGAGAAGCTGCCGGCGGGCTACGGCGCCGCGATCCATCGCCACTCTTCGAAGACGGGCACGTGCCTTCCTGAGGGCCAGCCGATGGTCCCTGCGATCGTCGACCGCCTTCGATCCTTGAATCAAGGGTTGAGAGGGCAGGCTCATGCGGTTGCTTTTCATACTTGCTGATGGATGTGAAGAGTATTTCCATTACGGCTCTTCCTCGTCCATCGGCTGCGACCTGCAATACTTAAACGGCGGCCAACCGCGCTATTCGGCTCGGGCGGGGACCAGGGCGTTGAGCCAGTCGAAGAGCACAGGTGCCATTTGCTCACGCCACGCCCTGGAGGCTGGGGCAATGACTTCAAAATGACTGGCATCTTCAACAATGTGGAGGCGCACGTCATCCCCCGCCGCTCGAGCCTCTTCGGCATAGGTTGTGACCTGTTGCCAAGGCACCACGTAATCGTGCCGGCCATGCAGCATGAGCTGTGGCACACCCAGCGGCAAGCGCGCCGCGGGCGAAGCCTGGCCGTAACGCGCCGGCAGCTCCTCGGGCGTGCCTTTCATGAGCTGTACATACCCATCCCCGCAGGGATTGGGGTCCTGCTCTGCATGCGCCTTCAGATCCGGAATACCATCCAGACTGACTGCGCCGGCAAGACGAAGGGGCGCGGCGCTGTACAGGTCATCGCGGTCATCGTACCCGCTCCTGCCGGCAGCCCACAACGCCAGGTGCCCACCAGCCGAATGGCCCATGGACACCACCCGGGTCGTATCCAGATCATGCGTTTCGGCCAGCGCGCGCACATAATCGATGCCGGCGCCCACGTCCTCAAACGTACCCGTCCACGCCCCTCCTTCATCCACAGCCTGACGATGTGAAAGACTCCACGTCGCCCATCCCCGCTCGGTCAAGGCGGCCATGAGGGGCTCCACGTTGCGGGGACGATGCAGTCCGACCCAGCAGCCACCGTGCATCATGACAATGACCGGATGCGGCCCTTCTGTCTGCGGTACGCGCAACACGCCCCACTGCATGGGATCCGAACCATAGGCAATGCGCTCTTGCTCGGGGATTTCCGGGTGGTCGAAGTCCCCGGGACCCAGGTATTGGGCTTGACTTGGTGTAGCGGCTGCCATGAGTATGATGGCTGTCAGAAACGTGGCTGAAAGGGTTCGAAACATGCGAGATCGGGAATGGGGTCCAAGGTACTCATTGACGGGCTCCGCACATGCCGGGAGCACTTTTTCAGAAATCAATCTCCGGCGCGGCCCAGGTCAGCGAATCCCCCTCGAGACCATGCGCGAAGCTGACGACCTCCCCATCTTCGGGCACAAAGTGGATCAGGACGTACATGCGCTCCGGATCCGGGTAGAACGCGGTCCAATGCGGTTGCCAGTAGCGGTCCTTGAGGGCATGGTCATCAACAATCAATGCCCGTCCCCTGAGCGTCACGTATCCCGTGCCGTCCGGTATCTGATAGAAGACCGTGGCGCGCGGATTCGCGCGGATCTCGCGCACCTTGGCGCTGCGCGCGTTGGTGCCCATCCAGACATCGAAGCGCCCCGAATCAGGAGGAAGCGCTTCAAGAATCCGCGCTTGGGGTTGACCCGCCTCATCGAGGGTAATGAGCGTAAGCAAACGGGCCGAGGCCATGATGTCCCATGCTGCCGCGTGCCCGTCCGTCCACACTTCGGGCGTTGGTGAAGACGGACCTGGAGCGGTCTGTTCCTGACATCCTGCCATCAGCACGAGGGTCAATACGAATACCGCGTAGCGCACAGGCATCCTCAGCGACCAACGGCGGCCAACCCCTGCTCGAACACGATGTCGACCGGGATGCCTTCGTCCGCCAGGCGGTCCAGATCGGCCTGTAGCTGCTCGGGTACGCGAGCATACTCATCGACAAAGGCCGCGACGCCCTCGTAGTCGCCATCGCCCTGGAAGCGCAGGATTTTTCCGGTCAGCGCATTCATCGCCTCGATCATCATGTCGTAGTCCGCCCGGTAGGTGCCCGTAGCTTCGTCCCGGGTAAAGGCGCCCATCTCTGAAAAGAAGTTGAACCGGATCATGTTGGCCCGTCCGTGGGCGCTTGATGCGCCGAAACGCACACTGCGGAAAATGCCCGCCAGAAAGGTCACCATGTTATCCCGTAGATCGCCCGATTCTTCTCCTTCCTCGATCAGTTTTGACACCATGTAGAGGCCCAGGATGTCGGCCTTGCCTTCTTCGAGCGCCGAGGCGTGCTCTTTCAGCGCGCCGCGTACCGTGCCCGATCCGTCGAGCGTGTTCTTGATGCCCAGTCCGTGCGCCACTTCGTGGAACATGGTGTTGCCGAAAAAGGCATCGAAGGTCACGTGCTCGCGCTGGTCCTCGGCAATCAGCACCTCGGCAATCGGCACCAGGATCTTGTCGAACTTGGCCTGCATTGCGTTCTTGAGCTGCAGCCGGCGCGTGCCCTTGGCCAGCTGCACCCGCTCGTCGTTGGGCAGGTTGATGGCGATGGTCTTGGAGCCAGCGTTCGTATCTCCGGCGTAGTAGATGGCGTCGTAGGCATTCAGGTCGGAATCCGTGCCCGGCGTTTCCTGCTTGTACTCTGGCGGTACGGGAAGCCCCTCCTGCAGCATAGGCAAAAGCTGAGCGTAACGGGAGAGACGCTCGCTCCAGGACATATCCTTGACCAGCACGAAGGCTTCGGCGGCTGCCTTGTACCCGAAAAGTGCATCCTCATAGGTCTCGATGGGACCAACCACGATTTCAATGCGGTTGTCCTTCATGTCCATCCAGGCCATGTCGCTCTCGTAATACTCCCCGGTGACAAGGGCTTCAGCGCGCAGCGTCAAGTAGTTCTTGAGGCCGGGATCATCGGCATACTCGGCAGCGGCCAGCAATTCTGCCGACGCCGTCTGCATTTCTTCGGCGAAGGCCTCGTGGTAGGGAATGGCCGTCAGCGTTTCATCCGCATCGCGAACCACCATGGTGTAGAGCTCGGCCAGAGCGGGGTCCGCGGCGGATGCCGCCTCGAACTCGGCGCGCGTCATGTCCCGAGGGTAGAGATTGGCACCTTCGGGCTTGTCTCCCACGCCATCCAGGAACGGGGCATTGCCGCCGATCCGATCCCAGGGACCGTAGTTGATCTGGGCATACTCCCGCAGCGCTGGATCTTCGATCGAGGCCAACAGCGCATCGCGATCCCCGTAGGCCTGCTTCCAGAATATGGCCTCCATCTGGTCGGCCGCAGCAAAAAGGTGCGGCAACATGCGGCACTCGTTCTCACTGAGGACACTCACATCCGTCATCAGTCGAAATGACGTGTACTGCGACAGCAGTTCGCGTCCGTACTCGCTGCCCTCGCTCATGTCGACATCGATTTGCTTCATGGAGCCCTCTTCGGAAAGGAATGCACCGCAATCGAAGGCGGTTGTTGCTTGGCCACAGCCATTGATCAGAGCGGTCGCGGCCAGGATGATGAGGAGTGTGGTAATGCGTTGCATGGAGCCCTCCGGTCGATGACCATGTCAGCGGGTGCGGGTAGCGTAGGTCCGGGGAAGCGATGCATCACCGAGTACGACGAAGTCGCCGAGACCGGTGTGCTCGTCCGGATCGAAAGTGGACGGGTCATCCACGCTCTGCACGGAAATGATCAGCATACGGGTGCCCGGGCGGTACTGGGACAGGTGCTCTGGCGTCCCCGTGCCGGCTTCTACATGGAAGCCGCCCACAAAGTGCGCGACTTTGGCACCGGGCCGACGGGTCATGTGATCGGCAATGGACCACGCCATGGTCGCATCCCAGAGCGATTGGGCGTCCAGCATGGAGCCGCCACCGTGCTGTGGCTGCGCAGCAGGCGCCGCGTGATCGGAGGACTCGTCGGGAGTGTCATGGTTCATCTTGGAGTGGTTCATCTTTCCATGATCCATCGGGCTATGATCCATGCCGTCCATGTCCCCGTCCATCATCTCGCACTCCCCACCTTCCTCCATCATGGCGCATGACTTCTCGCCATCGTGCTTCATACCGCTCATGTCGTGACCCTCGCCATGCTGCATGTCACCATGCTGCATGCCCTCGCCCATCTGATGACCCTCGCCTTCCTTCTTGGCTGCCATCTTTTCGGCTTTCATCTTCTCATACTCCTCGTCGGTCATGTCCGGGTGATGCTTTTCGCGCATGGCGGCGTGGTTCATTTCACCCTCGCCATGCTGCATCTCGCCGTGCCGCATCTCGCTGTGCCGCATGCCTTCATTCTCCGGCATGGGTTCAGCTGCAGCATGATCGCCCTCGGAAGATGCCTCGACGGCTGCCTGCATGGCTGCCATGGCATCGGCCATGACCTGATTCCATTGCGCCTCGTAGCGCTCTGAAGCAGCAGCATACGGCAGCGGTGCCAAGTAGCTAAGGGCTTGATCTGAGAGCGAAGCGAGGGCGGTCCGTCCATTGCGGGAGACCATATTGGCGTAGCGCCTCGGCGCGTTGGCCGCAATGACAGGGAGCCCATGGGCTTTGGCAAACTCAACCAGCGGGCGGTAATCCGTTTTGTAGTTCGACCATGGACTGCTGGCCTGCTGGAAATGGGTATCCGTGATCAGACCGGACAGGTATTCGTCGACGATGTACTGCACATCGCGCGAGAACATCTCGAGGCTGAGCGCCGCGGCGTGTCCATGCGTATCGAACCAGCCTTCAAGTACCTGCTGTTCGATGTGGTGGGAGACGGGGTCATTGTGCAGCTCGCCAACGAAAACGACCTCGACAGAGGCGAGCGCGGCGCGCACCTCTGCCATCGTAGCCGGCGTGCCGTCACTGCGGTAGATGCGGTAGTCCGATTCGGTAACAGCATCGGCCGTCGCCAGCTGGCCGGCGGCCGGAGCTGCCACAACAGCAGACAGAAGGGCGCCCCAAAGGACGGTCCGGAATATTTTTTTCATGGGCTTGGGGTGGGGGGAGAGTAGATTGCTCAAGGTAACGATAACCCCCGCGCCATCCGAGCCCCGGACTAACGGCGGCGCTTGTGGCCGCCTCTCCGTGCCTTACCCCCGCGTTCTTCGCCCTGATCATCGTCATGGTGCTCGTCCGCGTTGGCCAACGCATCGTCTGCCTCCGGCTGAGAGACCTTATGCAGGGTCTCGTGGTAGAGCTCGTCCAGGAGCATGGCCAGAAGCTCGGGCTCCTGTTCGGAGAGCTCTTCCACCAGCGGCTTGAAGCGCTGCAGGCGCTCCTTCTCCATGCGTGACAGGTCACGGAAGCTGGACTCGAGAACCACGGTCAGGCGCTCAGTTACGCGCTCTTGAACATCTTTCTCGTTGGGGACGTCGTGCTGTGTCATGGGAATGGAGTAGCGCTGGGCCAGGGCCAGCAGGTTGCGTTGTTCTTCGATCGTGATCAGGGTGATGGCGGTACCGGTCTTGCCGGCGCGCGCCGTCCTCCCCGCCCGATGCACATAATATTCGGGATCCTGCGGAATATCGTACTGGATAACGTGGCTCAGGTCCGTAATGTCGATCCCGCGGGCCGCGACATCCGTGGCTACCAGAAAGCGCAGGCGCCCGTCGCGGATCTTCTTCATCACCTTCTCGCGGGCCTTCTGGGAGAGATCTCCGGAAATGCTGTCGGCGTCGTAGCCGTAGTTCTGCAGGAAGGTCCCCAGGTACTCCACATCCCGCTTCGTATTGGCAAA
>Ga0075474_10001063_pt1 | contig 11251 bp, 9 predicted proteins | sample DEB08_DNA_2_FD_71485 | JGI IMG/M metagenome (GOLD analysis project Ga0075474, IMG submission 71485) | Aqueous microbial communities from the Delaware River and Bay under freshwater to marine salinity gradient to study organic matter... | ecosystem: Environmental > Aquatic > Marine > Coastal ...
TGGTGACGGTCGGAACCACCGAACGCCGTAAACGTGTCCCCGACCTGGTGCGCATCCTCAACGACCTGCCCGCCGATATCGGTCTGGCCATCGTGGGACCCGCCGGAAACCAAGAAGAAGCCGTGCAGGAAGCGATCCTCGCCTACGGCCTCGGCAATCGGGTTCGTCGCCTCACCGATCTCAGCGACCAGCAACGCACCGACGTCATCGCCGATTCGATTGCCTTGGCGTTGGCCTCGGAATACGAAGGGTTCGCTTTCACCCCGCTCGAAGCGCTCCAGTTGGGTGTCCCGGTAGCAGCCACCGCAGTCGGTGCCCTTCCGGAACTGATCGGTGACATGGTTGAGTTGGCGGCACCAAACGGCGACAACCTCGCCAGCCTTCTCCACGCGGCCTGCGAACAGCCCACGGTGCCAGCCGGGGTCGCTGAACGGCTGGCCGGGTTGACTTGGGAACGTTCCGCCGCCGGCATGATGGACCTGTACCGGCAAGCGGCGGGCTGGTGACACCACCGGCAAAACGTCCCGTCGGGCCCGACTTGTTCGCTAGCCTCACGTGATGCCTTCCGATGTGCAAGCCGCGGCTGTGGACCTTGATGTGACCGTCGTGCTTCCCGTGCACAACGAGGCCGGGCATCTGCTCGCCGAACTGCAACGCATCACGACCGCCATGGATCAGTCTTCCTACCGTTGGGAACTGATCGTGGTCGACGACGGCTCAACCGATGAATCGCTCGAGATCGCCAAACGTTTCGGTCGCTGTCGGATCATTCACCTTGACCAGAACCGTGGCACCGGATCGGCTCGCCGTATCGGAACCGAACGAGCCCGAGGCCGGTACGTGGTCTGGACCGACGCCGACATGAGCTACCCCAACCACGCCATTAGCGAACTGGTCGACCAACTCGCCCACGCCGATCAGGTGGTGGGAGCTCGCCGCAGCGAAGAAGGAACCTTGAAGCTGCTTCGGGTTCCGGCGAAATGGCTGATCCGACGGTTGGCGTCGTTCCTTAGCCAGACCAAAATCCCCGACCTGAACTCTGGTTTCCGGGCCTTTCGGCGCGACGTTGGCTTGCAGTACACCCACCTGCTTCCCACCGGGTTCAGTTGTGTCACCACCCTAACGATGGCGTTTTTGATGGACGGCTACCGCGTCACGTACCACCCGATCGACTACGAAACTCGGGCTGGAACATCAAAGTTTCATTGGCGTCGCGACACCAGCCGGTACCTGTTGCAGGTCATCCGGATGGTGCTGGCCTACGACCCGTTGCGGGTCCTGTTACCGATCACTACCGCGATTGGGCTCGTGTTCGCAGCAAAACTCGGTTTCGATCTGGTCGACAAAGATTTCCGGCCGGCAGCGAACACCTTGCTGCTCGGGTTCGCGGCGTTACAGACGCTGGCGATCGGGCTGCTCGCCGACCTGATCGTGCGAGCCAACCGGCCCGTTCGGCTCCTACCGTCGGTGAACGTCACCGAAGTGACGTCAGGGCAAACGGCTGAATAGCGCCTCGAAGCGGGTACGCACCGCGGGCCACGAAAACACCGTCTCGGCGTAGCGGCGACCGGCCTGGCCCATGCGTTGGCGCAACTCTGCGTCGCTCAGCAGTCGGCGCAACGCGGCATCGAAATCCGCAACGCCTTCGTAGAAAAACCCGCCGTTGCTGTTCTCACAGTGTTCTCGCAACGGGAGACACCGTCCGTTGACCAGCACCGGGGTGTCCACAAGAAACGCCTCCAGAACCACCATGCTGAAGCTCTCGTTGGGCGACGGGTTGATGAGCAGGTCGGCGGCGGCCAGCAGGCCGAACTTCACTTCCGACGGGACCGGTCCCAGCACCGTCACGTGAGGGTGGTGGGCAGGAGCGTCAACGACGGGACCAGCCAGTACCAACCGTCCAATGCCGTAGCGTTCGCGGAACCGAGAGAAACGGTCGACCAGGTCGTGCACCCCTTTGCCGGCATCGATTCGACCGAGACAGAGCACGAACGGTTCGTCGCCGAGACCAAGTTCGTGGCGGGCCAACACCGGATCGGAGGGCCCATCCTGTTCGATCGGGAGGCCCAGCACGACCTGAGGTTTGCCCGATGCCGAAGCGAAACGTTGATGAGCTAGCTGCTGCTCGGCCCGTGTACCAAACGACAGACCATCGGCCCGTTCCACCATCGGATCAAAGATCGGCAGCGTCAGCGGTAGCTCGTGATGAAACGCCCCTTGCAACACGGCAGGAACACCGGCTCGTTGAAGACCCCGAACGGTCGATTGGTAAAGGTACGGAATGAAATAGAGCACCCCTTCGTCCACCGCCGCGACCGCCTCCAGCAGCTCGGGGCTATCTGGACCCTGAGCGTCAATCCACGCATAGGCATCGTCAAGGGAAGGCGGGCTGGTAGCGAACAACCGTCCGCTCAACGCATCAAAGTTTGAGGCGCGGGTGCGTACCGTCGGGAACCGGCTGACCTGAACCCCTTCCTCGATGGTCGTGCCCGGGTCGAAATCGTTCGCCCAGGTGACATATGAACTGGCGCAGCTGGCTAGCACGCGAACGTTCCAGCCGTCGGCGGCTAGACGGGTGGCGTAGGAGCGCACCGCCTGTTCAGCGCCGCCAAGAACGCTGCTTCCGTAACGGGTCGAAACAAAGGTGACCGTCTGGCCCTGAAGGGCAGCTTTTTCTGACGGCACCGTCACCTCCCCAACGCTTCGACAGCTCAACCCAACAGGTCGTGGAGCGAACGGCGCATCACGGCAAGGCTGGCGTCAAGAGAATACTCCCGAGCCCGCCGATGTCCAGCAACCACCATTGCTGCACGCGTCTGTTCATCGGTCATCACCCGGGCCAGAGCCGAGGCCACCACGTCAGGAGACTTGTCGGAAAGCACGATCCCGGCATCGGCGATGGTTTCGCCTACCGCGGCGGCCCGGTATCCAACCACTGGCACCCCAAACGACATGGCCTCAACCAGCGGCACGCAGAAACCTTCGTGTTCAGACAGGCAAGCAAACACTGACGCTCGCCGGTACCAGTCGGCCAGTTCCGCATCGGATGTCCGGCCCACGAACTCGACCCGTTCGGACACTCCGAGCCGCTTGGCTAGCGCCACCAACGAACGCTGGTACTGCTCCGAGGACACCCCGCCGACCAAAGCCAGACGAGCGGTAGGCACGGTCTGTAGCAACACGCTCATCGCCGCGATGAGATCATGTTGGCATTTGTTGGGGGCCAGCCGACCCACGAACAAGATCAGCGGAGCGGCGGGATCGGGGGCTGCGGTTGACTCAGGGTTGACCGAAGGCAGGTCGCCGTTCCACAACACCGGCGCCACCCGCACATCTCGAAAACCGACTGCGTCGAGATCACCGGCGTTGTAGGCCGAGTCGGCGATCCCTCGCCGAGCTAGCGGAGCCAGATGTGCGGTTTGGACCCGCCCCCAGAAAAGCCCAACGGTGTGCGTCGGATCCCAAGGCTCAACAAACTCGACCGGGGTCACGTTGTGGTAGTTCACCACGCACGGGATTCTTCGATCGATGATGGCCTGAGCCACTGCCGAACCGATGCCGTGCTGCAAAATGACCAGATCTCCCGGGTGATCCCAACGGGACAACTTGACCACTTTCTGGTCGGGCACGTTTGAGCGCTCAACCACAAACCGGACCCGGGCCCCCATGTCTTCAAGCAGCGTTCGTAGGTGACGGGCGTGGTTGCCGATCGCGTCACCGGTGTTGAGTTCGGAAAGCGCCACATCAACGACCGTCATGGAGCGCTCCGGGCTCGTTCGAGAACGTTGCTCAGTGCTTCAGCCATGGCCTGACGTGAAAGTTCAAGGGAAAGCTCACGGGCCCGTTGCCGTCCCTGAACGATCATCTGGTTCCGAACTGTCTCATCGTCGAGCACTCGACTAATCGCGGCGGCGGCCACGACCGGGTCGTCGCCGTCGAGTAGCAACCCGGCCGACCCGACCGTCTCAGGCACCGCTCCGGCGGCGCGGGCCACGACCGGAACTCCCGCCTCCATCGCCTCAACGAGGGGCACTCCGAACCCTTCGTGGGCGCTCATCGAAACGAACACGTCCGCCCGCCGATACCAGGCGGCGAGTTTCTCAAAAGAAACCGAACCGGCGAACGTCACCGCGTCGGGGCAGACCGCTCCAGCCAACGAACGCAGCGCCGACTCGTACTGGGCCGACGACGCAGTGCCAACCAGCACCAGCTCGGCGCCGGGCCGTGAGCGGCGCAGCACGGTCAACGTTGAGATCAGGTCGTGTTGGCACTTGTTGGGGGCCAACCGGCCCACGAACAGCAGTAACGGTTTGAGTGGATCGTCACGCTCTTCTGATTCGATCTCCTCATCGGAGCCGCCAGTTGAAGCAATCGGGGCGAACAGCACCGGGACAACGGCAACATCTTCGAGTCCTTCCGCGACCAGCGCGGCACCGTTAAAGGCGCTATCGGCGATCGCCCCGGTGGCCCGTCGAGCCAGTCGGGAAACCTGACGGAGCCCATGGTGAAGTTCGGCACCAACCGATGGTTCCCACGGGTCAAAAAATTCGGCTGGGGTGAGGTTGTGGTAGTTGAGCACCAACGGTTCAGATCGGGCCAGAAGGTATTCCGCGACCGGAGAGCCGGTACTCAACTGGTAGAGCAGCACGTCGGGGGGTGCAACCTGCTCGTGGTCTTCTAACTGGTGGGCCCGGGAACGAAGCTCCGGATGAATCGACGTCGCGAACAGTTCGGTGTCGTGACCGAGTTCCCGAAGGATCGCGTCTACCTCAAGGGTGTGGAACCCGACCGCGTCCCGAGGGTTCAGGGTGGCGGTGAACTGGTGGACTCTCACGGGCCCTCAGCTGAACCGGGCAACGACAACGGCGCTGATCCGCTCGTCGTCTACCGGGAGCAACGTCGCGTTCCCCCCAAGCCGATCTATCAGATGGGCCCAGGTTTGCGGAGCGATTCCGTAGCCGAGGCGAATGTCGCGATCCACGACGTCTCGTCGATCCGGGTCACACGCGGCAACCAGAAGCGCACCACCGATCGCCAGCCGTTCTTTGAGCATTTCCACCAGCCGAGCGATGGCGTCGGGCTTCATGTCTTCGATGAAGCCTTGAAGCACAACGGCGTCGATCGTGCCGGGAACGAGCACGTCAAGATGGGTGAGAGGGTCATCGACCCGCAAATCAAGCCCTCTGGACACTCCCGGAAGCAAACGGCCAGCGTCCGGTTCGATCCCGTAAACCGACGAACAGACATTCTGAAGCGCTTCGACGGTTCGCCCTGAGCCACACGACAGCACCACCGCCCGAACCGGAGTGGTCACACAGTTCGCCAACGCGGCCGCCACGGTTTCGCTGGGTTCGTCCACCGCGTCGATCAACCCGTCGAGGCTGGCGGTTCCCGCCGCTACTTCGAGCGCTTCGACTCGTGCATGCAAGCTGCGCAAATACCGGCCGAGGGCATTGTGGAAGGTGTTGACCTGGGAAGCGATGTAGGCGAAATACCAGTAGGAGATTTTACGGATGAGGCGTTTAACCTCCCGCACCCCCGGCCGATGGCCGACCGGGACCATCACATCGACCATCGCGATTTGTTCGACCCGACCGAGCAGCATGGATTCCACCGGTCCGGTCGCCCCAGGTGGCGCTACCGCCGCCCAGGCCCGATCGATCACCGCCTCCTGTTGTTCGATCTCCGGATCTTGCATCCGCCGGAGTTTTGCTTCCGCCTCAATTTCGGCCCGCACTTTTCTGATGTAGAGCTCGAAGTGCTCGGCCGGAGCCGACACTTCGGGGGATTGTTCAGCCACGGGGTGACACTACCAGCTTGCACTACCCGGATTTCGTTCACCTTGAGAGCAACGCAAGAATCCGTCGGTTGGCTCCAGTTCGTTGGGGGGTCACCATCACCGAACGGGCTGGTAGCTGGTCGGGCAGGTTCCCAACCCATCCCGGTCGGGTTACGAACCGGGACGCCAGCTCCGGCACCGACGACAACGATGCCACTTTCTGCTGCCGCACATCGGCCACCACCACCGCCCCCGCCATTACCCCTACCAGCGCGGCGTGAAAGCGAGACGTGATCACCACTGCGGCGTTCCACACCGCCTCCACCGCCTGATGAGGGTCTTCGACGATGGTCACCGGGTGTTTCGTACGATCAACGACCTGGGTTGCGAACCACCGGTCACGCTCACCGCGGAACAACACGGCCTGGACGGGACCACCGAACCGAACCACGAGGTCATCAACCAAACCCGCTACCACCTGAGGGTCGTCGTGCACGAGACGATCTCGACCCCGCCGGAACCGTCCTCGCCCGGCGTTGGGGCCTATCGCCACCACCACACCGCATCCCTCGCCGGGGGCCCGGGCGATCAACTCCTCAACCGCGAGATCGCTGTCGATATCGGCCTCGACCCCAGCGACCGCTAACGCTTCTCGTGATGCCTCGTCGCGCACCACCACCGGTTGTCCGGCAAGCGCCCACCGCAGCAACCACCGCGAAGAGCGGCGCAGCAACCGGTCGGCTCCCAACCCCAGCCCAACTACCGGCCGGCGACGCAGGCGAGCAACCAGCGCAGGCGCCAGATGCATCGGCAAGGACCAGACGCTGCTGCTGTCTTGAATGATTCCACCTGGGCCGACACATACGGCGTCGCAGCCCCCCAAGGTGAGCACCGGCCACAACCCTCGACCGACCACCTGCACACCGGGGTGGGCTTGACGGGTTCGCGCCGGGTCGGCGGAGCGAACCACCAGCTCAATTCCAGCGTTCTCAGCCATGGCGAGCAGGGCGCTGGTCAGCAGCTCGTCGCCGACATTCCCGGCGCCTGACCATCCACAAACCAGTACGCGCCGACGCTGTGTCACCGGTTAAGACTACTCCCCGACCTCCTAGCGCCGCCGACGCTCAGCGCCAGACCCAAAAGATGTCACCTTTTCGCAACATTTGATCTAGGATCATCGGTGCGGGCGGTCCGCTCAGGGAGTATTCACATGTTGCCGGGTATTCGCACGTTGCCCACACTGGTTGCTCAAATCGCCGCAATCGCTGTGATCTCGTCGCTGTTGGCACTGGCCCCGGCATCGGCACAGACCAGTTCGCAAGCAACCATCACCTTCGAAGGTGGCGGTTTCGGCCACGGGGTCGGCATGAGCCAGTACGGCGCCTACGGTCGGGCTCTGGCTGGCCAAACCCATGACCAGATCCTGAGCTTCTACTACGAGGGCTCGACCCTGACCGATGTTGAAGCGTTCAGCGACGCCACCACCAACTTTTCGGTCGCCGACGACGTCGACGTGCGGATCGATATCAAATCGCGGGTCGCGGTCTCCCCACCCAACGACCAGGCCGGAAGCTGGGAGATCGACGTGTACGGGGGCCAGACCCTGATCGGAACGTCACAGAACTCGGTCGACTCTCGTTGGGACGGCAGTCGCTGGGTGGCGGTCACCAACGTGGGCGGCACCGACGTTGATCTCTGCTCGGGCCAACCGGCCTGCGCTGGATCCACCCTTGAGTTCGTCATGAGCGGCGACGAACGAGTGGTGATGGAGGAATTTCGCCACGGTCCCAACTTCGGTCACTTCCGAGGGGGCCGAATGATTTTGCATCCGGCCGCCGTACCCGGACCGAAAGGCACCACGACCACGTTGTGCGGTAGTGGTGTGGATTTTTGCGTGATCCACGGCGATCTTGACCTTCAGACCTACCTGTACGGGTTGGCTGAAGTTCCCAGTTCCTGGCCCAAAGAAGCGCTCAAAGCCCAAGCGGTTGCCGGCCGAAGCTATGCGGTCAGCCGGATCCTTTCCCGAAACGCCAGTTCAAGCTGGCAGGCCCCGTTTGACGTTTACTCCACAACCCAAGACCAGTACTACACCGGGTGGGAAAAATGGCTTGACTGCACTCCTACTCCTCGCTGGTGCCAGGCCGTGGACGAAACCAACGACCAGGTCGCGACCTACAACGGCGGGATCGTCGAAACGTACTATTCGGCATCCAACGGTGGAGCCACGGCTGAACCCCCGGATGTTTGGGCGGGTGGAACGACCCGGCCTTATCTGAAAGCCAAAGCCGACCCGTACGACAGTTTCGCCAACAACCCGTACCGTGTTCGCGACTTCACCTACACCATCGAGCAGGTTTCGCGTTGGCTCAACAGTTACACGCCTCCCGCCGGGATCGACCCCAACCAGTTGAAGGTCGGCACGCTCCAAAAAGTCATCATCAACACTGGGCCCTCCGGTCGGGTCACGTTCGCTGAAGTCATCCTGGTCGGTACCGAACGAACCACTCGGGTCGAAAACCGGATCGTTAACGGGCAGGTTGTCGCTGGCCCGTACGGGTTCCGCTTCTTCTACGCGTTGCAGAAGGGGTGCGAAGCGGAGCAGGCCGCGGGTGCCCAAATCAGCTGCTTGGAATCCACCAACTTCCGGGTCAAAGGCTTCACCGACGTTCCCCCCGGGGTCTACTACTACGAGCCGGTGCATTGGATGGACAACAACGACATCACCAACGGTGTCGATGGCGGCACGGCCTTCGCCCCTGACCGCGACATCACTCGAGCCGAAGCCGCTACTTTCCTCTGGCGGTTCATGGGTTCGCCGACCCCTCAGAGCAACAACAGCTTCCACGACGTGCCCGGAGGCCTCTGGTACACCTCGGCGGTGAGCTGGATGGAAGAAAACGGCATCACGACCGGCACCAGCGACACCACCTTCTCTCCGATGAACACCATCACCCGAGGCCAGATGGCGGCCTTCCTGTGGCGGTTGGCGGGCCGGCAAGTGATCGCCTCTAGCCAGGAATACCGTGATGTCACCCCCGACCGGTATTTTTACAATTCGGTGGCCTGGATGGAGCTCCACGGGATCACGACCGGCACCAGCGACACGACGTTTTCGCCTGACGACGAACTCACCCGAGGCCAGATCGCCACGTTCATCTGGCGGCTCGCCGGAGTTCCCCAAGCTTTTGATGGCAGCGTGACCCGGCCGAACTTGATGCGGGTCGCGAGATAGCCGTGCGCCAGTTTCGGGCGAACCAGGTCAGGCCTCTCGCCCGGTCGCTGGTTTCCCGCCTCAACAAACTTCGCCGAGGACCCGAGACTTCCCAGTGGCGGACGGTTCTGGCCGTGGTCGCCCCGGGCGCGCTGCTGGCCGCCATGATCTGGGCTTGGGACCGCAGCGGGTTGACCGCCGACGACCTTCGCTGGAAACCGGTTCTGGCCCTGATGGTCATCACCTCCCCGCTCAGTTTTCTGCTCAAAGCGGCCGAGTTCTCGGTGGCCGCCCAGATCGCCGGTCATCGGCCCAGCCGCCGTCTCGCCGCTGAAACCGCAGTGCTTTCCTCGGTCGCAAACCTCGCTCCCCTTCCTGGTTCGCTGCTGGTCACTGTCCAAACGTTGGCTGAACGGGGTTCGTCGTACGGCCGAGCGTTGACCGCCAGCGCCATACCCGGGATCGCCTGGCTAGGGATCACGGCCGGTATCGGCGGGGTCGCCATCGCCAGCCGAGGTTCCTTAGGGCTCGGGGTTCTGGCCAGCATCACGGGTGTTGTGGTGCTCGGTGCCGCCGCCGCGGCGTTTGTGCGCACCGTGCCTGCGTCACGCCGGGTTTCGTTAGCGGCCGCGACGCTTACTGTTGAGCTGGGGTGGTTGGCGATCAGCGCCACCCGGTTCACGTTGGCCGCGGCCGCGGTGGGGGTCTCGCTGACCCCGGCTCAAGCGTTGTCGTTTTCGGTGGCCGGTGCGTTGACGGTGGCCATCGGTTTCGTTCCCGGCGGACTCGGGGTGCGCGAGGCGCTCATCGCCGGGCTCAGTCCTCTCGTGGGACTCCCAGTTGACGTGGGCGTGTTGATGGGGGCGATCGACCGGGTGGTCTGGCTCGGAGCGTTGGCCATCGCAGGAACGGTCATGTTGGCCGCCCGGCGTTACCGCACCGCGGAAACGAACTCGGCTAACGGTTCCGAATAGTGCCGTAACGGTCGGTAGCCAGCGGCGGTGAGCGCTTCGGTAGCCAGCACCGAATAGGCCGGTCTCGCTGCGGGACGGGGAGGTTCGAGCTCTGCCGATGAAATTGGCTGGACCTGCTCTGGATCGAACCCGGCGAGTTCGGCAAGTTCACGAACTAGGCCCCACCAGGATGTCTCACCGGCGTTGACGACATGAAAAAGACCCGGTTGTTGATCAACTGCGAGATCAAGGATTGCTTCGGCCAAATCCCAGCAAAACGTTGGTGACCCGAACTGGTCGTTGACGAAACGCACTTCGTCACCGTCGGCGAGGCGAGCCAACGCGGTCCGTAACACGGAACCTCCGGTCATCCCGGTCAACCAGGCGGTCCGGACCACTGTCGATTCTGGGAGCGCCAACCGCTCCCCTTCGAGCTTGGACTGGCCGTACACCGACTGCGGGTTCGCGGCATCAGTTTCCCGGTAGGGGTGGTCTTGCGCACCGTCGAACACGTAATCGGTCGACACGGTGACCAGATGGGCCCCCACGCGACGGGCCGCCTCCGCGAGGTTCGCTACCCCTTCAACGTTCACCGCATAGGCCCAATTGGGGTGGAGTTCGCAACGATCCACATCGGTTGCCGCGGCGGCATTGATGATCACCGTCGGCCGGAGCTTGCCGATGTAAGGGCCAAGCTCGTGCGGGTCGCAAATGTCGAGCTGCTGGTGTGACACCGCCAACGCCGAAATTTCTCGCCTCGCCAACCCTTGCAGCAGTGCCGAAGCCAACCGGCCACCCCCGCCGGTGACCAACACCGTCACGATGCCTCCCGCAGCGGCTCCCACCAGTCACGGCGATCCCGGTACCAGCCGACGGTCGCTTCCAGCGCCTCGTCCAAATCACCGGGGCCGGACCATCCCAGCGCTTGAACTTTGGACGAATCCACGCTGTAGCGGAGGTCGTGTCCGAGACGATCGGCGACATGCTCGATGGCGTGTTCATCGCGACCGCACAGCGCCAGCAGGCGCCGAGTCATCTCCAAATTGGTCAGTTCGTAACCGGCACCAATGTTGTAAACCTCACCGTCGGCACCGTGGCGAAGCACCACATCTATCGCCCGGCAGTTATCGGCGACCGGGCACCAGTCGCGTACGTTGTCGCCGGTCCCGTACACCGGAACGGTGCGCCCGGCGAGCAGGTTGGTGGTGAACAACGGAACCAGTTTCTCCGGGTGCTGAAACGGACCGAAGTTGTTCGACGAACGAGTCACCCGCACCGGCAGGCCATAGGAACTGAAATACGACA
>Ga0075474_10001066_pt1 | contig 11243 bp, 7 predicted proteins | sample DEB08_DNA_2_FD_71485 | JGI IMG/M metagenome (GOLD analysis project Ga0075474, IMG submission 71485) | Aqueous microbial communities from the Delaware River and Bay under freshwater to marine salinity gradient to study organic matter... | ecosystem: Environmental > Aquatic > Marine > Coastal ...
GGCTCGCGCACGTGTCACCTGCAGCAGCCGAGATTGGACGGTTTCGAGTAGCCGAAGTGGAAATCGATGGGGTGCCGATTCTGGGTGCCGGCACCGGGTACACCGGCGAAGATGGGGTCGAACTCGCCGTACCAGCCGAGTCAGCGCCAGCCATCTGGCAACGACTGCTCGACGTAGGGATAACCCCCGCGGGGCTCGGGGCACGCGACACGCTTCGCTTGGAAGCCGGGTTGCCGTTGCATGGTCACGAACTCGGACCCGGCATTTCCCCGCTTCAAGCCGATCTGGCCTGGGTGGTGCGGTTCGAGAAAGCCGACTTCTGTGGCCGGGCTGCGTTAGCAACCGAAGCAGCAACCGGTCCCGACCGGTTGCTGCAAGGCATTGTTGTTGACTCTCGTCGCCCACCCCGTGAAGGTCAACGGGTTCTGCGTGATGGTGAAACCGTAGGGGTCGTTTCCAGCGGCAATTTTTCTCCGCTGCTGGAACAAGGCATCGCCCTTGCGTTCCTAGATCGTCGCTACGACGAGGGCACGGCGGTCTCAATCGACGTGCGCGGCACGCTGGTTGCGGGAACGGTTACCGCTACTCCGTTCGTCAACCAGCACTGACCCCGGTGAGGATCGGGTTCTGGCCCGGCTAAGGGCGGTCAGTTAACGGCGGCAGTACGTTGATCGCCGTTTGGCGTAGCCAATGGTCGGCCAAGCAAAGCAACACCATCGCTTCGACCATCGGGACGGCGCGGGGAAGCACGCAAGGATCGTGGCGTCCCCGGGCCGACAACGTGGTGTTCTCACCGTCTCGGGTAACCGTCTGTTGTTCGCTGGCAATCGTTCCGGTCGGCTTGAACGCGACCCGGGCCACGATGTCTTGACCGTTGCTGATCCCGCCCTGAATGCCGCCACTGTTGTTCTGTGTGGTGCTGACGTTGCCGTCCGAGCCGATCTCGAATGGATCGTTATGTTCGCGCCCCGATAGACGGGTTCCTGCGAACCCGCTTCCGATCTCCACTCCTTTTGCCGCAGGCAGCGACATCAAGGCACCGGCGAGTTCGGCGTCGAGCTTGTCAAAGACCGGTTCGCCGAGACCGGCAGGAACCTGTCGGGCTACGACCGTCACCACCCCACCGAGCGAGTCGCCATCGCGGCGAGCGGTTTCGATGGCGGTAGTTATGGCTTGGGCCGCGACCGGATCCGGGCAGCGTGTCGGGTCGGCTTCTACCTGTTCCAACGTGACGGTGTTGAGGTCCACGTCGGTTCCGATCGTCGCCACCGACGAAACCCAGGCCAGAACTTCGATGCCAGCAACTTCGGCGAGTAGGCGTCGCGCCACCGCGGCTGCCGCCACCCGTCCGATCGTTTCCCGGGCCGAGGAGCGGCCACCACCAGCCCAATCCCGGAACCCGTATTTAGCGTCGTAGGTGAAATCGGCATGCGAGGGGCGGTACACGTCTCGTAGGTGGTCATACGCGCCGCTGTTGTGGTCTTTGTTGCGAACCAGGATGGCCAACGGTGTACCTGTCGTGTAGCCACCGAAAACTCCGGAAAGAATCTCGGCTTGGTCGTCTTCGTCGCGTTGGGTGACCAATCGGGATTGCCCGGGGCGTCGACGGTCAAGGTCGGCTTGGATCGTTGCCGGGTCGAGGGCGAGACGGGGAGGGCAGCCATCAACGACAACACCAACGCCGCCCCCATGGGACTCACCGAAGGTCGTGACCCGAAACAAGGTACCGAACGAACTAGCCATGCCCGGAGTCTACGGGGCTAGACGGCGGGGGCCGTGATGGGTTAGCGGCTGGCAGCGTCGCGAATGTCAGCCGCAGAGGTTCGACGCTGCGACGCTTCACGGTCCCCAACCATGGTGTTGGCATCTCGTTCTGCGGTTACTCGGTCGTTCCAAACGCCAAGTTCTTGCTCGATTCGGTCAGCGTCCCAAACCAGTTCAGTGGCCATCAAGTCGGCAACGATCCGTGCGCTGGCCACGCCACGGTCGGGAGTTTCGATAGATAGGTGGGTGCGGCGGGCGAGCACGTCGTCGACGTGAAGGGCGCCTTCGTGACGCACCGCGAACACCACTTCAGCGGCCAGATGTTGGCCAGGTAGAACTGTTCGCAATTGATCGTCGTCGTTGAGAAGTTCAAGCACCGCTCCGATCTGGGATCCGTGACGGTGCAGCATCGCTTCGATGACCTCAACCGGGAGGTCCCATTGGCGGGCCAGTCCAGGTCCGGCCTGTTTCCACGTTGTCTGCCAGTCTTGGCTGCCGATCAGCGGCAGTTGATCGCTTCGCGATGTGCGCGGTGAACCCCCGAGGCCTTCCACCGCGGCGTCGATCGCGTCGGCGGCCATGATCCGGTAGGTGGTGTATTTCCCGCCGGCGATAGAAACCAAACCGGGGGCTGGGCGCATTACTGCATGTTCTCGACTGAGCTGTGACGTTTCCTCAGCGGTACCGGCCAGCAGAGGACGCAGCCCCGCGTACACCCCGATGATGTCGTTGCGGTCGAGAGGTTCGGCAAGGACCCGGTTGGCTTGGTCCAGCAGGTAGTTGATGTCAGTCGCCGAAGCCGCTGGGTGGTCTCTGTCGTAGTCCCAGGCCGTGTCGGTGGTGCCGAGAAGCCAGTTGTTCCGCCACGGGATGATGAACAACACGCTGGTCGGGGTGCGGGCGATAATCCCGGTTTTGCTGTCGATTCGGTCACCTGGGATCACCAGATGCACCCCTTTGGCTGCCTGCACCTGTAACCCGGCAGTGCGAACCATGCCGTGGATGTCGTCGTTCCAGACCCCGGTCGCGTTTACGACCTGCCGGGCCGAAATCGTGAGTCGGGCACCGGTTTCGAGGTCTTCTACTGCGGCGCCGACCACCGCGTCGCCGTCTCGAAGGAGATCAACGACTCGGACCGAAGTAGCGATTTCGGCGCCGTAGGCAACCGCGGTTCGGGCCACGGCCAAGGTGTGTCGCGCATCGTCGATTTGGGCGTCGTAATACAAGATGCCACCGGCCACGTCATCGTCTCGCAGGGCGGGCGCGAGTTCCAAGGTCCGAGGCCGGGAAAGGTGTCGGTGGCGAGGCAACGGATTTGATCTGGTGGCCGCCATCAGGTCGTAAAGCAGCACACCGGCGCCGTAGTAGAGACGGTTCCACCAGCGGCCAGGCAGCGGGAGAAGAAACGACACCGGACGAACAAGGTGAGGAGCAAGTGCGGTGGTGTGCAGGCTTCGTTCTCGAAGCGCTTCTCGAACCAGTGAAAACTCGCGGGTTTCGAGATAGCGGAGACCACCGTGGAGCAATTTCGACGACCGACTCGAGGTGCCTGAGGCGATGTCTCGCTGCTCAACCAGGCCAACCTTCAGGCCGCGGCTGGCGGCATCAAGAGCACATCCAACGCCGGTGACGCCACCACCGATGACCAGCACATCAAGGGTTTGTTGGCTCATGGTTTCCAAGGCACGCTGGCGCTGGTGGGGGTTGAGCGATCCGGGTACTTCGGCCATCGCTACTCAGCGTAAGCTCATCTGCGATCGAGAGGACTGCGATGCCGAACTTTGCTGACATTTGGGAGGGGATTGCTCAAGCAATGCCTGATGCCACCGCGGCAGCTCACGGGTTCGAATCCCATAGCTGGCGGGAGTTCGAAGATCGGAGTGCTCGATTAGCAGCAGCGCTCGACGACGCGGGGGTGGGTCACGACGACAAAGTCGCGTTGTACCTGTTCAACGGGTTCGAATATCAAGAAGCCCAGTTCGCCGCGTTCAAACAGCGGGCGGTGCCCTGCAACGTCAACTATCGGTACGTGGCAGCAGAGTTGCAGTATCTGCTGGAAAACGCCGACGCCAAAGCAGTGTTTTTCGATGTCTCACTTGCCGATCGAATCGAAGCGGTTCGCGCGGCCTGTCCGGAACTGCGTTTGCTGGTGCAGGTCGGTGGCGGCGATTTGCTCGACGGAGCTGTGCATTTCGAAGACCTCGTAGCTTCCCACCAACCGGCGGCACCAATCGAACGATCCGGAGATGACCTGTGGTTCTTGTACACCGGTGGCACGACCGGCAACCCCAAAGCGGTGATGTGGCCTCACGCCGAACTTCAGAAATCGGGCGCCGCCTACTACACCCCGCTGGATCGTGGCGTGCCACAAACAGTGGAGGAAGCCGTCGACGCGGCGTGTGAGCTTCGTGACCGCAACCGCAGTACTCGGGTGTTGGCGGCGGCCCCGTTGATGCACGGCACATCGGGGATTGTTTCGCTGCAGGTGCTGAGCGTCGGTGGCACGGTAGCCACGCTGCCCAGTCGAAGTTTTGACGCCACGGAACTGTGGGAAGTGGTCGCTCATCACCGACTGACGATGCTGACCATCGTCGGTGAAGCGTTTGCCCGACCGATGCTGGCAGAACTGGCGCGGGCCCGTGACGCGGGAACTCCTCACGACCTGTCGAGCGTGTTCCAGATCATGTCGTCGGGGGTGATGTGGTCACGAGAATCGAAAGAAGCTTTTCTGGAATTCCGCCAGATGACGTTGGTCGACACGCTTGGTTCGAGTGAAAGCCCAGGCCAAGGAACTCAACGAACCCGCGGCGGGGAGGAAGTCGCCAGTACCGGACGATTCGAGTTGAGCGAAACGACGACGGTGTTGACCGACGACGGTCATGAAGTGGTTCCGGGTTCGGGCGATGTGGGTCGGCTCGCCAACCGGGGAATTGTTCCGCTCGGCTACTACAAGGATCAAGCTAAAACCGACGAGACGTTCCCCACCGTGCGTGGAGTTCGCTACGCAATCCCCGGCGATTACGCCACGATCGAAGCCGACGGCACGATCACTTTGCTGGGACGGGGTTCGGTGTGCATCAACTCGGGTGGGGAAAAGATCTATCCCGAAGAAGTTGAAGAAGCACTGAAATCTCATCCCGGTGTCCTCGACTGCAACGTGGTCGGACTCGCCGATGAGCGGTGGGGGCAGTCGGTGACGGCGGTCATTAGCTTGGTTGACGGTACCGAGGTCAGCGATGACGATCTGGTCGCCCACGCCCGCGAACACCTCGCCGCCTACAAGACGCCGAAACGGTTCTTTCGGGTACCGAGCGTGATGCGAGGCCCGAACGGCAAACCCGACTACACCTGGGCTCGCACCACCGCAGAAACGCTCGCCGCCGAATAGCGGCCAACCTCGTTACCGGGCCAACCCCGTTACCGGGCCAACCTCGTTACAGGGCCAACAATGCCTGCTCGACGACTTCGGAAAGTGCCGGGTGGATGTAGTACTGCCCGGAAGCCATTTCGTCGACGGTTTGCCCAAACGCCATTCCTTGGATGAGTTGCTGGATCAAGGTGGAAGCCTGCGGGCCGATGAGATGCGCGCCGAGGAGGAGTCGTGTCTCGGGATCGGCGAGCAGTTTGCAGAAACTCGTTGTGTCCTCCATCGCCCATCCGTACGCCGCCGAGCCGTAGGGCTGCGTGACCGTGACGTAGGCAATATTGCGGGCCTGCGCTTGGCGTTCGGTGAGGCCCACGCTGGCTACCTGCGGGTGACCGAACACTGCGTGAGGAATGAACCGATGATCAACCTGCTGACGGTCATCGGGATGGCTGAGGTTGTGTCGCACCACCCGAGCTTCGTGGTTGGCGACGTGTTTGAGTTGGACCGGGTTGGTGATGTCACCAAGCGCCCACACTCCTTCGACGTCGGTCGCCAAATAGGCGTCGGTGCGCAAATAGCCGGCGTCGTTGAGTTGGTAGCCGTGCGCAGCCAGATCGAGTTGGTCGGTGTTGGGGACCCGGCCGGTGGCGATCAGGAGCGCGTCCACCGTCAACTGTTCACCGCCGTGGAGATGCACGACGGTCTCTGCCCCGGCCCGTTCGAGACGTTCAATGGTGGTGCCGAGCCGCACGTCGTGGCGAGCCTGATAGGAGCGGGTGGCCGCCTCAGAAATGTCGTGGTCTTCGCTGCTGAGCATGCGGTCGCCGCGAACGATGAACGTGACGTTGCTGCCAAGTCCACCGAAGACGCTTCCCATTTCGGCGGCGATGAAACCTCCACCAACAATGGCGAGGCGTTCCGGGAGTTCATCGACCCGCATGATCGTGTCTGAGGTATGAAATCCTGTTTCTGCCAGGCCGGCGATGTCGGGGATCTGGGGGCGAGCTCCAGCCGCGATCACGATCTGGTGAGCGGTGATGACTTCGCCGCCGACCTGCACCTGTTTGGGGCCGACGAACCGGGCGTCGTGAGGGTAGACGGTGACATGCTCGAGGCATTCCCGGTAGTGCTGGCCTCCCGACGCAATGCTGTCAATCCGCTGAAACACCCGATCTCGGATAGCGGGCCAGTCGGCGTGGTGAAACCGGGTATCTACACCAAGCCGAGGTCCGGTCGTTGCCGCCAGTTCGGCCAGTTCGGCCGGGTAGACCAGCATTTTGGACGGGATGCATCCCACGTTCAGGCAGGTGCCTCCGAATACCCCTCGTTCGATGATCGCAATGTCGAGATCGTCGTGTTCTGGTCCGATCAGCGAGTTGCCGGAGCCGGTCCCGATGATGATGAGGTCGTGGGTGCGCACCGCTTGAGCCTAGGCGACGGCTGGGTCGGTCCCGAAGTGACGGTGTCAGTCTGCGAGTCGTCGGCCAGACTGGTGCGATGCAGCGCCCAGTGTCAGGAAAATGGTTCGAGGAGCTTCCGGTGGGTCTGGTGATCCACCACGTCATCCGTCGGACGGTTACCGAAGCCGACAACGTCGGGTTTACGACCATGACCATGAACCCGGCGTGGCTGCATCTTGACGCTCAGTACGCAGCCGACGAAACCGAGTTTGGGCGGCCACTGGTCAATTCGCTGCTGACGTTGAGCCTGACCGTAGGTATCTCGGTGCACGAAACCACCCTTGGCACGACGGTAGCCAACCTCGGTTTTCAACAGACGGTGTTCCCGGCTCCGGTCTTTCACGGCGACACCCTTCGGGTCGAGACCGAAGTGCTGGCGGCGCGTGTTTCTGGGTCGCGGCCCGGTCAAGGCATCGTGACCTTCGAGCATCGCACCTTCAACCAAGATGACGTGCTGGTTTGCCGTAGCGTCCGAGATGCGTTGATGCTGTTTCGGCCCGACGGGAGTTGACCACCGCGGACAGCACTCGGCGCTAACTGTCGGTCGGTGACGCAGCGACCGACCCGGCTTGTGCGATCACCCGCCGGGCTTGGGCGGCGACTGGTTCGTCAACCATCTGCCCTTCGAACGCGAGCGAGGCCACCCCGGCTGCGGTGGCTTGCGCGTAGGCGGCAAGAAGTCGCTTAGCTCGTTCGACTTCTTCATCGGTTGGCATGAAGGCTTGGTTCGCGATCGCAACCTGGGCTGGATGTATGCAGAGCTTCCCGACATATCCCATGGCTCGGGCGTTGAGACATTCGGTACGGCAGCGTTCGTCGTCACGAAAATCCGCCACGATCTGGTCGATGGCGAGCACCCCAGCGATCCGGGCTGCCAGCACCACCTGAGACTGTGCCATCTCCACTTCGCGGTTCGATGCGGTCCGCACCCCACCCATGTCAGCGATGAAATCTTCCGCACCAAAATACGCCGCGGCCACTGTGGGTTCGGCGAGAAGCTCTCGGCAGTCGGCAACGCCAAGTGCGGTTTCGATCCCGGCGACCACCGGAAGGTTGAGACCCAGGTTCGCCAAATCGTCCGTCACTCGCCGCAACCCGGATCGCTGCTCGACTTTGGGAACCACAACTCCGCACAACGAATCGGTCAATGCCTGCAAATCGTCGCGGTACCACGGGGTGGACGGATCGTTGATTCGGGCCAGAACTGGCACTTCTGACGCGAGCTGAGGCGCTAGGCGCAACAGGTTCTGGCGCCCGGTGTCTTTCGCATCGGGTGGGGTTGCGTCTTCAAGATCGATGACGATGGCATCCGCTCCGGTGGCCGGCATCTTGACCAGCAGGTCAGGACGCACCGCGGGAGCGAACAGCAACGAGCGAAGACGCGAAGGGAACACGCTCAGAACCCTAATCGTTTCGCATCTCTCTACCGTTCTCTGGCACGGTGTGGGGTGTCAGAGAACGTTTTGGGAGGAACCGATGACTGAAAGTGGCACTCAACCGGCATCGCGGCAACGAGGAGTGAACCGAGTGGTGATGGCGGTTCGGGATTTAGAAGCTGGTCGTGCCTTCTACGAACAGCTTCTGGGTTGCACGTTCACCTCGGGAGATGACGCCGAAGCGGCAACGTTCGGGGTGAAGATGCTGTTTTCGTGGGATGGAGGGATCGAACTGGTGGCCCCGTTGGAAGGCCGTGACAGTTTCGTCGAAACCATCATCAACGAACGCGGCGAAGGCCTGATCGGTGTGGTCTGGGCGGTCGCCGACGCCGACCGCACCCGCGACGCCGGTGCCGAACTTGGAATCTCCACGTTTTTCACCCTCGACTACGACCAGTCTCAGATCGACGCCAAGCTACAAGGCCGCTTCTCCCGCTATTACGAGCATTTCATGGCCGCCAGCGGACCTCTCGGCAACTTGCAGGTGGTGGTTGGCGAATTCGACGAACCGGTCTAATCCGGGGCGCCGGGTTGCGACATCGCCAGCGTCTCCAACGGGGGGCAGCTACACACGAGGTTGCGATCCCCTGACGCACCGTCGATCCGGCTCACCGGTGGCCAGTACTTGTTCGGACGTTGCGTTTCGTAACGTGCCGCAGCGACCTGACGGCTGTAGGGGTGCGTCCAGTCGTCAAGGAGTACGTCATCGCAAGGGTGCGGTGCGTTGACCAACGGGTTGTCGTCAGCGGGCCATTCGCCGCTGGCTACCCGTTGAGCTTCTTGGTAGATGGCGATCATGGCGTCGCAGAACCGGTCGATTTCGGCCAAACCTTCGCTTTCGGTTGGTTCGACCATCAGCGTCCCGGCCACCGGAAACGACATGGTGGGAGCATGGAACCCGTAGTCGATGAGTCGCTTGGCGATGTCGTCCACGGTGATCCCGGTGTCGTCTTTGAGCACCCGAGTGTCAAGGATGCATTCGTGGGCGACGAAACCGTCAGCGCCTCGGTACAGCACCGGGAAATACGGGTCGAGGCGGGTGGCGATGTAGTTGGCGTTGAGAATCGCGACTTCGGTAGCCCGTCGCAACGCGGGGCCACCCATCATTCGCAGATACATCCACGGGATAGCCAGAATGCCCGCAGATCCCCACGGTGCAGCCGCTACCGGGCCCGGACCGCTCGCCGGACCAGCGACCGGGGTTTGCGGATGGTTCGGTAGGAACGGTGCGAGATGGCTTCGAACTCCGATCGGTCCCACTCCCGGTCCGCCACCCCCGTGAGGGATGCAGAACGTCTTGTGCAGGTTCAGGTGGCTGACGTCAGCACCGAACCGACCGGGCTGGGCTAACCCGACGAGGGCGTTGAGGTTGGCGCCATCGAGGTACACCTGCCCACCGGCGTCGTGTACCAAATCGCAGATCCGCCGGATCTCCACTTCGAACACTCCGTGGGTTGACGGGTAGGTGATCATCAGTGCCGCGAGATGTTCACCGTGTTCGGCAACCAATGCAGCCAACTGAGGTACGTCGACGTTTCCGGCGTCGTCGCAGGGTGCCACCACCACCCGCATACCGGCCATGATGGCGCTGGCCGCGTTGGTTCCGTGGGCTGAGGACGGGATCAGACAGATATCGCGGTGATGGTGGCCGCGGCTGTGATGGTAGGAACGGATCGCTAGCAAACCTGCGAGTTCTCCTTGAGCACCGCTGTTGGGCTGCAACGACACGGCGTCGTAGCCGGTGATTTCCACCAGGTAGCGCTCAAGTTGGTCGATCATGCGTTGATAGCCGACCGTCTGGTCGACGGGAGCGAACGGGTGCACGTCGGCGAACTCAGGCCAACTGATCGGTTCCATCTCGTTCGCGGCGTTGAGTTTCATGGTGCAGGACCCGAGCGGGATCATGGAACGATCCAAAGCGATGTCGCGGTTGACCAGCATCCGCATGTAGCGAACCAGCTCAGTTTCGGAGTGGTAGGCCGAAAACACCGGATGTTGGAGGGGGGCGCTGGTTCGGCGCTGCGGTTCGGGTCGGGGATCGGGGGCGGAGGCGGTGAGTTCGTCAAGGTTGGCGTCAACCCCGAAAGCAAACCAGACCCGTTCGATAATGTGCCGGTCGGTGAGTTGATCGAGTGAAACACTGACCGTGTCGGCGTCGATCCGTCGGAGGTTGATCCCGTCAGCAAGCGCGAGCGCCACGACCTTGTCAGCTCGGCCCGGCACTTCGGCACAGATCGTGTCGAAAAACGTGTCGTGGCGGAGATGAACCCCACCGTTGCGGAGCCCGCAGGCGAGGACCGACGTGAGACGGTTGACTCGATCACCGATCGCACGAAGGCCCTTCGGTCCGTGGTACACCGCGAAGAACGACGCCATCACCGCTAACAGCACCTGAGAGGTGCAGATGTTTGAGGTCGCCTTTTCTCGGCGAATGTGTTGCTCACGGGTTTGCAGCGCGAGACGCAACGCGGAGCGGCCCGCAGCGTCGACCGAAACCCCGACCAGGCGCCCCGGCAACGAACGCTGATAGGCGAACCGGGTAGCGAAATACGCGGCGTGTGGCCCACCGAACCCCATCGGTACGCCAAACCGTTGAGTGGAACCGACCACCACGTCGGCGCCGAGGTCACCGGGTGGGGTTAGTACCGTCAACGCCAACGGGTCAGCAGCCACCACCACCAAACAGTTCGCGGCATGGCATCGTTCGATAATGGCGGCCAGATCGGGGAGTGCACCGGTGGTTCCCGGGTACTGAACTACCAGTCCGAAAACCCCATCAAGATTGGCGGTCAACGGGTCATCAAGCCGGGTTTCGAGCCCGATCGGTTCGGCTCGGGTTTGCACCACTGCGATCGTCTGCGGGTGGGTGTTGCGATCGACGACGAACCGATCACCGGGCCGTTGCGTATTGACCCGGTGCAGCATCGTCATGGCTTCAGCCACCGCCGTGGACTCGTCGAGCAGCGAAGCGTTAGCGATTTCCATTCCGGTGAGCTCACAGGCCATGGTCTGAAAGTTCAACAGCGCTTCGAGACGACCTTGAGAAATTTCTGGCTGGTACGGGGTGTAGGCGGTGTACCACCCGGGGTTTTCGAGCACGTTGCGGCGAATAACCGGTGGGGTAGCGGTTGCGTGGTAACCCATTCCGATAAGCGACACCGGCTGCCGGTTTTGGCTGGCGATCGCCCGTAGTTCTGCTTGCGCTCCGAGTTGCCC
>Ga0075474_10001076_pt1 | contig 11200 bp, 11 predicted proteins | sample DEB08_DNA_2_FD_71485 | JGI IMG/M metagenome (GOLD analysis project Ga0075474, IMG submission 71485) | Aqueous microbial communities from the Delaware River and Bay under freshwater to marine salinity gradient to study organic matter... | ecosystem: Environmental > Aquatic > Marine > Coastal ...
TAATTGCTGGGATAATGCAGAAATACAACCCGGCTTGTGTCTGACAATATGCAGACATGAGATAATCATTAAGAGTTAACTCTCCTACTCTTCAATATATTTGAAATAAACGCTGTTGCAGGGCCAAAAGCATATTAAGCCCTCTTGTTATTTGAACTATTTGATAGGATTCTAGTTTGTATTGAAAAAGATGAATTCAATTTTATACTCCTGAACTCCCTTTGTTTTAAGGGTTGATGTCATTAAAAGATGCGCTAAACCTGGCGCGATCAAAATATCGCATTTGAAATCAGAGATAATAACAATTCCAAAAAGATTTACTTGTGCTGCAACTTTGAATAGTAGGGACGGCCGAGCGTAAAGAAAATGTCTAGTGGACATTTTTAGCGAAGGAGCGAGCTGGCGCGCAGGCTAAATGATAAAACCGTTATACTATTATAGTGTAACGGTTTTTTGTATTTCTTATTGAGATTATTCTGTTTTATCAATAAGATTTTGAATTAATTTTCTGCCTATATCAAAATCCATAAGAATTGAAATGCTCTCTAAAGATCAAAAATTTACTTTTCTAGAAAGTCTACATTTCCCATTCTGGATCATAAAAGACGCATCCTGGTTTGCAGCAATCCATTTTCTATTATACAAGGAATCCTTACAATTCATTTCCTTCACCTTTGCTATACCAACTATAGCTATTACCGGTTATTTGATTTATTCTGCACCCAATAAATTAAAACTATTAGAAAACATATTATTGGGTTTGTGGTTGATCGCTAATACTTCGTGGATGTTAACTGAATTATATGAATTACCATTGATTTGGCTATCCATTATTTCATTTAGTCTCGGACTTTTGCTTATGATGCCTTTTCTATTGCTTCTTAAAAAAAGTATCTTGAAAAGCCATTGAATTATTTTAACCCAGTTTTTAATTGATTTTGATATAGGCAGAAAATTATTATTCATCTTATTCTCGGGCTGATTTTCAACCAAATTGTTCTTGGTCAAGACAATCCAAATATTGTTCTCGTTGTAATGGATGATATGAGGTTTGATTAATGGAGCGGAGGTGGTCATACTTATTTAAAGACACCAAATATTGATTCTTTGGCACAAATTGGATCAAAACATAATTAGAAGACTTCATTCAAAACTGAGGAAAGAACAATTGAAAGCAATTGGCTTATAGTGATTGGGGTTTCTAATCAGTGTTAACTGCATTCAAATTAATTTTTGTAGTGTTTTTAATTTCGGATAATGCAATATGACTTTGCACATTACCTAAATTTGATAGTAATGAAAGTTTAGTCAAAATAAAATTCTCGTAAGACTCAATATCGCTGACAAGCACTTTAATTAAAAAGTCGAAATTCCCGGTGATTCTATAACATTCAACAACCTCTGGAAATGTCTTTACTTCATTAGCAAACTTCTCGATAAAGCTTCTAGAATGTTCCTTTAGAGATAATTGAATAAAGACTACTTGCTTTAAATTTAATTTGCGATGATTTAAGAGAGTTAGATATTTTTTAATGTATCCTCCCTTTTCTAATTTTTTGATTCTTTCAAAAACAGGTGTTGTTGAGAGGTCTAGTAACTCTGACATTTTCTTCATGGTAACTCTACCATCTTCTTGTAAAAGATCTAGTATTTTAAGATCAATTGAATCCAACTTTTGACTCATATTCGATTTTGAATTAAAAGATATTATAGAATAATTTTCTAATAAAGTACTTATTTATTTATAATAAATTCTATGTAGTTAAAATATTGTAGTGAAATAATATTTATTTATTGTATTTAAATAAATTTAAGATAGTGTGAGGTAGCAAAATGTTTAAAATCAAAAATAACAACTATGCCATATTATCATAAACTAGGAAATATTCCTAAGAAGAGACACACCATTTTCAAAAATCAAGAAGGTGGATTTTATTATGAAGAACTATTTGGAACCATAGGTTTTGACGGCATGTCATCCCTTCTTTACCACAGTCATAGACCTACTCAGGTAAAAGAAATCATAAAATCATATGATGTAGGACCAAAAATCGCATTAGAAAAGAATATGAAGTCTCTAGCACTTAAAGGCTTTCTTATTACCCCTAATTCTGATTATTTAAAAAGTAGGAAAACCATATTAACCAACAGTGATTGTAGTATTGTTTTGGCGGCACCAAAAGAATCTCTTCGGGAATATTTCTATAAAAACGTCGATTCTGATGAACTAATCTTTGTTCACAAAGGATCAGGTACCTTAAGAACACACATGGGAAATATTTCCTTCAAATTTGGAGATTATCTTTTAATACCGCGAGGTATCATTTACCAGATTAATTATGATGGCGAAGACAATAGGTTTTTTATTGTAGAAGCACGCAACCCTATTTATACTCCCAAAAGATATAGAAACTGGTTTGGGCAACATTTAGAAAGCTCACCCTTTTGCGAAAGGGATTTACATGGACCAGAGGAGCTGGAAACATATAATCAAAAAGGAGATTTTATTATTAAAGTAAAGAAACAAGATCAAATCCACGAGTATGTATACGCTGCGCACCCATTTAGTGTAGTAGGATGGGACGGGTATAATTACCCTTATAAATTCTCTATTCACGATTTTGAACCCATTACTGGTAGAGTGCATCAGCCGCCACCAGTGCACCAAACTTTTGAAAACAGTGGATTTACAATTTGTTCCTTCGTACCTCGTTTATTTGATTATCATCCCAATGCAATTCCTGCACCCTACAATCATAGTAATATAGATTCTGATGAAGTGCTATACTATGTAGATGGTAATTTCATGAGTAGAAGAAATATTAAAGAAGGTTATATAACGCTGCATCCAGCAGGTATCCCACATGGGCCTCACCCAGGAACTATGGAGAAAAGCATTGGCGAAAAAGAAACTGCAGAGCTGGCAGTGATGGTCGACACCTTTAAGCCACTAATGATTACAGAAGAGGCATTGAATATCAATGATGATTTATACTATCAATCTTGGTTAGACCAGTAATAAATAGGATTTAAAATTGAATTAAATGACTGAAGTAAAAGACTTAAAGGGTTTACAAAACACTGAATATGATCTTCGTAAAATTTTTTCTGATGCAGAGGATTTTTTACCCCTTTTAGGGACAGACTATATCGAACTATACGTGGGGAATGCGAAACAAAGTGCGCATTATTACAAAACAGCCTTTGGATTTCAATCTCTTGCTTATTCCGGACTTGAAACAGGTACAAAAGATCGAGTCTCTTATGTCCTAGTACAAGAAAAAATAAAACTTGTTTTAACCACCCCATTAAAAAAAGACGGACCAATCAATGATCACATTAACACTCATGGAGATGGCGTCAAGGTAATTGCACTTTGGGTTGAGGATGCTTCAAAATCATTTGAAGAAACTGTAAAAAGGGGAGCTAAACCATTCATGAAACCTACCGTTGAAGAGGATCAATACGGACAAGTAGTTAGATCAGGAATCCATACTTACGGTGAGGTCATTCATATTTTTGTGGAGCGCAAGAATTACAATGGCCCATTTTTACCAGGCTTTAAAACCTGGTCTTCTCATTACAACCCACCAACAGTGGGATTAAAATTCATTGATCATATGGTGGGAAATGTAGAATGGGGAGAAATGAATAAGTGGTGCAAATTTTATGCTGAAATAATGGGGTTCAGCCAGATCATCTCATTTACTGATAATGATATATCTACGAAATATACTGCACTTATGAGTAAGGTAATGAGCAATGGCAACGGAAGAGTAAAATTCCCAATTAACGAACCAGCTGAGGGTATTAAAAAATCTCAAATTGAAGAATATTTAGATTTTTATGGCTGTGCAGGAGTACAACATATTGCAGTAGCTACAGATGATATCGTAAGAACCGTTTCTGAAATGAAACAAAGAGGTGTGGAATTCTTATATGTGCCAGAAACTTATTATGATAATTTATTAGATAGGGTTGGAAATATTGATGAGGATGTTGAAATACTTAAACAAAATGGAATTCTTATAGATCGAGATGAAGAAGGATATCTTTTACAATTATTTACGAAGCCTATTGTAGATAGACCAACTCTATTTATTGAGATTATCCAGAGAAAAGGAGCTCAGTCATTTGGTGTAGGAAATTTCAAGTCTTTATTCGAAGCCATAGAGAGAGAACAAGAAAATCGAGGAACCTTATAAACCTCTCTACCCATGAAATCAAGATCACTCTCGAATTTTCAATGGAATGAGATCACAAAAAAACTACCTAGGCACCTTCATCAATATATCGTTAAGCAACCTTACGAAGATTACACCGCCCAAGATCATGCCATTTGGAGGTATGTTATGCGTTTAAATATGAACTATTTACCGAAAGTAGCACACGCCTACTATCTTAACGGGATTGAACGCTCAGGAATTAGTATTGATCGGATTCCTAAAATGGTAGGAATGAATAGAATATTAAAAGATATTGGATGGGCAGCAGTATCGGTAGATGGATTTATTCCTCCTAATGCATTTATGGAGTTTCAGGCGCATAACGTATTAGTGATCGCTTCTGATATTCGAACTATCGAACACGTAGCTTACACCCCTGCTCCGGATATTATTCACGAGGCAGCAGGTCATGCTCCTATTATAGCAAATCCTGAATATGCAGAGTACTTGCGAAGATTTGGTGAAATAGGGAGTAAAGCTATTTCATCTAATAAAGACCAAGATTTATACGAAGCTATCCGAAAGGTTTCTATTTTGAAGGAAGATCCTCAGGCCGATGAGAAAAGTATAGAGAAGTCTCTAGAAATGCTGCGAAAAGTTCAAGAAAATATGGGTGAACTATCCGAAATGGCTCAACTTAGAAATCTTCACTGGTGGACGGTTGAATACGGATTGATCGGTAGCTTAGAAAATCCAAAAATATATGGCGCAGGTTTACTTTCGTCAATTGAGGAAAGTAAATTGTGTCTTTCAGATAAAGTTGAAAAACGAGATTTTACAATTCAAGCAGCTCAAGTAAATTTTGATATTACAAAGCCACAACCTCAGCTCTTTGTAACACCAGATTTTGCACATTTAAGTTATGTGCTAGAAAAATTTGCCAACAAAATGGCTCTTAGAACGGGAGGACTTAAGGGCCTCGAAAAACTTATCGAATCTCAAAATATAGGGACTATAGAACTTAGTACAGGACTACAAATTTCAGGTTTATTTACAAATGTTATTTCCTTTGAAAATAAGGTAATATATATTCAAACTAAAGGGCCAACAGCCCTGGCATCAAGGGAAAAAGAATTTAATGGTCATGGTATTGATCAATATCCTGAGGGCTTCGGAAGTCCAATAGGGAAATTAGAAAATACCAATTTGGCTATTGAAGATATGTCTCCTAAGGATTTAGAAGCATATGGTATTTACGAAGGAAAGTATATTGATCTTAATTTCGAAGGGGGTATTAAGGTAAGTGGAAAGATTATTACTGGAAAAAGAGATATTAGAGGAAAGATAGTTCTTATTTCCTTTGATAATTGCACCGTCACTCACGGCGAAAAAGTATTGTTCAGACCGGAATGGGGTATTTATGAAATGGCTGTAGGGAAAAAAGTTTTATCTGCTTTTGCAGGACCTGCATGTGCCAATTCTTTTTCAAATTTATATCAGGTATCTCAATCAAAGGGTCGAAAACGAGTCCAAAGCAAAGCGCGACTGAAGCTCTACAAAATGTATGAAGAAATTAGATTAATGAGAGAAGAATCGATTATAAAGTCGGATTCTTTAATCATTATACTTAAAGATTTAAAGGAAAAATACCCGAATGAATGGCTTTTAGGTCTTGAAATATATGAGTTGGTATATGGGAAAGGTCTTGAAATCGAAAGCCAAGTCCATTCTCATCTAATTCAGTTACAATTAAAATCTACATTTAACAAATTGATTTCAGAGGGAATTAATCTAATTAAACAAAATTAACCTATGCTAGATACTTGGATAGAAATACCAGAAAATTCAGACTTTACTATATACAATATTCCCTTTGGTATTTTCCGTACTCATGAAACAACGGCGAGAGCAGGTATAGCAATAGGTAATGAAATTTTAGATCTTGTAAAAGCCCATGAATTAGGGATTTTCAATGATTTTTCACTAGACAGGAATGTTTTTAGATCCAATTTTTTAAACAATTTCATTTCCTTGGGTAAGGAAACGACATCTAGAGTAAGGTTGTGTGTTCAGTCTGAACTTTGTAATAAAAATTCTATTTTAAGAAAAAACAGAGAAGCTTTTTTAAGACAAGACGCAGTGCAAATGCAACTGCCAATATCGATTGGGGACTACACAGACTTTTATTCTAGTATAGAACATGCAACCAATGTAGGCAAAATGTTCAGAGATCCTGAAAATGCTCTACTACCAAATTGGAGGCATTTACCGATAGGCTACCATGGTAGAGCATCGTCAATAGTAGTGAGCGGAACTCCTATTAAACGACCTAAAGGACAGGTAATTTTAACAACTTCGGACACCCCTGTTTTGGCTCCCTCCTCTAAAGTAGACTTTGAATTAGAAATGGGATTCATTATTGGAAAAAATTCTCCTCTAGGTTTCTCTATATCCACAGAAGAGGCAGAGAATTATATTTTCGGTAAAGTACTCTTTAACGATTGGTCCGCAAGAGATATTCAAAAATGGGAATATGTGCCGTTAGGACCCTTTTTATCGAAGAGTTTTGCTTCCTCTATATCTCCATGGATAGTGACTATGGAAGCATTAGAACCATTTAGAGTCGCCGGGCCGTCTCAAGAGCCAGAAGTACTACCTTATCTTTCGTTTAATGGATTAAAGAATTTTGACATTCATCTAGAAGTGTCCATAACTCCATTAAACAAAAAGGAAAGTGTAATAAGTCGTTCTAATTTTAAATATATGTACTGGAATATGAGCCAACAATTAGCCCATCATACTATTAATGGTTGTAATTTAAATGTAGGTGATATTATGGCTTCTGGAACCATTTCAGGTAAAGAAAAAAGATCATATGGATCAATGCTAGAACTTTCTTGGGGGGGTAAAAATCCAATTCAATTAGAGAGTGGAGAAGAAAGAAGTTTTATTAAAGATTTTGACACCATTATTATGAAGGCTTATTGTGAAAAAAATGGAATGCGAGTAGGTTTTGGACAAGTAAGTAACCAATTATTACCCTGCTAATATGGAAGATAAAATGAGCGATACACTTACAATAGATCCTAATTCAATACCGACTAAAGACCTTCATCGGCTACTTCTAACTGCTGTTGCCCCCAGGCCAATTGCATTGGCTAGTACTATAGATATAAATGGGAACGTAAACTTAAGTCCTTTCAGCTTTTTTAATGTATTTAGTTCGAATCCACCCATACTTATATTCTCACCAGCGCGAAGAATTTCAAATAATACAGCAAAGCACAGTTTAGAGAACCTACACGAGGTTAGGCAAGTATGTATCAATATAGTAAACTTTGGTATCGTAGAACAAATGTCCCTCTCTAGTACCGAATATGATAAAGGGGTCAATGAGTATATTAAATCTGGGTTAACCTCGATAGCATCAGAGAAAATAATACCTCCTAGGGTGGCAGAATCTCCAGTATCCTTCGAATGTATTGTAGATCAAATTATTAGTTTAGGCGAAGATGGTGGTGCAGGTAATCTGGTAATATGTCGGGTGACAAATATTCACCTAAATAAACATTACCTAGGAATAGATGGAGAGTTAGATACCCTAAAATTGGATTTGGTAGCAAGATTAGGGGAAAACTGGTATGGAAGAATGACTAAAGACAATCTATTCGAAATAAAAAAACCCATTAACTCCAAAGGAATTGGCGTAGATAATCTCCCACTACATGTCAAAAATAGTTCGGTTTTAACTGGGAATGAATTAGGTAGATTAGGCAATTGCGCCCAAATACCTTCCAAGGAAGAACTCTCAAAAATAAAAATGAACCGTTCACTCCAAAAAGCTATTCAAATGACCAATGAAAAAGAAAAGGAGTTAACAGTTCATAGTATAGCGAAAGAATTACTGAACAATCAAAGAACAGAGGAAGCGCTAGCAGTGCTTTTTAGTCTTTAGTTATAAGTAAGCTATTAGCTTTTTAGAAACCATCCCTTTAATTAAATAATCTCTTTTTTATGTCTTCAGTTTAGAAATGAATTGAAACAATTATTTAATACAAAAAAGATTTACTTGTGCTGCATCTTTGAATAACAGGGGGAGCCATCATAGACAGGAGGTCATTTTTGATCTCTTTTCTTGTTTTTAGACCTTTCATTTATTTAAAAACCAACAACTAAGTGTTCTGAAAAAAGGTCATTGAAAATTTTGGCAAATTTTTCCTCTATTGGAGGAAATACTAATTATAACTTAAAATTAATACCCGTTGTTTTTTGAAACAGTTTTATTACTGTGGGATGATTGTCACCAATTAGAACTCTCATAGAACCATCCTCAAACAAGCCAAAAGAATTAAAATGTTCCTTATCTATATTTTCAGATATTTTGAAAAATATGCTCAACGTATTTATGTGAACCAAAACGTATTGATGCTCTCCAAGAGGAATCTGCTTTGGAGGTATCATTGATTTAACAGGAATTGATTCAGTATTATACAGCAATGGTATAACTTTAAAGTCATCCTCTTTGCCAGGGTCACCACTATTCAACATTCTTTTAAGTATTCCTCCTTTTTCTCCTAAATTCACTTTTGAGAATTCTTTCCTGTTCGAAATATGAACTCTCCATAAAATTGACAGAAAGAATAATTTCATTTTAGTATAATCTATTCCATTCCCAACAGCCAGATTTTTATTCAAACGACGATAGTCAGGTAAATCCCCCCATTTATAATTCCCGCCAAAAAGAACAACTTTTGCATAACCTTCAAGTCTACTTAAAAACTCATTTTCACATTTAAAACATAGAATGTTTTTTTCCCAAATACCACTTTGGATAAAAACCTCTCTGCGTGGATTATCCAAATTGAGTTTAGAGATTCGTCCCTTTTCATCATACATACCTGAGTACATAAACTCAGGTATAATATGACTCTTCTTTACTAACTGAGTTTGACGATCACATAGTTTACATCGCATTCAATTAAACTTTTACGAAGGTTATCTCACAGGCCTTACAAAGTCTACGTTCTTGTATGTAATCAGTGATACCAGCATACCTCCCCGTTTTTTGATAGATGTCTAACCCTCTTCCAAGAACGATCTTCCATCCATTATCCATCTCAATTGATCTGTCATGGATGTATTCATCAAATTCATAGGTGAAGTTGATTCCCATTGACTCTAAAGAATAAGTCATTTGATCAAACTTCTCTTTTACTCCTTCAATGTAGTCTTCGCTATTGGTGGTGACTAAGTGTAATTCTACTTCCTGTATCGGATCTTTCTTTTCAGAAACTAAACGGACAAACTCCATAAAATTCCGAAGTTGGTACGGGAGACGTATGTAAGGGTCAATGATTTTGATTTTTGTTGCATCTAATAGGTATGCTCCAAACAAATTATCGTATGAAATTCCTGACTGATTATCTCTGATAATCTTTTGTCCCTCCTTCAACAGGTCCTTTAAAGTGGATTGTGGTTCAGGGTTTACAGAAACAGGTGTTTGATTGTTTTCTTCATCAGATTGATCGTCTGATTCCTGTTGTTCGATCAAATCACCATACTCTATTTCCTCAAGTGTTTTGATTTCGAATTTCTCATCCACTCCCTCGATGGAATAACTAAAGTCAACCTGTTCAAAGGTCTCGTCCATCTTTCGAAGTTGTTCTTTTACTCGTTTTCTACACTCAATAAAAAAGTCATTACTTTCAACTTAAAAACAAAGATAGCAGAAAAGCACAAACTTTATAGTTTAACACTTAACTGCTATTTTTTATATAATTTGTTATGCCACGTTACTTTTTATTTTAAAATAATGTACATTATAAATAATAGAAATGGGCTTAACAAAATTAACATAATTATAAATCTTTTTGTAATAGATATTTCATCTTTCCATTCTAAAGTCCATATATTTTTAAAATATTTACTCAACATTATTATTGATTTTGATAGTTCAAATATGAAACTCTAGCAGCTACTAATCCTGCGCAAGCAATCCCAGCTATTCCAACGGTTAAAACTCCAACTACTGTACAAACACCCCATAATCCTAATGGTGCCCACCAAGCACCCTCGGTCTTTGCCTCTCTTGACATAGTTTGATTAAATCTAGCTGCATCTTCTTCTGTGAAATTTTCTTTTACAGTCTCTAAAACTACAAATATTGCTTCTATTGCTATAGATTGGTCATTATTCCATTCTGAAAAGTTAATGACGTTTTGTTTGTAAACCCCTAAATCATCATTAACATAAGTTGATAAAGCTTCATTTATTAGGGCATCTTCAATTCCTGTATTTTCAGCATTTGTGTTTTTACTAAGGCTTTGTGGGTTATTTTTAACATTGTTAACAAATTCAATCGTCGCTTTTTGTAATTGTACAATGGTTTTTTCATCAAGACCGTTTTCAATTATCTGTGAGTCATTTGGACTACACGAAATAAATAAAACCAATGCAGACATAACCATTGCAAAATATGGTTTTCTAAGTTTTTTTAATATATTCATAATATTTGATTTTTTAAATTAAAGTAATTGTTCTATTCTTAACGAGTTTGTAATCGTGTGATATTGGATTGATGCATCCTTGATATAGGTGTCTGTTACCTTGGTGGAACTTTTGACCTCATACGCTTTCCACCCATCTTGATCTTTTACCAAGATATCTAACGCGGCAAGGACGTCATTATATAGGAAGGTAGCTTCATATATAATGGTTTCGCCTTGAGAGATAAAGTCAAGTGTTTTTCCCACAGACTCAACCATTTTAAAATGATTTTCGGGAGAGGCATCGACTCCATTGGGAAACAACCTTTGTGCCAAGACTCCAATATTAGTTCCTTGGTCAAATACCGCTTGAAGTGATGGAGGTGTGGGATCTTTTAATTGATAATGATGCTTATAGAGATACAGTGACTTCTCACATTGAAGTCCACGGATAAATGTTGATTTGGAAAGTTTATAACTACTCAAATGATTAATAATATTCCTTTATGTATTCGTAAGCTCTATCGAATAAGTCTTCTTCTTTGTGAA
>Ga0075474_10001079_pt1 | contig 11187 bp, 9 predicted proteins | sample DEB08_DNA_2_FD_71485 | JGI IMG/M metagenome (GOLD analysis project Ga0075474, IMG submission 71485) | Aqueous microbial communities from the Delaware River and Bay under freshwater to marine salinity gradient to study organic matter... | ecosystem: Environmental > Aquatic > Marine > Coastal ...
TAAACCATAGCTCATGTGATCCAAACCTGCGCCGCCGTATTCTTCTGAGATATAAGGACCGAATAAACCGATTTCGCCCATTTCTTTAACCAAATGATCGGGAAAAGCTGCGCGTTGGGCATAATCTTCTATGATCGGGCTGACGGATCTTTTGATCCAATCTCTCGTTGCATCACGGACCATTTTATGTTCCTCTGAAAGCAAATCATCCAATTGGTAATAATCGGGGTGGTGGAATGCATCCATGCTTGTTTAATTTTAGGTTCTGTTTGAAAGAAGTGTTGAAATTAAAACACATTGGTGGAATTATTGTTGTTTAAAGTCAATAGATATTAGGATATTTAGGTTGAAATAAAATTGATCCCGAGTTATGAAAAAATTTGCCCTACTATTTGCACTTATTGGAATCGTAAATTATTCCTACACGAATTCCGGTGGGTCGCCCGGTGGCAAAAGCGGCTCTCCAGCATCAAATGGGCAAACATGTGCAGGCGGCTACTGCCATGGCGGTGGAAGCGCAACTGGAAATGAACTCGTTGATATTCAAGTAGATGTCACCCCTTATGCCGGTTCCAGTAATTACAGCGATACGATAAGCGACTCCATTCAAACTCAAGTATATCTTAATGTTGCTGCTGCAGGCAGCTCAAAAATTGGATTCTCAGCAAGCATAGAAGATGCAAGCGGCATGCATATTGGAACGTTATCTACACCCTCCTCAACGAACACTAAAATCACTGGCTCCGACTTCATTACACACAAGAGCTCATCAACAGCCGTTTCGAATAATACCATCGATTGGGTATGGGAGTGGAATACAGGGGACATAGGAGATTCCGTGATCATTTATGTTGCAGTAAATTACACAGATGGGAATGGCACGACCTCAGGAGACTATGTGGTCACTGAGACGAAAACATTGTACCCAGGATTAGTTATGGGCCAGAGCGAAAATCAAATGCAATCGGCCTTAATGGTTTATCCTTCGCCAGCGACCGATTACCTTACGGTGAAAGCGGATGGAATCAAAGAGGTCCGACTCTACAATACCTTAGGACGCTTTTTAAGCATGGACCAATCTTGGAACACGACGGGCAATGACCAGCTTGAAGTCAGCCACCTGCCGCGCGGTAATTATATCCTTCATGCGCTATTCAAAGACGGCACGGTACAGTACAAGCACGTAGTTTTACAGTAACTTTGCGCCCAGATGGGCACGAAATGGATCTTTATCGCAATACTCGCCGTTCTCGCATTCTTACGTGTGAGCCAGCCCACGTTTTTTAAACGCTGGGTTAGCGCCGATTTCGAAGGCATATCTGAACATCCTCTTCAGCTCAGTACACATATTTTTCTCTGGGCCTCTATGGGGGTGTTTGGCGCAATTAGTCTTTACTACGCCGGCTATCAAGCTGATCCACTGCTGCTCACAGCCATACCCTTCTTACTTTTTCTTCGTTTTAGTTCTTCCTTTCTTCTCTTCCACCTTTTAAAAGAAGACGGGCATCGCGTGCAATGGAAATTTGGACCCATGACCGCCTTATTATCACTTTGGTATGCCCTTACCTCCGTTGTTCTCTTGATTTTGTCGCTCACAAGTGACCTCTCAGAATCGATCAAATTGTACCTATTCCTCTCCTTTCATGTAATAGGGATGCTCTATTTCGCAATAAAACAACCAGGATTCGTTGTTTTTAAGACAATTGGAACTAGAGTTTACGCGATTTTGTACCTTTGTGCCCTTGAACTTGCCCCGTTAGTAATAGCCGTCCAATAACACACACATGACAGACACCCGAAAAGCAAAGGTGAGATCCATTCTAGTTTCACAACCAGAGCCTACCACCGAAAGTCACCCCTTTTTTACGCTGGCCGATAAACACAAGGTTGAAGTTGACTTTCGTTCTTTTATCCATGTTGAAGGTGTGAATGCATCCAACTTTAGAAAAGATAAAATTCAAATTCGCGAATACCGAAATGTCATCTTAACTTCTAAGAATGCCGTAGACCATTACTTTAGAATGTGTGAGGAGATGCGCGTACAAATCTCGCCGGATATTCGTTATTTCTGTATTTCAGAAGCCATTGCCTACTACCTGCAGAAGTATGTGGTGTATCGCAAGCGTAAGATTTACCACGGCAACTTAAAAATTGATGAGTTGATACCTACATTGAAGAAATTTAAGAACGAAAAATTCTTGATGCCTTCATCTGACAGCTTAAAACCGTCCATCCCTAATGCACTGGTATCCGCGAACATTGATTATACGCGCGCTGTATTATTCAACACCGTGGTAAGCGATTTAAGTGATCTGGAAGATGTTTTTTACGACATCTTGGTCTTCTTCTCTCCTTCAGGAATCAAATCCCTTTACGAGAATTTCCCTGATTTTAAGCAGAATAACACCCGTTTAGCTTGTTTTGGTTCTACAACGCAGAAGGAAGCAGAAAACCATGGATTAATCGTGGATATTCCAGCACCAACGCCAGATGCACCTTCCATGACTAAAGCAATAAGTGATTATATCAAGGAGGTCAATAAGAAGTAAGAAAATCCTTAATTTACAAGCCCGGCGCCACGTCGGGCTTTTTTTATGCGCTTCACCTTTTCAAAAGACGAAAAACTGACCAGCTCAAAGCTGTTCGATGCCATACACAAAGAAGGAAAGACTTTAAAATCCTTTCCTTTTTCCGTGCGGTTCATCGATGCGTCCCTCGAAGCAGCGGTAGAACGACAGATAGCTGTGGTCGTTCCAAAGCGTTCCATTAAAAGTGCCGTTCACCGCAATACATTGAAAAGGCAAATGCGGGAATTATACCGCTTAAACAGACACCGGATCAAAGGTCCTTCGCAACAACAAGCTTGGTCCTTGCGTTATTTAGGTAACCGACTAAACGATTATGCTTTTTTAGAAGAAGGATTTCTAAAGTTAATCCAGAGCTACAACACGTATTATGAAGAACTCTCAAGTAAAAAGTTGGGCTAAGAAACTTCTTTTGCCTGCAATCATTGGTTGCGCGGGGTTGTTGACGAGCGCGTCAAAGGGTGACCCGTTCGAGACCAGCAAACAACTGGAAGTTTTCACCGCAGTGCTGCGGGAAGTTCAAAACGTATACGTAGACCCAGTGAGTGCGGAGCAGGCCGTTGGAAGCGCTATTGAAGGTATGCTGGAAGAATTGGACCCCTATACCGTCTACTATCCTGAAGACCAGATTGAAGATGTCCGATTGCTACAAACTGGCGAATACGGCGGAATAGGCTGTATTATTCAAAAAATAGAGGATGTGGTTCTAATATCCGACATTCACCCAGGTGGACCTGCGGACAAGGCCGGTCTATTCGTAGGTGATGTCCTGCTTTCTGTTGACGGAAAACCGCTCGAGGGGCTTCGCGTAAATGAAGTCAGCACCTTACTCAAAGGTACGCCAGCGACTGAAGTAAAGATTTCAGCCAAGCGCTTCGACTCACCCGTATTAAATTTCGTTTTCAATCGTGAAAATATTACTAAAGATGCCGTACCCTATTATGGCATGCGTGATGACGGTGTTGCCTATATCTATCTGGAATCGTTCACTGAACAGGCGGGTAATCAAGTAAAAAAAGCAGCCTTAGAATTAAAAAAACTAGACCCAAACGCACTCATACTAGATCTGCGCGGTAACGGGGGCGGTTTATTGATGGAAGCCGTGAAAATTGTGAGTTTGTTCGTTTCCTCGAGCGATACTTTAGTTTCCACTAGAGGTCGAGGTGGCGTTGTGCAAGACGTTTACCGCACTATAGGACGCCCCATTCTACCGGAAATACCTTTGGCAGTCCTTACGGACGGATCCAGTGCTTCCGCAAGCGAGATTGTTGCCGGTGCACTGCAAGATTTAGACCGTGCCGTGGTCTTAGGTGAACCCAGTTTTGGCAAGGGATTGGTACAACAAATTCACCCCCTACCCTTTGGCGCGCAGATGAAGGTTACGGTAGCAAAATACTACACGCCTTCAGGACGTTGTATACAAAAGGTGGCTTACGACCGAAACGACAAAGGGAAGCGCATCCAGAAATCGGACCAACGAACTTTTAGCACTAAAAACGGAAGAAAAGTGGTCGATGGAAACGGCATTGCCCCCGATTCATTACTCGCAAATGACTTCTACCCAGAATTTGTCGCTGCCTTGAGTGCGAAAGGTTTGGATTTAAAGTTTGCGGCGCGCGCTATTGGGAAAATGCCCGCAGATGTAAACCTCGGAAATTTTGAAATCGACGAGGCCATTTGGACCGATTTCACCAACTTCTTGAAAGAGGAAAAGTTCACCTATGAGAGCATCAGCGAAATGCGTTTGAAGGAACTGCAAGAATTGGCCGATGAGATGGATTTTATGGAAGAGAACGATTTAAATCCTGTGCTTGAGGCCATCAAAGCCCGCAAAGACAATGTTTTGCTCACAGAAGAATCGGCCATCCGCGAATACCTCTCTGATTACTTAATACAACGCAAATATTCGATGCCTGGAGCGCTAGAACGTGGGTTGCAACAAGATGAGGTCATTGCTCGTGCAGCGGAAATTTTATTGCATCCAAAGACGATGTCGGAACTATTGAGCGTTACCCTCTAAATGCAAAACCGATCTTTTCTCTTTTTCGCTGTGGCTATTGCAGCTGTGCTTTTACCCTTCGCTTTTGAGTGGCTAAGTCCACTCTACGGATTAATACTTGTCGGAATTGCGTTGGTGTTTCAAGGCGGTTGGCAACCCAACAAAATACTGCTTCTTGCAAGTGCCGCTTTCGCGGACTGGGAGTTGCTTAGTATCTGGTGGAGCGATTACCGCAATGAAGGCTGGAAAGACCTGATCATGATTGCACCGATCGTTCTCATGGGAATCTTAGTAGGCGCAAGGTCGAAAGACGTCGATTCCAAGACCTATAAAAATTGGGGGCTACTTTTTGCCTATGCGACAGTGGTGGCTTGGAGTTGGACCGTAGCCCAGAGTTTATTTCTTCACGGCTGGGTACAATACAATGAGTTAGAATTGGGTGGCCGATTAGGCATTCACTACCAAAGCCTCTACCTGCTCATTGCTGCCTTTATTCTAGAAGCGCAATTGTGGGACAGTACCTCAAAAAAACACCAGCTTCTTAACGCATTGTTGATCGTGTGGCTGCTCTTCGGTTGCATCATGCTAAGTGCGCGAATTCACCTTATACTATTGCCCATTTTCATTCTAGTACGCACACTTGATTTGCTCCGTGGTAAGGCGACAAATAAGAAAAAAGCAAGCCTTTGGGCTGCTGGAATCATTATAGCCATGGTGGCATTAATGGCTACTTTACCGGGCACAGCTCGAAGACTGACTGATCTAAAAAATGAATGGCGTAGTCTGGACGGAATGGTGGAAGGAAAGCAAACCAATCACCGCGTTTATTTATGGAGATACGGCTGGAATGTCGCGAAAGAATCGCCCATTATAGGACTTGGAAATGGCGCTGGAGATGAAGTGTTACACCAGGCACTTCAATCGTGCGATGCCGTATTTTATAACAAGAAAGAACCCTATTACCTCTACGAATTCAAATACGACTTCCACAATATTATTCTACAAAACTTTGCAGAAGGAGGGATTGTCGGAGTGGCCATACTCCTCTTCTTGTTCGTGGTTGGATTCCTACAATCGCAAGGACCTTGGCGGTATGCTTGGGCACTGTTTTTCTTGACCGGGATGACAGAAAGTTTGTTGGAACGCCAGGCAGGTGTGTTCTTGCTGACGTTTTTAATCCTGCAAATACAGGCGCGGAATTCGAGCCCCGAGACCCGTTAAGATTTCATAGGAGATCGTCCCTGCATCCTTCGCCATAGCGCTGGCCGATTGTTCCGGGCCAATCAATACCGCTTCCTCTCCCGGTGCGATTTGTAGATCATCCAATGCCACCATGACCATATCCATGCAAACATTGCCCAATATCGCACAGCGTTTTCCACGAATATACACGGCACCTTTCCCTTGCGATAAACAGCGCTGCAAACCGTCTGCATAGCCCACCGGCAAGGTCGCATAACGCGTGATTGCTGTTGCCTTAAAGGCTCGCGAATACCCAAGTGTTTCTCCCGGCTGCAAAACACCCACTTGAGATACGGTGCATTTCCAAGCCAGTACTTCTTCCAATCGGCCTATACCGTCGTAAGTCCCCAGGCCATAGAGTCCTAAGCCTAAGCGAACCATCTGGTGCTGCGCCTCGGTGTGGCGGGCAATACCGTAGGAATTCAAGGCATGCCCTTTGGCACGTGGATAGTATTGACGGATTTGATCGCAGGCAGTTTTGAATTGGGCCAATTGGGCTTTCGTAAAGGCATCCTCAGCAGGATCATTACTAGCACTTAAATGCGTCATTATTCCGGTCACCACGATGTCCTTACGCAATTGCAATACGCGCAACAATTCCTGCAGTGCAGCAGGCTTGAAGCCTAATCTATGCATCCCGGTATCCACCTTTATATGAACTTGTAAAAGGTTTTCCTGTGGCGGTCCAGCCAACCAATCTTTTAATTGATGCGGATCGAATAATTCTACCTCACAGCCCGCTTGTGCGAGCATGGGTAACTGCGCAGCCTCCGAATTCAGAACAAGTATGGGGCATTGAATGCCTTGGGCGCGAAGACTTAGCGCTTCTTGTGCAAAAGCCACTCCAAGATAGTCGATGTGCATTTCCTCTAATGCCCGAGCAACCTCAAAACTTCCGGTTCCATAACCCGAAGCCTTGACCATGGCCATCACCAAGGTATCCGCTTCCAGCTTCGCCTGAAATTTCTGAAGATTTCGGCGCATTGCACCTAAGTTAATTTCCGCCCAAGTGCTGTGATGCTGCCGACGTAACGTTATGGCCAATTGCTCCAGCTTAAAACGGCGTTGTCCTTTTATCAGCACTGTTGTATCGTGCAAAGAAAGTCCCTCAAACGCGGTAACTAAATCACGAACCTCAGCGCGATCCTTCACCCACCAAATACGGTTCAATTCCATTTTACGCGCCATTGCCTGGGCAGCGGCAGTAAGCTCTGGCGTGGCGAGTGTGCTCAAAACAGCCCATTTTTTGGACGTGCCTTGCTGCATCATCAACTGCTCTAATGCTAATCGCAAGCTGTCTAAATCCGAGCTGTAAGTATCTTCAATCAATTTCCCGCCGTCCTTAGCTTCAATCTCTTGAAGTCGCATGGGTAAGGGTTCTAATGTTTTTAATCGCGCCAATGCTTCTTGTAATGGTACGCCCATCAGGACGGCCCCAGCCAATGCATTCATTGCGTTTTCCAAAGTGTAACCGCCGGTAAACGAGACCTCATTCAAAAGGTCCGGATCCAACTCTTCACCCGGTCCCCAAAGCAAGGCTGGCGGCGTCGGCAATCCCAACGCCTGTGCTTTGTCCCACCATTTGCGGTGCGTTGCCATACGTTCGCACCCCTCAAAGAGCAACCATTTTTCAGTAAAGTGTTCATTTTCGTCGCTAAAATGCTCAGCATGGGCATTTCCTAGATTGGTGAATACCCCCAATGCGGGGCGTAACCAGTGTGCATGGGCGCCCATCGTTCCTGGGCGATCAATTCCCACTTCAATGATGGCCTCTTTGTGTGATTCCTGGAGGTTACTCACTGCTAATGCAATGCCAAGCGTACTGTTGAAACTTCCTGGCGTACGGTGCACGTTCAGTGGCGTACCAAGCAATTGGAACAGCCATTCTTTGACAACTGTTTTTCCCGTACTACCCGTGATTGCAAGTAATGAACCAGGCAATGCATTACGCTTTTTCTTTGCCCACTCTTGTAAAACAAGCAAAGGATCCTCGTGGGTAATAAAAGCCAATTCTGGATGTGCCACTGCTCGGGCCTCCGCATCCTTACATAAAATAACCGATGCACCACGGCTAATAGCCTCTTCTATGTACTCGTGGCCGTCTGCATGCGGCGTTGTGAGGGCGATAAAACAGGAAGGAATGGCCGCGTGAATACGCCGCGAATCGAACGCAAAAGCTTCGAAAGTTTGAGCGGCATTACCGTGTAAGGTTGCTCCCGCCGTTTGTGCTATGTCAATCGCTTTCAGCAGCACCTGATGCGTCGTTCAATTGATTGTATATAACCCTACTCACCGGTTCGTATTCACCAGTTTCTCCGAGCATAAAGGTTTCATCACCAGCCACTTTTCTGTACGAGAAATGAGCGGGGCCGCCCGTTCTTCGACAGATGGCGTGGAGCTTAGTCACATATTCCGCCGTTGCGAGTAGCTGCGGCATAGGACCAAAAGGGCGGCCCTTGAAATCTTTATCCAAACCCGCAATGACCACACGCTTGCCTTGGTTTGCAAGTGTATTTGCTACTTCTATGATACCGTCGTCAAAAAATTGCGCCTCATCAATGCCCACTACCTGCACATCATCTGCAAGCAAAAGCATGTTTGACGAACTCTCTACAGGCATCGAAGGGATCGAATTTTTATCGTGACTAACCACCTCTTGTTCGTCGTAACGTACGTCAGATACAGGTTTGAAAATTTCCACTTTCTGACCGGCGATCTGAGCACGGCGCATGCGTCGGATCAACTCTTCCGTTTTTCCGCTAAACATGGGACCACAGACAACTTCGATCCAGCCGCCTAATTGTTGGTTAAATTCTACTCCAGGTTGAAACATGAGGGGACTTTCGTGCTACATTCAAGGCATTAAAGGTAGATAATAAGATGCAGAGCCAAAGCCCTTCCCCCAGCAGAAAAGAATTAGAACAAGAATTAACTGCTTTTGCCCGTCACATCAGCGAGAAATCGGACAGTGATGCAGCCGCGACCTTGTTAGCGTTGTACCAGAAATTTAAGCTTGCTGAAATGGAATCAGAGGTACGAAGCCAACTAGACCGTGTAGAGGAATCTATGCGTTTTGCTCTGGAAGCGCGATTAAACGCCCTCACTTCAGAAATTGAAACTCCCGAGGTTACAGTTGAAGCCGTCGAGGAAGAAGTTGCCTTGCCTGCTGAAGCCTTGCCCATACAAGCAGATGAATCTACATCAACACCTCCGGAGGCCGTACAGCTAGAAATTCCTGCCGCATCAGAAGAGGAGATTGAACTTCATACAGAAATTTCGGATGTACCGGAGGATTTAGAAGCCATAAAGCTTGTCGTTAAGGAGGACGTTAGCAAACAACAAGAATCGCCAGGACCAACAGCAAACTTGTCTTTAGATGCCACTGCAGACATTGAGCGCACTAAAGTAGTGCCGCTGGATGAGGCGCCGCTGCCGAAAAAAGAAGCCCCCGAAGCCGCGGATAACAGTACCCTATCTGAGCGAGCGCAGCAAAGCAGTGAATCAACAAGCTTAAACGACCGCTTTGCACAGAAGGTTTTAAAATTTGGGTTGAACGATAGAATTGGTTTTGTAAAGGCCCTATTTGAAGGCAATCAGGAAGATTTTAATCGTGTTGTGAGCCAATTGAACACACTCCATTCGCTGAGCGAAGCCCATGAATTTATCGAGACCTATGTGGCTCCTGAATACAAATGGGACCAACAAGAAGAAATGGCAGAGCGCTTTATGACAGCCGTAGCCACAAAATTTAACTAACTGTGGCAGGTATACTTCACGTGGTTCCCACACCTGTGGGGAATTTAGAGGATATGACGTTTCGTGCCATCAAGGTGCTAAAGGAATCGGACCTCATTTTAGCGGAGGACACCCGTACGACTGGAAAGTTGACCAGCCATTACGACATCGCTACGCCGAAGCAGGCGTTTCATATGCACAATGAACATAAGGTCGTAGACCGCTTTGTGGGCCAATTAACCGGTGGCGCAAACATAGCGCTGGTCAGCGATGCCGGTACACCGGGCATTAGCGATCCAGGGTTTTTATTAATTCGTGCCGCAGCCGCAGCCGGTATTGAAATCATCACCCTTCCGGGGGCAACGGCCTTTGTTCCTGCCTTGGTAAGCAGCGGTTTGCCTTGCGATACCTTTTATTTTGAAGGATTTTTACCGCCAAAAAAAGGCAGACAAACTAAATTTGAAAAAATAGCCGCATCAGACCGCACGGTGGTCCTATACGAGAGTCCGCACAAGATCATCAAGACCTTAGGACAGATCGTAGAATATTGCGGCAGCGAGCGCCCCGTGACTATTAGTCGGGAGATTTCAAAAAAGTTTGAAGAGACCCTGAGGGGAACGGCCAGCGAAGTATTGGCGATAGTTGAAGAGCGCGGCGGATTGAAAGGAGAATTGGTCCTTTGTATAGGAGCATAAAAGCTGCAACAACTAAAGCTGTTTAGTGTTAAGAGAATATGACAAAAGCCAGCATACAATCTATTACGAGTTGGATGGATCAATCCACCCAATCGCCCTTACTCATTTCTGGACCGTGTTCGGTAGAATCTCCAGAACAAGTGCTGGTTACTGCACAACAATTAAAAGCCCATACCCCCATAAGTTTGCTGCGCGGTGGCGTTTGGAAACCCCGGACCAAACCCGGGAGTTTTGAAGGTGTTGGCGCAGAGGCCATGCAATGGCTGATAGATGCCGGTCGTGCGATCAACACTCCCGTTACTACTGAGGTCGCAAATGCCCAACACGTAGAGATTGCTTTGAAAGCAGGTGTAGATGTTTTGTGGATAGGTGCGCGTACGACCGTAAATCCATTCTATGTGCAAGAAATTGCAGAAGCCCTGCGCGGTGTAGACATTCCCGTGCTTGTAAAAAATCCCATTCACGCTGAAATAGGGTTGTGGGCCGGTGCCATTGAGCGCTTTCGAAACTTGGGCATTAGCCATATAGCAGCCGTCCACAGAGGATTCTTTTCTTCCTCCAAAAGTATGTACCGCAATGCTCCAGATTGGCAGCACAGTTTTGATTTACGCGCGCTATTGCCGGATATTAAAATCATCTGTGACCCCAGTCATATCGCTGGCGACCGCTCCCTAGTGAGCGAAGTCAGTCAAGTGGCCATGGATCTGGGCATGGACGGTTTAATGATCGAAAGCCACATTAGCCCTGATGATGCCTGGAGCGATGCACGCCAACAGATCAGTCCAGAGGCCGTAGGTCGTTTGATGAAGGAATTGAAGTTCCACACGAATGTCCCTATTATTACGAATGAAGAATTGGCTAAGCTGAGAGAAGAATTGGACCAATTAGACGGACAGATTGTCGATGTGCTGCGCAAACGTATGCTCATCGT
>Ga0075474_10001096_pt1 | contig 11111 bp, 16 predicted proteins | sample DEB08_DNA_2_FD_71485 | JGI IMG/M metagenome (GOLD analysis project Ga0075474, IMG submission 71485) | Aqueous microbial communities from the Delaware River and Bay under freshwater to marine salinity gradient to study organic matter... | ecosystem: Environmental > Aquatic > Marine > Coastal ...
TTAGATGACTCCTCAAACACTAATAAAGCTCTAGTCGTTCTTTATAAAAAAGATACTCCAACAGTAAATGCTAAGTTCTATGTAACTGGTCAAACTGATAATGGTGCTTGGAGAACTTTAAATATTGACTATATTGATAGAGATAATTGGGCAAGCATTAGTAATGGCGATGAAGTCTTTATGACTATCTCCATTATTGGTGATGCTGGTGCTCAAGGTGTACAAGGTCCTCAAGGTGTACAGGGCCCTCAAGGTCCTCAAGGTGTACAAGGCCCAACAGGTCCACAAGGTCCTCAAGGAGCTCAGGGTGTCCAAGGTCCTCAAGGAGCTCAGGGTCCTCAAGGTGTCCAAGGTCCAACGGGTCCTCAAGGTGCTCAAGGTCCTCAAGGCGTACAGGGCCCAACGGGTCCTCAAGGTGTACAAGGCCCAACAGGTCCACAAGGTCCTCAGGGTGTACAGGGCCCAACAGGTCCTCAAGGTCCACAAGGTCCTCAGGGAGCTCAAGGTGTACAGGGTCCTCAAGGTGCTCAAGGTCCTCAAGGTCCTCAAGGTGTCCAAGGTCCTCAAGGTACTCAAGGTGTACAGGGCCCAACAGGTCCACAAGGTCCTCAAGGTGTACAAGGCCCAACAGGTCCACAAGGTCCTCAGGGTGTACAGGGCCCAACGGGTCCACAAGGTCCTCAGGGAGCTCAAGGTGTACAGGGCCCTCAAGGTCCTCAGGGAACTCAAGGTGTCCAAGGTCCTCAAGGTCCTCAAGGTGTCCAAGGTCCACAAGGTCCTCAAGGTGTCCAAGGTCCTCAAGGTGCTGATGGAAACTTTGGCGGTGCTACCTTTGACTATACATTCAGCAACATTAATACAGATAGTGACCCTGGAACTGGAACTTTAAGATTTAATAACGCTAATTTGGCATCTGCAAATCAGATGTTCATTGATGATACTGATGATAATGGAACTGACATTCAAACATTTTTGAGAACTATTGACGACTCTACTTCTACCCTCAAGGGCCACTTCAGAGTATCAAACCGTTTGAATGCTGACGACTTTGCTATCTTCACCATTAATAGTTCTATTACAGAAGCATCAGGATACTTTAAAGTTCCTTGTACTCGTCTTTCTGGAGCAACTTCATTTAGTAATGGTGAAGATATAATTGTAACTTTCGCCAGAACTGGTGATAAAGGAGACACTGGTGTACAGGGTCCACAAGGTCCTCAGGGAGCTCAAGGTGTACAGGGCCCTCAAGGTCCTCAGGGTCCTCAGGGAGCTCAAGGTGTACAGGGCCCACAAGGTCCTCAGGGAACTCAAGGTGTTCAAGGTCCTCAAGGTCCTCAAGGTGTTCAAGGTCCTACTGGCCCACAAGGTCCTCAAGGAGTACAGGGCCCAACGGGTCCTACTGGTCCACAAGGTCCTCAAGGTCCTCAAGGTGTTCAAGGTCCTACTGGTCCTCAAGGTCCTCAGGGTCCTCAGGGAGCTCAAGGTGTACAGGGCCCTCAAGGTCCTCAAGGTCCACAAGGTCCTCAGGGAGCTCAAGGTGTACAGGGCCCAACGGGTCCTACTGGTCCTCAAGGTCCTCAAGGTCCTCAAGGAGTACAGGGCCCAACGGGTCCTACTGGTCCTCAAGGTCCTCAAGGTGTTCAAGGTCCTACTGGTCCTCAAGGTCCTCAGGGTGTACAGGGCCCAACGGGTCCTCAAGGTCCTCAGGGTCCTCAAGGTCCTCAAGGTGTACAGGGCCCAACGGGTCCTACTGGTCCACAAGGTCCTCAGGGAGCTCAAGGTGTACAGGGCCCTCAAGGTCCTCAAGGTCCTCAAGGTGTTCAAGGTCCACAAGGTTCTCAAGGCGTTCAGGGACCTCAAGGTCCTCAAGGTTCTCAAGGTGTTCAAGGTCCTACTGGCCCTCAAGGTGTACAGGGCCCAACGGGTCCTCAAGGTCCACAAGGTCCTCAGGGTCCTCAGGGTCCTCAAGGTGTACAAGGTCCTCAAGGTCCAACTGGAGATACTTTCTGGAAGAAAGAAACTTATGGATCTAACACTGGTATAAGTTCAACATCTAATTCGGTTGGTATTAACACCAGTACGATTTCCACAAGAACTAATTTAGTTGGAGTTGGAAATTCTTTCCAAGGTGCTTACATATCTAATGGTATAATTGTTTTTGACAACAACTTAGATGGAAATCATTACATCGGCGCTGCTTTCAATGGTCTCATGGCAGGTCCTGTCAACGTTAATGGATCTATAACCGTTGATGGTGTATGGGCTGTGGTATAATAAATAAGACGATGAAGGTATTAATGTAAAATGGCTGTAGGAATAACTTCAACCACTATTACGGCTGCAAGTGGAAACATCACAACTGTATCCTCCACGGCAGTGACTACAACCACTGTTAATGATTTGGTGCATCCTGATGCTGGTTCATACAGTCACCGTAATAAAATTAACAACGGAGCAATGATGATTGCTCAGAGGGGTGGTGGCCTATCTACTTACGGTGTTGGAACTGGCTTTGTACTGGATAGGTTCTGGGGTGCCGCATCGCAAGGCAGCATCATGAGACAAGAAAGGGTAACTGTAGTCCCTCTTGGATTCAAAAACTCTTTGAAAGTTGATTCCGCCTCCGCTGCATCAATCGGCGCTGATGATTACTTTGTTACAGCTCAAAGTATTGAAGGAAATAATATCGTCGATTTAGAATTCGGTGTACCGACTGGCGTATATTTTTCTTTGTCTTTTTGGGTCAGATCTTCTATAACGGGCACTCATGGTGGCGCCTTTAGAAATGGATCCAACAATAGATCTCGTCCGTTTACTTATACCATCAGTACTGCAGATACTTGGGAACATAAAAAAATAGAAGGTATCCCATCTGATGGCGGTGGAACTTGGGCAGATGATGACACCACTGGACTTCAAGTTATTTTTGATCATGGTTCTGGAAGTAACTTTAGAGGTACTGCAGATGCATGGAGTGGTAATAACTATGTTGGAGCGACAGGTACTGTTTCAGTTATGGCAACCTCTGGTGCAACATGGTATCTAACAGGTGTTCAACTTGAAGCTGGTCAGAAATCTACAGAATATGAACATAAATCATTCCATGTAGAGATGGAACACTGCAGACGTTATTATCAAATTGTTAGAGCTGGTGGTTTTATGGCGTGGTCATCTGGGCGACTTTGCGGCACTGGAGCTTTTGTACCAAGAATGAGAAACTCTCCAACTACTGTATCCGTACAAACAATACATTATGAATATCCTGCTAGTAGCACTTGGGAGGCATCAGACATAACTACCCATGGTTTTCAGATTGGTAGAAGTGTTAACACCACCTATCTAGCTCTTGATGCGACTTGGACCGCATCTGCAGATATCTTGTAAAAAATACGATTACAAAAAATGGCATCATCAAACCCCGTAACAATTCTTTCGTCTCAAGGTTATCGAGTTATCACAAATATCAATAACGGAGTAGAAACACCCACATATTCGGTTTACAGATTATATGATCAAGTATCAGTTAATCTAAGACCAGAATGTCATAACAGTAGTGACTATCTTGAATATCAAGCTTGGTTGAGTCAGGGTAATGAACCATCATTGCCCCCTGAATCATAAATAATCAAAATAGTGATGTAAGATGGCTTCTCAAATTCGTGTTTCTGAAATAGGTGCCACAACTGGTATTGGATCAATATCTTTTGGCACTGATGATTATGTTTCCACAGTTGGATATACGACATTTGCATCCAAAGATGTTGAGTTGAATGACGGCTTTTATACAAATGCTCAAGCACTCAGTACAAGTCGAACTTTGAGATCTGATAAAAACGGAGGCATCTTTGGCCCATTTACAATTAACACTGGACATACTCTCACTATTGAAACAGGAGCAACATTTACTGTTCTTTAATTCATAAATACAAAAAAGTAATTTTTATTTTGCAAAAACTATGGACCTGAATACGAGGGTAATCTATCCTAATGATGAAGGTGGTGTTTCCATTATTGTACCTTCCCCATCTTGTTCATCTATTGACAAACTAATTGCAAGTGTTCCTGCTGGAACACCTTATCAGGTCGTGAGTGTTGAAGACATTCCATCTGATAGAACTTATAGAAACGCTTGGACTTTCGGAGACTAATACAATGCCTATTGGAATTAATGTAAATAAAGCAAAAGAACTTCATAAGGAAAAGATTCGTCAAGTTCGTAATCCTCTGCTTCAATCAGAGGATGTAACTTTCATGAGAGCGGTTGAAGCAGACGACACTGATGCCAAGACTGCATCTGCATCACGCAAACAACAACTTCGTGACGCAACTAACATCGTTGATAGTGCCACTATTACTGCAACTGATGTTACTGGAGTAACCAACCAGCTCAAACAGGTTTGGGATACTGATCTTCTAGGAGATAATCCATTGTGAGTACTTTAAATGTAGGTAATATACAAAGTACTGGTTCTGGGTTCCATGACGTAGTTACATTTAAAAACTCTGGTGGAACTGAAAATGCAACCTTATGTCGTGCATGGTGCCATTTTACTGGTACTGGAACAGTAAGTCTTGATGGAGATTTCAATGTAGATAGTATTACTGATGTAGGTACTGGACTCTATCAAGTTAACTTCACTAATGCAATGCCTAATGTAAATTATTCTGCTGTTGCATCTTCTCAAAATAGTTTGAGTGTTTATTCAAACGCAACATCAGTTTATAATTACAACACAACTGATGTGAGAATTGTTACTGGTACTGATGGCACTGGTGGTGCTACATATACCGCATATGATGCCATACATTGTGCGCTTGCTGTTTTTGCTTAAAAAATCATGAGTAGTTTAAGAGTCGATTCAATTCAAGATATCGGTGGAAATCCGTATAATGGAATAGAATACATAGGCGTAGATACAAAAGCCAGTTTTCAGATCGTAAGTGGACTAACATATCACTCCACCGCCAACAGTACCACGGTAACTATTGGATACCCTAATAACATCGCTAATCATGATCTAACAGATCCTGAAGTATCTGCTATTATGATTTTGCAACTTCATGTTCATAATCAGAGTGGAGCTTATCATGGATATCTTGCTGGATACTATCATCAGGATGGAAAAGATTATGCCGATTATGGTGGATATGTTTCCCAATCGTATTACGCCGCGTATTATACGGTGCAGGGCCAAACAGCGATTGTTCCTTGGGATCCGGCTGGAACTCAACAATTAAACCTGTATATTTCAAGCGCATTTAACACTTCTGCATCCAACACTTATGAAGTTTATTATCTGGGACACTTTAGAGGTAAATAAGAATTATGTTAAATCCAATTCCCAAAATTGAAGATTTTATTGTACAAGCTGCATATTCTTTAACTGGTAATATCCCTGGCAGTCTTGTTGTAAGAGGAACTACTTCTTATGAAAATATTGAATGGAATACTAATCTTATAACTACAACATTACCCACAAAAGAACAGGTTCTTGCCAAAGCTCAAGAACTTTTTGATGGGGAAGCTCATAAAAGATTGAGAACTCATAGAGATCTTTTATTACAAGAGTGTGATTGGACTCAAAGTGCCGACAGTCCTCTTTCTGATGAAAAAAAGACGGAATGGGCAACCTACCGTCAAGCTTTAAGAGATCTTCCATCAACCGCAACACCAAAGATTGATGGTCCTTTTGTTAAAAACGTAACCTGGCCAACGAAACCATGAGCACAATCAAAGTCAATAAAATTCAAGACACTTCCTCCGCCAATTCAAGCACCCCTGCTGAAATTCACAGTGGTCGTGCTAAGGCTTGGGTGAACTTTAATGGAGTTGGTACTGTTGTAATTCGTGATGATTATAATGTAGATTCAATCACGGACAATTCTACTGGAAATTATTTTGTTAACTATACAAATGACTTAGATGGCAGTAATTATGTAATTACAGGTTCTTCTGGGGGAACAAGTAACACTACCAACGGTGCCATTTATCTAGTTGATCAATCAACTGCCAGAACAGCTGCAAAGTGTAGAATTTATATTGGCAGCACTAATGGTGCCGCCGTTGATTGTGATATGATTAATATCGTAATGTTTGATTAATTATGAAAGCAGAATGGGCCATCTGGAGAGGTGCTTTCTCTTCTGATGAATGTAAAAATATTATTGAAAGAGGAGTTGATTTGCCTGAAATTGTAGCAAATCAAGGTCTGAATGGAGAAAATCAAGATCGAAGTTATAGAAGAAGTAAAGTCAAATGGATGTATGAGAACATCTATGGTGATGTCTTTGACAAAATGTGGAAGATGACACTGAAAGTAAATGAAGAGTTCTTTGGTTATCATATTGATACTCTTCGTTTTATGCAGTTGACTGAATATGATGAAAGTGATCAAGGAGAGTATAAAAAACATCATGATGTGTTTTGGATGGATGAACCAAAACACCGAAAACTGTCTGTTGTTCTACAGTTGACAGATAGATCTAAATATGATGGTGGTGAATTGATGATGGAAGTTCAAGATGAAAAACCACAAAATTATTTTGAACAAGGAACTGTAATCTGGTTCCCATCATTCACCCCACACTGGGTTAATCCAGTGACAAAAGGTAAAAGAAATAGTGTAGTTTGTTGGTTTGAGGGCCCTCATTGGCAATGAAAGGAAGTATTATTGTTTTAGATGATTTCTACTACGTTCCAGACAAAGTAAGAGACTATGCTCTTAGTTTGCCTTTTAACGTTGAGGGAAACTATCCTGGTGTAAGAACATCAAATCAAATTAACGACGACACTAAGACTGCAATTCAAGATATTCTTTGGCCCGTTGCAGGTAACGTTACAAATTGGTTGGATAAAGACGGAGAAGGGTATACTGGATCTTTTCAAGTTTGTCAATCTAATCAAAAAACATGGATCCATCAAGATGACTTTAACAACTGGGCAGGAGTTCTTTATCTCTCCCCAGATGCTCCATTGAATAGTGGAACTTCATTCTATAAACATAAAGACACTGGTGTGTTTGATAGTGATGAAGTTGGTAACGCACTTGATCCCGATGGAAGTGACTATTCAAAGTGGGAAGAAGTTGATAGAATCGCAAATAAGTACAATCGTTTGATTTTGTTCCGTGCAAATCAGTTCCATGCATCAACAAGTCACTTTGGTGGTAGTTTAGATACTGGAAGATTGACACAAGTATTCTTTATTCAAACTGAAAGATGATTTCTTTTTGTCAATATGTTTTGAGGGAGGGTGGTAGTGTCCACCCTCTTTTTGTAGAAAATCATGAGACTGGTGACACAGGCTTGATGAATCCATCTGTATTTGTGGATGGAAATAAAGTTCTGGTCAATCTTCGTTCAGTTAATTACTTTCTGTATCATGCTGAGAAAAGAAAGTTTCCGAACCGATATGGACATCTCTGTCACATGCAGCCAGAGACTACAAAGATTTTGGGTACAAAGAACTATCTCACAGAACTCAATGAGAACTATGAGATAAAGTCCATCAATAAAGTTGATACTTCTAGATGTGATATTGATCCCAAGTGGTTATTTCATGGACTGGAAGATGCTAGAGTGGTGAGATGGAATAAAAAACTTTATTTGTGTGGTGTTCGTAGAGACACAACAGATAATGGTGAAGGTAGAATGGAACTTTCACAAGTTGTAGGAACACTGGAAATTTCTAGACATAGAATACCCAGTCCTAATGATCAGTATTGTGAAAAGAATTGGATGCCCATTTTAGACAAACCATTTCATTTCTTGAGATGGGCTAATCCAGTACAGGTTGTCAATAGTGATGGGGTCATTGTTCATGAAGGAAAAGAAAAACTAGATCTGCCCAGAGAATTGAGAGGTGGTTCTCATGTTATTTCAATCGGAGATTATTATATCTGTGCAACTCATGAGGTAGAGTTTTGTCCCGATGAACAGGGAAGGAAGGATGGTATATACACACATCGTTTTATTGTGTATGACAGAGACTGGAACTTTGTAAGTTATACTCCGACATTCAATCTTATGAGTGCAAAGATTGAGTTCATCACTGGCATGGCTGTGCATGGTGATGATGTCTTAATTAGTTTTGGTTTTCAGGACAATGCATCATATTTACTGCGTCTAAATCAAAAGAGTTTTCTCAAGTTTCTTTTAGACTGGGGAAAGAATGAACCTTATGTATCTGAGATGATATGTGAGGAGATACTTGTGAACCGCATCTATGAGAAGTTTAAACAAGTTAAGGAAGGCGATATTGTATTTGACATTGGTGCAAATGTTGGAGCCTTCACTAGATCTATTGTGGATAAAAATCCAGAACACGTTTATTGTGTAGAACCATCAGATACCATGGTTCAATCACTCACTAAAAACTTAAGTGGTTATCCAGTTACAATCATCAACAAGGGTATATCAGATACAAATGGAACTCAACAATTAAATGATGAAATTCATGTGTATCACAACACCACCAATGAGTTTGAAACCATCACATTTGTTGAATTGATCAAGGACATAGATCACATCGACTTTATGAAAATTGATTGTGAAGGTGGTGAGTATTCAGTCTTCACTCCAGAAAACTATGAATACATAACAAATAAAGTCAAACATATTGCAGGTGAATGGCATCTATGGGGTGTTCCAACTGCATTAGATAACTTCCTAAAGTTCAGAGATTTATATCTACAAGGTCAAAACTACAAAGTATTTGATAGATATGACAATGAACTAACGGACAAAGTATTTGATGATGAGTTTATGACAAGTTACTCTCATACAAATACACATGGGGCTCAACTGATGATCTACATTGATAACTGATATGTTAGAAAAATATATTGAAAATCCAGAAGATCCCCAGATCAATTTTGATCTAGGTCTTTGGTATGAAGAGAAGGGACAACTGGCAGCTGCCTTCTCTTTTTACATGAGAACTGCTGAGAGATCTGACAATAATGATCTAACGTATCAGGCGTTGTTACGTGCTGCTGGTTGTATTCACATCAGTGGTGATCATTCAGAAATTGTTGAAGATCTTGTGGAGTATGCCAAGTCTGTGAAGAAGGAACTGATTGACATTGTTCTTCAGGGTCAATATACAGACTACACAGATGTAGTTGCAAATTATTATCTTGAACTCCCATTTGTCAATCAAGTGATTATATCTTGTTGGGAGTATGATAAAGAAGAGGTCAACAACCCCAGGATTAAGTTTGTAAGAAGTAAGTTTCCTGATATTGCTGGTTCTGGCAATCGCAATCTGCAAATCATTTCTTCACTTACTGGTCTTCAGTCTGTTGATACAAAGTTCTCTGTCAAGGTTAGATCTGATCAAAAGTATTCTCACTCAGCCATGACGAGAATGTATGAACACTTCTTTAAAAATAAGGAGAGGGTGATTACATTTCAAGATAATGAGACTAAACCAAGAAACCGTATCTTTGTTGGTGGCAGTTTTCCAGAGTTTCCATTTCACCCCAAAGATCACATCATGTGGGGTAACACTGAGGACTTAATTGATGTCTTCAGTTTGCCACTTGAACAACATTCAATCTATACACGGGCTGGTATTCAACAGAAAGATTATTGGAAGTATTACAAATACTTTGTACGGACTGAGAGTTATATTGGTGCCTTCTATTGTGCCAACTTTGATGAACGTATTAGGATCTTTTTATTAGAACCAAAAGATTATCTTTATGATGAGGCCAAATACCGCGATGAGGCCATGAGTGTGAGTGAGTGGTTAGTTCCTAAGGTATTCAAGTCTTTTCCAAAGGAGTTCAATGATATTGAATGGCCAAAATATGGATGGACTGAGTATCCTTTCGAGAACCAAAGGGATCAGTTTGGTGAGAGATGGGATGAGGATGGTGTGTGACAGTTTCCAGACTGGCCCCTTGACAATGGTATCCTTCCTAGATATATTAGTTAAGTCGTTCAGTTCTCGACCCATGACCTCCGTTTCTTTGATGCAAAAACGTCGTTATCGTGTTGTCCTGGATCTTGAAATCTTGGATGATAGTCATCCCGAAGATTTCAACTGGGAGAAAATGATCGACATTGGCCCTGGTGAGTGTGTTAATCTTGTTAGAGTTGAAGAAGAAGAGGACAACCTCTGGTAAATTATTTACTGCGAAGTAAATAACCTTCAAATATACTGTGCAAAAAAATGAACCTCACTCTTCAAGAGATCGACGCACTAATTACTGCGTTACAACTCATGAACATTCGAGACCAAAATCGTCAAGAAGAATTTCTTGGTGTAGAATACGCGGAGATCATTAAAAAATTGGAGAACCATCGTTTCAATATGACTTCGTTCTAATGAAACTTCTCTTTGTTATTTCTGGTGTTTGGTTTCTTCATTGGTTATGTCTGTTGCCCTCTCGTTTAGTGGCTATCGTCACCGCAAACGCCTTGTCCGCTCAGCCGTGGACTGGTATGTATCAAACTTCCTTGGCAAGTATCAACTAGAGATTGATATTGAAGACCGAGGATTGAACCGTGAAGGGCTCTACGGAGCCTGCACGGTTCTTGATAGGAACTCCCGCCCCAGGGAGTTTCTTATTGAGATGAATAACACTCTGGACGATATGGCTTACTTGTCCACATTGTTCCATGAGTTGATTCATGTCAAACAACGTGTGTTGGGTCAATTCAAAACCAAATATGAGAAAGATTATTGGTTTGGGAAACTGATTGACCCCGACACAGAATACAAAAACCTCCCGTGGGAGGTAGAGGCTCACCAGATGGAGGAATCCATAACGGATCTTTATCTATCGGACCTTGCCACTGACCCCTGACTGGGGTATATTACTTTCATCGATCAAACGCGATCGACACGGAATCTTCCCCAAATATACTGGGGAGGTGAACAAAAACCCTTACTTTATTTTTTGACATGTCATTTTTGTTTCCTCTCAAGAACGCCCCTCAAGTGGTGGTTCTGAAACATCTGGTACAAGACTTCAGGAACTTCATTGCACCTGAAGAGTTCCAACGTCCTATTGCGTGGGATAATAAAAACCGCAAAGCTTTCTTTCAATCCATTTTGATGGATCGAGTAGAAGGATCTTATGTTGTTGTAGACATCAGTAAGT